>Ga0070689_100003106_pt1 | contig 10963 bp, 3 predicted proteins | sample KBSS23HmetaG_FD_64669 | JGI IMG/M metagenome (GOLD analysis project Ga0070689, IMG submission 64669) | Switchgrass rhizosphere microbial communities from Kellogg Biological Station, Michigan, USA - KBS S2-3H metaG | ecosystem: Host-associated > Plants > Roots > Rhizosphere ... | reverse complement strand
ATTGCCGTCACGAATGTGTCCGCGGCCGATATGCTGGCTTCCAGCATGGCAGATCCGAGCGCCATCGGTTTCCACGCGAGAGTATTTCAGGCGACAAACGGGCAGCCAAATACCGCCGCTCGTGCCGAGTTGCAAATTGCGGGCCTGACCAACAACGTGGCCATCGCGGGAACGAATGTCGATGGAAGCTTTACGATTCCTGGCTTCATCAACTGGAACGTGCAAAAGAATCCCGGCAATACGACAGGGGAAATTGGCAACTTCCAGCCAACCATGACAGGGACACCCGACGATCCGGTCCCGGGAATTCCCGGCACGGGATTAGCCGGCGCGCTGCGGTTTGAAAATATCACCGCTGAACTCTTCGCCTTCTTGGATCTGCCGGCGGGCTTCCAGAAATTCGGCGTCAACGGCGATGACGGTTGGAAGGTGCAGGTGGGCATACCCGGACAGACCAACGGAACGGTGTTGTTTACGACCGACCGGGGAGGGGGTTCTCAGGACATCCCGTTTGCCTTCATCACACCGCAGGCAGGCCTGGTTCCTGTTCGTCTGGTGTGGTATCAGGGCGGCGGAGGAGGTAACCTGGAGTTCTTCACCTATGGCGCAAACGGCAGCAAGAATGCCGTCAACGACCGGAACAACCCGAATTCGGTCAAAGCCTACTACAACGTCATCACGACACCTCAGTTGAAGTTCACTACCACGACCCTGACGGGCGGGACGCTGACGATCGATTGGTCGGGCACCGGGAGACTTCAGCAGGCCGCCACCCTGACCGGGCACAACAGCGATTGGAGTGATGTGGCCAATCCGCCCAAGCCGTACACGGTGCAGGTCGGAACGACCGGACAGAATTTCTACCGGTTGATTAGTCCATAATCGCGACTCAATTGGAAATCGAAAGAGACCGGACGAAAAGTCCGGTCTTTTTTCGTTATTACGAATCAGGTCTCGACGGCATGATCCGACATTTCGTCATTGGCTTCTGTTCAGCGTTCGCCGCCGGGTTCCACCTCCATAGCGCGTCTGCCGCGGAACCGACGCATTGGGAGTCCTCCAGAGGCTTTCGCTACGCGACGTTGAAGGTTCCGTCCGCCGCTCGGACCGGGTTCGAAGAGGTTTTGGTTGCGCGAACGGGCATTGACTTTACCAACTCGCTTCCAATCCGAGAGGCGATGCTCAATTACAATCTGCTGAACGGTTCCGGTGTTGCGGCCGGAGACTTCGATGGCGACGGGGAGTGCGACCTTTATTTTTGCGCGATCAACGGGACGAACCGTCTGTATCGAAACCTCGGCCAGTGGCGGTTTGCGGATGCCACCGCCGGTTCCGGAGTCGCCTGCGTCAATCTTCATTCCACTGGTGCCGTTTTTGCCGACGTGGACGGTGACGGCGATTTGGATTTGTTGGTCGCGACGCTTGGGAGCGGTGTGCACGGTTTCCTCAACGATGGCCACGGCCGATTCACGGAGACGACCGCCGATGCAGGGCTGACCTCACGCTGCGGGAGCACCAGCCTCGCCTTGGCGGATGTGGATGGCGATGGCGATTTGGACCTCTACGTGGCGAACTACGGAGCCTTGTCCATCTTGCGCGCCGGGGGGAGGGCTGATGTCAAGCAAGTCAACGGAAGATGGGAGGTGACCGGCCCCTACGCTGAACGATTGAGACTTGTTGATGGGCGTTTGGAGGAAGTGGGCGAGCCCGACGTGCTTTACTTGAACGAAGGCAAGGGACGATTCAAGGCAGTTCCATGGAATTCGGAGATGTTCCTCGACGAGGAGGGCAAACCACAAGCCGCGCCCTGGGACTTTGGACTGTCCGTGCAGATGCGGGACATCAATGGCGACGGATTTCCGGATATCTACGTGTGCAACGATTTTCACACGCCCGATCGGATTTGGATCAATGACGGCCGGGGACGGTTCCACGCCTTGCCCCGGCTGGCGATGCGCAAGCAGAGCTTTTCCTCGATGGGCGTCGATTTCGCGGACTTGGATCGCGACGGGTTCCTGGATTTCTTCGTCACCGAAATGATGAGCCGGGAACACGCGCTCCGAATGCGACAAGTGGTGGGCCTGCAACCGCTGATACCCATTCCCGGCCTAATTAGCAGCCGTCCTGAAACGGCGCGGAACACGCTTTTCCATAACCGCGGCGACGGCTTTTACACTGAGATCGCCAATTTCGGCGGCGTGGCGGCATCGGACTGGTCGTGGCAGCCCGTGTTTTTGGACGCAGACCTGGATGGCTACGAGGATTTGCTGGTGGTGAATGGCGCGGCATTCGATGTGCAGGATCGCGACGCGTTGGAGCGGATTCGCACCTCCAAGGGGCAATCACCTGAACAATCACGCACGAATTTGCTGCTCTATCCACCGTTCCTTTCGCCCAACGTGGCTTATCGGAACCGGGGCGATCTCAGGTTCGAGGAGGTCGACTGGGGATTTGATTCCCGTCGGATTTCCCAGGGCGTCGCGCTGGCGGACCTGGATAACGACGGCGATTTGGACGTGGTCATCAACTGCCTCAATGACGCGCCGTTACTCTATCGCAACGACGCGAGCGCGCCACGCCTTGCGGTCCGTTTGAAGGGACTGAAACCGAATGGGCGCGGCATCGGCGGGAGGATTAGAGTTTTCGGTGGTCCGGTTCGCATGCAAATGCAGGAAATCCTTTGTGGGGGACGCTATTTATCGGGAGATGACACTTTGCGGGTCTTTGCCGCGGGTGGAACGACCAACGAATTGGCCATCGAGGTCCTGTGGCGCAGCGGCAAACGAAGCCTCGTTCGTGGTGCGCGAGGAAACCGTGTTTACGAGATTGAAGAACCGACGTCAGACAGCAACCAAACCACAAGTGTAGAATCCTCCATCGTTGGTTCTGACGCGTTGAATCAGGGGACGAACAACGCTTTGCCCCTCGCCAAGAACACGCCGTTGTTCCGGGACGTCAGCCACCTGCTCGGTCACAACCATCATGAAGCGTTGTTCAATGATTATTCGCGCCAGCCGTTATTGATGAAGCAATTAAGCCAACTCGGGCCGGGTGTGGGCTGGATGGATCTGGATGGAGATGGGCGGGATGAACTGGTGATCGGCGCTGGGAAGGGCGGCACACTGGATGTTTATCGAAGAATCGATGAGGGCAAGTTTGTGCGTGTCCAGGCGACAGACGGTCGGACGGCAACCGACGATACGAGCGGTGTGGCGGCCTGGTTTTCGGCAGATGGATCTCGCGCGATGCTTACCGGGCTGGCTCGCTACGAATCAGACCTCACCAACGCGCCGTCAGTGATCCGCTGCACATTAGATCGCGATGCCGGCCAACTCCGAGTGGCGGATGTGAAAGACATCCCTGGCGCACGTTCCAGCACCGGGCCTCTGGCAGTGGCGGACTTCGATGGCGACGGCGACCTGGATTTGTTTGTAGGCGGCCGAATGATTTCAGGAGCTTATCCGGCGCCCGCTTCGTCGCGGATTTTTCGGCAGAATGCAGGCAGGCTGGCCCTCGATGTAGAGAATTCCCGTGTGCTGGAACACGCTGGCTTGGTTAGCGGAGCTGTATGGAGCGACCTGGATTCGGACGGTTATCCGGAACTGGTGCTGGCTTGTGAATGGGGGCCGGTGCGCGTATTCAGAAACGAACGGGGCCGCCTGCGCGAGGCGACGATTGAGCTTGGATTGGCATCTTTGACGGGTTGGTGGAACGGCGTAACCACAGGCGATCTGGATGGAGACGGACGCCTCGACATTGTCGCGAGCAACTGGGGACTCAATGACGCTTATCAGGCCAGCCAGGCCCACCCGCTTCAACTCTACTACGGAGACATCGCGGGTCGAGGGGCGGTGGATCTGATCGAAGCCTATTTCGCACCCGAACTCAATGCCGACGTGCCGCGTCGCACTTTAAACGCCCTCAGCCAGGCTTTTCCAATACTGGCGGAACACTACCCAACCCACCGCGCGTTCAGCACAGCGACGATGGCTGAGCTATTGAAAGTATTGCCGGGCCGATCAGAGCGAGTGGTGGCAGCGACTCTGGCTTCAACCCTCTTTCTGAATCACGGAACGAATTTCGTCCCGGTGCAGCTCCCGGCGGAGGCGCAGTTCGCTCCGACCTTTGCCGTCAATGTGGCTGACATGGACGGGGACGGAAACGAAGATATTTTTCTCAGTCAAAACTTCTTCGCGATGCGTCCCGAATGGCCGCGCCTGGACGGCGGCTGCGGGCTGTTGCTTTTCGGAGAGGGCAATGGGCATCTTACCTTGAGCTCAAGCCAACAGTCTGGCATCGCGATTTACGGAGAGCAACGGGGCGCGGCCTGCGCGGACTTCAATGAAGACGGGCGCACGGACCTGGCCATTGCACAGAATGGAGCGGCGACGTGCCTCTACGAAAACGTGACTGCCCGGCCCGGCCTTCGCGTGCGACTCAAAGGACCGCCGGGGAACCCAGCGGGAATCGGCGCGACGATCCGTCTTCAATTCGGCCAACGAATGGGAGCGATGCGCGAAGTTCATTCCGGCTCGGGTTATTGGTCTCAGGACAGCACCACTCAAGTGCTTGGGTGTCCGGAGCGACCGGAGTTTGTCCATGTGGTTTGGCCGGGCGGCAAGAAGGTTGTTTGCCCGATTCCGGCTGGAAGTCGTGAAGTGGTTATCGACCACTTAGGGAACCTTCAGCGCTCGCGCAGCATCTCACCCTAGAATCCCGACAATCCCGACGGAACAACCGAGCCAAGTTGCTTGACAAACCAGAAAAAATATGGCTTATTTGCCGACAATCCCAGACAACTTCGGACCATAGCAAATCAGTTAGAGTTTCTCCTTCATGCACACCCGGAACGCCAAGCGTAGAACTGCCGGAGATTCCAGGCGGTGAGGAAGACAAACCAACCCAAAAGTCGTATGACCATCAGGAACAGCGTCCAACGCGTCGCAATTTGCGCAGCGATTCTTCTCCTTGAAGCGTCGGTGTTGGCGACGACCAACAACTACAGCATCGGCATCAACTTCGGCTCGGACCAAAGGGCAGAGGATCCGACCGGAGCGAACCCAATCGTGGTGAACGATCCCAATACCGGGCTATCCAGCGCTCTGGCGCCCACAGACCTTGCGGGCGTTCCTGGAGTCAAACAGAGAAACTGGAACAACACCCAACTCCAATCCGGTGCGCTCCCTGATCTGATGGCCGACACGAATGACGTGGCAGTGACGACGAGTGCGTCAGTGACTTGGACTGCCAATGGTACCTGGGCCACTTCGGGATACCGAGGCCTGGCCGAGAACCTGGCCACGAACTTCTTCCCCGGTACTCCGGACAATTGGCTCATGGCTGGTTACCTGGACACGGGCAACGCGACCACGACGCTGATTACAATCTCGAATCTTCCACCCCAATTAACCTCGGGTGGGTACCACGTTTATGTCTATACGATGGGCGCCGCAGTGGCTCAGAATCCGCTGCGCGGCGGCTCGATGCGGATCGTGGACACCGCTGCTGGGCTGCCAATCACAGCATACAAGGTTATCGATACGCCCTCCGCCCGCCCGACCGCCTGGGCAGAAGAGCCGGGAGTCAATCACACTGATAATGGCATTTACGTTCGGTTCACAAACCTTGCCTCGGCAACCATAACGATTGAAGCGACGACCACCGTGAATCCTCAAAACGGGACCCCGCGCGTGCCGGTCAACGCAGTCCAACTGATTGCCGCCAACCTCACTCAGCCTGTCGTCGGCGGTTTGTCCGGGAATGGGCAGTACTTTTACACATCCATTGTGGACCTGGGAGGTGCGGTCACAGACACCAGCACCGTTCGATCGTTTCTCGACAATCAGACGACGAACCTACCCATACAACTCAACAAACAGGGGCCAACTACGTTCATTACCTACGACATGGTTGCGGACAAAGGCACTTTCTTCGCTTCCGGTTCCACTCACACAAACAGGCTCATTTTCAGCGATACGCTTGGGCGTTTTTATACGAACACTCAGTCGTTTACCGTCCCAGCCTACACGACGATCCCGGCCGCATTTGCGCTGAACGCCGTGGATACTTCCAAGCCAGGATTCAAAGCGCGCACTTATCAGATGCCGGTCCCGCGAGGGCCGGGGAATCGAGGCCTGAACGCCAACGCCGAACGCGCGCTGGCGTTGGGTTATGTCGATCCAGCCACGGGCCAGCCTTACGCGAACGGCGCAGATCTCTCCGGCGCAGTGAACGGCTTTTTCGAGATTCCCGGCGTAATCAACCTGCACGAAAACGCGGGCGGAAACACAGCCAACTTTCCCGCCGACGAACAGATGCCCGGCGTTTCCACCGCCGGCGGCAACGCCGAGTATTACGTCGTGGAGTTCCAGACTTATCTGCAATTGAACGCAGGCGCCTACCGCTTTGGCGTGAATAGCGATGACGGATTCAAGTTGCTCGCCGGACGAGGGGCCGGTGATGTCGTGGGCGTCATCCTCGGTCAACAGGATGGAACGCGCGGCGCCGCTGACACCATTTTCGATTTCATCGCGCCGACCAGCGGTTTCTATCCCTTCAGACTGCTTTACAATGAGAACACCGGCACAGGTTCAGAAGTTGAGTTTTACATGGTGGACCTGGTCACCGCCCAAAAGACACTCATCAACGACTTGAGCGCAAGCTCACCGATGAAAGCCTACCGTGAAAGCGCCGCGGGCCGCCCCTACGTCTCGAAGGCGCTGCCGGCAGTCAACTACGGGTTCGCGTTCGCGACGGATGATCTTCTGGTCGAGATCACCGACGGAGCGGTGCCAGTCAACCCCGGTTCGGTCAGTTTGACGTTGAACGGCGTGGCGGTGACCAACATCACCAAGACCGGCAATGTCACCACCACCAAGCGGCCGGGCTCGCTGTCCAATCTGCTGCCGTCGGGCACGGACACGATCACGAATATTTACAGCTTCACCGAGGGGGCCAATACGATTTTCGCGACCAATATCTGGAGCTTCACCACCGTTCCCTACAAATTGATTTCTGCCGCCACCAAAGTGGCTCCTGGCACGGTGACGGTTGCGGATACGGGCTTTAAGGCCCTGGTGATGCAGTTGGATCGCTCCGGTGATACAAACCAGGGCAACGCCGATCGGTTGTTCACAGGCGACGGCAACCGCATGCCGCGGCCGGAAATCCAGTTAGCTAATGGAAACATCAACCCGACGAACGGTGCCGTTTACCCCAACCTTGCCGACCTGACTGGCGCGAACCCGAATGGCACCTTCGACATCGCGGGTGTCCTTAACCATAACGTGCCGAATCTCCTGTCTCCGACCACCACGCCCAATGCCGGGATATTCACGCTTGACGCGGTGCTCCCCGGCATGCCCGGTGCAGGAACATCTCCAGCTCCTCCCGCCGCACCCACGGCGACGACTCAAGCCCAAGGGACGGAGAATTACTTGGCGGAGATTGTGACCTACCTGGATCTCAAAGCCGGTTCCTACGTATTTGGCGGGAACAGCGACGATGGTTTTGTTGCCATCTCGGCGCTGGATCCGCATGACACTCTGGGCACCTTGGTAGGTTTTAGGAACATAGGAGCCGGCAGTTCCGGAACACTGCCCGTTCCATCGACGACAGCCGCCAACACGGTGCCGACGCCGGGCACCAGCGGAGGTAACTTCGCCTTCGGTGTTGTGGTGCCGGAGGACGGAATCTTTCCGTTCCGGCTCCTATTTTGGCAGGGCGGCGGAGGCGGCAATTTCGAATTGCTGTCTGTGGATCGGACCAATGGAGTCGAGGTCCTCGTGAACGACCTTTCACTGTCATATAACGCGGTCAATGTCCCGGTTGGGTTCTCAGCCATGGCGATTCCAGCCTACCGGACCTACACCGGTCCAGCCCGACCTTGGGTGAAGTTTTCGGTGTCGCCCACGCCTTGGGACAATCGGATTCAGCAGGCCGGTCCCGGACCGATGCTCACCTACGGTCGGACAAAGAATAACGTCGAATCGAGTGATATCTACAACGACGCGGACACCCGGAGGCCGTGGGCGGATGTGCGGATTGGCGGAGTGGTGGCCAATGGAGTCGGAGATCCCACGCTGCGTTTGTTGTTGGATGGCGCGCCGGTCGCCGCGACTCTCACGACCAATGGGACGGATGTGACCGTCAGTTACAAGCCTGCAGCGCCGTTGGCGTCGGGTTCTACGCATACGGCAAGCCTGGTTTACGGCGGCACCACAAATTCGTGGACGTTCATCGCGCAGACCTACGTCGGCCTGCCAGCGGCCAGTGCTTTGCCGCTTCTCCAGGCCGATACCAATTCCGCTGGTTTCCGTGTTAAGATGACCCAACTCGCGACGACACCAGCCAACCAAAACACCGTGGGTCGTGCCGAGGCTCAGTTGGCGGGAACGCTCGGCGCCGACGTATCCACACCGGGTCCTGGACCGAACGGCAGCTACGTCATCAATGACATACTGAACTGGGCCAATAACATGTACCCGACTCACATCGCGGCTCCGATTGGCGACTTCCAGGATAACACGTATGGGATTGGCTGGCCGTTCCCGGATTACCCGGACCAGCCGATTCCTGGTATTAACGTGACCAACACTTATACGGACAATCTCGCGGCGGAGGTTTTTGCCTATTTGAAATTCGACGCCGCGGGTTACTACCGGTTCGGTGTCAACAGCGACGACGGATTTGCGCTCAAGGTAGGCACGCCCGGCGTAACCAACGGGACAGTGATCTTTTCGATCGACGTCGGCAAAGGCGCATCTGATATCCCATTCTCATTTACCGTGCCGCAGGCCGGTCTCTACCCGATGCGGTTGGTGTATTATAATGGCGGTGGCGGTGCTGCGCTGGAGTTTTACTCGTATGAGGACAACGGGACGAAGATCCCGATCAACGACACAAACAACCCGGCGGCGATTAAGGCCTATTACCAAGTCGTGGCGGCGTTGCAGTTCACCACCGTGGCCTTGAACGCCGGGACCCTGACTATCGACTGGTCGGGCGCCGGCAGATTGCAGGATGCATCCATTCTGACAGGCAGTAACGGTGATTGGAATGATGTGGCTAATCCAACTAAACCTTTCACGACGCCAGTCGGGGCATCGGGCCAGAAGTTCTATCGATTGGTTAATCCTTAAGCACGGCTCAATCAAGGATTGCATGAGACCGGCCTGCGAAGTCCGGTCTCTCTTTTGAGAGTGTTGCCGTTTGCAGGCAGGACACGACCCCCTGTTGCAAGGGTTGGAGTCTGACTCTACCCGAGGCCGGATTGCGCAAAGGGCGCATCCTGACACTCCCACCGGAGCGCGGGCGGTGATCTTCCTTTTTGTTTGCGGTCTTCGATCGTTCCGCTTCAAATCAGTTTGAGACGCGTGGAACCTCCCTCCGATGAAAGGAAATCATCCACATGAATGATTCGTGGAAAACGTTCAAGAGTTTGATTGACACGGCGGAGTTGCCGGCGTTGGGCCCAACTGCCCGTTCATGCCGTCTGCCACTGCTTGAGTTGAGTCAGAAGATCGATCGTTTCCTTGTGGAGACGGCGCTGGATGCCGCGCGCGAGTCCTCCGTGCGCTCGGCTGCGCTGCTTTGGCAGGATTATCTGGATGAGTCGCACTCAATCTCGCAAAACATCCATGGCGCCGACGGCAGCATGCTGCATGGCATCATGCACCGGCGCGAACCGGATTACTCCAACGCAAAATACTGGTTTCATCGCGCTGGCAAGCATCGGGTATTCCCCGAAATCGCCAAACAAGTCACGCGCCTACTCGCAACGAAAGGCGAAACGGAACTCGCGGCCAGCCTCGTCCCTCGCGGCGAGTGGGCCCCGTTCGCGTTCGTGGATGCGTGCCAGCAAGCCCTCGAACAGCCAATGTCAAACACACGAGTCCAAGTATTGCAAGCAGTCCAACAAATCGAATTTGACTGTCTGTTCGCGCACTTGTTTGAGGGTTAGGACTCGTGCAAAAACAACGTCGGGTTTTGAGCAGTAATCACCGTGACCCCGGCCCTCTCCTATCGGGTATCGGACAGGTGGGAAGCCGCAAGGCTGGAGCGTCCGCCTCATTTTACCGCGCTCTCCAAAGCCTTTACCAAACCCTCAATCGTGTGAGTCGAGGCTTCAACGCTCGGTTTGATTCCCAATGACGCAAGCGTTTTGCTGGTCTCGGGGCCAATGGAGCCAGTCCGGGTCTGCGGAAACTGCCTCAAGAGGGCCGGCAAATCAAAGCGCGCCTGGAAATTTTCAACCGTCGAGCTGCTGGTAAAGGTGATCCAGTCCGTGCCCTCTGCCATCATTTTGGCTGCAGCGCCGGTGAGGTCTTCGGTCTCCGGCACAGTCTGGTAGCAGGCGATGTCATCGACGATCGCCCCCTTAGCTTCCAGCAACTTTGGCAGCTCGGTGTTCGCCACCTGGGCGCGTGGCAGGAGGATGCGCAGATTTTCGAGGCTTTCGAAGGCGGCCAGCGCGTCCACGATCCCCATCGCCAGATATTCAAGCGGCATCAGGTCCACTTGCAGGTGCAGTTCCTTCAGTTTGGCTGCGGTAGCGGGCCCGACCGCGGCGATGCGCACGCCGCCGATGTCGCGCAGGTCCTGAAACTTCTTGAAGAAGTAGTCAAAGAACCAGGAGACGCCGTTGGGACTGGTGAACACAATCCAATCGTAAGCGTTCAACCCGCCGAGCGCTTCCACAATCCCCTCCTGGCGATTGGGCGGGATGGTTTTGATCGTCGGGATTTCCAGCACCTCTGCGCCGCGTTCCAACAGCTGACGCGAGAGCTGGCTGGCCTGATCGCGTGTGCGCGTCACAACGATGCGCTGGCCGAACAGCGGGCGGTTCTCGAACCAATTCAGCTTCGAGCGCAGTTTTACCACCTCCCCGATCACGATCACTGCCGGCGCCGAGAAATTCTTCGCCGCGGCCAGATCGGCGATGTCCGCAAGTGTTCCAGCAATG
>Ga0070689_100003105_pt1 | contig 10966 bp, 15 predicted proteins | sample KBSS23HmetaG_FD_64669 | JGI IMG/M metagenome (GOLD analysis project Ga0070689, IMG submission 64669) | Switchgrass rhizosphere microbial communities from Kellogg Biological Station, Michigan, USA - KBS S2-3H metaG | ecosystem: Host-associated > Plants > Roots > Rhizosphere ... | reverse complement strand
TCACGCGGCCCCTCTTTTTTTCGCACACCGGCCAAGGAGACGGTCCATGAAACGGGATAACCGCATCGAGCGCTTCAGCACTCATTGGCAGAAGAGCTATCGGGACGAGCCTTACTACAATCCGCGATATTCCTGGGAGGACTTCGATCCGGCGTATCGCTACGCCTTCCGCTCGTACGAAGAAAATCCGCACGCGCGTTTCGAGGACATCGAGGAACGCCTCGAAGCCGGCTGGGACATTGCAAAAGGAAAATCCCGGCTCGCTTGGGCGGACGCCAAGCAGGCGATCCGATCGGCCTGGCACAAGCTCACCTGACAGAACAGGGGGAATGTCCCCATTACAGCCAGTACTGGATCGGAAGCCACATCAGCTCCTTGAAGCGTTCCTTGAAGCCGCGCTTCTTCCAGGCGGCCGCGGTGATCTCGCGCGAGTCGGCGAGATCGTGGGCAAAGGCGTCGTCCATCTGCCGCGCGAAGCCCTGGTCGATGACCACGACGCTGATTTCGTAGTTGTGCACGAAGCTGCGCCAGTCAAAGTTGGTGGAGCCGATCGACGACCACACGTCATCCACCACGATGCTCTTGGAATGCAGGAAGGCGCTCTTGAGCTCGTACAGCCGGACACCGGCTTCGAGCAACTCGTCGTAGTGGGCGCGACCCGCGTAGAAGACGCCCGAGAAATCGCTGTACGACGGCAGGATCATGCGAACGATGACGCCCCGACGCGCGGTGTCCCGCAAGGCGTCCTCGAGCGCCTCGTCGGGCACGAAGTACGCCATGGTGATGTCGATGCTCCGCTGCGCATAGCTGATCACCGAGATCAGCTGCGCGTACACCTGGTTGAGATCGTCCTTCGGGGTACCGGCCAGTATCTGCACCAGGGTATTGCCGCCCCGTTCGGGCGATGCCTCGGTGGAAGTTTCGACTTCACCGGGACATTTCGCCTCGCGCCACATGTCGCGATACAGGTCTTCGAGCTGTCGCGCCGCCGTGCCGCGTAGTTCGATGTGCGTGTCACGCCAGCCTTCGTCGAGCGCCTCCTGCTTCGAGAAGCCGCCGCGTTTCGCCTGCGCCGATGCGATGCGGTAGGCGTGGCTGAAATTGACGCCGCCGGCGAAGGCGGTTTTCCCGTCGACCACCACGATCTTGCGATGGTCGCGCTCGTTCAGGCCGGCGAAGCGGTCGTCGAGCGGATTGAGCGGATTGAACGCGCACAAGGCGATGCCCGCCTGCGAGAGATCCGCGAGGAATTTCTGGTCCGTGGTCAGCGACCCCACCGCGTCGTACAGCACCTGGACGCGCACGCCATGCGCCGCCGCCGCGGTCAGCAGCTGGCTCAGGTGCCGATCGCCCTCGACGGCTTCCTCGAAGATGAAGCTCTCGACCAGCACGTATTCGCGCGCACCTTCGATCGCGGCGAACATGGCCTGGTAGGTGCGCGGCCCATCGAGGAGCAATTGCACACCGTTGCCCGTCAGGAGCGGCGGGGCGCCGAGATCGCGCATCGCACCGAGGTGATAGTCCAGCAGCGTCGTATCGCCGGTCTGGGCGAGCTTGCGGGTGGTGCGAACACTGGCGGCACGGGTCACCACGCCCTCCGGACCCACGAGGTCGAGAGGCGCGGAGGATCGCGACAGGGGCACGGTGCGTGCGAATTGCACTTCGGGAAGGACCTGGCATGCAGGCAAACATGCCGCGGTGCAGAGCACCATCAGCAGAACCGTCCACCGGCCGTCAGGCCGGTGGACGGGCCGCCTCGTGGCTGAATGACGCGAAATTATTTCGAGGGGAGGGGCTCGTCGCGTCACTCTTCCACTCTCCACTAGACCGGGGCAGTATCCCGCGAAGGTCGTATTGCGCGCCCGCAGTTGGTGCGCCGAAATCGCGTCAGTCCTGTCCTACTTTTCGTGACTGGCAAATCCGAGTGTGAGTCAATCACCGCCGGGTCATTCTGCGGTGCACAGTTCCAAGGAGCTAACATGCATGCCCCCGCCAACCAGCCGGAATTCAAGGCCGCGACCGATCCGGCCATCGAAGAGCTCAATCGAATAGTCGAGCAGGCGGAAACCCTGCTGCGTTCACTCGGTGACCAGACCGGCGAAGCGGCCGAGTCGGTGCGCGAACGCGTGACCGAAACGCTGAACCAGGCGAAAACGCGGCTGGCCGAGACGGCGTCCGAAGCCGAAAAGGCGGCAACGACGCTCGCCGAACGCGCCGATGACTACGTGCGCCGCAATCCCTGGCAGGCCGTGGCGCTGGCCGCCTTGTTAGGCGGCGTCGTGACCTTCCTGCTCGCCAAGACCCTGCGTCGCGAATGATGGAAGCGGCCGCCGAAAAGCCCACGGGCGCTGACGGCGTGAACGGCAGCGGGGCGGGTCCTGGCCATGGCCATGGCCAGGAAGAGCTGCACCCGGCGCGCGGGATGTCGTTGCACCTGCTGAGGATGCTGGAAACGCGGCTGGAGGCGGCCGGTCTCGTGCTGCAGGCCGAGGGCAATCGCATTGCCACCCGCATCCAGCTGCAGCTGCTGGGCGCGGCGGCGGTCTTCATCGCCATCTGGGGCGGGATCGTGCTGCTGGCGATCGCGTTGCCGCCCAACTTGCGCGTGCCGGTATTGTCCGGCGTGGTCGCGGCGTTCGTGATTGGCGCCGTGTGGGCGTTTCTCAAGGCGCGCAGCATGATCGCCGGGCAGGGCGTCGGCTCGCTGCACTGGTTCGTCGAATCTCTGAAGGCCGATGTCGAAGTGTTGTCGCGCAGCCTGGCCGATGCGCAGAGCGCGCCGCCGCCGCAGCAGAAACCGGAGAGACCTTTTGATAACGCCGCTTGATCGCGCACGGATCCTCGATGCGGAGATGCAGTTGCAGCGCGCATGGCTGGAGCTGAACCTGCGGGACTTTTCCAGCGCGGTGCGCGAGTCGCCGTGGTGGAAGATGCGCAACTTCAAGCTCGGCGCGCTCGGCATGACGCTGCTCAAGAATCGTTCGATGTTGATCGCCGCGCTGAGCCTGCTGATCAACCTGTACCGCCGTAACGCCAACAAGGAGAGAACGTGAACGCGAACATGAAGCAGGACAAGGCAATGCTTTCCGACCTGAAGGCATTACGCTCGCGGGCGCGCGAACAGATCATGAAGGGCGCGGTCACGCCGAGCTACGCCGAAGCGGACCGCAAGGCCATCGCGGAGCTGCTGAACACGGCGCTCGCCACCGAGCTGGTCTGCGTCTTGCGCTACAAGCGGCACTACTTCGTGACGCACGGCATCCGCGCCAAGTTCGTCTCGGCGGAATTCCTCGAACACGCCAACGAGGAGCAGGCGCACGCCGACCAGATCTCCGAGCGCATCGTGCAGCTGGGCGAGGAACCGGATTTGAACCCGGCGACGTTGCTGTCGCGCAGTCATGCCGAATACGACGAGTCGACCAGCCTGCGGCCGATGCTCGAGGCGGACCTGGTGGCCGAACGCATCGCCATCGAGAGTTACCGCGAGATGATCCATTTCATCGGTGACAAGGATCCGACCTCGCGGCGCCTGCTCGAGTCCATACTCGCGCAGGAAGAGGAGCATGCGGAGGATCTCGTGGACCTGCTCGAGGACCTGCCGAAAGATTGATCGGTCGCGAAGAGGGGCTTGCAAGACGAAATGAATTCGGCGAAAGAAGCCGACGCCGCTCCGGCGGACGTCGACGAAAAGCAATTCGAAGCGCGCGTTGCGCAGCGCACCGAGGAGTTGTCGAATCTCTCGACCTCGCTGCTGCGCATGATGGAAAACGAGCGTTCGCAGCTCGCCAAGGAGCTGCACGACGAGCTCGGCGGACTGATCACCGCGGCGAAGATGGACATGGCCTGGCTGCATGCGCGTATTGGCGGCTCGCTCGACGCGGAGAGCGAGGAGAAATTCCGCTCGGTGGTGCAGATGCTCAACCAGGCCATGATGCTGAAGCGCCGGGTGGTCGAGTCGCTGCGCCCGTCACTGCTCGACCATTTCGGCCTGTCGGTCGCGTTGCGCAGTCACTTCGAGGAGTTGTGCCGCCACGCCAAGCTGGAATGCATCGCGACGCTGCCCGAGGAGTTCCCGGAGCTCGAGCCGGCCGCGCAGCTCACGCTGTTCCGCGTCGCGCAGGAAGCGCTGGTCAACATTCTGGCGCGCGCCCAGGCGCGCAACGTGGAGCTGCTCATCGAATCCGAAGGCGAGGGCTACCAGATGACGGTGGGTGACGACGGTCCCGCCATGGACGCCGCGCAGGTGCGCGCGCTGGTGGGAATGCGTCACCGGCTCATGGGTGCCGGCGGCAGGTTGCAGGTGGAAGCGGTGCCCAACCAGGGCAACCGGATCAGGGCTTACGTCCCGCGATCCCGAGCAAAATCGGAATGAGCTGATCGATTTCGCGCATCTTGTCGAGGAAATGATCGGCGCCCGCCTGCATGCAGCGCTCGCGCACCGTCGGCAGGTCGTAGTTCGTCAGCACGATGATCCACACGTGCGAGCCGTCGCGCGCGTCCTTGTTGCGCGCACGCGCCTGGCGGATGACGCCGATGCCGCTGCCGGGGCGCAACTCCACGTCCACCACGATGACGTCGTAGGCAACGCTGTCGAGCTTCTCGATGGCCTCGGATTCGGCCGCCGCGAGGCCGGTGACCTTGAAGGCGGCGTGCTGCGAGATCATGTTCTCGAGGCGGCCGCGAAGCAGCGGCGAATCCTCGACCAGCAGGATGCGCAGCGGCTTGCCGGGCGTGCCGTTCTTGCGCGGCACGTTGCCCGTGGCTGGATTGCGTGCGGTGGAGGTCCCGGCGGTCTGCGGATGCTGGTACATGACCTCGCCCATGAGTTGAAATCTAACTACTGGACGAGGTTATTCCGCAGCGCATATGTGGTGATGTCGGCATTACTCTTCATGGACATCTTCTCGAGGATACGGCTGCGGTAGGTGCTGACCGTCTTGACACTGAGGAAAAGGCGGTTCGCGATCTCCGAAACCGATTCACCCTGCGCGAGCTTGCAGAAGATCTGGAACTCGCGCTCCGAGAGGATGCTGTGCAAGGGGGCGTTCGGGTCGCCGCGCACTCCCGCGACCAGCAGGTCGGCCAGGTCGGGTCCGACGTAGCGTCCGCCGCGAGCGACCGTGCGGATGGCGCGGAACAGCTCCGATTCCTCGGTGCCCTTGCCGACGAAACCGCTGGCGCCGCCGCGCAGCACGTTGAGACCGTACTGCGCCTCCGGAAACGCGCTGAGGATCAGCACGCCGACAGATTCGTAGTGCGCCTTGGCGTGCTTGAGAACGTCGAGGCCGGACACGTCCGGCAGGGACAGGTCGAGCAGCAACACGTCTACCGTGTGTTGCCGCAGTTGATCCATCGCTTCCCTGCCCGAACCTGCCTCAGCGGTCACCGCGAGATCGGGTTGCCCGTTGATCATGGTTCGTAATCCGGCACGGACGACCTGGTGGTCGTCCACGATCATGACTCTGGTGCGATTCATGGGCCGGGCCGTCTCCACAACTTGGTGAGTATTTTCGTGCATGGCCGGAGTCTACCTTCGTGAGGCATGCCGCCTGTCCGGCTCATGGGCGGTACCTCGGTAAGATCAATCCTACACCCGGCGGGAGCCGCCTCCGGGGCGGATTTAACGCGCCGCAGCGGCGCGGTCGAAGCGCTCGCCGACCTGTCCCCAGTTGACCACGCTCCAGAACGCTTCGATGAAATCGGGGCGCCGGTTCTGGTACTTCAGGTAGTAGGCGTGCTCCCAGACGTCGAGGATCAGCAGGGCCGTCTTCGCGGGAGTCACCACGTCGTGATCCTTCAGGTCGATGATTTCGAGTTTGCGGCTCGCGCGGTCCCGGGCCAGCGCCACCCAGCCGCTGGCGAAATGTTTCGCCGCCGCCTCACCGAACCTGCGGCGGAATTCGCCGCTCGAGCCGAAGTCCGCATCGATAGCCCGCGCGAGCGCGCCCTGTGGTGCCTGTGAGCGCGGCGGAGCGAGCACGCTCCAGAACAGATCGTGGTTCAGGTGTCCGCCGCCGTTGTCCTTGATCGCGGCGCGTGCCGCGGCCGGGACGCGCGCCGGACTCGCGAGCAGCTCGGAGAGCGTGAGGGACTGCAGCTCCGGAAGTTTCGCGACGGCCTCGTTGAGTTTCTTGACGTACGCGGCGTGATGGCCGCGATGGTGCAGTTGCATGCTCTTCTGGTCGATGTGCGGTTCGAGCGCGTCGTACGCGTACGGCAGATCCGCCAGCGCGAAAGGGTAGGTCTGGAGCGCCGCCTCGGGCGGCGGGCTGAGCTGTGTACCGGGTACCGACATTGTGGAAGCCTCGTTCGGAGTAGCTAGGCCGACGAGCTTGCGACCGTGCGCGGTAAATACCCAGCCGCGCACCGCGAGGGATGCGAGTCAGAGAAGTCCGTCCGTGCGTGGGCCGGAACAGGCGATTTCGTGGGGCGAAAACCACGGATTGCGGCTGCGCCGACAGCGACGGACCACATCACACGCCGACGGAGACAGCCGACAGCCATGCATGGCCGCGACCGAGTGATGGCTCGTGATGCGCCGCGTAGCTTCGCGCCCGCACTACGGCAATTCAAGGACGTGACACATGAACCTCAAGATCACCGCAACGCTTTCTGCCCTGGCATTGGCGGCCGCGATTCCGGCCGCGTATGCGCAGGAACAGGAGGAAGTTTCCGGCTTCTATCTCGGCGGCGGCATGGGCCAGTTCAACGCCGGCATCGATGACGTCGACCAGGTCGACAACACCATCGACCACTGGAAGGACGACGACACCGCGTACAAATTCTTCGCGGGTTATCGCCTGAATCGCTTCCTCGGCTTCGAAGTCGACTACATCAACCTCGGAGAGCCTTCCGGTAGCGTGGTGCCGGGATTCAACGTCGACGCATCGGTGGACGGCTTTGCGCCGTACGTGGTCGGCACGGTGCCGCTGGGTCCGTACTTCGAGTTGTACGGCCGGCTCGGCTATTACTTCTACGACTCGACCGTGGGCAGGACCGACGCCCTCAACAACCGGGTGGAATTCGACGAGGAGTCGCAGGACCTGGTGTGGGGCGGAGGCATCGGTGCCAACCTCGGCGAGAAAGTGAATCTGCGGCTCGAATACGAACGCTTCGATCTGCAGGGGCTGGATGACGCGGACGCCTTGTGGTTGACCGCAGCGTGGCGATTCTGAGGGGAGCCCTCAAGAGCGACCGGGCGCGCCTGGCGGCGTTGCCCGGCGCTCTTCAGCGGGGCGTGCCGTGTTTTGCGACCGTCGCGCGCTTGTCCCGGATTGCATCGAGCAGCAGTTCGAAGTCGCCGTTCTTGGGCACGTAGGCATCGGCTCCCGCGGCCAGAGTGTGGCGAATCATCTCCGGGTGCGAATGCCCGGAGAAAACGACAATAGTGATCTTGCTGCCGGCGCTGCGCACCGTCCTCAATACGTCGATGCTCGAGCGGCCCTGCAATTCCAGGTCGAGCACCAGCACGTCGGCCTTGTGCTCGGCGGTACACGCGATGATCACGGTATCCACGTCTTCCGCCGTGCCCACGCACTTGAGATCCGGCTCCGCGGACACGAGGGTCACGAGCAGGTCCCGCAGGTCGGCGTTGTCCTCGGCAATCAGTACACGGAGCGGGTGTGTGTTCATGGCGCCCCTGAAGATTCCTGCGCGACCGAGGGGCGCGTATTCTGGCAGCGGAACCCCGCTGCATTCAATTGCGGAAACAGCAGGCCCGGCCGTGGGCGGGCGCCCTGGGGCAGATCAGGGGGTGGTGGCGTGCCAGTTCCGTTCACGGCGCATGCCGTGAACCGGCTCGAGCCAGCGGCCGGAACGCAGCGAGTCGATCTCGGCGCGCAGCTCCAGCAGGCGATCGAGCTTGTGCTGTTCGAGGGTGAATTCCCTGATTTGCGTGAGCCCGGTCGCGGCGAGTGCGCCGAGCCACAACCGCACGGCATCGCTGGGTATTGCCTTGGCCATGTTCGTTCCGCGCTCCCGGTTCGTCCCTGTTCCGTATGACCGGAGTCTGCCCGAGACAGTTTCAGTACGGATCTTCGCGGCAACTGATTGTTTCGTAGGACGGGGCCGCAGGGCGGATTTTCGAGGGCCGTTATTGGTTAAATCGTCAACCTTGAACAGTCACCAACTCCATTGGAGACAAGCCATGCCGATACGCAAGAAACCGCAGGTGCAGGGCGAGGGCGACTACGAGGCGGCGCGCCGCTATCGCAGGCGCCAGGCCGATTATCTGGTCAACAACGACGTCGAGAAGGCGGCTGTGCGCGCCGCGCCGCGTTCACGCAAGGAAGCCGAAGAGCTGGCAGCGGCGGAGGCGGCCGGGAAGAAACGCGCGCGCGGCGAAGATCGCGCGGTACGCCGGCGCAGCGCGCCCCTTGCCGTGCCGTCAATCCGCGGCAGGGGCTCGCGTCACTGAAGTCGGGTGCAGCCCGCGTCGCGCATGCCTTTGCCGGCAGTCAATCGCCGCGCGCTTCAAGGTGACTAACTACGCAAAGAACTGGCGCAGCGCCTTGTAGGTGGCGTCGGGAGCTTCCTCGGCCAGCATGTGGCCGCTCTCGACTTCTTCGCCGCGCACTTCATTGGCCCAGTCTTTCCAGATGCCGACCGGGTCGTACCACTTCGGGATCACACCGCGATTACCCCACATCACGAGCGTGGGGCACTCGATCTTGCGCGTGCCGCGGTCGGCCTGGTCCTGCTGAAAATCCACACTCACCGCCGCGCGGTAGTCCTCGCACATGGCATGGATGGCCTTCGGGTCGCGCGCGTTCTGCAGGAAATCTTCGTAGGCCTCGAAATCCGACGATCCCTGGCCATGACGGAACAGGAAGCCGATCGGATCCGCGCTGATCATCTTCTCCGGCAGCGGATGCGCCTGCGACAGGAAGAACCAGTGCCAGTAACCCATGCCGAAGCGCCAGTCGGCACGGCGCAGCGTGTCGCCGGTGGGTACGATGTCCAGCACCGCGAGTTTGCCGACGCTGGCCGGTGAATCGAGCGCAAGACGATACGCGACGCGGCCGCCGCGATCGTGGCCGGCGACGAAGAACTTCTCGAAGCCGAGGTGCTTCATCACCTCGACCTGGTCGCGCGCCATGGCGCGCTTGGAATACGTCTCGTGGTTGTCGCTGGATTCGGGCTTGCTGCTGCCGCCGTAACCGCGCAGGTCTGGACAAACAACCGTGTAGTGCTCGGCGAGGCGCGGCGCGATCTTCGACCACATCGCATGGGTCTGCGGAAATCCGTGCAACAGCAGCAGCGGCGGTCCGGAGCCACCGCGACGCAGGCGAACGGAAACTTCTTCGGTCTCTACCGTCTCGAGCTGGAACCCGTCGAACACGTCACCCTCGTCATTGGCCCTGGTGCGTGGCCAGCACCTGGAAGCGCCGTGCGACGCGTTCACCGGTGTCATCCACGAGGGTGAGTATGTGCTCGCCCGGCTCGATGTCCAACGCCTGCTGGTGAAAAGTGTGCGTTTCTCCAAGGTATCGGCCGTCGAGATGCCAGTAGAGCGTGGCCTCGGAACGGCTCGCGACGGCTTCGAATACGGCGCGTCCTTGTTTGCCGTCGAGCTCGGTGGGAATCAGGACGCGTGCATTCGCATCCGGATACAGCACCGCGAGCGCGGCGCGGCCGCCGGCGGCCTGACAATCTTCGCGCATGGGCGGCAACGGCCGGTACTCGGCGTGTGCGCGGCGGTAGTAGTACTCCTCGGCCGGCGGCAGCACGAACCAGCTCACGTGGCGCATCGCGAACGGCGACTCGCAATCTCCATCGACGCGATGCGCACCGCCCGCATCGAGATGCACGCGCAGGTTGTGAGGGCTGAGCGCGTCGAAGTGGCTGTCGCGCGGCACCCAGGTGCGCTCGGTCGCGCAATCCGCGGCGGCGAGGAAGCCGTCGTTCACGCAGGTGTCGATCTGGCGTAACGCCCAGGTCGGCCGGTCGAACCACGCGGCGGCGGGAAGATTGCTGAACAGCCCGAACATCAGCGGCGCTGCCATCGCGGAGCCGGTGAGACCCGGACGGCCTTCACCACTGGCGTTGCCGACCCACACGCCGACCGTGTGGCGCGAGGTGCTGCCGATGGCCCAACCGTCACGCAGTCCGAAGCTCGTGCCGGTTTTCCATGCGACCCGATGCGAAGACGCGAAGCTGCGCCAGTTGCTCTCGTCGCCCGGCCGCGGCACTTCGAGCAAGGCATCGAGCGTGAGCCAGGCGCCGCCCGGTCCGATGGGCGATTCCTGCTTCGATCTTCCCGGTGTGTCCGCGAATATCGTGGGCTCGTGGAAGCGCGGCGCGGTGTCGGATTCGGCGGCGCGCGCCATGTTGGCGAGACTGGCGTACATGCCCGAGATGTCCCAGAGGTTGCCTTCGGCGCCGCCGAGCATGAGCGTGAGGCCGTAATCGTCCGCCGGGCGCGTGAGCGTGGTCATGCCGGCGTTGCGCAGCAGGTCCGCGAAACGGGCCACGCCGTATGCCCGCAGCATGCGCACCGCTGGAATGTTGAGCGAATGCGCCAGCGCCTCGTCGGCGCGCACCGCGCCGCGATACTGGCGATCGAAATTCTCGGGCGAGTAGCCGTCGTAGTGCGTCGGCACGTCGGGCAGCAGCATGCGCGGCGTGAGCTCGCCGTCCTCGAGCATCGCCGCATACAGCATGGGTTTGAGAATGCTGCCCGTGCTGCGCGGCCGCCGAACGATGTCGACCTGGCTGGAAGGGGCGCCCGCCGCATTCCCCACGTACGCCAGCACTTCGAATGTCGTGTTGTCGATGATGATCGCAGCGACGTTGTTCACCTGCTGGCGTGCCAGCAGGGCAGCGTGTTCATTCGCCTGCGCAGTGACGCTGGCCTGTAGTCGGGCATCGAGGGTGGTGCGCAGCCGGTGGCGGTCCGGATACTGCGCGCGCAGCGTCTCGAGCAGGTGGGGTGCGAGATCCGGCAGGTCATGCGGCTCACCGACCA
>Ga0070689_100003104_pt1 | contig 10968 bp, 13 predicted proteins | sample KBSS23HmetaG_FD_64669 | JGI IMG/M metagenome (GOLD analysis project Ga0070689, IMG submission 64669) | Switchgrass rhizosphere microbial communities from Kellogg Biological Station, Michigan, USA - KBS S2-3H metaG | ecosystem: Host-associated > Plants > Roots > Rhizosphere ... | reverse complement strand
TGCTAGAAAGGGTCATGGAACGATTTCCGCGTGGCAGTCTTCCGCCCTACGCGTTCGAAGCGGTCGCCACCGTCGCGCCGACCGCGGTCAGTAAACCGCCCGCTGTCGTCGTCAGCGAGCCCGAGAAACCCGCAGAGCAGTGCGATCTCTCCACCACGTGTCCGAGCTGCGGTGCCGAGATGATTCCGGAGCACGCGCACTACCGCTGCAATTCTTGCGGCTATCGCGATTCGTGCTGTTTCTGAGGTCGGGACTTTTCTGAGTTATTGAAAGGAAAGCTGTTTTTCACGCTCTTTCTCCTGTTTCTCGGTCAAGCTTGGTCGAACTCGGGGGACTATGAGACCGATGGATTTCGGCCGGCCGGTGGGGGTCGCTCATCCGCCATACATCATTGCTGTACTCGACTGTCGAGAGCTGGGGACTCTCGATCGGGCGATTGCGGCTGTCGACGCGGCTGCCAACAGCACCGTCGATGCGATCAAGCTCGATCGCATGCCATGGGCGTGGAGCGCAAAACTGATCGCACGTGCGGAAGCACGTAGCATCGCCCTGTTCGCGACCGCGCTCGACGAAGACGCCGTGACGCGTCTCGACTGGCTCGGCGCGAATGCGTTCTACCTCGTGTTCGACTGGTCCGATCTCGATCTCGTCGCAGCGGCTGCACGCACGGGCAAGCCCGTCGTGATGCAGGTGGGGACCGCTTCGGAGATCGAGCTCGCCGAGGTCGTCGCGACGGTGCACGCGCACGGCAAGGGCGGCATCGCGCTCGTGCAGTCGGTGATCGACGTCGATCTCGAGGGGCTCGCTGCGCTGCAGCGGCACGGCTCGGTCGTCGGCATCGCCGATCGCTCCGCCGGCCCCGCGATCCCGCTCGCCGCGATCTCGAAGGGCGCGAGCATCGTCGAGAAGCGGTTCTCGCTGCGCAAGGAAGATCGCACGCTGTGTCCCGTCGAGGTCTCGCGCGTCGTGCGCGACTGCGAGCAGGCCTGGGCATTGCTCGGCAGCGACCGTCGCTGGGCGTTCAACTAACGATCGGTTCGATGCGCACCGCGGTGCCGTAGGCGAGCACCTCGGTCACGCCGCTCATGAACTCGGTCGCATCGTAGCGCATGCCGATCACGGCATCCGCGTTCATCTCCTGCGCGTGCACGAGCATCTGGGCGTAGGCCTCGTGCCGCGCTTGCTCGCAGACGACCGTGAACTCCTTGATGTTGCCGCCGCCGAGGGACTTGAACGCACCGAGCACGGACTTGCCGAACGAGGGCGAGCGCACGGTGATGCCGCGGACGATCGCCAGGTACTTCACGATCCGGTAGCCGGCGATCTCGTTGCCGGTCGTGACGATGAGGCGCTCGATCGGCTCGGCCCCCACGCGATACGGATTGCCTTCGGTCGTCTCGGTCATCGCGCGAAGCTATCCTAGGGCCGTGGTGTTCGTGGTTGCGGTCTTCGTATTCTTGGCGATCCTCATCGTGGGGCTCGGAATCGTCGAGATGCGTCGCTTCATGCCGAACGCCTATCGCTGCATGCGGTGTCGTGCTTACTTTCGCAAACCCGCACACCACGACTACCCGGCGCGATGCCCGCGCTGTGGTGCCCGCGATTGGGCGATCGGAGCGGCGTGAATCATCCGCGCATGACATACGCCGGGCGGCGCATCGCATTCGTGCTCGCGATCCTCATCGCGTTCCTGCTGCCGAAGCGCAGCGAGCACGAGCGCGGGCGCTGCAACGACTACGTCGTGCGGCCGTGGGGCTTCTACTTGCTCGGTGAGGTGTTCGATCGAGACATCGGCTTCACCTACTCGCGCGGCTCCGACTGTCGCTGAGACAGACTGGCTCGGATGTTGCGACGTTCCCGCGAGGAGGCGTCATGGCCAAGCTGATGAATTTCCCCGGCGGCATCCTGCTCGGCGCCGGGCTGATGTACCTGTTCGACCCGGTGCGCGGTCGGCGTCGGCGCGCGCGCATCAACGAGGCCGTGCTGCGGGCGGAGCGGGCGGAGCGCGAGCTGCTTGCCAAGGCAGCCCGCGACGTTAGACATCGCCTCCACGGCCTCGCAGCGCATCGTCCAGCGCCCGATGCATCCGACGACGTGATCGAGCAGCGCGTGCGTGCGTGTCTCGGGCGCGCCGTGTCGCATCCGGGCGCGCTCGACGTGGTGGTGCGCACCGGGCGCGTGACCTTGCTTGGACCGGTGCTCGCGGCCGAGGCACCGCTTGTCGTCAAGCACGTGCGCGGCGTCTCCGGCGTGCGTGGCGTGGTCGATCGCATGGACAAGCACGCGACTGCCGGCACGATCCCGGCATTGCAAGGCGAGGGGCGCAAGCACGCGCGCCCTCGCGCGTGGTCGCCGACGCTGCAGATCGCGGCGACGGGCGCGGGCACGGTGATGTTCCTCTATGGCTGGCTCGTGCGCGGCGGCGTCGAGGGCAAGCTGCTCGGCACCGCGGGTGCGGTGCTCGCGCTGCGCGGCTCGTTCAACCGGCCGATGCCGGAGCTGCTCGGCCGCCGTGGCGCCGGCGTGAGGGTGCAGAAGACGATCGTCGTCGATCGGCCGATCCGCGAGGTGTTCGAGCTGTGGAGCCGGCTCGACAACTTTCCGCAGTTCATGGAGCACGTGCGCGACGTCGATGTCGAGCTCGGCGGCACCAAGTCGCGGTGGACGGTCGACGGTCCCGCCGGCACGAAGGTCGAGTTCGAGGCCGAGACGATCGCGTGCGAGCCCGAGCGGCTGATCGCGTGGCGCACGCTGCCCGGGCAGCCGATCGATCACGAGGGACGCGTGCGGTTCGAGGAGGTGCAACCCGACGAGACGCGCGTCCACGTCGACATGATGTACCGGCCGCCGGGCGGCGTGATCGGCCACGCGATCGCGCACCTGCTCGGCTGGGATCCGAAGACGCGCATGGGCGAAGACCTCGTGCGCATGAAGGTGTTGCTCGAGGAAGGCCGTACGCGCGCGCACAAGCAACACATCGAGCTCGCGGATCTGCACTGATATAGTCGCCGCCCATGCCGCGGCCGCGCGACGTCACGATGCAGCACCCGAAGATCCTGTTCGTCGGGATCAATCCGGGTGTGACCTCGGGCAAGACCGGCCATCACTTCGCCGGGCCGGGCAATCCATTCTGGAAGTTGTTGCACGCGGCGCGACTCGTGCCCGTCGAGCTGACCGCCGAGGAAGACCAGCGGCTCGTCGAGTTTGGCTGCGCGCTGGTGAATCTATGCGCGCGCCCGACGAAGACGGCGGCCGAGCTCAAGCGGCCCGAGCTCGAGCGCGGTGCGAAGCAGCTGCTCGCGAAGGTGCGCGCGATGCAGCCCGAGATCGTCGCGCTCGTCGGCGTCACGCTGTATCCGATCGTCGTCGGCAAGAAGAGCGCGGGTCCCGGCGCAAAGGACGATGTCCTCGAGGGTGCGCGCGTGTTCGTGCTGCCGAATCCGAGCGGGCTCAACGCCTCGTTCCCGACGTTCGAGGCGAAGCTGCCCTGGTTTCAGGCGCTCGCCACGTTCGCGGGCATGGGCCAGCCGTCGGCGATGTCGAAGTAGCGCATCCCGGCGCGCAGCGCGAAGCCGCGATCGGCGGGGCCCTTGCCGACGTGCACGCTGCGCGCGAGATCGAAGCCGTGCTCGTGCGCGAGCCACAGCGCGAGCCCCGGCAGCGGCTTGCGGCACCAGCACACGGGCGGTCCTGCCGGATGCACGCAGCGCGCGATCGCGATCGGCAACGCGAGGTCGGCGAGCAGTCGGTCGGGCGGTGTCTGCCACGTGGTGCCGGCGAGCGCGTACCCGGCCGCGTGCCACGCGGCGAGCGCGTCGCGTGCGCCGGCGAGCAGTGCGCCATCGCGCTTGCGCCACACGATGCCGTCGAGCTCGACGATCAGCGCCGGCTTGCCGGTCGTGGTCGATCTCTTGCCTCGCCGGTCCTCGTTTGTGGTGCTGTCGAGTCCCTCACGGGCCTCGACGGTTCCCCTCCCGGGCGCCGCTGCGCTCCTCCGGACCGGCTCGGGCACGAACGCGACCTCTTCGATCGCGGCGAAGCCCTCGTCGGCGCGCGGCGGCTCGTAGCTGCGACGGTAGCGAAACTGCGCGTTCGGCGCGATCAGCTTCTCGCGCGCGAGCTCGGCCGGCTCGAGCAAGCGGCCATGGAGCGCGAGCATGCGCGAGCACGCATTCGCCTGGGCTTGTTCGAGCGTGGTCGCCGCGATCACGCAGCGCACGGGGATACCGTGGCGGCGCCCGATCGCGATCACCGGCGCGCGCGACGCACGCGTGCCGTAGGTGTTGTCGAGCACGATGCGCGTGTTGCCGGCTGCGAGCTCGCGATCGAGCGCGCGTGCGAGGTCGGTCAACGAGCCGCCGCGGTCGTCGCGGTTGAGCCGCACGTGATCGGAGAAGCGCGCGGCGAGCGTGCTCTTGCCGGCCGCCGGCATGCCGACGATCATCACGATCTCGCCGCCGCTGACGCTCGTGCGCGGTGCGTCGCCGATGTGCAGCCAGTGCGCGTCGAGCGCGGCTGCGATGTCGTCGGCAAGCACGAGCTCGTTTGCGCGTGCGATGCCGTGCACCGTCTCGACGCGCGTCGCGCCCGGGATCGGGATCACGCCGAACCGCACGAGCCACGCCAGCGCGAGCTCGCACGGTGAGGCGCCGACCGCTTTTGCAAGCTCCTGGACTCGCTCGTCGCGCACGAGGCGCTTCACACCGGCGGGTCCGCCGAGCGGCCGGTGAGCGAGCACGCGAATGCTGCGCTCCTTGCAGGCGGCGACGAGCCCACCGCGCACCGGATCGAGCCGCGCCGGCGAGAGCTCGACCTCGACGCCTTCGATCGGCGCGATCGCGAGCGCCTCCTCGAGCTGATGGAGGCCGACGTTCGACAGCCCGATCGCGCGCACGATGCCCTCGTCGCGTAGCTTCGCGAGTGCACGCACGCTCGTCGCGAGTGGCACGCGCGGATCGATCGCGTGGAGCAGATACAGATCGATCGTGCCGAGCCTGCCCTGGCTCGCGCGCGCGGCCGCCGCGAGATGCCGCGCGCGGCCGTTCGGCACCCACGCACCGTCGGGTCGCACGAGCCCACCCTTGGTGACCACGAACGCGCCGCTCAGCACGCGCGCGAGCAGACGCTCGTTGTGACCGATCTCCGTGTCGTCCAGCGCGTACGCATCCGCGGTATCGAACAGCGTGATGCCGGCGGCGCGGGCGGCCTCGAGCACCGCAAGCGAGCGCGTGTCGTCGCGCGCAGGATCCGTCGACAGCCGCATGCAGCCGAGGCCGATCACGCCTCAGTATGGTTGCACTGCCACCGCGCCGCCAAGCGAGCCGGGGAGGCGAATCTGTGTGCCGATCGCGAGCGCTTGTTGCGAGGTCGAGTGCATCGCCGCCTCGGGGACGACCTTGCCGGTGACGGCGGCCACCACGGGCACCGTCTTGTTCGGCAGCTGCTGCGCCGCAACGAGCAGCGCGTTGTCGGTGCCGTCGATGAGGGCGCGCTCGGCAGTGTAGAGGCGGCCGCGCAGCTCGCCCTGCGCGAGGATCGTCATCTCCCGTCCGAACATCCACCGCCGATCGATATCCGCCGCGCCTTGTACCATCGCGATCTCCTTCATCGTGAGGCCCGACGCCAGCATCCAGTCGTGCAGCGGGCCTTCGTGAACGTCCGCAAGCCGGACGTCGTTATGCTCGCGCGCGACCGCATCGACGAGGTCGGCGTGGCCCGAGCGATAGATCAGCTCTGCCATCGGACACCGCACGCCGCGCGAGTCCTTGAACACGCTCATCGGCATGCCGTCGGGCGCCATGGGATATGCACCGGCTTCCCGGTATTCGTGCAGCCACTGGACCATCTGAGCCCGGTGGGCGGCGAGCTCGGCGACGCTGGCAACCGGCGTGGTCATCGTCGAACGTGGGGTGCTGTGGCAGGCGGCGATCGCGATCAAGAGCAGTCGTTTCATCGTGTCCTCCGTGCTTGCACGATGGCGCAACGGCAGGCGTTGCGGCGTAAGGCCTCTGTAATGTCAGCCCGGCTCGCTATCGTCTCGATCGCGATGCTCGACGTCACCACCACCATCACCGTGAATGGAAACGAAGGGGACCGCTTCCTCGCGAGCCTGGCGCGCTATCACGCGCCGGTGCCGCGCGCGCTGCGCTGGCTGGCAACGGGCGACTACCGCTCGATCGAGGTCGATCGCCACGACGCGGACGAGGTCGCGAGCTTCGTCGAAGGTCTACTCGGCTCGGGCTGGATCGAGACGGGCGCACCACCGCTCTTGTTCTCGCCGCGCGTCGGCGACCGCGTGCTCGTGTGTGGCGAGGTGCTCGCCGAGGTCGGCCGGCACTCACCGGGCTCGCCGCCGTCATGGCGGTACTTGCCGGCGGGCACGAGCGGCCGCCTGCTCGGCTGGCGCGGCGAGGGGCGCGCGATCGTCGAGATCCACGCGGAACGCCGGCTTGTCGTGTTCATGGGGTTGCGCTGGCTCACACGCCGGTGATCTGCGCCTGCAACCTGGCGCGCGTTCGCTCGTCTTTTTGGTATGCGTTGGCTTGTCGCTCTGTACGTCTGTGCGTGTGCGACCGCGAGCTCGGACCCACGCGACCGGTTTGCCGACCATATCGCGGCGCTGCGCAAGCGGCTGGCCGACAAGGGCCTCGGCAAGATGCAGATCCGGATCGAAGGTCCGTTCGTCGTCGTCGGGGACACGAGCGCGGCGGCGCTCGAACGCGAGGCGCGGACCGTGCGGTGGGCCACGTCGCACCTCGAAGCGGACTTCTTCGCGGCACGGCCGGCGAAGATCCTCGACATCTTCCTGTTTCACGGCGCGAACAGCTACGAGCACGGCGTCATGACGCTGACCGGCGAGCGACCGGATACGCCCTACGGCTTCTACTCGAAGGCGCAGGGCGGCATGTTCATGAACATCGCGACCGGCGGCGGCACGCTCGTGCACGAGCTCGTTCATCCGTACGTCGAGGCGGATTTTCAAAACGCCCCACCGTGGCTCAACGAAGGCCTCGGCTCGCTGTTCGAGCAGAGCGACGAGCGCGATGGGCACATCATCGGGCTCACGAACTGGCGACTCGCCGGGCTGCAGCAGGCGATCTCAACGAATGACGTGCCGAGCTTCAAGACGCTCACGCATCTCGATACCGCGCAGTTCTACGGCGAGCACAGCGGCGTCAACTACGCGGCCGCGCGCTATCTGCTGTACTACCTGCAGGAGCGCGGCAAGCTGCGCGACTTCTATCGCGCGTTTCGTGCGGCGCGCACGAAGGATCCATCGGGCTATGCGACGCTCGTCGCGACGCTCGGCGCCGACGACATGCCGGCGTTCGAGCGCTCGTGGCGCGCGTACGTCGGCAAGCTCACATTCCCTTGAGATCGCGTGCGCTGCGATAGATCGGCAGCAGATTCATCCGCTCGTCCCAGGCGGGATGCCGGCGGTAGAGCCACTCGCGCTTCTGGTCGGCATTCGCGCCGGCGGTCTCGGCGTCGAGCTTCGCGCGCAGCGCCGGGTCCGCGGCGAGCATCGTGCGCGCCGCTTCCTCGACGACGTACGACTCCATGTACTCCTTGCGCTCGAACGCGGTCGTCACGAAGCCCCACTGCGCGAACGAATCGGGCCCGCCGGGATCGAGCAGCTGGACGATGAGGCGCACGCGCGGCTGATCGAGCGACACGAAGATCGCGCCGCGATCGAGCGTGCGCGTCTCGGCTGCCCATGCGCCCTCGAGCGCGACGCGCGTGCGGCCCTCGAACGGCGGCTGGAACGTCACCTTCGTCGCGCGATACACCTCGAGCGGGACGCGAGGCTGACCGCGCAGCTTCGTGTACTCGATCCCGTGCAGTGCGAGCACCGGCGCGAGCAGCTGCGCGAAGCCGCCATCGATCACGTAGCCGGCCTTCGGCACGCTCGCGACGACTTGCGGCACCAGCTCGTCGTGGAGTGGCACGTTCCAGATCTGTGGCGTGCGCTCGTCGTAGACGATCCACGTGCCACCGGTGAGATCCGACGCGCGCTTCTCGTAGGCGTAGCCGCGAAACGCGAGCTGTGTCGCGTGCGCACCGTTGTCGTACACGAGCGTGAGCTTGCCGCCGCGGAGCGCCTGATCGGCGGCGTCGGCTTCGCGCGCGACGCGTGCCCAGCTCGGCGCATCGTGCACCGCGCGCTCGGCGAGTGCCTGCAGCAGGTGATACGTGCTTGTCGCGCGCTCCTTGTACGTGCGCCAGCTGTGGGTCTCGACGAGGATGCCGAGACGCGAGCGCGCGGCCGCGTAGTACTGCGAGAACCGCGGTGGCGCCTCGCCGATCGAGAAGCCGGAGCTGGGGTCGTCGTCCTTGTCGAACGACGGATAGAACGGCAGCGGCAAATGGCCGAGCGCGGTCAGTCGCGCCTGCAGGTGATCCGACAGCGCGTGCGCGGTCTCCTCGAGAGAATCGGCGCGCGCCGCGACCGGCGCGACCAGCACGGCGATGTCGTGCTCGAACTTCGCGCCGTCGGTCGTGTGCAGGTCGACGAATAGCACCGGATCGAAGCGGCGAAACAGCCCGAGCACGGCGCGTATCTCGGGCGAGTCCGCCTTCATGAAGTCGCGGTTGATGTTGAGACGCGCGGCATTCGTGCGAAACCCCATCTCGACGGGGCCGCGCTGATTCGGCCGGTTGTTCGGGCCGAAGCGCTCGTGTCCATCGGGGTTGATGCACGGCACGAACACCAGATCGATCGCGTCGAGCGCGCCGGCCGCGACCTTGCCGTCGAGCAGATCGCGCAGGAACCAGAATCCGGCATCCTTGCCCTCGATCTCGCCGGCGTGGATGCCGGCCTCGACGAGCACGGTCGGGTGATGCCCACCGCTCGAGATCACGAGCGCGACGATCGGTCGATCTTCGAACGTGCGTCCGATCTCCTCGCAGCGCACGCCGGAATAGACGCGCGCGAAGTCGTGGCACAGCGTGACGGCCTCGTCGTAGTGCGCGGTCTTCGTGAATCCCGAAGCCTCTCCCGTCGTCACGAGCGGCAGCACGGGGCGCGGGGCGTGGCATGCGACGCACGCGACCACGACGCACGCGACGAACAGCAGGCGCTTCATCGCGCCGCACTGTACCGAATCAGCGCGATGGCGGGCGAGGCGCGTGCGCCCAGTTGTCGACGATCTCGTCGTCGCCGCAGCGCTCGATGTAATCGGTGCCGAAGGCGCGAGCGTCGCTCGTGCGGCCGTCCATCGCGAGCAGCTTTGTCAGCTCGCGGGCGATGCCGACGTCGCAGCGATTGCCGAGCTCGACGGTGTGCATCTGGATCTTCGTCTTGCGCTCGAGCGAGATCATCGACAGCTCGCGGCGCATCACCGCGTGCGGGTCCTTCTTGTGCTCGGGAATCAGCGACACGAGCCAGCCGGCGATCGCGATGCCGAACGACGCGATGATCGCGATCCCGATCGTGCGTTGCCCCCGGGCGCGGCCGATCGGCGCGGCCACGAGCCCGGCCGTGCGGCGATCGATCGCCTTCCAGTCGGCGCCGGGCACCGCGAGCTTGAGGTCCTCGATCGCGCGGCGCGCATCATCGAGAGCGCTCGAATCGATGTTCGTACCCTCGGCATTCGTCGGCGCGCGCCGGGCGAGCGGGCGCTTCTCGTCATACGCGGCCGTGTTCGCACCGCGCTGCGCGAGCAGGCTGCGCGCGCGATCGAGGTGGCGCCAGATCTCGGGATACGTATCGTGCACGCCGGTGATGGTGCGCCAGCGTTCGTGGTGCGAGATCGCCACCGGCTGGCGCACGATCGTCGCGGCACGCTCGCACTCATCGACCAGCGCTTCGCCGATCAGGATCGCGCCAACGGCCCGATCGCGCTCGTCGAGAATTGCGGTCGAATCGCGGTACATCACTCAAGAGTGTTTCGGATCAAGGCGGGACAGGCAAGGACAACCAGAGGCACCCCCTCACAAACGTAGGGATGCGCACGCCCCGATCAAACACCCCACGCCGACATCCACGGCGGTGGCTGCGAGTGTTGTTCCCACCACCGCTCCGACGGTGAAATCGTGCACTTGCGAGGCGATGACCGCGGTCACGACGAGGTCCGCGGCGACCGCACCGGCGAGCAACGGCCCCGACACGTGGTCGCGTTTCCAGACTCCCGCCGCCGTCACGCAACCCGCGCTCAGACAAGCCGCCAGCGCGAGTCGCAGCATTTCACGAGCATAGCGGGAAGAACGCAACCGAGTCGCGCGTCTTGTCGTCGGAGGACTGTGCCAGGAACGTTCGAGCTCGCCCAGTGGTGCAAGTTGCTGCGCGACCGCGGCTGGACCGGGCAACAGGTGGCACGCTCGCTTGGCCGCAGCGAGGGCTATGTCAACAACTTGATTCGGATCCTCGAGCGCGCGTCGCTCGAGATCCTCGCCCGCTGGAAGCTCGAGCAGGAGCCCACGAGCACGGGCGTGCACGTGTGCGCGACCGACTGGCTGATGCAGGTCTGTGTGCAGCCGCATGACGTGCAGAACGCAGCGCTTGCGAAGCGGCTGGCGCGCCGGCAGACCGACCCGGGCGCATCCCTGCCTGGTCGAGACCTTGGTGAAGGGGAAGGTGGAGGCGCGCACGTGGAAGGTGGAGGCGCACACATCGAAGGTGAAGAGGGCGCTTCTGGATAACGAGGGCGACGCCGGAAAAGCGAAGCTCCCGGTGCCCGCGAGCTGGTGAAGAAGGCGCCGGATAACGCGGAGGCGCTCAATGCCCGCGAGCGGGCGAAGAAGGCGCCGGATAAAGCGAAGCTCGCGAAGCGTGATGCCTCGCGAGCTCCGGTAGACCGGGCGGTTCGTGAGCTCTCGAGCCACAGCTCTCGAGCCTTCAGACCGCTCGATCGAAGCTAGTACTTCTCGTTCTTCTTCGGCTTGTCCTTGTCCTTGTCCTTGTCGGGCTTCTCGGTGGGCGGCGTGCCGCGATCGTCGCGATCCGACTTGTTGCGCTCGCCGCGGTCA
>Ga0070689_100003098_pt1 | contig 10975 bp, 5 predicted proteins | sample KBSS23HmetaG_FD_64669 | JGI IMG/M metagenome (GOLD analysis project Ga0070689, IMG submission 64669) | Switchgrass rhizosphere microbial communities from Kellogg Biological Station, Michigan, USA - KBS S2-3H metaG | ecosystem: Host-associated > Plants > Roots > Rhizosphere ... | reverse complement strand
CTTGGTTAATGCGACTTCCCGCGCGGCGGAAAGGAAACTTCGGGCCTCTCCCACCGATTCCATGTAACAGACAATGCTTTTCGTGCGGGGATCGTCGCCGAAGTAGGAGATCAGGTCGCCCCAGCCGACGTCGAGCATCGAGCCGACGGAGACGAAGGCGCTAAAGGCGACTTTCTCACGGAGGCTCCAATCCAACACGGCAGTGCAAAGGGCTCCGCTTTGACTGAGGAAAGCGACGCTGCCGGACGCCGCCAGGCCGTCGGCAAACGTGGCGTTCAATCGAAGGCTGGGGATCATGACCCCAAGACAGTTAGGGCCTATAATCCGAATGCCCCCGCGTTTGGCCGCCGCCAGCGCTTCCTGCTCGAGCGCGACCCCGGCATCGCCGACTTCCTTGAATCCGGCCGAAACGATGACAGCCCCACCCACGTCTGCCTTCGCGCAGGCCGTAAGAATTGCCGGGACCGTAGGGGCCGGAGTGGCGATCACCACAAGATCCACTTTCTCCGGAACCGATCCAATGTCGGGATAAGCCGTCACTCCCAACAGCTCGCGATGTTTCGGGTTAACCAGGTAGGAGCGACCGGTGAAGGGCCGGATGTTCTCCGTGAGCGCGCGTCCGACGCTTCCAGGTTTTTCCGAAGCGCCGATGATGGCGACGGTGGCTGGGCGGAACACGGAATCGAGATGGTTTCGGGCCGCCCGTCCGGGGCGGTCATGCGCTGTTCGTGCGCCTGACTCAGAAATTCGCGTCATGTGATTACTCTACGGCGTGACGTGGCATCGTTCCTTTACCAAATCTGTCATGGTCTGGCCATTTATTGCAAAGGTTGCCCCGGCCGCGATTGGTGAAGTCTATATCTTCACCTGCATGCCCAGTTCGACGACTCGCCCGGGTGGCACTCCGAAGTATTCCGTGGCCGGTTGGGCATTGCGCGACATCACGGCAAAGAGCCATTCGCGCCACCGGGCCATTCGGCGGCTGTCGGAGGGAACGATCCGTTCGCGGCTGAGAAAGAAGGAGGTGTTGGACAACCTCAGGTCGAGACCCTGGGCACCGCACGACTCAAGGAGATCAACAACCTGCGGTTGATCCATAAAACCGTAGCGGCCGATGAGTTGAAACATTCCCCGTCCCAGACGGTTGATTTCGATGCGCTGCTCCGGGTCGATGCGGGCGACTTCCTGAACCTCGATTGTCAAAAGCACCACGCGCTCATGCAGGACATGATTGTGTTTCAGATTGTGCAGGAGCGCCAGAGGCGTCCCGTCCCGGTTCCCGGTCATGAAGACAGCGTTGCCCTTGACCCGGACCGGGGGCGTCTGATCCAGGCTGTCCAAAAAAGCTTCGATGGGCAGCGAGCTTGATTGCAATCGGCGGCGCAGGAGATCGCGGCCGGTTCGCCAGGTCGCCATGCACGTGAACAACAGGGCGCCGATGACCAGGGGAAACCATCCGCCGTGGGTAATCTTGAGCGCGTTGGCTCCGAAGAACGCCGTTTCGATGATCAGGAAGATTCCGCAAATGACCGCCGCCTTGGTCTTGTTCCAGCCGAATTGCTTCTGCGCCGCGAAAAAGAACAGGACGGAGGTGATCATCATCGTGAGAGTCACCGCGATGCCGTAAGCCGCGGCCAGGTTGCTCGACGATTTAAAGCCCAGCACCAGCCCGATGCAGGCGAGCATCAGCAGCCAGTTGATGTGCGGCATGTAAATCTGACCCCGCGTCGTGGATGATGTATGGCGAATATTCATCCGCGGCAGATATCCGAGCTGCAACGCATGCATCGTGAGGGAGAAGGCGCCCGAGATCAGCGCTTGCGATGCGATAACCGTGGCGAGCGTGGCCAGGGCGACCAGTGGATACAGCATCCATCCCGGCGCCAGATTGTAGAAAGGGTTCTCGGCAAAAGTGGCGTTCTCCAGCAACAGCGCTCCTTGTCCGAGGTAGTTCAACATCAGCGCGGGCAGCACCAGCCCGAACCAGTCGCGCCGGATGGGTTTCACTCCGAAGTGTCCCATATCCGCGTAGAGCGCTTCCCCGCCGGTAACGACCAGGAAGACGGCACCGAGCACGGTGAAACCGAGCCATCCTTCCGCGAGCAGGAATCGCAAGCCGTACCACGGGTTGAATGCCACCAGCACACCCGGCTCGTGCAGGATCTCCCGCAGTCCGAGCAGCGCCAGCGTCACAAACCACACGATCATGATCGGACCGAAGATGGCGCCGACCCGCCCGGTTCCCGCACATTGGAAAGAGAATAGCACGACGAGAATGACAATGGTAATCGGGACGACGTATCGCTCGAAGGCGGGCGTGGCGACTTTGAGACCTTCGACGGCGCTGAGCACGGAGATGGACGGCGTGATGATGCCGTCGCCGTAAAGCAACGCGGCGCCGAACATGCCCAAGGCAATCAGCCAGGTGCGCAGCCGGAGTTTCTTGCGGCTGTCCGGCACAGCCAGCGACAACAGCGCGAGAATACCTCCTTCGCCCTTGTCGTTCGCGCGTAACACGAACACGAGATACTTCACGGAGACGATGATCAGCAGCGACCAAAAGATCAGGGAGAGCACGCCAATGACATTGTCCGAGGTGGGCGTTACGCTGTGGCGGCCGTGGAAACATTCGCGCAGAGCGTAAAGCGGGCTGGTGCCAATATCCCCATAAACCACACCCAGCGCCCCGAGCATCAGCGGCCGAAGTTTCGACCCCTGTTCACCGGCATCGTGTTTCATGACTTTGAGCCAGCCTCATGGGCTTTTGGCGATTCGAATAACGAACGGCACACGCATTGTTGAATCTTCCGAGAGGGAAATCATCCAGGACCACTGGATGTGGCCTGGCGGGATCGCCCTTTCAAATGCCGACGGGGTTAGCTGACGGGCTGGATCTTGAAAGTGATCCCAGTCTCCCAGTGAGACTGTTCGCCCCGGTCCCGCGACCAGGCGTTTTCACGCCGTAGTCCGGGAGAGTGGTTCCCCCGCGTCCAACCCGGAGGGTGGACTTAAGCTGCACGGGCCGGAATAAATCACGGTGGCGCCGCCCATGTCAATGGAACCGTCAACCGCGAGTGGGAGGCCGCTGAGCGTGAGGCACATTGATTTTCCGGGCCGCCGGATTGGTGCGTTCGCGGCTCCGCAATCGCTGTCTCTGGTCTTAACAACTTCTTAATGCGGTGGCTCCGATTCTTAATTACCCAGGACGATGGGCACGCTCCATTTTGGATCCTGTGCAGGGCAAACTTAAAACAGGAGAACCAAGATGACTGACCTTGTCTTTATCGGAGTCATTGTGGGGTTCTTCGTACTGAGCGGCGCCTACGTCCGCTTCTGCGAAAAGCTCTAGGAGAAACTTGCATGGAAACAATTGTCGTGAGCGGGATCGCGGTCCTCCTTTTCGCCTACTTGTTCGTGGCCATGATTCGGCCGGAAAAATTCTGAGGGACCTTTATGGATGCGTCTGGCTGGGTTCAACTCGCTCTCTTCGTCGCCGCACTGGGCATCATTACCAAACCGATGGGCCTTTACCTCGTGCAGGTTCTCGATGCCGGGGGGCGGACCTGGTTCGATCCACTGCTGCGTCCACTTGAACGAGTCACCTACCGACTGATGGGAGTGGACGTCAACCAGGAACAGGATTGGAAACAATACACTCTGGCCATGCTGCTCTTCAGCCTGGTGGGGTGTCTCTTCACCTACGCGATTCTTCGACTTCAGCATTGGCTGCCGTTGAACCCACAGGGGCTGGGTCCAGTAAGCGCCCATTTGGCGTTCAACACCGCGGTGAGTTTCACCACCAACACGAATTGGCAGAGTTACGGAGGTGAATCGACCATGTCTTATTTTTCGCAAATGGTGGCACTGGCCTTTCACAACTTTGTCTCGGCCGCCACGGGTATCGCGATTGCCGCGGCTCTGGTTCGCGCGATGGCCCGGCATTCAGCCAGGACGCTGGGCAACTTTTGGGTGGACCTGGTGCGGGTGACCTACTACTTGCTGCTGCCGATTTGCCTGGTGTTCGCGATTTTCCTCGTTTCGCAAGGGGTGATTCAGAACTTCAAGCCGTACGCCAAGGCCACGCTGATCGAGTCCTTTACTACCTCGGTCGATAAGAAGAACGACAAGGGGGAAACGGTTTTCGGCGCGGACGGCAAGCCCGTCACGGAGGAACGGACCGTCGACGAACAAACCATCGTCCAGGGTCCCATGGCCTCGCAGATCGCGATCAAGATGCTGGGCACCAATGGCGGTGGCTACGTGAACGCCAACGCCGCGCACGGTTTTGAGAATCCCACGCCGTTGTCGAACTTTCTCCAGATGCTGTCCATCTTCGCCATCGGCAGCGGCCTGACTTACTACCTGGGCCGCATGGTCAGGAACCAGGGCCACGGCTGGACGATTTGGGCGACGATGATGGTCCTGTTTCTTGGAGGAGTGTTGATCTGCTGGTGGGCGGAATCGACTGGCAACCCCATCCATCACCAACTGGGGGTCGCGAGCATGGACGGCAACATGGAAGGCAAGGAGGTCCGGTTCGGCATCTTCAACTCGGCGTTGTTCGCCACCGTCACCACCGCGGCGTCTTGTGGGGCGGTGAATTCAATGCACGACTCGTTTACCCCGTTGGGTGGTCTCGTTCCGCTCTTCAACATCCAGCTGGGGGAGATCATCGTCGGAGGGGTGGGCGCAGGACTCTACGGAATACTCGTGTTTGTCATCCTGGCTGTGTTTATCGCGGGCTTGATGGTGGGTCGGACGCCGGAGTACCTGGGCAAGAAGATTGAGGCCTACGATGTGAAAATGGCGATGCTGTCGCTGCTGATCCTGGCTGTTTCGATTCTTGGGTTCTCGGCCTGGGCGGCGGTCGGCGATTGGGGGAAGGCCGGGCCCAACAATCAAGGTCCGCACGGCTTGAGCGAGATGCTCTACGCTTTCAGTTCCGGGACCGGAAATAATGGGAGCGCATTTGCCGGGCTCAATGCCAACACTCCCTGGTACAACACGACCCTGGGATTGACCATGCTCTTTGGGCGCTTCCTGATGATCGTGCCGATTCTCGCCCTGGCCGGATCGTTGGGCCAAAAGAAGGTTGCGCCCGCCAGTGCGGGTACATTTCCGGTCTCGGGGGGGACATTCTTCATCCTGCTGGTGGGAACGATCCTGTTGGTTGGAGCGTTGAATTTCCTGCCGGCGCTCACCCTGGGTCCGATCGTTGAGCAATTCCTCGCCGTGGGCGGCAAGGTCTTTTGATTCGAACTCTCGTTTCTTTTACCATGAAGCCAAAACCTCCATCGCTCTTGGAATGGAGGATTGTGGGCCCGGCCCTCGGCGATTCCTTCCGGAAGCTGGATCCGCGCGTGATGATCCGGAACCCGATCATGTTTGTCACAATGGCGGGCGCAGCCTTGACGACGATTGCCATCTTTACCTCCACTGGCGACCGGGGATTCATTGCCCAACTCGCCATCTGGCTTTGGTTCACCGTGCTCTTCGCGAATTTCGCGGAGGCCGTGGCCGAGGGCCGCGGGAAGGCCCAGGCGGCAACGTTGCGGAAGGCGCGCAAGGAGACCATGGCTCGACGGCAGCGCAATGGCCGGGAGGAAAGGGTTCCGGCACCGGAACTGCAAAAGGGCGACGTCGTGATCTGCGAAGCCGGCGACGTCATCCCGGCGGACGGCGATGTCATTGAAGGCATCGCCAGTGTGGACGAAGCAGCGATCACCGGCGAATCCGCTCCGGTGATCCGCGAAAGTGGCGGTGATCGCAGCGCGGTCACCGGGGGAACGCGCGTGCTGAGCGATCGCATCGTCGTGCGGGTCACCACCGAAAAAGGCCGGGGCTTTCTCGATCGCATGATCGCGCTGGTCGAAGGTGCGCAACGTCAGAAAACACCCAATGAGATTGCCCTGACCATTCTGCTGGCCGCGCTGACGTTCATCTTCGTTCTCGTGTGCGTCTCTCTGAAACCATTTGGCATCTATTCGGGCGCGATATTCTCCGTCCCGGTTTTGGTCGCGTTGCTCGTATGCCTGATTCCGACGACCATTGGCGGCCTTCTCAGCGCCATCGGCATCGCCGGCATGGACCGCGTCCTGCAGCGCAATGTGCTGGCCATGAGCGGACGCGCGGTGGAGGCGGCGGGCGACGTCGATGTCCTGCTCCTGGACAAGACGGGCACGATCACGCTGGGCAACCGGATGGCGACGATGTTCCGGCCTTCGCCCAATGTCCGGGCCGAGCGGCTGGCGGACGCCGCCCAACTTGCCTCGCTGGCCGACGAAACCCCCGAAGGCCGCAGCATTGTCGTGCTGGCCAAGGATAAGTTCGGGCTGCGCGAACGAGAAGTGGCCAAAGCGCGAGAAGGATTCGTCCCGTTCAGCGCGCAGACGCGCATGAGTGGGATCGACATCCCTGCCGTCGACGGCCAACCCGAACGAATCATTCGCAAAGGAGCGGCCGAGGCGATGCGGGTTTTTGTGGACAAGGCCGGCGGCACATTCCCGCATGCGGTCGGACAGATCGTGGATGAAATCGCCGCCCAGGGCGGGACTCCGCTGGTCGTTGCGGAAGGCCGGGAAGTCCTCGGCGTCGTTCACCTCAAGGACATCGTCAAGGGCGGGATCCGGGAACGTTTTGCCCACCTGCGCAGAATGGGAATCCGGACAGTTATGATCACCGGCGACAATCCGCTCACCGCGGCCGCCATTGCCGCCGAAGCGGGAGTGGACGATTTCATGGCCCAGGCCACGCCGGAGCAGAAACTCAAACGGATTCGGGATGAACAAGCGTCGGGACATCTCGTGGCCATGACGGGCGATGGGACGAACGACGCTCCGGCACTGGCCCAGGCCGATGTGGGGGTGGCGATGAATACAGGGACGCAAGCGGCGCGCGAGGCCGGCAACATGGTGGACCTGGACAGCAATCCGACCAAGCTGCTCGACATCGTTGAAATTGGAAAACAGATGCTCATCACCCGCGGTTCGTTGACCACTTTCAGCATCGCCAACGACGTGGCGAAATTCTTTGCGATTATTCCGGCCATGCTGATGGCCACGTTCCCGGTCATCGCTCCGCTCAACATCATGCGTCTGCACAGCCCGGCCAGCGCCATTCTTAGCGCGGTCATATTCAACGCGCTCATCATCATCGCGTTGATTCCGCTGGCCCTGCGCGGGGTAGCCTACAAACCCATCGGTGCGCTGGCCATGTTGCAACGGAACCTTCTGATCTATGGCCTGGGCGGGCTTATCCTGCCGTTCCTTGGGATCAAGCTTATCGATGTCGCTATCACTGCGCTTGGCCTTGTCTAGTTATGAAAAAACTATTATGCGAAATTCGTTCCGCTGTCGCGGGCACGCTGATTCTCGTCGTCGTCTGTTGCGGGGCCTACCCCCTTATTGTCTTCGCCATCGCCCAGATCGCCTTTCCGGACAGGGCGAACGGCAGCTTGATCGTGGATAACGACGGAACCGTGCGCGGCACGAAGCTCCTGGGGCAAAACTTTTCGGGCGGGAAGTATTTTCACCCGCGGCCGTCAGCCGCCGGAGCGGGCTACGATGCGGCAAACTCCAGCGGCAGCAACCTTGGCCCGACCTCGCAGAAGCTGCGTGACGCGGTGAAGGAGCGCGTTGAAGTTTATCGAAAAGAGAACGGCTTGAAAGCGGACGATGCTGTTCCCGCTGATGCCGTCACCGCATCCGGCAGTGGACTCGACCCGCACATCAGCCTCCGAAATGCGGAGATACAGACGGCACGGGTGGCCCGGGCGCGCGGCCTGACCGAAACTGAGGTGCGGCTGCGGGTGAAGCAGAACACCAAACCGCGGGATCTCGGTGTTCTCGGGGAACCAGCGGTCAATGTACTCACCTTGAACATGGCCCTTGATGCCACGGCCAACGCCACCAAGCCGTGAAGACCGAATATTCACTCGAGCGTATTTGGGATCGGCCTAACCGGAGTGCGGTTTCGATGAACGACCAGGCCGCCACATCCGACATAGATCTGATCATTCTTTCGCGGCATGAGCGCGTCGGACTTCAAAAGATTCTACGGCCATCGATAGGCAGGAAGGTCGTTGGCCGGGCGAGGTGCCCCACGCTGGTGGCCTGAGACTCTGATTTCCGCCTCGCCGGACCCTGGGCGGCGGACTACCCTGAAATTGACATCGCCCGCGTCGAAGATGGCCAACGAATCACAGCCCAACCCGGATTTGCTCCTGGCCGCCATTCAGAAGGCGGAAGCGCAGAAGCGCCGGGGGCGGTTGAAGGTGTTTCTCGGAATGTGCCCGGGTGTCGGAAAAACATATGCGATGCTGGAGGCAGCGCGTCGAGAGTCGAAGGGCGGACGCGACTTGGTCATCGGCTACGTGGAAACCCACGGCCGAGCGGAAACCGACGCGCTGGCGGAAGGGCTGGCCCTCATTCCCCGGCGGACAATCGAATATCGCGGTATCGCCCTCACGGAGCTGGACCTGGATCACGTGCTGGCGCGCAAGCCTCAGATTGCCGTGGTGGATGAGCTCGCCCATACCAATGCACCGGGTTCACGCCATCCCAAGCGCTGGCAGGATGTGCAGGAATTGCTCGACGCGGGCATCGACGTCTTCACCACGCTCAACGTTCAGCACGTGGAAAGCCGGGCGGATACGGTCCGCCAAATCACCGGCGCCGAGATTCGGGAGACGGTTCCAGATGGCGTGCTGGATGACGCGGTGCTGGAGTTGGTGGACCTGCCACCCGACGAGCTGGTCCGCCGTCTTCACGAAGGCAAGGTCTACGTGCCCGATCGAGCCGCCACCGCCGCCAGGAATTTTTTTCGGGAGCCAAACTTGACCGCCTTGCGCGAGCTCGCGTTGCGATTGGTGGCGGATCACGTCGGGGAAGACACGGCCGAGTTTCGACGCGCCCAACCGACAACGGGGCCTTGGAAATCGGGAAATCGACTGCTGGTCGCCGTTGGCCCCAGCCCGCTTTCCGAACCGTTGATCCGATGGACGCGGCGGATGGCGGATGAATTGCGGTGCCGGTGGCTCGCGGTCCATGTGGAGGGACCACGGGCTCTGTCCGAGTCCACTCAAGCGAGGCTGGCGCACAATCTTGATACGGCGCGGGAGCTGGGAGCGGAAGTCGTCACGACAACGGACGAAGATCTTGCGCGCGGTTTGCTCCGCGTGGCCAGGGACAGGAACGTGACACAGATTATCCTGGGCAAACCCGCCGGCGCAGGCTGGCTGAGCTGGCTGCAAAGCGGCCGGCTGGTTCGGCGCCTCATGGAGGAAAGTGGCGACATCGACCTGCACGTGGTCAGGGCCGAGAAGGCGCTGCCTGGCCCGGAGAAATGGAGCTTCCAGCCGCGGGTCGCGTCGAATTTCAGCCAGTATCTCCTGGCGGCCGGGGCGATCTTCGCCATGGCGCTGGTAAACATCGGCATCATGGCGTGGGCCGGGCCGCGGGTTCCGGGATTGCTCTTCCTGCTCGCCGTGGTCCTCCTCGCGCTCTTGGTGGGCCGGGGTCCGGTCCTGATGGCCGGAGCGCTGAGCGCCCTCGCCTGGAATTACTTTTTTCTGCCGCCGCGCTTCACCATCGTTATCGAACGGGCGGAGGATTGGATTCTTTTCGTCACGTATTTTGTCGTTGCCCTGGTGCTCGGCCAGCTCGTCGCCCGCATTCGCGCGCACGCGGACGCCGAGCGTCGCCGCGAGGAGCGGTCCACGGCGCTGTATGAATTGACTCGCGACCTTTCCGAAACGAGTTCCCTTGACGAAGTCGTGTGGGAATTGATCGCCCAGGTGAATCGTGTCTTCCACGCTCCGGCCGCGGTCAACCTCCCACTGGGCGACAGGATTTCGTCGCACCCCGACAGCACGCTGACGCTGACCGAGAAGGAGCTCAGTGTCAGCGACTGGTCGTTTCGCCATCGAAAAGCGGCGGGCCGGTTCACCGACAATCTCCCCGGCGCAAGTGCCTGGCATTTGCCGCTGGCGACCGATCGAAAAGTTTTCGGCATCCTGGCCGTCGCTTTGCCGGATCAGAATTTGTCCCTGGCGCAGCGGGATTTGTTGGAGACGTTTGCCCGGCAGGCCGCGCTGGTTCTTGATCGCATCGAACTCCGCACGGCGGCTGAGCATGCGAAACTGCTCGGGGAATCGGAGCGTCTCAGCCGCGCGCTGCTCAACTCGATCTCGCACGAAATACGGACGCCTTTGGCCGCCAGCACCAGCGCGGCCAGCGCCTTGGCGGACGCCGACGCCAAGGCGACACCTCACCGGCGCGCCTTGCTGGCGGAGATCCAGGAGGCGAACGCGCGCCTCAATCGGATCGTTGGAAATCTGCTCGACGTGGCCCGGCTGGAATCCGGAAAAGTTGTGCCCCGGCTCGATTGGCACGACGCCCGGGACGTGGTCCAAACCGCCCTGCGGGAACTGCAACGCGAATTGTCGGCTCATCCAGTGAAGCTGGATTTGCCGGCCGAACCGCTGCTCGTCGAACTGGACTTTTCCCTGATTCAGCATGCCATCGCCAATTTGCTGATCAACGCCGCGACCCATACTCCGCCAGGAACACCGGTGGAAGTTCGGGCTGAGACGGCGGAGGATCAGGTGGTTTTGAGCGTCGCGGATCGCGGTCCGGGAGTTTCCCCAGCGGTGCTGCCGCGGATCTTCGACAAGTTCTTTCGCGCACCTGGCGCGGCGGCCGGCGGCAGCGGGCTGGGACTGACGATCGCCAAAGGTTTCGTGGAAGCACACCGCGGCGTGATTACAGCGGAAAACCGTCCCGGCGGCGGTATCATTATCTCCCTAAAACTGCCTCGTCGCGATCCAGCCTCCATGCCCGAATATTTTCATGAACCCGCCCACGGGAAAAGTTGAAGCAACGATTCTCATCATTGATGACGAACCGCAGATTCGCCGGCTCCTGCGCCTGACGCTGGAATCCGCGGGCTACCGTGTCATCGAAGCGAGCAATGGGCA
>Ga0070689_100003096_pt1 | contig 10975 bp, 10 predicted proteins | sample KBSS23HmetaG_FD_64669 | JGI IMG/M metagenome (GOLD analysis project Ga0070689, IMG submission 64669) | Switchgrass rhizosphere microbial communities from Kellogg Biological Station, Michigan, USA - KBS S2-3H metaG | ecosystem: Host-associated > Plants > Roots > Rhizosphere ... | reverse complement strand
GCCGGGTCGTGGGCCAGCGCGCGCGCCAGCGCCAGCCGCTGCAGCATCCCGCGCGAGAACGTCCGCGCGCCCGCGTCGGTCGGCACGTCGGCGAGCCCGACCCGCGCCAGCAATTGGTCCACGCGCGCCGCCGTCGCGTCGCACCCGTGCAGCGCGCAGAAGAACCGCAGGTTCTCCCGCGCGGAGAGATCGCCGTAAAGCCCCGGATCGTGGCCGACGTAACCGATGCGCGCGCGCAGCGCCGAGCCGCGTTCCAGGCGGGCACCGCCCCAGCGCACCGAACCGCTGGATGGTGACAGCAGCGTCGACAGGATTCCCAGCAGCGTCGTCTTGCCCGCGCCGTTGGGCCCCAGCACGGCGGCGACGCGGCCGGCCTCGAAGCGGGCGGTCACGTCGTGCAGCGCGCGACGGCCCCCGTAGATCTTGCCGACCGCCGAGAGCTCGAGCGCGCTCACGGGTTCATGCCGCGCGGCGTTCGTCCAGGGCGGCGAGATCCTGGTAGACCTCCTCCAGCCGCGTGACGAGCTGCCGGCGCGGCTCGGCGGGCGCGGGCGTCCCCGCCGCGCGCGCGGCGCGTTCCAGCGCCACCAACTCCGCGAACAACGTCTCGCGCTTGTCGCGCAGGCGCTTGCGTTCCTCCTCCACCGAACGGGTCTTGCCAGCCGGGCCCGACCTGGGCGCTCGCGCGAACACGAACGCCGACACGAACAGGCCCAGCGACACGCAGAACACGAAGATGCGTCCGCCCGACGGGTTCGAGGGCAGCCCGTTCAGGGTGAAGGTGATGGCGCCACCGGCGGGCACCGGGTTGACCGCCATGACCCAGTACTTGCGGCCACCCAGTGTCCGCTCCTCGCGGGCCCCGACCCCCGGGCCGCTGACAGTGAGGCCCGCGACCTTCTGTTCGGTGATCAGCGTGAACCCCCCGATTCCGTTCGGCACCGGCTGCGAGAAATCGAGCGTGTCGCCATGGTAGGGCAGCACGAAACCGAACACCACTTCGTCGGCCCGGCGATCGGCGTCGGTCGCGGCCATCTGCGTTCGCTTGGGAACGAACGCGCCGTGCACGGCGATGCCGTGCCCCTGACGGACCTCGACCTTGCGTTCGTTCTCCTGCGGCTGCGCGCCGGCGAATTCCTTGGGCAGCGGGATCTCGAACGCGCCCGGGCCCGGATCGAACATCCGGTCCGCGGTGTTTTCCACGGGCAAGAACTCGAGGATCTGAAGCTGGTCCTCGTTCAGCTGCACGACCAGCCGGCCGCCCGTGCCGATGGTGAGCACCGAGGGGTCGGCGGTGCGCGCCAGCGCGCGGATCTCGGCGCGCGCGCCGCTGCTGTCCGGCATCGCGAACGGCGACGTGTTCAAGCGCAGGCCGCGCCACTCGATCACGGCGGCGTAGCCGGTGCTCTTGCCCGACGGCAGTCCGGTGAAGCGCACCAGGCCGGCGGCGTCGCTCTTGCCGCGGCGGGTCTCGACCTCGCCTTGCTTGTTGACCATGCCCAGCAGGACGCTGTGGTCGGCGATGGGGGCGTCGGCCTCGTCGCGCAGCCGGACCTCCAGCGTCCCCGCCGGCAGCGAGGCGTCCTCCGCCGCCGAGCCCGCGGTCGCGCCGAGCGAGAACGCGCGTTGCTCGCCTCCCGCCGCGGGCGCGCCGCCGCCGGCGGCTTCGCCCTCCGGCGCGCCGCCACCGCCACCGCCGGCCACGCCGGACAGCAACATCGTCTTCAGGCCGCCCTCCGCCGGCAGGGTGAACACCTCGGTCTGCAGGTGCTCGCCGTCCACGTTCACCTCGGCCTGGAACTGGTCGCCGGGGCGCATGCCCTCGAACAGCGCGTGCCCACTCTCGTCGGTCTTCAGCACGCGCTTGCGCGACTCGCCGTTCGCGCCCTTGAGGAGGGCGGTCACCTCGACATCCTTGACGGTGTTGACGGGCATCTTGCGTCCGACGAGCACGCTGACCGTGCCGTTCGGCATGCCGGGAACCGCGAGCGGCCGTCCGACGATGCGCGATAGATCGGGCATGCCCCCGCCCCCCGCCATCGGTTGCGCGCGCGCCGCCGACGCCGCCAGCAGCGCCGCCGCGAGAACGACCGTCGCTACAGTTTGCCGCCGCATGATTTGCAGAACTTCGCGTCCGCGTCGTTTTCGGTCTTGCAGCTCGCGCAGATCGGCCGGGCCGCGGCAGTAGCCGGCGCGACGGCGGGCGCGGCGCCCGCCACCATCGGCGCGGCCGCGGGAGCGGCGGCGGACGGCGCATCGCTGAGCGGCAGCTCGAGGCGCAGCTTCAGCTCCTTCTCGATCAACCCGCGGTAGTCGCCGCCCGCGTCCAGCTCGGAGATCAGGCGCATCGCGCGGTTGCGGTAACGTTCCACCATCTCGCGGTAGTCGCGCTCGCCGAGCTTGCGCATCTGGAAATCCAGCTCGATCTCCTTGATCGCCTTGAGCACCAGCTGCTTTTCACGTTCCAGCTCGCGCAGGACGCCGCGCCCCTGAGCCGTCGTGGCCGCGCTGGCGGACTCGGGCCGCGCCAGCGGATCGATCATCCGCCACAGCGCCGCCGCGGTGAACGCCAGCGTCATGCCGCCCAGCGCCAGCAAGACCAGCGGCGGGGCGAAGCGCATGTGCTCGACGAGCAGGCCGTACGCCAGGACGACGACGGCGCCCACCGCGCCCCACACCACCAACGGCAAGCGCCGCCGCCGGCGTGGCGCCGGAGCGGTCCCGGGCGTGGTCTCAGTCAAGATTGCGGAGCTCGTCATCGAGCTTGTCGGCAAGCTCCTGATCGGCGATGGGGGGTTCCGCGGCGGCCGGCGCGGGCGGCCGCTTGGCCAGCCGGTAGGCGCCGTAGCCCAGGCCGCCGGCGGCGAACGCCGCGATGCTGTACGGGAACAGCCACGCCAGCCGGTTGAAGCCGCGATCGATGGGCGCGGCCAGCGCCACCTGCCCGCCGTACTTCGTGATGAAGTATTCGACGATCTCCTCGCGCTTTCGGCCCTGGTTCAAGAGCTCTCGGATCGTGATCCGATCCTGGATCGAGTGACCGCATCCTTCCGACTCGCATTCGATGAGGTTGTGCCGGCAGGTGGTGCACTGGCACATGATGTTGCGCACCAGCCAGTTCTCGTCCGGTCCGACCGGTTGGGGTGCTTCGCGGGTTCCGCCCGCCATCTGCGCCGCGGCCGGCTGCGGCGACAGCAAGATTGCACCGCCGGCCCCCAGCGCGATCCACAGCGCGATACCCGCGGCACCCGCAGCCGATCGAGCTCCTGCCGCCGCGGGGGCGGTCACGCCCGCGGTGAGGCGATCGATGACGGTCTCGGGGACCATCACGATGCCCGTCGCGATCGCGAGCAGCATGAACCCGAGCCAGACCCAGTCGACCATCGGGTTGCGGACCAGCTTGAACGTGGCGGTGCCCTCCGAGAGATCGTAGCCGCCCATCGTGATGTAAAGGTCCTCGAGAGGAGCTCGGTTGATGGCGACCTCGGTGGTCGGCTCGTTCTCGTGATTGTGGAAGAACCACTTCGCCGGGCGCGGCCGATCGATCTCCTTCCCGCGCGCGAACGTGGTCAGCTCGCCGGTCACCATCTCCTTCTGCCGATCCTCCTCGTGCGCGAGCTTGTCGAACCGCACCGTGTAGCCTTCGAAGGTGACCGTCTGCCCGGGCTCCAGCTTGGTCGCCTTCTCCTTCTGGTAGGCGCTGCCCGCGAAGCCGACGAACATCAGCATGATTCCGAGGTGGACCATGTAGCCGCCGTAGCGGCGCTTGCCGCGCAGGATCATCCCGATGGCCGCCGATAGCACATCCTGCCCGGTGTTCCGCCGCCGGACCGCGATGCCGCGCCAGAACTCCTGAACGATTGCGGTGAGCACCCACGCGCACAGGCCGAAGCAGACGATTGGCCCGTATTTCTTGCTGAGGATCGCGAACCCCCGCAGCAGGTAGTTCACCGCCGCCACCAGGGGCGCCAGCGTGGTCGCTCCGCCGGGCGGCGTCAGGCCGATGTCGGCGTCGACCGGCCGCTTGTGCAGGCCGAACGCGAAGCAGGCGATGACCACGATCAGCGTCGAGACCAGCGGCGCGGTGAACTGGTAGACCAGGTTCCCCGGCGTCGCCTTGCGCCACGCCAGCAGAGGACCGACACCGGTCAGGAACAGCAAGGCCAGGCCGATCGGGACCATCCACAGGTTGAAGAACGGCGCCGAGACGTTGATGCGCTCGTGGAACAGCGCATCCGACAGCGTCGGGAACATGGTCGCGAACAGCATGAAGAACGCCGCGAACAGCAGGATCCAGTTGTTGGCGATGAAGGCCGCCTCGCGCGACAGCCACGAATCGAGGCGGGCGCGCGATCTCAGCTCGGGCATGCGGTAGATGACGAACCCGAAGCTGACGATCAGCGTCAGCAGCATGAAGACGGTGAAGGTCCACGCCAGCTTGGTGTCCTGACCGAACGCGTGCACGGACTGCACGATCCCGGACCGGGTCATGAACGTTCCGAAGATGGTCAGGAAGAACGTCACGATCAGCAGCGTGACGTTCCAGATCTTCATCATCCCGCGCCGCTCCTGAATCATGATCGAGTGCAAGAACGCGGTCGCCGTCAGCCAGGGCAAGAAGCCGGCGTTCTCGACCGGGTCCCACGCCCAGAAGCCGCCCCAGCCCAGCTCTTCATAGGCCCACAGCATTCCCAGCGTCAGGCCCATCGACAGGAAGAACCACGCGCCCAGCGTCCACTTGCGCACCGACGCGATCCAGGTGTCGTCCAGCTGGCCCGAGATCAGGGCGCCCATTCCGAACGCGAACGGGATGCTCATGCCGACGAAGCCCGTGTAGAGCGACGGCGGGTGGGTGACCATGTACGCGTTCTGCAGCAGCGGGTTCAGCCCCTTGCCCGCGATCGGGATGTCCGTCAGGTAGGTGTCGAACGGGTTCTTGTAGAAGACGATGACGAACAGGAAGAAGTCGGCGATCACCATCAGCACGGTCACCGCGTACGGCAGCAGCTCGCGGTGGCGGTTGCGGTTGCTGTAGATGGCGATGGCGGAGAACACCGACAGCAGGAACACCCACCACAGGATCGAGCCGTCCAGGCCGCCCCAGTACGCGGTGATCTGATAGAAGAGCGGCGACGCCGCATCCGAGTAGTGGTGGACGTACTTGATCGAGTAGTCGTGCGACACGAACGCGTAGACCAGCGCGACCGACGACAGACCAAGGACGGCGGCCAGCGCGTAGACGCCCGCCCGTCCGGAAGCGATCAGGCGCCGATTGCCGCGCCGCGCGCCGACGACGGACGCCACGCCCGCATAGGTGGCGACCACCAGCGCGATGAGCAACGTGAACGTTCCGAATGCAGCCATGGGACCCTCCAGGGGTTGGGCGGCTGGGGACAGCGGCGGTAACGGCGTTACCGCCGATTAAATTCCTCCCTGGGTCCCCGTAAACCCGCGGTCAGGTTAGCACGAGGGACCGCGGCTTGCGCCGCCTGGGACGCGCTTCGCCCGGTGCGTTGTTGTGCCCGCGCCGCACGATCGGGTCGGCCTCCGGGCCGATGGTCTCGATGATCTCGCGCCGACCACGGACGAGCCGCGACTGAGCCGCAGCGACCGACGTCCCGAGCATGGTGGCCACCTCTTCCAATTGATAGCCGAGCACGTCGTGCAGGTAGACCACCCGGGCCTTCTTCGGGCCGAGACCGCGCAGCGCGCGGTTCACGCGGTCCAGGGTCTCATGCAGGTCCGTCAGGCGTTCGGGGCCCAGATCGCCCTCCGGACGCCCGCGTTCGTCGGCCAAGGCGTCGCCGTCGTGCGCGATCACGCGGCGCTCGCGCGCGCGCGCCCGGATCGCATCGACCGCCACGTTGCGGGCGATGACCGCAGCCCAGCCGCGCGGCGGACAGTCGCCGCGGAACTTTCCGCCGTCGAACGTCGCGAGCACGTTGACCAGCGAGCTCTGAACGAGGTCTTCGTACTCGGGATCAGTGCTTCCCACAAGACGACGCACGACGGTGTCGACCGTCGAACGAACGGTTTTTAACGTATCGCGCACGGCAGCTTCCCGCCGTCCACGTTTCTTCCGCGCTAACATGCCTGCCTCTTTCGCGAGCTACTGGGGGCACAGTCCGCCGCGCGCGGACCGCTGCTAAGAGAAAAGGCCGAGCCTTTTGCCGGTTACCTTCTGGGGGGAAAATAAAGGGCGTTTAAGGTTACGACCGTTAGTAGGTCGGGGGCTGTATCGGGGCAACAAAAAAGATGACCTGAATATTATTTACGGGGCAACCCCTAGAACGCATTCGGGTTATTGCAGTCGAACGAGCTGGAAACGCCAGGCAAACGAAATTGAAAAAAGCGCCTGCGCGCGGTTCGAAGTAAGCGGGAACCCGGCGCTCCGTGCCTGAAAAATTTCGTAGCCGTGCGCCGCGCGCTACCGCGGCGCGGTCTGTCGGTTGCGCGCCAGCAGCGTGACGGCTCCGGCGCGCACGTAGTCGGTCGGATCGCTCTGCGCGGTATCGGACAGCGCGCCGACGAGCGGATCCAGTTTTCGGAATCCCGCTGCAAAGACCGCCGCTGCGCGTACCGTCGGGTCATGATCGCGGCGCAGCGTCGCGACCAGCAGGCGATCGGCCTCCGCGTCGGGGACCAGACGAAGCGCGCGTGTCGCCGCCGCGCGAATACGCGAATCGCTGGAAGCCAGCGCGGTACGCAAGCGCGGCAGCACGGCGGCACTGCCGAGGTTGCCCAGCGCCGCCAGCGCGTCGAGCACCTCGTCGGTGCCGCGCGCACGGGCGGCCTCCGCGATCACGACCTTCTCGATCGCGGCGGCGTGGACCGGATGATCGGCGCGGCCCGCGCGCGCCACCGTTCCCGCCAGGAACAGCGCGGGCGCGGCCAGATCCGGTTCGCGCGCGCGGATCAGATCGCCGACCTCCGTCATCGTCGCCACGGTCGGGCGTTTGACCAGCCCGAGCGACGACACCGCCTCGGCGCGGACGTGACGCGGCAGCCGGATATCGCGCGCGAGGCTGCACAGCGCATCCTGCGCCGCCGGCGTTCCGGACGCCGCGAGCGCGTCGATGACCATCTTCGTCGCCTTGTCGCCGCGGATGAACGCCAGCGTGGCGCGGACCGCGTCGTCGTCACGGCGCAGGGCTGCCTCGAGCCGCGCGGGGAGCCCGTCGCCCTCGCGGCCGGCGGCGACCGAGGCCAGCAGCTCGTCGATCCGCTCGTCGCTCGCGCGGGATTTCGGAGCCGGGGCCGGCGCGGCGGCGACGGGAGCTCCAGCGGCGATCCGGACGTTCGCCTGCAGGTCGGACGGCTGCGCGCCACACGACGCCAGCGCCGCGAACGCCGTCAGAAACGGCAAGGCAGGGCACAAGGGGAAGCGAGACAAACGCAACACGCGCACATGCAACCACACGCGCGGCCCGCGCGCGGCCCGCAAAATTGCGCGCGCCGCCGGCCGTTTCTTGCCGGTCGCTCCGCGCCGCAGGCACGGGCCGCGACGATTTTTCAGGGCAGCCGGTTCTTCAACCGACGCGCGCGAGCTTCGCCTTGAGCAGCGCCTTGAAGTCGGTCGCGCCGCTGCCGTCGAGCGGGACGTCGAGCCACAGCAGCGCCGGCGTTCCATGCGCGAGCTTGCGCGCGCGCCGCGCGACGTCCGACAGGCCGTCCCACGCGATCGCCGACTGGGCCGCGGCGTCGAGCGCGACGATGCCGACCAGGCGACCCGCGGACAGCACGATCGAGCAGATCGACTGGTCGCCCTTCATGTGGCGGTAGCCCCATCCCGTGCGCGGGCCGTAGAAGTAGAAGTCCTCGGCGGCGCCCTGCTTCTGCAGGTAGGTCCGCAGCACCTCGAAGCGCTTGCCGACGGGCGCGGGGAGGCGGGCGGCGAACTCGGCGTGTGTCGGCGCCTGCGCTTTCTTCGGGAAGGCGACCTTCGGGGCGGGGCGCGGTTTGTCTGCTGGGGGCGCCTTCGCCTTCGCCTTCACCTTCACCAGCTTCACAAGGCGACCGGGGGAGACGCGGGCTTCTTGTTCCGGTTGGCGAGCCAGCTGATGACCATCGGCATCAGCGAGACCGCGATGATGACGATGATGACCTTGTCGATCTGCTTGGTGATCGGCGGGTACACCTTGCCCAGCGTGAACCCGAGCAGCGTCATGCTGAGCGACCAGCCGATGCCGCCGAAGACGTTGAAGCTGATGAAGCGGCGGTAGCTCATCTTGCCGACGCCCGCGACGACGGGCGCGAACGTGCGGATGATGGGGACGAAGCGGGCGATGATGATCGTCTTGCCGCCGTGGCGTTCGTAGAACTCCTTGGTCCGCAGCAGGTGCTTCCGCGAGAAGAACAGCGACCTCTCGCGCGTGAAGATCTTGGGCCCGGCCTTGACGCCGATCCAGTAGCCGACCGTGTCGCCGATGATCGCCGCGGCCATCACCACCAGGTTCAGCCACACGATGTTGAATAGCGGAGCGCCGTTGGGATTCGCGCTGGTCGAGTAGATGCCGGCAGTCACGAGCAGGGAATCGCCGGGCAAGAAGAAGCCGACCATGAGGCCGGTCTCCGCGAAGATGATCGCCGCGATCAGGGCGATGCCGCCGATCTGGACGAGTCCCTCGACGTTATAGATTTTATGGAACAGGTCCACGAGTTGATGCATGCGGGCGACGACTTTGTGCCAAGCGGGCCCGTTTGTCACGTTCGAGATTTCCGGTCGGGGTGAGGTAGTCTCCCGCAATGCTGCGCGCCCAGCCGCCCACCCACCGCCCGATCTGGATGGTGGTGCTCGCGGCGACGATGCTGCTGTCGGGCGGGCTGACGCTGGTCGGCGGGCTGCTGATGGTCCGGGATCCCTGGTCGGTGGAGCTGCGCACCCTCCACAGCGTCGCGCGCGCGCCCGCCGCCGATGAGGCGGTGAAGAAGGTCGAGCCGATCCTCCGCGAGATCATCGAACGCCACCGGGTGGGGCTACGGGTGGACGCGATCGCCTCCATCGCGTTCGGCCTGTTCACGCTGTACGCGGTCGCGGCCGTGCTGTCGCGCGATCGCAACGGGCGCCGGCTGGCGCTGCTGACCGCGGTGTTAGGCATCGTCTACCAGGTGGGCGAGCTGCCGCTTTCCATCCAGATCTCGAGGGAGGTCGTGGCCGCGGCGGGACCGTTGCTGGCCGAGATCATCGGCGCGGGCGGCGAGGCGGCCGGGCGGTCGCAGGCCGAGCTGGTCGCGACGCTGGACGCGGCCGCCGCGCGCGCGCCGCTGTTCGCCGCGGTCGGGGTGGGCTGGTGCCTGTTGTTGCTCGTGTATTTCGGTGGCCGCCGCGGGCGCGAGCTCTACGGGTTGCCCCGGCGCTCGTCGTAGCGGCGCGGCCGGCGCCATCGCCGGCCGGGTGGTAGATTCCGCGCATGCTGACACTTCTGGTGGGAGCGGCGGTCGCGGGCGGCGTCATGCTGCTGCTGACCGGCGTGCGGGTCTTGCAGGAGTACGAGCGCGCGGTCGTGTTCCGGTTCGGGCGGGCGCGCAAGCAGCTGGCGACGCCGGGGGTCAACCTGCTGCTGCCGTTCGGCATCGACCGCATGCGCGTGGTCGATACGCGCACGCGCGCCATCCAGATCGCGCCGCAGGAGATCATCACGCACGACAACATCTCGATCAGCGTCGACGCGGTCGTGTACGCGTCGGTGGCGTCGCCGTCGCACGCCGTGCTCGAGGTCGAGGAGTTCCTGCCCGCGACGCTGCAGCTGGCGTCGACGACGCTGCGGGCCGTGCTCGGCAAGATGGATCTGGACGACATCCTCGCCCACCGCGACGCCATCAATAATGAAGTGCGCGGCATCCTGGACACGCGCACCGAGCAGTGGGGCGTCGAGATCTCGGCGGTCGAGATCAAGGACATCCAGCTCCCCAAGGAGATGCAGCGCGCGATGGCGCGGCAGGCCGAGGCGGAGCGCGAGCGGCGCGCCAAGGTGATCGCGGCCGAGGGCGAGGTCCAGGCGGCATCGAAGCTGGCGCAGGCGGCCGAGATGATCGCGGCGCATCCGGGTGCGCTGCAGCTGCGCCTCTACCAGACGCTGGTCGAGGTGTCCGGCGAAGCGTCGTCGACGATCGTGTTCCCACTGCCGATCGATCTCGGATCGGCCGGGGGCGGGGGCGGCGGCGCGACGCCCGCGCAGATCCAGGCGATGATGCAGAGCGCGGTCGCGCTCGCGGCGAGCCAGCAAGCGACGAAGACGCTCGCCGAAGCGAAGGAGAAGCAGGGCCAGCTGGACAGCGACGACCGCGGCGTGCCCCGCCTGCCGGGACGTTAGCTCGGCGGCGCGCGGGGGCGGCTAAGCCGTTTCGGTCTCGGTTTCGGCGTCGGGCCAGTGTGACAGGCCGACGCGGTTTCCCTCCGGATCGCGCACGTAGAGGGTGTAGTCGGTGCGATGAACGATCTCGTGGCCGGCGGCCGTGAGGTGCGCCTCCCAGGCGTCGCGCTCGTCGCGCTTGATCGCGAGCGCGACCAGGTGAATGCCCAGCTCGTCGGTGTTCCAGCCGTCGTGAGGATGCGGCTTGCCGGCCACGCGCTCGATCGCCAGGAAGCCGCCGTCGTGCAGGTCGAACCAGATCGACCGATCGCCGTCCTCGCCCTGCCAGCGCCGCAGCACGGGCAGGCCCAGCACGCCGCCGTAGAACGCCTCCATCGCTTGCAGGTCGCGCACCTGGATCGCGACGTGGTGGACGCCGTGCGTGCGTGGCGCGGGCGCGCTCATGCCTTCGCCCCCATCTTGAGGATCTGCTTCCACTCGCCCGCGGTCACCGCCTGAACGGACAGCCGGTTCCCCCGGCGCAGCAGCTGCATGTTGGCGAGGGCGCGCGCCCCGCGCAGATCGGGCAGCGTCACCTGGCGCGTGAACTTCCCCTCGAACTTGATGTCGACCGCGTACCAGCGCGGATCGTCGCGCAGGCTCTCGCGATCGAAGTGCTTGTC
>Ga0070689_100003092_pt1 | contig 10978 bp, 7 predicted proteins | sample KBSS23HmetaG_FD_64669 | JGI IMG/M metagenome (GOLD analysis project Ga0070689, IMG submission 64669) | Switchgrass rhizosphere microbial communities from Kellogg Biological Station, Michigan, USA - KBS S2-3H metaG | ecosystem: Host-associated > Plants > Roots > Rhizosphere ... | reverse complement strand
CCGATCGCGCGCTCGCGCCTCCGGTAGGATCCGCGCCCAGATATGCGCGTCACCCTCTTCGAATGCCGCCGCCGATCGTTGCGTTGGGGACTGCTCCTACCGGCGGAAATGGACGTACCCGACTGGGGCGGGATCGAGCTCCGGCCGCTCGCCGTCTACCCGCACGAGGCGGAAGGAGTGGCGGCCCTGCGCACCCTGGACGCGGTATTGACCGCGGACGGCCTCCTGCGCCTGGCCTCCCTGCGGCCGCGGGCGTCGCGCACCTGACGCGGCCGGGCTATACTAGGCGTTTCGCGCGGGCCCGGGTGGGCCCGCCCTCCTGGATGGCAAACGCATGAACATCGCCTATTACCTGGTCCTGGTCCTCCACATCATCGCCTGCCTGTTCCTGATCGGCGTGGTCCTGCTGCAGCAGGGCAAGAGCCAGGACCTGGCCAGCGCCTTCGGAGGAGGAGGCACCCAGACCGCTTTCGGCCCGCGCGGCTCCGCGAACGTGCTCTCGCGCGCCACCACCGTCCTGGCCGGGCTCTTCATGGTGACCAGCCTGGCCCTGTCCATGCTGAGGCCGCACGAGAGCTCGATCCTGGACCGCGTGAATGGCCCCTCCCCGGCGCCCGGCGCTTCCGCCGCCGCTCCGATCAAGACCGTACCCGCCAGCGCGGCTCCGGCCGCTACCGTCCCCGCCGCGCCGGCCACGACGCCCGCCTCTCCGGCCGCCCGCTAGCGGGGGGCTCCGGACGGGCGAGGGCTATTCGCCCGTGGGCGGGGCCGCGGCCTTGGGGGCACCCACCGCGACCGTGAACGGCTCCTTGACCTCGAGGGTCTTGCCGGAGATCTCGTCCTTGACGCTCAGGACGAACTCGAGGTCACCGGTGGCCTCCTCCGGGAGGCGCGTGCCCACGATGCGGGAGAGCTTGCCCAGCGACGTCGGGTTGATGCGCGAAGGCGCCACCTCGACCACGGGCGATCCGTCCGCGCGCCGCACCACGTAGCCGGCGCTCACCTTGGGCATGCCCGTCGGCTTCTCCTTCGTCGCCCCGTAGACCTCGAAGGAAGCGAACAGGGTCGTCCCCGGAGCGAAGGTACGCCGCACGATGATGGCGGGGCGCGGGACGTCCTTCTTCTCCTGGTCCGGCTGCAGGGTGTCGGTGATGACGGGGGTGGAGGTCCGGAACTGGGACAGGTCCGCCACCTCGAACTCGTGGATGACGGTGCCGATCTTCCCGCTGTTCTTGTCCCGGACCACGATCTTGGCCTGGTAGCCGCCGGGAGCGAGCTCGAAGTCGCGCACGATCGGGAACCACTGGGCGGCCAGCCGCTCCTTCGTCGCGGGCATCAGGTTCATCTCGATCTTCTGGTCGTAGCGGAAGAACTCCCCCGTCTCGCGGTGGGCGACCACGATGAGGAAGTCGAGCGTGTCCTGGAAGCGGCCGTCCTTCTCCGTGTAGGCGAACTTGGAGACGTCCACGTCCGCCGCCACCAGCGCGCTGGCCTTGCCCAGCAGCGTCTCGTCGAAGACGTAGGACGTGGTGCGGATGGGCACGCCCTGCTCCTGGTACGGCGAGTCCAGGGCGGACTGGATGGCGGGATCGCCCTGCTCCGGCTTCTTCTTGGCGACCGTCTTGCCTTCCAATGGCGCGAAATAGCCCTTGCGCGCGCGGATGGTGAGGCCCTTCTTCCCGGGCAGCTTGACCGAGATCTTGCGGAAGCGGCCGTCACGGGCCGTGTTCGAGGAGTTGTAGCCGAGGAGGTAGTAGCTGCGGCTCTCGTCCGCGATGCGCTGGATGCCGCGGCCGAGGTCGTTCGTGTTCTTCACGGAGAACCCGCCGCTGTCCGAGGCCAGGGACTCCGCCCCTTCCGCTTCCTGCAGGTTGTCCAGGAAGACGGCCCCGATGTCGCGCGTGTCGATGGGGGGACCGAACTCCGCGGTGAAGTAGCTCGGCATGCCGGTCAGCCCGCGGGCGTCCAGGAAGTACATGGCCGCGTTCCCGCGCCGCGATGCCTGCACCGCGTCCTTGAACTCGTCGAGGTTGGGATCGTAGATGAAGCCCTCGGAGACGAGGATGACGGCCTTGCGGCCCTTGGCCGCGCCCAGCGACAGGAGCACACGCTCCAGGACCTCGAGGGTGATGCGGTTGCGCGACACGGACTGGAAGTAGACGTCGCTGGCCCGCGCCTGCACGAAGGGATCGCCGTTCTGGTAGAGGTTCGCGTCCTGCGACGTCTGCGAGCGCGCGCTGGCCCCGTAGGTCTCGAAGCGCCGGCTCACCCGCTCTTCCACCTGCTGGTCGTGGTAGATGTGGATGCGCATCGCCTCGTAGTCCGACATGCGCTCGGGCGTGCTGTCCGGTATGAAGCGGCCGTCGAGGCGCTTGAGCAGGGCGATCAGCTCGTCGCGCCCCGCCTCCATGCGCGTGCTCCACCAGGCCCCGCCCCCGGTGGCGACCAGGCTGACGCGGTCGCCTTCACGCACGCCCGTCTTGAGGAACTGGGCGACGGCGGCCTTGGCCCGCTGGCCCCCGGGGAGGGTCAGGTGGATGTCGTCGAAGAGGATCACGAAGGAGCGGCCGGCGTGCGACTCGCGGTCGAGGTTCGTGGACACGCGCGGGCGCGGCGCCGGCTTCTCGCTGGCGACGGCCGGCAGCTGCACCGCTTCGAAGTCGGTGATGGCCTGGGGATCGTCGTCTTCGGTGACCTGGAAGTCGCTCTTGGTGAGGCCCGTGATGGACTGGCCCTTCTTGTCGGTGACCACGACGTCCACGGTGACGACGTCCACCTGGGTGGGGAAAGACGCGCTCGACGCCACCGGCGCAACGTCCGCCGGGGCATCCGCGGGGGCGGCCGGTGTGGGCGAAGGAGCAGGCGTCTGGGCCGACGCCACCGTCCAGGTGGCGGCGGCGAGCAAGGCGATAAGTGACGAGGTCTTCTTCATAACGAACCCACGATTTTTGGCACAGGCGCAGGGAAAAGTCCATCTTGACAGGCCGGCGCCGGAGGACTATCGTCCGGCTCCCTCCCCAACCAATCCCTCACGCCAGGGCGGTGTTGATGCCAGGCAGATACGCGCGCGGTCCCGCGCTGGCACTGGCCGGCGCCGTCCTCGGCGTTTGCTTCCTCTCCGCGCCCGCGAACGCCCAGACCATCACGTTCAAGCAGCGCAGCTCGGCCGTTCCGCAGACGCCCCAGTCGTCGGTGACCGTCCTCTTCGCCGCCGCGCAGACGGCGGGCAACCTGAATGTCGTGGCCGTGGGGTGGAACGACCCGACGTCGCAGGTCCTTTCCGTGAGCGACACGCGTGGCAACGCCTACGTGCGCGTGGCCGGACCCACGGTCCAGCCCGGCATCCAGTCGCACGTGATGTACGCGGCCGCCAACATCGCGGCGGCGGCGGCCAACGCCAACACGGTGACGGTGACGTTCGACACCGCCGTGAGCTATCCCGACGTGCGCATCGCGGAGTATTCCGGGATCGACCCCGCGAATCCGGTGGTGGCGGCGGCGGGAGCCAGCGGCACGGGCAACCTGGGCAACAGCGGGACGGTGGCGACCACGAGCGCGTCGACGCTGCTGGTCGGAGCCGACTACGTGCAGAAAAGCACGACCGCGGCCGGAGCCGGCTACACCTCGCGCGTGATCACCAGTCCCGACGGGAACATCCTGGAAGACCGGGTGGTGACCGCGCCCGGGACCTACAGCGCCACGGCGGCGCTGAAGGGGTCGGGGGGATGGGTCATGCAGGTGGTGGCCTTCCGCGGCGCGGTCGCTGGTGGGGGCGACACGCAGCCGCCGACGGCGCCGGCCAACCTGACCGCCACCGCGGCGTCGAGCAGCCAGATCAATCTCTCCTGGACGGCCGCGACGGATGACGTCGGCGTGACGGGTTATCGCGTGGAGCGGTGCCAGGGCGCGGGCTGCAGCTCCTTCGCGCAAGTGGGGACGCCGGCGGGGACCAATTTCAGCGACACCGGACTCCAGGCTTCGACCAGCTACAGCTATCGCGTGCGCGCGACGGACGCGGCGGCCAACCTCGGTCCCTATTCGGCGACCGCGACCGCGGCGACGCCGGCGGGCGCCCCTCCCCCGCCCGCCATCACGTTCCGCCAGCGCAACTACGCGGTGCCGCAGACGCCCCAGACGACCGTCGCCGTGACCTACACCGCCGCCCAGACGGCCGGCAACCTCAACGTCGTCGTCATCGGATGGAACAACGCGACCTCCCAGGTGCTGACGGTGAGCGACACGCAAGGCAACCCCTACTTGCGGGTGGCCGGCCCGACCGTGCAGCCGGGGATCCAATCGCAAGTCATCTATGCGGCGGCCAGCATCGTGGCGGCGGCGGCCAACGCGAACACGGTGACGGTGACGTTCAATGCCGCGGTGAGCTATCCCGACGTGCGCATCGCGGAGTATTCCGGGATCGACCCCGTCAGCCCGCTGGACGCGGCGACGGGCGCGAGCGGCACCGGGAACCTCAGCAACAGCGGGGCGGTGACGACGACGAGCGCGTCGGCGCTCGTGCTCGGGGCCAACTACGTCCAGACGGTCACGACCGGGCCGGGCGCGGGCTTCACCTCACGGGTGATCACCAGCCCCAACGGGAGCATCCTCGAAGACCGGGTGGTGACGGCGGCGGGGAGCTATAACGCCACCGCGCCGCTGTCGTCGGGCGGTTGGGTGATGCAGGTGGTGGCCTTCCGCGGGGCAACCGCGGCGGGCGGCGACACCCAGCCGCCGACGGCGCCGACCAACCTGACCGCGACCGCGGGCACGAGCAACGATATCGCCCTGGCCTGGACCGCCTCGACGGACGACGTCGGCGTCACCGGGTATCGCGTCGAGCGCTGCCAGGGCGTGGGCTGCGGCGCCTTCGCGCAGATCGCGACGCCGGGCGGGACCACCTTCAACGACACGGGCCTCCTGGGCGGGACGACCTACAGCTACCGCGTCCGCGCCGCGGACACGGGCAACCTGAGCGCCTACTCGAACGTCGCCACCGCGACGACCGCGGCCGGCGCCCCGCCGACGGTCACCATCGTCACCCCGCCGGCCGGAGGCACGCTGACGGGCACGGTCACGCTCACGGCCGTCGTCACCGGCACGGGCATCGGCGGCGTGCAGTTCCAGGTGGACGGCGTCAATGTTGGACCCGCCGCGACCGCTCCCTACTCGATCTCCCTGGCCACCGCGCAGTTCCCGAACGGCGAGCACGCCATCGGTGCCTACGCCTGGGACAACCTGCGGCGCTTGGCCCCGGCGGCGCCGGTGGCGGTGACCTTCTCCAACGGGAGCCCCGGGAACCCGGCGCAGACCGGCCTTTGGTCCCCCGTCTTCCCATGGCCGCTGGTGGGGGTCCACATCAACCTCCTCAAGGACGGCCGGGTGCTGGCCTGGGACAAGATGGACACCGGCAACCCCCTTCCCCAGCTCTGGGACCCGGTGACGAGCGCGTTCACATCCGTTCCCACCAACGACGGGGCGAACCTCTTCTGCGCGGGCCACGTGACGCTGCCGGATGGGCGGCTGCTCTCCGCCGGAGGGCACGCGGCCAATCACATCGGACTGGCGGTCACGCGCATCTACGACCCCGAGACGCAGCTCTGGACGTCCGCGTCGAACATGGCCTTCGGCCGCTGGTACCCCACGCTCACCGTGTTGCCCGATGGCCGCGTGATCGTCCTGGCCGGCGAGGTGAACTGCCAATACTGCGAAGCGGACATCCCGGAGGTCTTCAATCCCGCCACCGGGACCTGGAGCGCGCTGCAGACGGCCGCCCTGAGCATGCCGTGGTATCCCCACGCTTTCGTGCTCCCGGACGGACGCCTGCTCGTGTCCGGGACGACCGAAACGGCGGTGCCCGCGCGCGTGCTCGACCTCGCGACGCAGGCCTGGACGGTGGTCGATCCGCGCGTGCTCGACGGGTACTCCTCGGCCATGTACCTTCCCGGGAAGATCCTCAAGTCGGGGACGGCCTGCGATTCGGACGACAACCGGCCCTCGGCCGCCACCTCGTACGTGCTCGACATGACGGCGCCCTCGCCGGCCTGGCGCCAGGTCGCTTCGATGGCCTTCCCGCGCGCGTATCACGTGGAGACGCTGCTGCCGGATGGCACCATCCTCGTCACGGGGGGAGGCCGCACGACGGGCGACTACGACATTGCCCACGCGGTCTATGCGGCGGAGCTCTGGTCCCCGACCACGGAGACGTGGACGACGATGAGCGCGGCGCAGTCACCGCGTCTGTATCACGGGTCGGCTCTCCTGCTGCCCGATGCGCGAGTGCTGGTCAGCGGAGGCGGCCGCAGCCCTGGTCCCGATCCGCGGGACCAGGAGAACGCGGAGGTTTTCGCCCCTCCCTACCTCTTCAAGGGGCCGCGGCCGAAGATCGACTCCGCGCCCGCCCAGATCGCCTACGGCCAGAGCTTCACGGTGCAGACGGCGGACGCCGCCCGCGTCGCGAAGGTCGTGCTCGTCGGCCTGGGCGCGATGACACACGGGTTCAACATGGGTCAACGGTATCTCCCGCTGGCCTTCAGTACTGAAGCCGGCGCATTGACGGTGATCGCTCCCGCCAACACGAGCCTCGCTCCCTCGGGGCCCTACATGCTGTTCCTGGTGGACAGCGCCGGGGTTCCGTCGGTGGCTTCGTTCGTGACGTTCTGAGAGGGTGAACGGCCCCGGAACAGGCCATCTTGACAGGGCAGGGTGGGTGCGGTTTGATTCTCCCCCTCCTTAACAATTGCCCGAGGTCCCCCTGGAGTTCGTTGAGCCCTCTCTGCTCCTCCTCCATGAAGACGTAGGGGAGAACTACGACGCCGTCGCCCGCAGCGCCGCCGCCGCCGTGGGCGCCGAGACCTGCCACCTCGCCCTGTACGACCCGGACACGGACGAGCTGATCGCCCGGCGGCCCAGCTACGGCGCGGCGTCGCGGTCGATCCCCCAATACCGGTTCCCGATCGCGCAGGCCCCCGCGTCCGCGCACGTCGTGCGCACGGGCGAGCCCTACCTGAGCAACGAGCCCGCGAGCGATCCCCTCTATGACCCCTCCGTGAAGGACCGGGGAGTGCACGCCGTCCTGACCGTGCCCGTCCGGCACGGGGCGCGCATCCTCGGGCTCCTCTACGCGATCAACAAGCCCGGAGGCTTCACCCCCGAAGACGTCCGCACCCTGACCGCGCTGGCGGGCGCCGCCGCCGTCACCATCGAGAACATCCGGATCTACGTCGAGGAGCGCGACCGGCGCGTGCTCAGCGAGAGCCTGCGCGACGTGTCGCGGGCCCTCGTGGGCACGCTGAGCGAGCAGGCCGCGATGAGCACGGTCCTCGATCAGATGTGGCGCGTCGTCCGCTACCAGGCGGCGGTGGCGGTGGTCCTGGAGGGCCGGGTGCTGCGCGTGGCCGCCTCGCGGGGCGGCGACCCGGAGGGCGAGATGTCGGTGGACCAGGCCGGGGACCTGCGCGGGACGCTCCTCGGGCGCAAGACGACCGTGATCACCGACGCCTCCACCCGGCTGCCGCGCCTCGGCCTCCGCGGCGTGACCGGCCGCACTCTGGCCGCGCCCCTCCTCACCCGCGACGAGGCGCGGGGCGCGATCATCGTGGTCTTCGACGCCGACCACGTGCCGGGTCCGCGCGACGAGAGGATCGTCGGCGCCTTCGCCGACCACGCCGCCCTCTTCCTGGAGGCCGGCTCGCTGCTGCGCAAGGAGCGCCAGGCGCGGGCGCGCGCCACCGCCGTGGCCCGCATCACGCGCATGGCCGCGTCGCGCCACGAGCCGGAATCGCTGCTGCAGGCCGTCGCCCCCGAGCTGATGGCGGCCAGCGGCGCCGATCGCGTCGTCCTCTATCTCAAGGCGCCGCGGGCCCAGGTACTGTCCGCAGTGGCCTGGGCCGGCACCACTCCCGAAGAGGAGGAGAAGATCGGACGACACAACCTCGAGCCCGCGACCTCACTGGTCGCGGCCCTGCTCAAGGGTGCGCCCGTGCTGTTCCAGGACGAGGAGAACCCTCCGCCCGTGCACATCCACCCGTTCGCGGAGGCGACGTCCCTCCTGATCGTGCCCCTGGCCGTGCGTGACCAGCTCCTGGGCGCGGTCAGCCTGGTATCGACGCGCCGCTACGTGCACTTCGACGGGCCCGCCATCGAGTTCCTGGGCGACATCGCCCAGCAGGTGGCCCTGGGCGTGGAGAACGCGCGCCTCTTCCTGGCCCTCAGCCAGATGGCCTCGACGGACGAGCTCACCCAGCTCGCCAACCGGCGCCGTTTCACGGAAGCGCTGCGGCGCGAGCTGGGACGGGCGCGCCGGACGGGCCTGCCCCTCTCGCTGGTGCTGGTGGACGTCGATCACCTGAAGAAGGTGAATGACACCTTCGGACATCCGGCCGGCGACTCCGCCATCCGCCACGTGGCGGGCGCGCTCCGGGAGAGCCGGCGCGACACGGACGTGGTGGCGCGCTTCGGAGGCGAGGAGTTCGCCCTGCTGCTGCCGGGCACGGACCACCCGGGCGCGGTCAAGGCCGCGGAGCGCGTCCGCGTCCGGCTCTCCACGACCCTCGTGGACATGGTCGGCCAGGTCACCGCTTCCATGGGCGTTGCCACCTGGCCCCAGGACGGCGCGACGGAGGAGCGCCTGGTGTGGGTGGCCGACCAGCGGCTCTACGCGGCCAAGGAAGGCGGCCGCAACCGCGTCGCCTCGGCGCCGCCGCCGCCGGAGGGAACGCCCGAGACGGGACCAGCGTCCGGCGAGGATTAGTCCGGGATCCTCACCATCACGTCCCCGCCTTCGACCTTGGTCTCGTAGGACGGGATGCGCAGGCTGGGGTTTGCCGTGTTCTCGCCCGAGCGCACGTCCCAGGTCCACGCGTGCCAGGGGCACATCACGGCGTGTCCTTCCAGCAGTCCCTGGCCCAGCGGGCCGCCGCGGTGGATGCAGGTGTTGCTCGTCGCGTAGAACGTGCCCTCGACGTTGTACAGGGCCACCGGCTTTCCGCCGATGCTCACCTCGGTGCAGCGTCCCGGCGCCAGCTCGGCTTCCGCGACCGCTCGAACCCAATCGCCCATGTCTCGCTCGTCTCCCCGGAGAAAAGGGCAGTCTAGCGTCCGGTCACGTGCGCGTCACGCGCTATCATCCGTCGCCATGAGCATCGCCTCTTCGGCCGCCGCCGAGATCGCGGAGCGCGAGCGGGAGCGCCAGCGGCGCTCCGACGCCGCCCTCGCCCCTCTGCGCGAGGCCGTCGCGCGGGTCGCCGGCCGGTCCGCAGAGGAGGCGGCGGCGGACGAGAGGCTGTGGCACGTCGTCCAGGCCGCCTTCGAGGTCGACCGCAACATCGTGAACCTCAACAACGGCGGCGTCTCGCCCTCGCCGCGGCTCGTCCAGGACGCGCTGCGGCGCGACCTCGCCCGCGCGAACGAGGCTCCGGCCTACACGATGTGGTCCGTGCTGGAGCCGGAGGTGGAGCTCGTCCGCGCGCGGCTGGCCGCGCTCTTCGGGTGCGACGCGGAAGAGGTCGCGATCACCCGCAACGCCTGCGAGTCGCTGGAGACGTGCCTGTTCGGCTTCGACCTGAAGTCCGGCGACGAGGTCGTCACGACCAACCAGGACTATCCGCGCACGCTGGCCGCCCTGCGACAGCGCGCCCAGCGCGACGGGATCGTGGTGCGCGCGATCTCGTTCCCGGTCCCGCCCTCCTCGCCCGCGGATCTCGTCGCCCGCTTTCGCGCCGCGCTCACCCCGCGCACGCGCGTTCTCCTCGTCTCGCACATGACGTACCTCACCGGCCAGGTCTTCCCGGTGGCCGAGATCTGCCGGATGGGCCGGGACGCGGGGATCGAGGTGGTGGTCGACGGCGCCCACGCGCTGGCCCAGCTCCCCTTCCGCCGCGACGACCTCGACTGCGACTACTACGGCGCCACGCTGCACAAGTGGGTGATGGCGCCGCACGGCACGGGCTTCCTCTACGTGCGGCGGTCCAAGATCGCGGGCCTCTGGCCGCTCATGGCGCCGCCTTCCGACATGCGCGCGGACGACATCCGCAAGTTCGAGCAGATCGGGACGCATCCCGCCGCTGGGCACAACGCGGCGCGGGAGGCCCTGGCCTTCCACGAGGTCCTGGGCACGGAGCGCAAGTCGGCGCGCCTGCGCTATCTGCGCGACCGCTGGGCGCGGCGCCTGGCGCGGCATCCGCGGGTGCGGCTGCTGACGGACCTCTCGCCGGAGATGTCGTGCGGGCTGGGGACGTTCGCGGTCGAGGGGATGTCCCCGTGGGTCCTCGCGGACGCGCTGTGGGACCGCTCCCGCATCTTCGTGGTCGCCTTTGGCCACGAGGAGTTCGCGGGGGTGCGGGTGACGCCGAGCTTCTACACGCGAGTCGAAGATGTCGATGCGTTCGCGGAGGAAGTGGAGCGGATTCTGGGGGGCTGATGATGTCCTGCGGCGTTGGTCGTCGTGGCGATCAAGAGATGTCAACCGGCCTTGCCAGAACCTCCATCTTGCTAGCCGCTTCGATCGCGTAACGGAAATTCGATCGACCCGGTTAGCAAATTGAGGTCGTGGCTGGATCGGTCTGCCATCAGAACGACCGCTGAGACTGCTCAGCCAGATTTATTTCAGGTCGCTCATGCTTTCGGACCCGCATTTCCGCGCGCGCCGCGTCGCGTCGTTGACGCTCCCTCCCCAGATCGATCCTGGAAGGCGTCTCCCGCCTCTCTCGCGCTTCTTGCGATGACGGGCGGGCGCGCGACGAAGCGTCATGACCCGACGCTCCTGAGGCCGGCGCAGCCTTCGCGAAGGCTCTAAAAATCACCGTGATACATACGGTGCATGAACACGAACATCCTCGCTCTCGCGTCTGGTCTCTCGGATCACGATCTCCTCACTCGCCTTCTTGCCCTTGCGGGCCGGGAGCGCGAAGCAACGGTCGAGCTCGTCGCCCATCTGGCGGCGCTCGACTCGCGGCCCTCTGTCTACGCGGCCATGGGGTAC
>Ga0070689_100003091_pt1 | contig 10978 bp, 10 predicted proteins | sample KBSS23HmetaG_FD_64669 | JGI IMG/M metagenome (GOLD analysis project Ga0070689, IMG submission 64669) | Switchgrass rhizosphere microbial communities from Kellogg Biological Station, Michigan, USA - KBS S2-3H metaG | ecosystem: Host-associated > Plants > Roots > Rhizosphere ... | reverse complement strand
AGCGGCTGGCCGGCCGTCGAGACGCGAATCCCCCAGATGTCCGGGCCGGTTGTCCAGCTCTCCCGATACGTCATCAGATATTCGCCATTGGCGAAGGCCAGGCGAGGCTGCACCTGCCAGCCCGCCCCCAACACCAGTGGAATCCCGTCCGGTTTGGCTACCGCGCCATCCGACGAAACAGGTGAACCGTAAATATCCGCAATCGCGTTGTCCGTGCGTTGCCAATCCTCCCAAGCCACAAAGAAGCCCTGGCCGTTGGAAACAACCGCCGGGCCCAGGCGCGTCACGCGGTTGGTGGTGATCTTGAATCCGTTGGAGTCGAGTACCTGTCCGCTTAGCCCCACGCGCGCTCCATAGATCTGGTAGAGCTGCGTCGCGCTCGTGCTCTCGCGGTCGTCCTCCCAAACCACGAGATATTGCCGGCCATCGAAGGCAACGCGTGGCGAGGTCTGCCGGCCAGGGTCCGTGCAAATGGGGATTCCTGCAGGGTCGAGCAACTCGCCGGTACTGCTGACCCGCGCCCCGTAAATGTCGTATTCCGTCGAGGCGTAGGTCCGTTTGTCGGCCCACACCGCAAAATAGCCATTGCCGTTCGCGGCAACGGAAGGCTCTTCCTGGTCGTCGGGGGCGGGCACAAGCGCGGCCCGTGCAGGCACGGCGGCAAGCAGGGAGGCCAACAGGATGAATGGATTGAGCGTTTTCATAAGAGTCTCTCTTTGGGTAAGACCGAGATTGTCCTCTTGAATCGTGAGTTCATCGGCTCTCAAGGCGGCGAAAAGGATTATGGCAGTGTCAATGCACGGTAAAATCGTCGTCGAAGATCTCCAGCGTCCTCGTCCACAAACTCGAACCGCGCTTGCGGCTCAAGATTTGTGTAAATGCTGGTCCAGCCTTCCAGGTCTCCCGAAGCCTGGACCAGGCACCTTTGTGGGGGGAGCACATCGAGCGCGAGCCGTAATCGCCCGTCCGCCAACCGCGCAGGTGGCTCGAATTGCAGCGCGTCCACAAGGCCGCCGTCGGGGCTCAGCCGCGCAATCCGATAGCGGTCCAGCTTGTTGACGTTGGTGAAAGATCCAGTGATCAGAATGTTCCCGTCTGGTTGCACGAATACTTCAGTAACGACCCCACCCGTGTCTAATGAGGGAATGAAGCTCGGGTCGGGAAAACCATCCATTTGCAGCCGTGCAACTCCGTCGCGCGCGCTACCGCCGATGCTCTGAAATTGACCCCCGACCACCAGTTTGCCATCCGACTGGAGGGCCAGCGCGTTGACTCCCCGCCCGATGGCTCCAATCCCAGCCGCTCCAAACTTCACCTCCACCGGGGTGAATGAGGTATCCAGTCCACCAGCGACGTCGAACTGGTAGATCCCAATGCCGCCGCCAAAGTAACCTCCCATAATTAGCTTACCGTTCGGCCGGGCGATTATCTCATACGCTACGGCAGTCAGGAACGGAACGTAAAACCAATCCGACGCACCGCTGTCGTCGAGGCGGAAGATCTCCTGGTTGCCCGCCACATGGCCATTGAGAAGCAGCCTCCCGTCTGGCAGCAGCGCGATTGGATCGACGGTCGAGACGAGAAAGGCGTTCGCTGCAAACCTCTCATCGACTGAGCCGTCGGGATGAAGCCGCACGATCCCTCTCCGGGCGGCACCGTTGACTTCATCGAAGTATCCTCCTGCAAGCACACGGCCAGTCGCATCGATCACGATGCAGTTCACGCTCCCACCGGAGGGTGCATTCGTGACTCGGAACGTTGTCGAGAAACCAGTATCTACGGAACCGTCCTCGTTCAACCGCACCAAGCCCTCCCGTGGCACACCACTAAAGTTGGTGAATGTGCCGCCCGCAAGCACCTTGCCATCGGGCTGGATAACCAGGCTTTCAACCTGACGGTAGGCGGCCGTGCCGGGATCGAAGCTTGCATCAAGTGATCCGTCCATCTTTAACCGTGCGATTCCGTTCCGCGGAATCCCGTCCACCGACGTGAAGTCGCCGGCGATGACCGTCCGTCCGTCCCTATACATGGCACCGGTACAGACGACATCATTAGCGCCACGTCCAGCACCGGACACTGTGTCGTTGTCAAGGATGGTGACCACGGCGGTGTGGTTGCTGCCCAGCGCGGCGCCGGTCGGGTTGGAAAGCACGACGCGGAAGCTTTCCGCACTCTCCACCAGAGTATCATCTAGCACCTGGAGCATGACGAAAAACTCATCGGGTTGCTCAAAGCGGAAAATGAACCTAATTCGGCCCGACTCCGCCACGTAATCCTGTCCCCCGACGGCCGTGTCGTCTAGGGTCGCGAAATCGACCGTGGGCAAGGCTGAACTACACGATCCGACCAATCGAAGGGGGAGGAAAACAGTTCGGGAGTTCTCCGAAACATTGAACTGGGCGGAGACAAACTCAATTGAGCACTGACTCTCCTGCGCCCGTCCATGGAATGGAGTAACCAGCAACGCCACTCCACATTGGGCCAGAGTGAGCTTTGCGCTAATTCGAGCGAATCCTCTTTTGATTACACGCACAGCGGTACCGTTTTAACTTCAATCCATTTCATACGTTTCCCGGCATCTACGCGATCAACGCGAGCGGGAATTGCTAATTCCACCTCAGTCGATAGAACGACTGGGAACTCGAGGGAGTGAACCTCGTTTCCACAAGATTCGTCGCGGTCTGACTGACTTGCCAATCGAGATCCGGAATCGGCTTCCACAGCGTCCCTGACAACGAATCGGTAAACTCGACTGTCGCGTACTGAAACGATCGTGGCGCAGACAACATCAGGCGACCGGCATTGTAACTGGCCTGAAGGGCCGGAGGATCACCCTCGTGCCACATGGCCAGGCCGTAGCTCGGCACGTCGCCGATCTTGGCGAAATTCCCGGCAATATGGAGATCGCCGCCCCGGGACGCGAGAGCCCACACATGCAGTTCGCCGGCGTCGCGGATTGGCTGGCCGATATCGACGCTCCAATCACCATCAACCACGTTGGTCCATGTCGAGCCATCCCAGCGAGCGAGGTAACCTGGCCGATTTCCCAACTCCGTCCGGAATCCGCCGCCCGCGAAGAGTTTGCCTTGTACCAATGCGAGCGAGGTTATCGGAAAAACACAGCTACCCCAGAGGCACGAACCAAGTCCCGGAATGCCATCACCCAGGGCAGACCATTGGGTGCCGTCCCAGCGCGCGACGTTCATCGCGGGGACGCTTCCGGCTTTGCTAAAACTTCCGCCGGCGTAGAGATTGGTTCCGTCTAGGAGCAGGGCCCGCACTTCGATGAAGGGAAATTCGTTGGGGTTGGGGAGCCACGGCACTTGGACGCTCAGCCCGCCGCCGACGGAATGCCACTGAACGCCGTCCCACCGGCCGAGGTTGTTGACTTCGACCCCGTTGATGCTTTGGAATCTGCCACCGACAAAAATCGAGTCTCCCATGGCCAGAATTGTGTTGATGCCCCCAGATTCGAACGTGCCGCTCGCGACATCGCCCCAGGCAGCGCCATCCCACCGGGAAACGACCAATTGGGACGCGTCAACGATCCGGGCAACCAAAACATGTTGTTCGGTGGCCACAATCGCGCTCAGTCGTCCGCTCAACCCGCCGGCCAGAGCGGACCAGGTCGTCCCATTCCACCAGGCGACATTCGTCGCGGGAGCGCCACCCGCAGAAGTAAAGGCTCCAACCACAAACAAATTGTCGCCGCGGGCTGCCATCTGAACCACAGTTCCGTCAAGGCCGCTGCCCAAGCCATGCCAACGCCGTCCGTCCCAGCGCGCAATATGTTTCGCGGTCACTTCGCCGGCGTATTCGAAAGTGCCGGCAACATAGACATTCGATCCGCCGACAGCCAGACAAGTGGCTTGAGCAGTCAAACCCTGGAAATTTCCGCCGCCTACGCGCGTCCAATTGGTGCCCGTCCAGAGCGCGAGGTTTCCGGTGGGGATGCCGCCGACGGCGCGGAACTCGCCCGCGCAATAGACTCCTTCGCCCCAGCGCCGCATGAGCGCCATGCCGCCGGCGTCTCCGCGCGCTAGCACGGTGCGATTGGTCCCTCGGTATTGGACCAAATGCTGACTTATCAGCTCGTGGCTGGAAACATAGTTAGTGTAGAGCGATTCACTGCCGAGAACTTCGCCCACATTCTCCGTCAAGCTGACCGCCGACACAACGCTCTCCCCGGGCGCGGGAGGATTAAACCACTGGTCGCCATCCCAGATGGCAAAGCCTTGAGCAGGCATCGAACCGACCGTCGTAAACGGACCCCCGACAAAGAGGTTCATTCCGTCGGAGGCAATGCCCAGGCCAAGGTAGCCATCCCGAGTGCCAATGCCGCCACCCACGGCCAGCCAGTCGTTTTGAACCAATTGGGCGAGGTAAAGGGGCGCCTGCGTAGAGGGCACATACAAGGCACCAGCCGCATAAAGCCTCTCCTGAGCGAAAGCAAAGTGTGTGTGACTGCCTACTTGAGCAAGACGCGTGGGTGCAAGCACAGACCAAGCGTGCCCATCCCATTTCGCAAGTGCGGCGGTCGCATACGTTCCCGAGACCTCGGGTAGCACCTCCATGTAAACATTCGTCCCGTGGACCAGAAGTGAATCGGGAGCCACGTCCCGATACCCTGGCGGCACGCCCAACACCGTCCACGTGCGGCCATCCCAGCGCAAGAGTCCACTCGGCTGATCCAATTTCCTTTGGCTGGCGGCAAAGTAGACGGCTTCATCCGTGGCGACTGCCGCGGCGACGGAGGCGTTGAACGCTGGTTGAATGGCCATCCAGTTCGTACCGTCCCAGCGCGCTACACCCGGCGCGGCCACACCCGCGATCCGCTCGGAAAAGCCAACTGCGTAGAGTCCGCCACGAAATGCCACGAGGCTCTGGATAGGACCGTCAGCGCCGGGCAAATCGAAGCGAGGGTCCAGCCACCCTGCTCGAAGCAATGGCGAGCCCAGCCAGAACAGGCAAAGGACTATACTGCGCGCGACGCTATGGCTGATCATGGGTTTCTGTGTTGCACAGGCGCGGCCCCTTGAAACCTGGCCAATGCGTCCACAATCCTCACAGCTGCTCGGACGAGGGAGTCCACAGTGAAAAGAGCCCGCGATTTCATCAGCCAAATAAGGTTGCCCGAACCCCCCAGTTCAAGGGCATAGATGACACGTCCGGGAGGAGCTGGCAACAAAATTCTCATCATGGCAAGGTTGCCGCCAGCGGCACGCATTGTTTTTCACACCGCCATCAGATACTCTCCCGTCATGAAAACACGCTTCGCACGAGTCTTAACTCTGATCAGCCTGCTCGGTTCCCTCGTCGGCCTGGACGCTGCCGACGCCCCCTTCGCCGGCGGCAGATGGATCGACCTCACGCACGAGTTTTCCGACGAGACGCTTTACTGGCCGACGGCGGAGAAGTTCACCTTGGAAAGCGAGTTTCACGGCCAGACACCCAAAGGCTATTTCTACGCGGCGAACCGCTATCGTGCCTCCGAGCACGGCGGCACACATATCGACGCGCCGATCCATTTCGCCGAGGGCCACAAGTCCCTGGACCAACTGCCGATCGATCAACTCACCGGTGCTGCGATCGTGGTGGACGTGTCGGCCAGCGCACAAAAGGACCCGGATTACCAGATCACCGTCGCGGATCTGAAACGGTGGGAGGAACGTCATCTCAAAATTCCCAACGGTGCGATAGTGTTGTTTCACACCGGCTTCGCGCGGCACTGGCCAAACGCGGAAAAATATCTCGGCACGAAAGAGAAGGGACCTGACGCGGTGGCAAAACTCCATTTCCCCGGGTTGCATCCCGATGCCGCGCGCTGGCTTGTGGCCGAGCGCACGATCAAAGCCGTGGGCCTCGACACCGCCAGCATTGACTACGGCCAGTCAACTCTGTTCGAAAGCCACCGCGTCCTGTTCGAGAAAAACATCCCGGCATTCGAGAACGTTGCCGCTCTCGACCAATTGCCGGCAACCGGCGCTTACATTGTCGCGCTGCCAATGAAGATTAAAGGTGGTAGCGGTGGCCCGCTGCGCATCGTCGCGTGGGTGGCGGAGAAACGTTGAGGCGTAAGCCGTGAGCTAGCACTCCGGGCTTCCAGGCTTAGCCTTGCCGGGAGGCCGGCAATTTTGCAGAGTGCCGCGCCAATAACATGTCATCCGTTGTTTTCTTCAGGGCCGTCAATGTCGGTGGACATCAGGTGTTCCAACCCGGCAAACTGGCCAAAGACCTGGACCCGTTCGGCGTCGTCAATATTGGCGCGGCCGGAACGCTGGTGGTGCGAGGGAACGTGAGCGAGCGGAAGTTGCGCGAGGAAATTATGCGCCGGCTGCCCTTCAAACCCGAACTGATGATTTGTCCGGGGCGCGAACTGCTCGCGCTGGCGCGCGGAGATTGGTTCGGCGGCGCGCCCGCCGCAAAGGGCCTCGGCCGGTTCGTGAGCGTGCTGCGGAACGCGCCACGCGCAAAACCGACGCTCCCAATTGAGCAACCCGCCGGCGCGAAATGGGAAGTCCGCGTCGTCGCCATCACCGGCAGATTTGCAGTGAGCGTCCGTCGGCTCGGTAAAACGTATTCCAACCCCGTGGTAGAGAAACATCTCGGCATCTCTGCCACCACGCGCAATTGGAACACCGTCGAGGCCATATGCGAAATTTTGGAAAAATAGGCGCTTGGACGTCTTGACGACCCGACTTTACCGAAAACTAAGCTCGCGCTTGTAGCAACTGGTTGGCTTGAGGAGGTCATGGGAAAGGAGCCGGTCAGAGTAGAAGATTCAAGCAGTTCGCGGTAAAGTTTGCGGTAAAGTTCAACCACGTAAAATGTCCAAACTATAGAGGGCGGCATCTTGCCGCCCGGAATGGTAAACAGATAGCAGGGTGGAAGCCTGCCGCCACACTAAAAACCAACAGAAAGGAGATACAAACATGCATGCCCGGATTAGACGGAACATCATTGGGGCCGTACTCACCGCTGGTCTTGCTGTCTTCGTCGTTGGTTGCGCCTCCATGAAATCGGGAAGCGCGCCCAAAGAAGTGAACGTGACGATGGAGCAATTGTCCGAGCCCGCCCGCGCCACTGTGAAGAAAGAAACTGCCGGCGGCACAGTTGACAAGATTACGCGGGAGGTCGAACGCGGAAAGACCGTTTACGATGTCGAAGCAACCGTCGGCGGCAGGCACATGGAATATCTCATCGACGCTGCTGACGGAAGGGTATTGGGCACGGAAGTTCCGATTGAATTCAGCCAATTGCCCGAACCGGTCCGCGCTGCTGCCGAAAGATATTTCGGCACCACCATCGGCCTGATCATCATGAAAGGCGTCGAATACGGCGAGACCCATTACGAGATCGAAGGTAAAAAGAATGGCAAGACCGCCGAAGTGACATTCGATCCGAGCGGCAAACAGCAGAAGTAGGACGTGTGTTCACACTCGCTTCTCGCACATCAACGCCAAAAGGTTTCTGTCGGGGTCGCGGAAGAACGCCATCCACAGCTCATGGTCGGGCATCCTGGCCAATCGATGCGGTTCGACCTCAAAAGTGACACCTCGGGCGGACAGCGCCTCGCGCGCGGCCTGAATGTCCCCAACTTTGAAGTAGAGAGCACATCCGAACCGTTCGGAATCCGGCTTTTCCGGGCGGCTCAACATCAGACGCACGTTGCCCGCGGCGAAAAAGGCCATGGCCGGCGGCGCGTTGAACAGGTGCTTTATTCCCAGAGTGTCCCGATAGAAGGACACTGCGTGTTCAAGGTCGCTCACCGTGAGACCGATTTGACCGATATCACCCAATTCGAAGCCTGGATTCTCTGAGTTCATGGCGCGATCTTAAACCAGTCACCGGGAGGAAACTTCTTCAAAATTGCTTTTCGCGCCGCTTCGCCAGGCGCGCGGTGAGAAACCGGTGAGGCGAGCGAACCAGGTACTGAAGCTGCCCAGACTCTCGAAGCCGACGGAAAAACAGATTTGAGTCACAGGCAGTTCCGTGCGTTCCAGAAGGAATTTCGCCCGTTCGACGCGGCAGGCGGACAGATACTCGTGCGGCGTCATTCGAAAGACAGCCTTGAACCCGCGCAAAAAGTGAAAGGGAGAGAGGCAAGCGGCAGATGCGATTTCGCGCAGGGTTAGCGCGGATTCGAATCGCGCGTGAATGAAGTCGCGCGCCCGATTCAGCCTGCGCCAAAGCTCTTCGCGCGTGGAGGCGCGTTGTGCGGGCAGGGCGTCGCTCTCGCGAAGGGAGCCGTTTTGCGCCTGCAGCATGCGGGCGAGTATTTGCCGGAGCTTTTGTTCGACCCAGAGGTCCGGCAATGGGCCGCTCTTATGGGCGCGACGAAGCGCCGCGAGGCCAGGTGAAACCAACTCATCATGCGAGGTGAAGCGCTCGAAGAAACGGTGCCTATGCTGCGGCACGTACTCAGGCTCATCGAGCAGTTGGTCCGGCGACAGCGTGAGTGACGCCAGAACCTGGTCCGCCCAGGTCCGCGGGAAGTAGATGATGAAAGATTCGACGCGCGTTGGGGAATCAATGTGAATTTCGTAGGGCTGCTGGTCGTTCAAGATGAGATAACCCGTTTCATCCACCGCGAACCAGGCACGGTCAGCACGATAAAGCGCGCTGCCATTGAACATGCACTTCACCGAAAGCAGCGGACACGGAGCAAACGCCTCATGACGAAACCCGCGGGCCACGAACAGCGACGTTTCCTGGAGAGATGGCATAGGGGACATGGCACTCGAAGGTCTCTAGAACTCGCAGGCGAGGACACCTGCGCCGCAGTTGCCTCCATTCGGAGCTAAACCCATACACCGTAGCGGTTGGGCTACTCCTTCTTTTCCGCTGGTGAAGCCGGTGCAGGCGTCGTGGTGGCCGCGGGAGTCACCGTCGCAGGTGCGGACGAGAGAGTCGTTGTCGGTACCGGCTTCGCCGGCGCGGGCGTCGTCAGTGCGACGGGGGCGTCATGCCAATGGCCGTGCTCGACAGACCATACTTTTCCAGCAGGAACCTGGCCTGGTGGCTGGGGCGCAGGCTTGAATTGTTGTTGGGGCGGCAAGCCGAACGATTGCGCTTGAGGTGTTCCGCCAGCAGCGGGAGAAACGGACTGCTTCGACGGGGCCACGGGCCTGGAAAAAAAGTAAGTGCCTGCCGAACCGATGACCATACCGCCGGTGGCAGCTAGCGCGATCACCAAACCAAGAGGATGTCCCTTCTTGGACGCTTCACGGGAGGCGGACAATTTCCTTCTGACATGACCCATGCCAAAGAAGCTACGCCCCTGCCGTGTGCCGTCAAGCGCCCTGCTGAAAGGCAGGCACGGAAGGGCGCATCGTGACACTCCCACCGGAGCGCAAGCGGTCGATCCAGGTACGCTCAGCACCTGGTTATTATTCACTGAGTGGCTTACCCTGGATCATGCGCTTGAGCAGGTTGGCCGTGATGCGCTGCACGCGCGGGTCGTCCTTGCTGAAATCCCGCCGCGGTGGATTCATGGATCCCGGCGGGCTTGAGAGAACCATGTTCCACCAGCAGGTGCCGGCGTCGAAGACGATGTTCCCTTTGGGCAATTCGTAAATTGTCGAGGTGTGCGGATTCCGCGCGTTGAGGTCGCGGTTGTCACGCGGCCGGGTGGGAGCCGTCGCCAGGATCGTCAGTCCCGGCTGATTTCCGTTAGGCGCGCCGTGGTACTCCCAGCCCACAAGTTTCGGAATGCCATCCCCTTTTTTCATCCCGGTCCCGTCGAAGATCCAATGGTCGGGTTTCTCGACCGTCCAGTCGGCCATGCCTGTGCCGTGCGAACTGGAGCCCATCAAATCCCTCGCCGCCTGACCGAAGCGTTGGATGCGTCCGAAGACGCGGTTCGGCCGGCCATCGGTGGACGGATTCAGGTAAACGATGCCGGAGACAGAGTTTCCGGAGAGGAACGCCAGACTCACTCCCTGATCGCGGGCGTAACTGACGTTGTCATACATCTGTTGCGTCCAGTATTCGTCGTGCCCGACGGAGAGCCATCCCTTGGCGCGGAGCAAGCCCTCGCGATTCGAGTGCGTGTCGATGTTGGAAAGGTAAGTGACGTCGTATCCTTCTTTCTCGAGCCAGAATGCGAGCGGGAATTCCCAGAGGAGAAACTCGCCCGAACCATTGCTGATCGGGAAATAATCTACCGGCAGCCAATTCAGATAGATCCCGTAGGGCCGGTCGAAGCCGACATCATTGCCGACGCTCGTATGCCACCTGTTGGTCTGGTAATCATACAGGCTCCGCCAGGCCGGCCAGCGGTTGTAGGATTGCCAGGTCATGTCCGAGCATTGGAAGAGCAAGTCCACCTTGCGTTCGTCCCGGACAATGAAAATGAGGTAAGCCTCGGCTTTCGGCGTGGCGACCTGAAGCTTTCCGAGATAGACGCCGCTGGGCCAGTCCTGCGGAATTTTCAGTTCGTAGCTGGCGTCCCATTTGCATTCGATGAGCATTTTCGTGCCATCCTCGGGCGTTGGCTGCGTTTTGCCGGGGAGCGTCCCCGTGCTTCGCATGAGGCGACCGCCTTTGCCGCCGTAATAGCCCATGCGATAGAAATCGATCTGGAAAGGCGCCGCCGGTTCGGTGCTGACGAATACCTTCAAAGTCTCGCCGGCTTTGATGCTCGTGTGCGAGCAGTAGCCTTCGATGCCTTTTTCCCGATGCCACACGTCGTCGCGGCCGGGAATGACTTGATCGTAGTTGAACAACAACCAGTTCGTCGTGCCCTCATTCCTGTTTTCCAGCACGATCAGGTTCACCTGGCTGGACCCGATGGTCGGCGGCATGGCAAGGGACAACACCGCGCCGATGATGAGAAGTGGTTTTTTCATTGGATTAGCGGTCTTTCCATTAGCAACTCAACGAACACAGTGCAATGCCACAACGCTTTCCTGAGCCAATCCGGGCGAATCTTGACACCACCACCAGCGGGATAACGCGGAGTGGAGCGCCGGTCTCC
>Ga0070689_100003090_pt1 | contig 10979 bp, 13 predicted proteins | sample KBSS23HmetaG_FD_64669 | JGI IMG/M metagenome (GOLD analysis project Ga0070689, IMG submission 64669) | Switchgrass rhizosphere microbial communities from Kellogg Biological Station, Michigan, USA - KBS S2-3H metaG | ecosystem: Host-associated > Plants > Roots > Rhizosphere ... | reverse complement strand
GCTTCGGACGCGAGCGATTTCAAGGTCGAACATGAAATCTACCGCGAGGATGCCGTGCTTGATTATCCGCAATCGGGCGAGCGGATCCGCGGCCGGCACAACATTCAAGAAAGCCGATACCTCCAGCCGAACAAGAAGCGTTTTACGGTCCGGCGGATTATCGGCGGCGGCGATCTCTGGGTCACCGAATTCGTGCTGACCTACGACGGCATACCGTCTTACGCGTTGAGCATCATGGAGTTCCGCGAAGGACTGGTGGCCAACGAAACGCAATATTTCGCCGATCGGTTTGACCCCGCGCCCTCGCGTGCACATCTTGTCGAGCGAGTAGGCGAAATCACGCCATTCTAGAACTACCGACGATCAACACGCGCCGCCAAGCGAAAGGACATGCGATGGCAAAGAACACGGTCTGCGTCTGGTACGACAAGGATGCCGAGGCGGCTGCTCGCTTTTATGCCGAAACCTTTCCCGACAGCGCGGTCGGCGCCATTTGGCGTGCACCCAGTGACTACCCATCCGGCAAGAAGGGCGACGTGCTGGTCGTCGAATTCAAGGTTGCCGGCGTCGCCTGTGTCGGCCTCAACGGCGGCCCCCAGTTCAAACACACCGAAGCCTTCTCGTTCCAGATCGCCACCGACGATCAAGCCGAGACCGACCGCTATTGGAACGCCATCGTCGGCAACGGCGGTCAGGAAAGCGCGTGCGGCTGGTGCAAAGACAAGTGGGGCGTGTCGTGGCAAATCACGCCGCGCGTGCTGACCGAGGCGATGGCGGCCGGCGGCGATGAAGCAAGGCGTGCGTTTGAGGCGATGATGACCATGAAGAAGATCGACGTCGCCGCGATCAAGGCGGCGCGCCGCGGCTGAGTTCACGGTGGCTGCCGACTGGTCGGCCGCTCAGCGCTCCAGCGTCTTCAGATAGGCGATGACGTCCTGCACTTGGCCGGGATCAAGCTGGAACTGCGGCATCGACGGATGCCCTGTGACGATGCCTTCGGCGAGCGCCTCCTGAAGCAATTCCACCGCATACCGGTTGTGTAGCGTGCGGAAGGGCGGCGCGGGCGCGAGTGGACTTTCGCCGACCTTGCCGACCGCGTGGCAACGCGAGCAGTTGGTCTGCACGAACACCTGCCCGCGCTGCTCCGGCGGCGACAGCGCCTGGGCCGCGGCGTAAAGCGGCGCCATCAGGCTTGCGGCCAACACCATTGCAAAAGGCGGTCGATGGAACATGCTCACCTGCCGCTGCGATAGGCCGAGAGTCCTGTCCGGCCGATCCAGTGTACCAGATCGATCGTGCTCAATGGCTAAGCAGTACGCAGTGCTTGTGCTGCGACAGCAGTTCCCGCGTTACGCCGCCGAATAGCCACTCCTGGAATCTGGTGTGTCCGTAAGCGCCGGCGACGATGATGTCGGCGCCCTCGTCCTGCGCGGCGATGCAAAGCTGCCCCGCCAGGCCGATCAGCGCTTTGGTCGAGATCGACGACGCATTGATCTTGTGCCGAGTGAGCCAGCGGGCGACGTCTGCCCCGCGTGTCTTCGCGTCCGCTGGATTGGCATCGCCTTCGAGCAACTCGATGACGACAACCTCGCGCGCCAGGTGCAGCAGCGGCAGAGCATCGTTGACGGCGCGGCGCGCCTCGCGCGTGTCCTTCCAAGCGACGACCACGGTTTTCAGCCGCAACCATTCGGTCTCCGACGGCACGATCAGCACCGGCCGCCCGGCCTGCATCACCAGGCCGCCGCGGTCGACTTGGCGAGCTGTGTCAGTCCGCCCAGCCGCGCTACCGGCGATAACCAGATCAGCCGCGCGCGCGTTCCGCGCCACGAAGCCGGTCGGCCATTCCAGCGCGCCGCGCCATTCGATCCTGTCGCCCAGCGTCTTCAGCTCGTTTCGGAATTCCTTCTCGCAATTCGCGATTTGCGATGTGAGCCAGCCGCGCTCCTTCTCAATCAGCTCCGCCGCCGCAGCGCCCTCCGCGAAGTAGAGTTGCGGTTGGAGGTCGGCGCCGGCGACGCCGATCAGCCGCGCCTCGAAGCGTGCGGCAAGCTCGCCTGCGATGTGCAGGCACGCTTTGTTCGGTCGTCCGACGTCAAGGTTCACCATCAGCGTCGCGTAACTCATGGACATTACCCCGCTGCGAGCCGTTCGAGATCACGCTCGCGTAGCATACGAACGCCATCGGGCACGACGACGATTGTTTTCGCGTTGGCGAGCTTGGTGAACGTGCGGCTGACCGTTTCGATCGTCAGCCCCAGATAATCCGCGATGTCCTGCCGTGTCATTGACAGCGGCAAGGTCGGCGAGGTGTGGCCGAGCCGGCGCAGCCGGTCGCGCATCATGATGAGGAACGTACCAACCCGTTCTTCAGCGGTCCGCCGTCCGAGCAGCACCATCTGGTCCTGCGCGAGGCTCAGCTCGTGGCTCGCGAACTCGTACAGCCGGCCCATCAGGTGTGGGCGCTGGTCGGCGTAGGCGACGAACGACTTGCGCGGGAAGCTGCATACGACGGTGTCGGTCACCGCGTCTGCCGAGAAGCTGTACACGTCAAAGAGCGACAGCCCGAGGAAATCGCCAGGCAGGGCGAAGCCGAGCACCTGCCGACGTCCGTCGGCCAAGAGCCTGTAGATTCGCACCATGCCCTCGGTGATGGTGAATACGCCGTCCCCCGGCGAGCCTTGCGAGGCCAGCACCTCGCGTGCGGCAAACCGCATGCCGCGGCTCATCGCCTCCATCTCCTGCAACTCGCCGGGCGACAGGACTGCGCACACGCTGACCAGGCGGACGCTGCATTTCGAGCAGCTCCGCGCCTGCGCGTCGTAATGGACGCATGCCTTCAACGGTGCACTCGGAGTTGTCACGGCAGCTCTACGATCGCGGTCGGATGATGGCGGGCATTGCGCGCGCTTTGGCGGTCGCGCAGCAAGTTTGATCTGGCTCAATGCTGGGCGGATTCCGCCGTCCCACCTTGGTACCGGACTTTCGATAGCCGAAGGGAGAGGCGCCATGAGCGAAACACGACCTGATTTGCTGGGCGCGCGCATGACGTCGCTGGGGTTGTCCGCAGCATCCGTGGGAGAAAGCCAACCGGCGCTCATGCAGACTCTCCAGCGCGCATGTTCGTCTTGCGCCTTGAAGTCGCGATGCGCCCGCGATCTGGCTTCGACAAAGCGCGCGTCCAGCGTGGCGGCCTACTGCCCGAATGAGCCAACGCTGAAATCGCTTCGCTCTCGCAGTTCAGACTAGCGTCTCCGGCCCAACCGCTCTTTGATTCAGATCAATGCGCTCCATGGCGGCGGGTTCATCTTCGATTGGCAAGGAGAAAACCATGCCGATCGAATCCATCATCGTTTCCGCCCTGGTTGTGGCCGTGTTCTCGACGTTTGGGATCGCCCTCGCTTACGCAGAACGTCAGACTCGCAACCTCAAGGGCGGAACGGAACGAGCTGGCAGGTCTCCTGAAACCGAGCAGCGCTGGCAGGAAGCGGCGTAGCGCAACCGCGCGGCGATTTCGAAGCCGCCGCGTCGCCTCGTCCGCCCTTGGCCGGCGCCGCCGGTTACGTCGAATACCGTATAGTCGCTGCCGCAACCCGCATCGCTCACCGCCGCGTTGTCCACGCCAGCCAAATTGCGACCAAGGCCAGCACCACAGACAGAGCACGGCGCATCGTCTGCTGCCGAGGACCCGCTACGAGCCAAGGCCGCAGCTGCGCGGCGAGGACCACAATGGTCCCGTGCACTGCGGTGGCTATCCCGACATACAGCGCCCCGAACACGGCCATTTGGGTTGGGAGTGACGGAGCGCCCGGCCCAGTTCCGACGAACGTAGGAAGCACCGAAACGAAGAACAGAACCGATTTCGGGTTGAAGACATTCGACAGGAACCCGCGCAACAACAGGGGGCCCGCCATGATGACAAGGTCGGCGCGCTCCGGGGAAATTTCCTTTTCACTCCGCCAGCCGTCCCATGCCAAATACAGCAAATAACAGACCCCGATCCAGCGCAGCACGTCGTAAAGCAACGGGTATTGCTGGATGAGCACACCTGCACCCAAACCAGCCACCGCCGCATGCACGGCGAGTCCGAATGCAATTCCGGCAGTGGCAATCAATCCGGCCGCCCGTCCGCGCGACAGCGCAAGCGTGGCGAGGTAGGCCATATTGGGCCCCGGCGTTAGTTCAAGCACCAAGACCGCCAGAAGAAACGTAAAAAGGTCCATGCCTGAATATGGCACGAGCCGGTCAACAGTTTGAGGATCGACCGATGTCCGTTATTGGCTAGGGTAAAGCAGCCATGCGGACCGCGCGATCAAGGCGCCGCGCCGCGGCTGAGTTCGCAGCCGACTGGTTGATCTTCATCAATTCCATAGCCCATCGCTATGCGCCGCGGTGATATCTCATCGCGCGGGCCCCGGTGAAAACGCCTGGTGCACCTTGGTACGAGGCGAAATTGAAAAGCTTAAATTCCGGTGCCGAGCCGCTGGCAAAAAGCGGCGGTGATCGCGACATCTCAAAAGTGCCGCTCGCATCGCAATTGTCTGCCTATCGTGCCCGAAGCGGCCGGGACCGGCCTGAATTCGTAAAGGCCTATGACGACTTGGTTGCGCGGCTTTCGACGCTGGATCGGGCTGAGGTGGGCCCCAAGGTCGGCGAGCCTCTCCCTTCGTTTCAATTGCCTGACGAGAGCGGCCGCCTGGTGTCGCTCGCCTCGCTGCTGGAAACCGGCCCTGCAGTGATCAGTTTCAATCGCGGGCACTGGTGTCCGTATTGCAAACTGGAATTGCGCGCGCTGGCCGCCATTCACGACCGGATCAGGCGACTCGGCGCGCGCGTCGTCTCGATTATGCCGGACAGTGCAACGCTCACCGCAGACCTCGCGAAGAAGAACGACCTGCCGTTTCCGGTGCTGAGCGACATCGATTTGGGATACTCGCTTTCGCTTGGCCTGATTTTCTGGGTCGGTGTCGAAGTCCAACGCCTTTATCAGGACGTCGGCGTCGATCTGGAAAAGTATCACGGCAATGCGGGATATTTCCTACCGATGGCGGCGAAGTTTATCGTCGGGCAGGACGGCCTGGTGAAGGCTCGCCAGGTCAACCTCGAATTCCGCGAGCGGATGGAGCCTGAGGTCATTGTCGCCGCGCTCGAGAGGCTCCGCGGCTGATCGTGCCGCGATATAGCACTCCGCTATCGCAACCATTGCCGAACGATATTTCCTCGCCGCCGCGAACCTCGGCACTCTCCCACCAGCGCTCGATGGCGAGCGTTTTGCAAATGGGAGAAGTTTGATGTCTCACAAGATCACCATGTCGCTCGCGATCGCGGCGGCCCTGAGTTCGGCGCTGGCCGGCGCGGTCTCCACATCGGCCCAGGCCGGCGCCAAGGAGAAATGCTACGGCGTGTCGCTGAAGGGTCAGAACGACTGCGCCGCCGGCGCCGGCACCACCTGCGCCGCGACCTCCAAAATCGACTATCAAGGCAATGCCTGGAAGCTCGTCGATCAGGGCAGCTGTGTCACCACGCAGACCCCGTTCGGTCCGGGCTCGCTCTCGGCGATCAAGCGTCCATCGTAATCCGCAGGCCTGACGGAAGCCGGTGCAGCGCGCCGGTTTCCGCCCAGGCGATGGGGGAACGTCCATGACCATGGGTCCGTCATTTCCGCGTCTGGATACACCATCGCTCGCCGGAGCCGGGCTCAAGCCCGAGCATGGCGACGAGATCCTCATCGGCCCCCGCCGGGTCGATTTCTTCGAGGTTCACGCCGAGAACTACATGGGCGCGGGCGGTCCGCCGCATCACCTCTTGCATCGGATTTGCGCCGACTATCCGTTGTCGATCCACGGCGTCGGCTTGTCGATCGGCGGCGCGTCCGCGCTCGATCGCGACCACTTGAAACGCCTGAAACACCTGATCGATATCTATCAGCCGGCGCTGTTCTCAGAGCATCTCGCCTGGTCCGCGCACGACGGCGTTTTCCTCAATGATCTGCTGCCGCTGCCCTACAACGAGGTTTCGCTGGCGCATGTCTGCGATCATGTCAGCGAGGTGCAGGATAGTCTCGGGATGCCGATGCTGCTGGAAAATCCCTCGACGTACGTGGTCTTCGGCAACAGCACGATGACCGAGATCGAATTCCTCCGCACGGTCACGCAGCGCACCGGCTGCGGCCTGCTGCTCGACGTCAACAACGTCCATGTCTCCGCGATCAACCACGGTTTCGATGCCGCGGCCTATATCGATTCATTTCCGATGCAACACGTCGGCGAATTTCATCTCGCTGGTTTCGCCGAGGATCGCGACGGCAGTGGCGTGCGCCTGCTGATCGACGATCACGGCTGTCCGGTCCGCGATATCGTGTGGGACTTGTACCGCCGGGCGTTCGCGCGCTGTCCCGCGCCGACCCTGATCGAGTGGGATAACAATGTGCCACCATTCGCTGTGCTTGCCGCCGAGGTGGAGCGCGCTCGCAAGCTGATGGCCGCGCACGCTGTACAGCGGGCCGCGTGACCCCATGCTCGCTCTGGCTCTCGAAAGCCCCCCGATGCGCCTTCAGCGGGCATTCGCCGAGGCGATTTTGTCCGGCGATGCGCCGGTCCCCGCCGCGATCCGCGAGGCGTCGGGTCCGGCGCACGCCAGCCGGTTCGGCGTCTACCGCAACAACGTCATCGCCGGCCTGATCAATGCGGTGTCGGTGCGCTATCCGGTGGTGCGCAAACTTCTCTGGGACGACGCCTTCAATCGGGTTGCCCATCAATACGTGGTGTCAGAGCCGCCACGCTCACCGGTGTTGCTGCAATATGGCGAAAGCTTCCCGAAATTCTTGCGCGGCATCGGACGGGGGGCTGCGGCCTACTACCTCGCCGACGTTGCCGAAATCGAGTCGGCGCGAACCCGCGCCTATCACGCCATCGACGCAGCGCCGTTATCACGGGAGGCATTCAACGCTGTGCCAACCGACGAATGGCCGGAGCTCCACATCGCGCTGCAGCCGTCCGTCGCTCTGCTGAAATCCGACTTCCCGGTCGTCAGCATCTGGCGGACCAACCTTTACGCCAACGACAACGCGCTCGATGTCTGGAAACCCGAGTGCGCGCTGGTCGCACGACCACACTTGGAGGTCGAGGTTCGCATCATTTCGACTGGCGTGTACGAATTCATTGCGGCCCTGGCACGGGGCCAGATCGTCGGCGCAGCGGTCGCGACGGCTTCAGCCAAGGCCCCGGATTTCGACCTCGCCGAATGCTTCAATGTCCTGATCTCAGCGGATCTCGTCGTCAGCTGGGAGCGTCGGCTATCTGTATGCGATTGACATTATTTGGTTTCCTGCCTTGGCGAACCGGCGCGCTCAACCATAGCTATTGGGTATGGAGCACATAGGAACTGCAACCTTGTTCCTAGCAGCCCTGGCTGCAACCCTGCCGCGGCATGGAGCGGATCATGAGCGAAACGAGACTTGAGTCTCACCCGCGTGTCGTCATCGTCGGTGGCGGCTTCGGCGGGCTTTCGGCGGCCAAGGCGCTCGCGAAACAGCCGTTCGATGTCACGCTGATCGACCGCAACAACCATCACCTGTTTCAGCCGTTGCTCTATCAGGTTGCGACGGCGGGCCTCTCACCGGCTGACATCGCGTCGCCGATCCGCGGGATCATCGGAAGCCAGCTCAACACCACGGTCATGCTGGCCGAAGTGTCGGGCGTCGATACCGCGCGGAAAGAGGTGATCGCCGATGGACGGCGGATCGCCTACGACTATCTGGTGCTCGCGACCGGCGCGCAGCACGCCTACTTCGGTCACGACGACTGGGCCGCATTCGCGCCGGGTCTGAAGACGATCGACGACGCCACTTTTCTGCGCCGCCGCATCCTGCTCGCCTTCGAGCGCGCCGAGAACGAAACCGATGTCGAGGAGCGGCGCCGGCTGATGACCTTCGTGGTGATCGGCGGCGGTCCGACCGGCGTCGAGATGGCCGGGGCTATCGCCGAGCTTGCAAGGCGCGCGCTTGCCGCCGATTTTCGCTCCATCGACCCGCGCGACGCCCGCATCGTCTTGGTGGAAGCCGCATCCCGCGTGCTGACCCCGTTCACTGAAAAGCTGTCCGAAACCGCTCGCCGTTCGCTGGAGCAACTCGGCGTCGAGGTGCGGCTGGGAGCAGCAGTGACCGACTGCAGTTGCGACGGCGTCCGCCTAGGCGGCGATTTTGTCCCGGCCCGCACGATCGTTTGGGCTGCCGGCGTCATGGCGTCGCCAGCGGGCCGCTGGCTTGGCGCCGAGACCGACCGCGTCGGCCGCGTGAAAGTTCGCGCTGATCTTTCGGTGCCCGGCCAACCCGACGTGTTCGTGATCGGCGACACCGCCGCGGTCGCCGCGCCCAATGGCTCGATGCTCGCTGGCGTTGCACCGGTCGCCAAGCAGCAAGGCCAGTACATCGCCCGCGCGCTGGTCGCACGCAGCAAGGGCCAGACGTTCGGGCCATTCCGCTACCGCGATTACGGATTGCTGGCCACAATCGGCCGCTCGCGGGCCGTGGCGCAGCTTGGCGGACTGCACATCTCGGGTTTCCTCGCCTGGGTGCTGTGGAGCGTCGCCCACGTCTATTTCCTGATCGGATTTCGCAACCGCTTCATCGTCGCGCTGAACTGGGCATGGAGCTACATCACGTTCCAGCGAGGCAGTCGGCTGATCACTGGACTCTACGCCCATCAACTGGACGATATGCGTCAGGCGGCGCGTATCGAACCGCGTTCGAAGGCAAGCTGAGCTTGCCCGGGGGGACGCCCGAATGGAAATGCACCAGGTCCGGTATTTTCTGGCCGTTGCCCGGACGCTGAACTTCACGCGTGCCGCTGAGGAGTGCAACGTCGCACAGCCTTCGCTGACCCGCGCCATCAAGCTGCTCGAAGGTGAGCTGGGCGGCGATCTGTTCCGCCGCGAACGGCCCCGCGCCATGCTGACGCCGCTCGGCGAGCGAATGTATCCGCTGCTGAAGCAGTGCTATGACAGCGCTCAGGCCGCGCGCGCTCTCGCCGCGATGGTCAACGATGGAGAGATCGGCGCGCTGAAGCTCGCGGTGTCCGGCAGCATTGAACTCGGACTCATCCTCAACCACGTCAACGAACTGCGGAAAAGCTTCAGCGAGATCGAGCTCAAAATCCTGCGCGGCACCGGCCCGCAGATCGTCGAGTATCTCAAGTCCGGTGAAGCCGAGCTCGCGGTCGGCACTTCTGTTGGCGAGGCATGGGATCGGCTCGACAGTTGGAAGCTGTTCGACGAAACCTTCGACATGGTGTTCAGCCGCTCGCATCGGCTTGGCAGCCAGGAAACGGTCAGCCTTGATGATCTGAAGCCAGAACGTTTCCTACTCCGCAACCATTGCGAAAAATGCAACGATTTGGCGGAAATGCTGCGGGCCAACGGTTTAAATGCCGACCACCGTCATGAGGTGTCGTCGGACAGCGATCTGCTCGCATTGCTGGAATCCAACATCGGCATCGGATTTCTGCCGCGCACCGTCAACGCTCCACAAAGTCTTGCGCGGATGATGGTGAAGGAACTCGAACTCAGCCGAGAGATCTGTCTCTATGGCGTCGCCGGCCGGCAGCGCTCTCCCGTCGCCGCGACTTTTATGAAGATGCTGCGCGCGGCGAACTGGCCCAAGCGAACAGGTTAGTCGGCCCGGGCGCGAACCTCGGCCTAAAGCGTGAAATCATCAGAGTGGCCTACTTTAGCCGTCGTCACGCGTTAGTGAGATCGCGAGCCGGCGTATTGTCGGTGCAGCCAATAATACGACCGGCAGCATCACCGCCCAAGCGACCAGCCATGACCCTAACCAGTGAATGATAACCTCCTCAAGGGTGGGCAATGGAAAACTGGCGATGCCTGCAGCGATCAGGCTCGTCAGACCGGCCTGAATCGCTCCGAACAGAAAATGGCTGTACTTGCGCGGAATGCGGAGCATTGCCACTGAAATAAGCAAAGGCCGTGCCGCGATAAGGCCAACTCAAGGAGTTGGCGCAACTCTCAAACCGACCGTGACTTGGCGAGGCCCAGCCACCGTTTTGCGTACCACAGCGCGACCGCTATGCCTGCGGATACAGCAGCCGTGACTAATGGCTCCGCCCATTGCGGTGGGAAGTGCGACGGATGTGCAAAGACGTCACCAATGAGGGTAACGACTGCGCTGATTGTTGCCTGTCGGACAACGCTGTCTGTCGTCCGGTCCATCTGGACGAGAAGCGCAACCGTGGCCAATGCACCTACGGTCCCGCAAACCGTAGCGAGAGTCATATGCTCAATGCTGAACGCTGCAAAAATGTTGCCACGGGTCATAACGAGAAGGCAGGCGAGCCACGCTCCACAAAATTTTTCGACGGCCGGACGGATAAGTCTGGCCGTACGCAAATCATCGGAAGCAAATGCACCGAGATGATGGTTTGTCATTCAACCGTCCTCATTATCCGCAGGTCTTCAACGCAAGCTTGAATGTGCAGTACTCAGCCAAAAACGGCTAGCTTTTCAGGCCGTGCAGTTATCAATTCTGGGTGACGGCCGTTTCACCGGCGCGTCCCTTCTCCGTTGGCCGCGCGATAATCAGGGAATGAGAGTGCGCGCGCCGGCACTCCGCCGCTACGCCGTAGGTACCTTATTTGAGTGCGGCTATAAGTTCATCAATCGCCATGCGCTTCCGATAATCCGGGTCGACAAAGCGCGCCACGATGCGACCGTCCCGGCCGACCACGAACGTAGCCGGGATCGGCAGCATCCAGCTGTCATTGCCTTGATACCGCGGAAGGGTGCGGCCGATCCTGATCATAAACTCCTCCATTTCGGAGCCGACCCAAATCGCCAGGTTGAGCGACATCGCATAGCCATTGTCCATGTCGGACAGGATGGGAAATTTCACGTTCGATTCCTGCCGCATCTCAGCCGCGAACTGCTGACGGTCCGGCACGATCGCCACCATCTGGGCGCCGAGCGCGTCG
>Ga0070689_100003089_pt1 | contig 10982 bp, 9 predicted proteins | sample KBSS23HmetaG_FD_64669 | JGI IMG/M metagenome (GOLD analysis project Ga0070689, IMG submission 64669) | Switchgrass rhizosphere microbial communities from Kellogg Biological Station, Michigan, USA - KBS S2-3H metaG | ecosystem: Host-associated > Plants > Roots > Rhizosphere ... | reverse complement strand
ACGTCCGGATCTTCTGGCTCCGCTCGCCGCTCCCGACCATCCCGCGGCGCTCCTTCGCCTCCGCCGCTTCCTTGCGCTCGCGCTCGATGTCGAGGAGGCGGCTCTTCAGCACCTTGAGCGCCTTCGCCTTGTTTTTGAGCTGCGATCGCTCGTCCTGGCACTTCACGATCAGCCCGGTCGGCTTGTGCAGGATCTGGACGGCGCTGTTCGTCGTGTTGACCCCCTGCCCGCCCGGACCGCCGCTCGCGGCGATGCTGATCTCGAGGTCCTTCTCGTCGATCTGCACGTCGACGTCCTCGGCCTCGGGGAGCACCGCCACGGTCGCCGTCGACGTGTGGATGCGCCCTTGCGTCTCGGTGGCCGGGACGCGCTGCACGCGGTGGACGCCCCCCTCGAAGCGGAGCTGCGAGTACACGTCGCGACCGACGACGAGCGCGATGCACTCCTTGATCCCGCCGGTCGTGCTCTCGGAGAGCGAGAGCACCTCGACGGTCCACCCCTGCGTCTCGGCGTAGCGCCCGTACATCCGGAAGAGATCGGCCGCGAAGAGCGCCGCCTCCTCGCCCCCCTCGCCGCTCCGGATCTCGAGAATCGTGTTCTTCGAGTCGTTCGGATCCGCGGGCAGGAGGAGGAGCTGGATGCTCCTCTCGAGCGACGTCCGCTCCGTCTGGAGCTCGGGGAGCTCCGTCTCGGCGAGCTCGCGGAGCTCGGGATCCGAGAGGGCCGCCTCGTGGTCGCGGATGTCCTTCTCGATCTCGCGGTAGCGCTGGAACTGCCCGACGATCGCCTCGAGCTCGCTCCGCTCCTTCGTGAGCTTCGAGAGCTGGTTGCGGTCGCCGAGGACCACCGGCTGGCACATCAGATCGTCGAGCTCGACGTAGCGGCGGGCGAGCTGCTCGAGCTTCTCGATAGGCAACATGGACGCGCTCCGATCACCCGGTCAGGCGGCGCGGAGACGCTCGGCCGAGAGGATCGCCTCGTAGTTCGGGAAGGCGACGTCGTCGGCCACCTCCGGCCGCTCGCCGTTCTCGCGGAAGAGCGTCGCGCGGAGCGACGCGAGCGCGACCTCGAGCTGATCGTCGTCCGGCTCGATCGTCGTGATCTTCTGCACGAGGAACCCCGGCCAGAGGAGCGCGCGGAGCGGGCCGCGCGTGCAATATCGCGCGAAGAAGCGCTGGAGCTCGAACGTCACGGCGGCGATGAGCGGGAGGAACGGGAGCTTCTCGAAGAAGAAGATCACGTTGTCGAGGAGCGCGCTCCCCGTGGCGAGGCGCGGCAGGAGGCCGCCCACGGCGGTGAAGACGAGGATCGAGACGAGCGCCACCATCACGAGGAACGTCGTCCCGCAGCGCGGGTGGAGCGTCGTCTTCGCGCGCGCGTTCGCCACGGTCAGCGTCTCGCTGGCCTCGTACGTGCTGATCGTCTTGTGCTCGGCGCCATGGTACTGGAAGACGCGACGGATCTCGGGGACGCGGCGGATCACGATCAGATACGTGATCACGACGGTGAGCTTGAAGCCGCCGGTGATGACCTGGAAGAGCGGCGACTGCGGCGCGAGCCCGAGCCCGAAGATCCCATTCACCCCTGCGGCCACGGCCTGCGGGAGCGCGATGAGGAAGGCGATCATCATCACGAGCATCAGCCCCATCGCGCCGCGCGACTTGTTCTCCTGAGCCGGCGCGGACCGGACCGCCTCGCCGTCGCCCGCCGTCGCGAGCGTGAGGAGCGAGAGGCCGAGCGCCGAGCTCGCGCGGAGCGCGAGGCGCACGGCAGAGAGAACGCCGCCGGCGCTGGCTGCGGCGGCTTCTGCGTCGAGGTCGCGCTCCATCTGCTCGGCGGAGAAGCGGAGCGCTTCGCTCCCGAGCTTCAGCGACTCGACGAGCGAACGGACGCCCCGCACCAGCGGCCACGCCGCCTTCCCCTTGCGCTCGTCGATGACCGCGCGCTCGCGCACGAGGAGCGAGCCGTCGCGGCGGCGGACGACCACCGCGAACGACTGCGGGGCGCGCATCATCACCCCTTCGAGGACGGCCTGACCACCGATATAAGGCCGCGCCGGAGTGCGGGTCACGTCGTTCATGGACCTAACTATAAGTCAGGGACGCCCCCGCTGCTCTCTGGACGCGGGCGCGGGTGGCGAGCTCGAGGGGAGCGGCCGCGCTCCCCTCGAACGCGACGAGCTGTCCTCGTGGCTACTTTTTCGCGGCCTGCTGCTTCCCCTCGTACCGCTTACGGAAGCGATCGACGCGGCCGGCAGTGTCGAGGAGCTTCTGCGTCCCGGTGTAGAACGGGTGGCACGCAGCGCAGACGTCGACCTGAAAGTCGCCGCGCGTCGACCGCGTGACGAACGTGTTACCGCACGCGCAGGTGACGCGCGCCGGCGGGTAGTTCGGGTGAATGCCTTCTTTCATGGGACGCTCCGGACCCCCTCCGCAGATAGGAAGGGGGAGCGGAACCTAATCGCTTGCCCGACCCCGAGCAACCCCCTTACGTGGGGGCAGGCCCGATCAGAACGGGATCTCGTCGTCGCCGCCGAAGTCGCCGCCGCCGAAGTCGTCCACGGGCTCTTCCCGCGCGGGTTGCTGCTGCGGAGGCGCCTGGCGCGCACCGCCGCCACCGCCACCGCCCCCGCCGCCGTACGAGCGCTGGGGGCGGCTCGGCGCGTGACCGCCGCCCGCATCGAAGTCGTCGCGCGACACCTCGCCGCCGCCGCCGCGCCGGCCCGCGAGGATGATGTTGTTCGCGACGATCTCCGTCCTGTACCGCTTCTCGCCGTCTTTTTCGTAGCTCGACGTGCGGAGCCCCCCCTCGACGAAGATGCTCGACCCTTTCGCGAGGATCTTCGCGAGCGCTTCGCCGCGCTTCCCCCATACGGTGACCGAATGCCACTCGGTCCGCTCTTGCCGCGTGTTGCTCTTGTCGAGGTAGCTCTCCGTGGTCGCGAGGCGGAGCTTGAGGATCGCCTGCCCGCCCGGCGTGACGCGGAGCTCCGGGTCCGCCCCGAGGTTCCCTAGAAGCAGCACCTTGTTCAAGCCTTCGGCCATGAGATTCTCCGAGTCCAGCAGGTGGGGGCGCGACGTGGGGCGCGACGTCGCGCCACACGGCGAGCGGGGAGCGGCCTTATGTAGCTGTCACGGGTCGGACGTCAACGGTCGTCCGCCGGAGTCCTGGATCTCCGGCCCCGCCACGAGCTAAAAGGCGTTCCGTCATGGCCGATGCCCCCGCTCGGACGCGCCCGCTCGCATCGGTCGAGTCGGTGCCCCCCCGGATCTCGATCGTCATCCCCATCTACAACGAGCAAGGGATCCTCCACGCCGCCGTCGTCGACCTGCGCGAGCGACTGAAACCGTTCGGCTGGAGCTACGAGATCATCCTCGCGGAGAACGGATCGAAGGACGACACGGTCGCGATCGGCCAGGAGCTCGCCGCCAAGTACGCGAACCCGAGCGACGGGCAGGTGAAGATCATCAGCCTGGGCGAGCCGAACTACGGCAAGGCGATGAAGCAGGGGATCCTGCTCGCGCGCGGCGAGCTCGTGATCTGCGACGAGATCGATCTGTGCGACGCCGACTTCCACCGGCGCGCGGTCGACATCCTCGAGACCGGAGAGGCCGACCTCGTCATCGGATCGAAGCTCGCCGTCGGCGCGGAGGACGACCGCCCGATGATCCGCCACATCGCCAGCCAGGCGTACTCTGGGATGTTGAAGGTGGTCCTCGGGTTTCGCGGCACCGACACCCACGGTCTCAAGGCGTTCCGGAGGCTCGCCCTCCTCGACACGGTCCGCGCGTGTCTCGTCGACAAGGACGTATTCGCCAGCGAGTTCGTCATCCGCGCCGACCGCGGCGGAATCACCATCAAGGAGATCCCGGTGCGCGTCATCGAGAAGCGTCCGCCGTCGATCAACCTCTTCAAGCGCGTCCCGAACGTGCTGAAGAGCGTGATCAAGCTCACGTACGCGATCCGCGTCCGCGGGTGAGGGCCTAGCGGCCACCCAGTGGCCGCTACCAGGTACGTCGACGTGGAAGACGAAGAACTCGAAGCCAGGCTCCACCGGGCGCTCTTCGCAGCGTCGCTCAGCCTGCTCACGTTCGGCGTCTTCACGGCGATCGCCGTCGTCGGGTGGTTCGCGACCTCGCCCGATCCCTGGTCGCTCCCGGGTCTCGTGGCGATCGCGTCGACCCTGGGCGCGCTGATCACGAGCGCCAAGATCTGGCGCGACCCGTCCCGCGAGGCCGTCGCGGTCGGGATCTGCGTCATGCTCTTCTCACTCCTCCGGGTGGGGCCTTTCCCCAGCTGGGGCGGAACCACGATCGCCCTGGTCGCCCTGACGGCTCTATTGATGGCCCCCCTCGTCTTCGCACTGGTGCTCCTATCGCGACCATGAGGTACGATTCATGGCGCAATGCCGCGTGGTACGACCTTCCTTTGGATCGCCCCCCTCGCCGTGGGTCTGGTGCTCGTCGTAGCGCCGGGCGCGGCGTTTGCTGGGGCGGCGGACCAGGCGCGCGCCGCGTCGGAGTTCGCGGAGGGGCAACGCGCGTTCAAGGCCGGTGACTTCCGGCGCGCGGCCGAGTCGTTCGAGGCCGCGTACCGCGACTCGCCGCACTACTCACCGCTGTGGAACGCCGCGCGGAGCTGGGAGAAATCGGGCGAGCCGGCGCGCGCGGCGAACCTGTACGCGCGCTATCTGCGCGAAGCACCGCCAAACGCGCGCGATCGCGATAACGCCACGCAAGCGTTGAAGCTCCTCGCGCCGAAGCTGGGTCACCTCGAAGTCCACGCGCCCGGCTTCGACTCGCTCACCGTCGACGAAGCGCCGATCGAAGATCCGAGCGTCTACGTGAACCCGGGGGAACACGCCGTCGCGGCGCAGTACAACGGGAAGCCGGTCCACAAGTCGGTTACGGTGCGCGCCGGAGAGGTCATGGCGACCACGCTCGAGCCGCCCACCGAGCCACCGCCCGCGCCGCCGCCCGACGCGCACCCCGCGGCGGACGACTCGTCCACGGTCCGCCTCGAGCCTCCGCGGTCGCGCGGGTGGTCGCCCACGGTAGTCGCCGTCGGCGGCGGCCTCACGGCGATCGGCCTCGGGCTCACGATCTGGTCCGGGATCGACACGAGCCACCAGAAGACGACGTTCGACAGCGCACGCACGCAGGACAACCTCGACGCCGGCCGGAGCAAAGAGACGCGGACGAACGTCCTCCTCGGCGCGACGATCGGCATGGCGGCGCTCACGGGGATCGCGGCGGCGGTCCTCGTCGATTGGAAGGGGGACTCGGACGCGCCGCGCGTCGGGATAGGCCTCGGCCATGTGCGCGTGGAGGGGACGTTTTGAGCCTCCCGGGGCAGCTCGGCGACTATGAGCCGCTGCTCGAGCTGGCCTCGGGCGGGATGGCCACCGTCTACCTCGCGCGCCACGTCGGCGCGCAAGGGTTCGAGCGGCTCGTCGTCATCAAGCGCGTCCACCGGCACCTGATCGGGAACCGCGAGTTCTCCGACATGTTCATCGACGAGGCGCGCGTCGCGGCGCTGATCCGCCACCCGAACGTCGTGCCGGTGATCAACGTGGTCGAGACGGGCGGCGAGCTCTTCCTCGTCATGGACTACGTCGAGTCGGTGTCGCTCTCGAGCCTGCTCAACGCGCACACCAAGCTGTACGGGAACGATCACGGCGCGCCGCCGCGGATCGCCGCGCGGATCATGGCCGACTCGCTCGCCGGGCTGCACGCGGCGCACGAGGCGACCGATATGCGCGGCGTCCCTTTGAGCCTCGTCCACCGCGACGTCAGCCCGCAGAACATCATCGTCGGGACCGACGGCACGAGCCGCCTCATCGACTTCGGTATCGCGCGCGCGGCGACGCGGCTCAGCGAGACCAAGACCGGCAGCCTCAAAGGGAAGATCGCGTACATGGCGCCCGAGCAGGCGCAGGGCGGTGCGGTCGATCGACGCGTCGACGTCTTCGCGTCGGGCGTGACGCTCCACGAGGCGCTCGTCGGTAAGCGCCTGTTCCGCGGGGAGAACGACCTCGACACGCTCCGGCGGATCCTCGAATCACCGATCCCCGCGCCGTCGGACCTCGTCCCCGACATCCCGCGCGCGCTCGACGACGTGGTCTTCCGCGCGCTCGAGCGGAACCCGCACGCGCGCTTCGCCACCGCGGCGGACTTCCTCGACGCGCTCGAGCGGGCGATCACACCGGCCACGCCGCGCGAGGTCGCGAGCTTCCTCCGCGACAACTGCGGCGAGCGACTCCTCGCGCGGACGGGCGAGCTCCACCGCGTCCTCGAGGAGACGGGCTCGCGCCCGCAGGTCGTGCTTCCGCGGCCGCAGCGCACCGAACAGAACCTCGAGGTCACGGCGCGCGAGATCCCGCTCCCGCCGCGATCGAGCAACCCGCAGATCGGCGCGGAGGGATCGGGGTCGATCCCGCGCGCGCGATCGTGGACGTCGCCGGTCATCGAGGCTCCGGGGGTCGGCATGCCCGTGACCGCGGTGTCGTCGCCGGTCATCGTCGGACCGACGGAGTCGATCCACACCGCGCTCGCCACCGCGAGCGAGGTGACGCGCATGCCCGCGCCGCCGAGGCGGCAGTCCGGCGCGCTCGTCGCGCTCGCGGCCGCGATGAGCGTCATCGCCGTCGGCGCGGGGGCGGCGGTCATCCTCTTGATGCGCAGCCCGCAGTCACGCGCGCAGTCGGCGCGCGGCACCGCGAACGACGCGTCGGTCACCGTCGTCTCCACCGAGCCGGAGATCGAGCTGGTGCTGAGCGCCGACGCGCCGATCGAGAAGGTCCACGCGCCCGGGGCGAAGCGGATCGAGCTCGAGGGGGGACGCGCGCACGTCTTCCTCTCGCACATCGAGGACGTCGAGATCTTCGACGCGGAGCTCGCCGACGGGAGCAAGGCCCACGGCGAGGCGACGCGGACCGGACCGCGGACGATCCGCCTGAAGACGGCGGCGCCTCCGGCCCCGCCGCCGCCCACCGTCATCCGCCCGACGCGCCCTCCACAGACTCCCCCCCCGGTCCGACCCACCGCCAAGCCGGAGCTTCAAGACAACCCTTACGGGGGGCACTAGTCATGACGATGCGGACGAAGTCGACGAAACCCTCGACGGCGAAGACCCGCTGGATGGTCGTCTTCGGGGCCGTCGCGGCGGTCACCTCGGCCTGCGCGGCCATCGCGTCGTGCACCGTCTTCAACGGGATCAGCATTCCGGGCGAGTCCGACGCGTCGTCGTCGAGCGACGCACCGATCGGCCCGGAGGGCGACGGCGACGCGGGGATCCCGACCGAGGCGAGCATCGACGCGTGCGTCGGCCCGGGCAAGGGCTACCTCGGGCTGGCGGAGGCGGCAGAGGTCTGCACCACGCTCTTCGAGTGCGGCGAGCAGCTCGAGTTCGACATCGAGACGTCGCTCGGTCTCCTCGCCGGGAACACGAACTACGCCGTCTGCATGAACTGGCTCGCCGGCTCGACGCCGCCGAACCGCGTCGGCCGCGACATCCAGCAGCAGACGCTCCAGTGCATGTCGCGCGGCAGGACGTGCGCGCAGGCGTGGGGCTGCCTCGGGACCGAGACGTTCGACCCGACCACCGACCCGCGGTGCAACGACGGCGGCAAGCCGATCACCGGCGTCTACTGCGACCCGTCGAACAACAACACGATCGGGTGCGACGACGGCCTCGTCTACCACTGCCAGGCCCCCCCCTTCGCGATCGGGCAGAACGTGTGCGCGATCGAAGGGGATCCGAAGGACGCGGCGTCGTACACGTGCGGCCTCCAGCGCTCGACGTGCACGCAGCGCGTGACGAGCTGCGACCTCGCGACGAGCATCCTCTCGTCGTGCGACAAGGGGAGCACGACCAATCAGGCGTTCGACTGCCGCGCGATGGGGCTCACGTGCGGCGCGACCGGCGCCGAGGGGGGCCCGAAGTACTCGTGCCTGACCAACGGCCAGTACCGCCCGTGCGACGGCGAGACGTTCCAGAACCAGTGCATCGGCGACAACGTCGCCACGTGCAACCTGCTCGGGACGATCTCCGAGATCGATTGCAAGGCGCTCGGCAAGAAGTGCTCGATGGCCGAGGGGCAGCCGATCTGCGTCGGCGACGCCGACACGTGCTCGCCGTTTTCGCTCGGCGTCGACATCTGCAACGGCGACGTGCTGAGCCTCTGCATCGACGGCAAGCCGGTGACCTTCGACTGCGCGTGCGCCGGGATGACCTGCTCGAGCGACGGCGGCGCCGGCCAAGCCCACTGCGCGCGGCGCTGACGCGCCGGCGTCCCGCTCGTTCGGCTGGGGAGCTCGAGGGGAGCGGCCGCGCTCCCCTCGAAACTAGGGCATCGGAGCTCGAGGGGAGCGGCCGCGCTCCCCTCGAAACTAGACTAGGCCTCAGTCGTACGGGTTATCGGGCACGCTCGCGGCGGGCGGCGGAACGGCCGTCGCGGCGGCGGGCGGCGCGGACGCGGAGGTCGCCGGCGCGGCGGACGACGTCGTCAGCGGCGTGGCCGACGGCGACGCGGTGGGGGCCGCCGCGTCGTCCGACGCGGGCGCCGTGGGGGCCGATGCGTCGCGCCGGCGGTGGTGGCGCACCGCCGCGTCCTCGAAGATGATCGTCGGGCGCTCCGGCGGGACGTCGCCGATCGTCGCGTCGAGCGCCGCGGACGGCTCGGAGCTCGCGTCGAGCACCGCGACGGCCGGCGTCGCGGACGATCCCCCGTCGTTCGGCGCGGCGGCCGCGCCCGAATCGCCCGCCGTGTCCGGCGCGCCAGCAGCGCTCGCGGACGCCGACACCTCCGTGCTCGCGACGGGCGCCGGGCCGCGCCCCGCGCCCATACCGAACGCGAGGGCGAGGACGCCGATCGTACCGAGGAGCGCGCCCGCGCCGATCCCGAGCGCGAGCGCGGCCGGGCGGGTCCGCGCGTCGCCCGGATCGGTGAAGCGGCTCGTGCTCTTCGACGACGGGTTCTTCGGCAGGCTCTTCGACGACCGCCCGGAGCCTCGCGGCCGCGCGGGCACGGCGCTCGCGAGCGCCTCGGCGGGCGCGCCGTGCAGCGTGTTGCCGTCGGTCGACGGGACGAGCTCGTCCTCGTCGCGCTGGATCCGGCTCTTGACCGCTTCGTACGCCGACTCGAGCGCGCGCCGCAAGCTCCGCGCGTCCTGCCAGCGCTTGTCGCGATCGATGAGGAGCGCGCGGTCGACCACCGCGACGATCTCCGGCGGCATGTCCGGCGCGTGGAGCGCGAGCGACGGCGCGTGCAGCGTCGACGCGCTCACGAGGTAGTCGTGGAGCTCGACGTTCTCGTGGACCATCCGCCCCGAGAGGAGGTGGAACATCGTGGCGCCGGTCGCCCAGATGTCGGTGCGCGCGTCGACGTCGCCCCCCGTCGCCTGCTCGGGCGACATGAAGTTCAGCGTGCCGATCACGAGCCCGGTGCTCGTCGCGTACGACACGGAGTGGGCGGTGGACGACGACTCGCGGAGGCGCGCGATCCCGAAGTCGAGCACCTTCACCTGCCCCTCGTGGGTGACGAAGATGTTCTCGGGCTTCACGTCGCGGTGGATGACGCCGTTCGCGTGCGCCGCGGCGAGGACGTCGAGGAGCTGATCGATGACGCTGAACACCTCGGGGAGCGGCAGGCGCCCGCCGAGGCGCTCGCGGCGCTTCTCGAGGAGCTCCCCTTCGAGGAGCTCCATCACGAGGAACGCGGCGCCGTCCTCGCTCACGTCGTCGTCGAGGACGCGGACCGACCCCGGGTGGTTCACCCGATTCGCCACGTACCCTTCGCGGAGGAACCGCGCGCGTACGTCGACGTCGCGCGCCAGATCCAGGTGGAGCATCTTGATCGCGACGCGGTTTCCGTTGCGATGCGTCGCCGCGAACACCGTGGCCATACCGCCGCGGCCGAGGAGCGAGTCGATGCGCCACTTGTCCTTGATCGTGGTGCCGATCCGCGGGTGCTTGCCCCCCTTCTTGGGGTCCTTCGCACCCTTCTTGGGGTCGACATCGGCCACTTCGCGCTCCTCGATCCACCCGTTGAAAGGCCGCCCGTTCGCGCTCGCGACGAGCGAGCGCGCACGGTCATCGAACGACGTCGACCGGGCGGTGGACGGGAGGATAACAGCCCTGCCCTCGAACATGCTACATGCGCCTCTCCGTGGACGACGCCTCCGCACCCGAGTGGACGGAGTCCAGCTTCGCTGGACGGAGCCCGACAGGGGCCGCGCGTCATGAAGGCGCGCGGCCAGCGATGAAAATCGACGACGCCGGGGCCACCGCCGCCTACGACGTCGCGGTCATCGGGGGCGGCGTCAACGGCACCGGCGTCGCGCGCGACCTGTCGCTCCGCGGGCTCAAGGTCGTCCTCTTCGAGCGGCACGATTTCGCGTACGGAGCGAGCGGCAACTCCAGTGGGATGATCCACGGCGGCGTCCGCTACCTCCTCACGGACCCGTCCGTCACGCGCGATTCGTGCCTCGACTCCGGGTACATCCAGCGGATCGCGCCGCACCTGCTCTTCCGTATCCCCTTCTTGATGCCGATCCCGCGGGGCACGCGCGGCCGGATCCTCCTCGAGCTCGTCGACGCCTACCTCGGGGCGTACGACACGTACGTACCGCTCAAACGCGGCGAGCTGCACACGCGCCTCGATCCGTCGGACCTCGCGCGCCTCGAGCCCGGCCTCGTCGGGGCGACGGCGGGCGGGCTCACGTTTGACGAGTGGGGGGTCGACGGGGCGCGCCTCTGCGTGCTGAACGCGATCGACGCGCGCGAACGCGGCGCGACGGTCCACACGCACACGTCGGTCGAAGCGATCCTCCGCGCCCCGCCGGAGGAGGGAGCGCGCGCCGCGTACGTCGTCCGCGCGCGCGACCGGCTCACGCAGCGCACGATCCGCGTGCGCGCGACCCACGTGGTGAACGCCACCGGCGCGTGGGGCCCGATCACCGCCGCGCTCGGCGCGCTGCCCG
>Ga0070689_100003088_pt1 | contig 10982 bp, 8 predicted proteins | sample KBSS23HmetaG_FD_64669 | JGI IMG/M metagenome (GOLD analysis project Ga0070689, IMG submission 64669) | Switchgrass rhizosphere microbial communities from Kellogg Biological Station, Michigan, USA - KBS S2-3H metaG | ecosystem: Host-associated > Plants > Roots > Rhizosphere ... | reverse complement strand
TCACGCCGTTGACGTCCTCGACGCCGCCGGCCTTGGCGCCTTCGACATTGCCGCCGCGCTCGACCGCAAGATCGACGATCACGGAGCCCGGCTTCATCGACTTCACCATCTCGGCGGAGATCAGCCGCGGTGCCGGACGACCGGGGATCAGCGCGGTGGTGATGACGATGTCCTGCTTCTTCACATGCTCGGCGACGAGCGCGGCCTGCTTCGCCTGATACTCCTTCGACATTTCCTTGGCGTAGCCGCCGGCCGTCTCGGCCTGCTTGAACTCGTCGTCCTCGACCGCGATGAACTTCGCGCCGAGGCTCTGCACCTGTTCCTTCACGGCCGGGCGCACGTCGGTCGCCGTCACGATGCCGCCGAGCCGGCGCGCAGTCGCGATCGCCTGCAGCCCGGCAACGCCGACGCCCATCACGAACACTTTCGCGGCGGGCACCGTACCGGCCGCCGTCATCATCATCGGAAACGCGCGGCCGAATTCGGCCGATGCGTCGATCACGGCGCGATAGCCGGCGAGATTGGCCTGCGAGGACAGCACATCCATCACCTGCGCGCGCGTGATGCGCGGCATCAGCTCCATCGCGAAGCCGGTGACGCCGGCTTTCGCCATGTCGGCGAGCGCGGCTTCGTTGCCGTACGGGTCCATGATGGCGAAGACGAGCGCGCCCTGCTTGTAATGCGTGAGTTCGTCAGCGGTCGGGCGGCGCACTTTCAGCACCACGTCGGCGCCGGTGACCACGGACGTGGCGGCCGGGCCAATGCTGGCGCCGGCTGCCTCATAGTCGGCGTCAAGAATGCCGGACTTCACGCCGGCGCCGGCCTCGACCACGATTTCGGCGCCGAGCGCCTTCAGCTTCTTGACGGTATCCGGCGTGGCGGCCACGCGCGGTTCTGCCGCGTCGATCTCGGCGGGAACAGCAATTTTCATGGAGCCTCCTCGCGGGCGGGAGAGGTCAAACGAGGAAATAAGCCATTAGCGCGAGCAGGATAACGAGGAAAATGATGCCCCATTTGGTCAGCGCGATGAACATCGCGTAGGTGGACTCGTGCTCGGCATAATCGTTGCCGTCCGCCGTCGCGTATTCGACCTCACCGTGGTCGGCCATCTCGATTCTCCGCACAAATGCTGCTCGCCGGAATTAGCCCAATTGGAGAGCAAGGGCAACGGCGCGAAAAGCCGCCCGTTCAGGCGGCCGAAGCCGCGGCAAGACCGGCCTTGGCGAGCGCCGCGGCCTGCCGCCGGCCGACCTCGGCAAGGGAGAACTTCTCGATCGCCTCGTTGAACAGCCGGTAGAAATTGAGCCGCGCGTCGAGATGCAGGAACACAGCCCCGAGGCCGATCGCGGCGCGGTCCATGAACACGAATTCGCGCGGCACGCGCACGCGGCCCTGTTTCTTCAGGCCTTGATGCACGCGAAAGGCTTCGCGACGGCCGTATTCGGACGGCTTCACGCCGTCCGCGATGGTGCGCTCGCGGTCGTCGAGCAGCGGGCCGTAGATGAACTTGGCCCAGATGTTGAGGGTGTCGATCGTGTCGCGCGACAGGCCCTTGAAGCCCCAGGTCTCGTAGGCGTGCACCACCAGATTGGCGTCGTTGTCGCGCAGGCCGTTGTAGAGATCGACCACGCCGCCGACGAATTTCGGCGGGAAGATGCGGATGCAGCCATAGTCGAGCAGGTTGATGCCGCCAGGCGCGCCACCCTGGTCGAACACCGTGTAATTGCCGAGATGCGGATCGCCGTGGATCACGCCGTAGCGGCTGAACGGAAACCACCAGGCGGTGAACATCGCCTGCCCGATGCGATTGCGGGCCTTCAATCCGGCGGTCTTGTGGCTGAGCAGTTTTGTGCCGTCGAGCCAGTCGAGCGTGAGCAGCCGGCCGGTCGACAGCTTCGGCCACACTGATGGCACGCGTACGAGGTCGATGCCGTCGAGCATTTGCTGGTAAAGCGCGACGTGCTTCGCCTCGCGCAGATAGTCGAGCTCCTCGCGCACCCGCGCGCCGATCTCCTTGGCGATCTCGGTGGTGTCGATCACCGGGTCCATGCGGCGATGGATCGCGAACAGCCAGTCGAGCTGCTTCAGGTCCGCTTCAACCGCCGACTGCATGTCGGGATACTGAAGCTTGACGGCGAGGCGCTTGCCGTCGGTCGAGCGTGCACGATGCACCTGACCGAGCGATGCGGCAGCGGCCGGCTGATGCTCGAATTCACCGAATTTCTCCTGCCAGCCGGTGCCGAGTTCGGCCATCATGCGCCGCTTCACGAACGCCCATCCCATCGGCGGGGCGTCGCTCTGCAGCTTCTGGAGTTCCTCGACGTATTCGGGCGGCAGCAGGTCCGGGATGGTCGCCATCAACTGCGCGACCTTCATGATCGGGCCTTTCAGCCCGCCGAGCGCCGCTGCCAGGTCCGATGCGTTGCGACCGCGATCGAGGGCCAAGCCGAGCAGCCTGCTGGCGGCGAACTTCGCCGCAACCCCGCCGACATTGGTCCCGACGCGCGCATAGCGCGCTGCGCGGGCCGAGAAACGGTTTTTCTCGCGGTCGGTCACCCGGACAATCTAGGGAGTGGAGAGGCGCGCAACAATGCTTCGCAATCCCTCACGCCTTCCGGTCGAGCGCCTCCAGCTCCCCGATCATGCGCTCGATCACGCTCAGTCCGCCCTGCCAGAAGCGCGGCTCGCGGGCATCGAGGCCGAAAGGCGCCAGCAACTCGGAATGATGCTTCGTGCCGCCGGCGGCGAGCATAGCGAGGTAGCGCTCCGCGAAACCCTCATGCGATTTCTCGTAGACTGCATAGAGCGAGTTGACCAGGCAATCGCCGAATGCGTAGGCGTAAACGTAGAACGGCGAATGGATGAAGTGGCCGATATAGGCCCAGAAGGTCTCGTAGCCGGGCTTGAGCTCGATCGCCGGCCCGAGGCTCTCGCCCTGCACGCTCATCCAGAGCGCGCAAAGCTGGTCGGAGGTGAGTTCGCCCTCGCGCCGCGCGGTGTGGACCTTGCGCTCGAAGGTATAGAACGCGATCTGACGCACCACCGTGTTGATCATGTCCTCCACCTTGGCGGCGAGCATGGCGCGGCGCTGCTTCACGTCGGTGGTCTTCGCGAGCAACGCCTTGAAGGTGAGCATCTCGCCGAACACGCTCGCAGTCTCGGCCAGGGTGAGCGGCGTCGGCGCCATCAGGGCGCCGTTCGGGCCCGCGAGCACCTGATGCACGCCATGGCCGAGCTCATGCGCGAGCGTCATCACGTCGCGCGGCTTGCCCTGATAGTTGAGCAGAACGTATGGATGCGCCGACGGCACCGTCGGATGCGAGAACGCGCCGGACTGCTTGCCCGCCCGCGTCGGCGCGTCGATCCAGTTGCGCGTGAAGAAATCCTCGGCGACGTTCGCCATCCGCGGCGAGAACGCCTCGTAGGCGGACAGCACCGTGTCCTTCGCCTCGTTCCAGCCGATCGGGCGCGTATCGACCTTCGGCAGCGGCGCGTTGCGGTCCCAGTGCGGCAGACGCTTCTTGCCGAACCACTTCGCTTTCAGCGCATAATAGCGATGCGACAGCCGCGGATAGGCATCGCGCACCGCCGACACCAGCGCCTCGACGACTTCCGGCTCGACGCGGTTGGACAGATGCCGCGCGTCGGCGATGTCCTTGAAGCCGCGCCAGCGGTCGGAAATCTCCTTGTCCTTCGCGAGCGTGTTGGTGACGAGCGTGAAGACGCGGAGGTTGTCCTTGAAGGTCTTCGCCAGCGCCTCGGACGCGGCTTGCCGTTTCCTGCCGTCCTTGTCCTGCATCAGGCTGAGCGTCGCCTCGAGCGCGAGCTCCTTGCCGCCGACCTTGAAACGTAGCGACGCGATCGTCTCGGTGAACAGCCGGTTCAGCGCGCCCGCTCCAGTCACCGACTTTTCGTGGAACAGTTCTTCGACACGGTCCTCGAGCTGATACGGCTTTTCCTTGCGCACGTCCTCGATCCACGGGCGATAATGGCCGAGCGCGGGATCGCGCATCGCTGCGTCCAACGCCGCGTCGTCGAGGCGGTTGAGCTCGAGCGTGAAGAACAACAAGTGCAACGAGGCCGCGGTGATTTTCTCCTGGATGTCGCCATAGAACTTCGCGCGTACCGGGTCGGTGTTGTTGCCCGCATAAACGAGGCCTGCATACGAAATCAGCCGGCCGAGCAGATCCTCGAGCGCCTCGAAGCGCTTCACGGCTTCGATCAGCTTTCCGCCCGCAGTCAGCGCCGCAAGCCTGCCCTTGTAATCTGCCTCGAACGCCGCGCTGTCGGCGTCGGCGCGCGCGAGATCGCGCTTCAACTCCGGCGCGTCCATCGCCGGATAGAGATCGGCCAGGTTCCACTCGGGCAGCGCGTTGAGGCCCTTCGCGGGCGGCGGCGTTCTTGCAGGCTTGCGGACGACGCGGGCGGGTTTGCGGCTGGCTTTGGCGGGCATGAGGTCCTCGATGTTGCGGCGAACATAGTCAGGACGGCGCGGCGATCAACTGCGCGCGACCTCGCCCGCGTATCCCTGAGCCTTAACAGGGCGTTAAGTCCCGTCGGCCAAGGTGCGCCCCAAATCGGTACAGCGCCGCTTGAGGAGAATCCATGGCCGAAACGATCCTGATCGTCGACGACGATCCCGTGCAGCGGCGGCTGCTCGAAGCCATGGCGACGCGCTTCGGTTACGCGGTCATCACCGCCGAAGGCGGGGACGCCGCCGTGGCGGCGGTAACGGCGCCGGACGCGCGGATCGACTGCATGGTGCTCGATCTCGTGATGCCCGATCTCGACGGCTACGGCGTGCTCGAACGCATGCGCGATGCGGGCGTCAGCATTCCGGTGATCGTGCAGACCGCGCATGGCGGCATCGACAAGGTGGTGTCCGCGATGCGCGCGGGCGCAAGCGATTTCGTCGTGAAGCCGGTCGGCGCCGAACGCCTGCAGGTCTCGCTGCGCAACGCACTGTCGACGAGCGCACTGGAAACCGAATTCCAGCGGCTGAAGCGCAGCCGCGCCGGCACGCTCAGCTTCAAGGACATCGTGACACGCAATGCGCGCATGCAGCAGGTGTTGCGCACGGCCGAGAAGGCCAGCGCATCGTTGATCCCGGTGCTGGTCGAAGGCGAGTCCGGGGTCGGCAAGGAGCTGATCGCGCGTGCGATCCACGGCTCGGGCGAGCGGCGTTCCAAGCCCTTCGTTGCGGTGAACTGCGGCGCGATCCCGGAAAACCTCGTGGAATCGACGTTATTCGGCCACGAGAAGGGTTCGTTCACCGGTGCGACCGAGAAACACCTCGGCAAGTTCGCCGAGGCGTCGGGCGGCACGCTGTTCCTCGATGAGGTCGGCGAACTGCCGCCGGCCGCGCAAGTGAAACTGCTGCGCGCCATCCAGGAAGGACAGGTCGATCCGGTCGGCGGGAAGAAGCCCGTGAAGGTCGATGTGCGCATCATCTCGGCGACCAACCGCAATCTGATCGCCGACGTGACGAACGGGCGGTTCCGCGAGGATCTCTACTACCGCCTCGCCGTGTTCCCGATCACGGTGCCGCCGCTGCGCGAGCGCACCGAAGATATCGCGGAACTAGTGCGGCATTTCCTCGTGCGGTTCGCCGCGGAGGAAGGCAAGCGCATCCGCGCGGTCGCGGCCGACGCGCTTGGCGTTCTCAACGCGCATCCCTGGCCCGGCAATGTTCGTCAACTCGAGAATGCGATCTTCCGCGCCGTGGTGCTGGCCGACGGCGACGAGATCGGCGCGGCCGAGTTTCCGCAGCTTGGCCATCAGCCGGCGCGCATGGTTGCGCCCGCGATCGTGCCCACGCCCGAGGAGACGCCGCAGCCGCTGCGCGCCGCAGCCCCCATGATCCTCGACGAGCCAACGCCTCCCGCTCCGCCCGCGTCGGGCGATGTGCTGTTGCTTACCGATGCGGCCGGGCATGTCCGCCCGCTCGAGGAGATCGAGACCGAGACGATTCGGTTCGCCATCGCGCATTACCGCGGACAGATGTCCGAAGTCGCGCGGCGGTTGCGGATCGGCCGCTCGACGCTCTACCGCAAGCTCGACGAAATCGGTCTCAGCACCGGCGAGCCCCGCGACGCATCGGAAAACGTGGCCAGCGAGTGACACCTTCGGGCCAAATACACGTTTGTGACCCGGCGGATATGTTGCCGCAGTTGATTAAGTGGACAAATTAGAGTCATTTCGTCGCCAAGGTGGAGACGGTGCGGCTGTCCCCGGCCGCGCATGCGGGGTTGAGTCTTGCGTTGAACCCACGGGGATCGCGAGGGAATTTCTCCATGCATGGCCGGCGGCTTGAACAGATTTTGACCGGGACGGCGCTCGCGCTGGTTCTCGGGCTCAGCCTTACGGCACCCGCCGCCGCTCAAGGCCCGGCAGCAGACCAGAGCGTGATCGAGGCGCAGGTTCCGATGCCTGAGTCCGCCAACCTGCCGCCTCCGTCCGTCGCCGATGTCACCCCGGCACCGGAGACCACCGGTTCGACCGCCATCGTCCTGCCCGACCCGCCGGATCTTCCGCCGCCGACCTTCAAGGACGTCGCGACGCCGGCTCCGGCCGCGACGCCCGCCCCCGCCCTGCCGGCACCTGCCGCTGCGGCGCCCGTCATTCCCGCGCCTCCGGCTGCCGTCGTCAACGCCGATCAGCCCATTCGTGACGCGTTGCGCGAGTTCATCGGCAGCAATCGCCTCGCCCGCATCATCGACCGCAAGTCCGAACGAACCGCGGTCGAGGCGTTTTACGCCTCGCGCGACTACGCGCCGATGTTCGTTGGTACCGACGGCGCGACCGAGCGCGGCAAGCAGACGATCACACATCTGCGCAACGCCGATGCCGACGGCATGGACCCGAACGACTATCCGGTCCCGTCGGTCCAGGCCGGCGCCGCGCCTGCCGCGATGGCGGACGCCGAGATGCGGCTCGTCGAGTCCGTGCTCGACTATGCACGCCACGCCCAGATGGGCCGCGTGCATTATTCGCGCGTCAGCGCGGATGTCTTCTACGAGCAGACCGCCCCCGTGCCGCTCGACGTGCTGAGCAAGCTCGCCGCGAGCAACAAGGTGGTCGATGTGCTCAACAGCTACCAGCCGCCGCAAGCCGCCTACAAGGCGCTGCGCAAGAAGCTCGCCGACGTGCGCGGCCGCAAGGGCGACGCACCGGAAGCGATCGCGCGCGGGCCGGTGCTCGAACTGTCGACCGACAAGCGCACCAAGCAGATCGTCCTGATGTCGGACGAGCGCGTGCCGGCGCTGCGCGAGAAGCTTGGCCTTCCCGCCGTGCGCGGCGATAACTTCTACGACAAGCCGCTCGCAGACGCCGTCGCGCAGTACCAGAAGGAAAAGGGGCTGCCCGCGACCGGCAAGCTGACGCAGCAGACCGTGGACGCATTCAACGGCAAGCGGCACGAGAAAGACGACCTTGTCATCATCGCCAACATGGAGCGCTGGCGCTGGATCCCGCGCGATCTGGGCAAGGCCCACGTCGTGCTGAACATCCCGGACTTCTCGCTGCGCGTGTACAACAACGGCGCGACGATCTGGCAGACGCGCGTCGTGGTCGGGAAGCCCGGCACGCCGACGCCGCTCCTCTCGGAGACGATGAAGTACATCACCGTCAATCCGACCTGGAACGTGCCGCCCTCGATCGTCTACAACGAATACTTGCCTGCCCTGCAGCAGGATCCGACCGTGCTCAAGCGCATGGGCCTGAACCTGCAGCAAAGGCCGGACGGCAGCGTGCATATCTCGCAGCCGCCGGGCGAGGCCAACGCACTCGGGCGCGTGCGCTTCAATTTCCCCAACAAGTTCCTGGTCTATCAGCACGACACGCCGGACAAGCATCTGTTCGCGCATTCCAAGCGCGCCTACAGCCACGGCTGCATGCGCGTGCAGGACCCGACCAAGTACGCCGAGATCATGACCGGGCTCGGAATGCCGGGCTCCAGCTACAGCGCCGACAGGATCAAGAGCATGTTCGGCCACTCCGAGATCGACCTGCGCTTTACCAACCAGATCCCGGTCCACATCACCTACCAGACGGCGTTTGTGGATGACGCCGGTCACCTGCAGATCCGCGACGACCTCTATGGCCGGGATGCCCGGCTGCTCGCCGCGCTGAAGGAAGACCGCCGGCAGGCCGAAATCCCGGTCGCGCGAGCCCAGCCGAGCTACAACCGCCCGTCGGTACGGCTGCCGAACGGGGTCGGAAACGACGGCTATTCGAGCGGCCAGTCGTTCTTTGACCGGCTGTTTGGTAACCCCGTCCGGCAGGAGCCCGCGCCACAGAAGCAGCGCCGGGCGCAGCAGCGGACCGTAACGGCCCGCTAAACCGGTTATTAACCATCCCGGAAGGCTCTGGCGAAACAAGGCTATTTTTCGCCACACTCCCCCGTTAGCCATAAAGCCAAGGGGGGACGGGGCAGCGCTAATCACGCGTTAACCCATCCCGACAAGACTGCGCTAACCATTCGCACGCGGCGGGGGACGCCGCGGTCGTTCTGTTGAGCGACGTTTCACGCGGGATTGCATGCCGAGTCGCATTGCGCGCCAGGCCGTATCGTTCTGTCATCTGCTGCGCGCGATTCCGTGCGTGGGACTTGCGGCGTTCGCCCTGATCGTCACGTCCGACACGCTACAAACCGTGGTGGCGAACGGCGACACCCGCTCGATCACCCTGCAGCACACCCATCGCGACGACGAGGTCACCGTCACGTTCAAGCGCAACGGGCGCTACGACGAGGATGGGCTGAAGAAGCTCAACTATTTCCTGCGCGACTGGCGCAACGACGACCAGACGCGGATGGATCCGCAGCTGTTCGACATCCTGTGGGAGATCACCCGCGACGTGAACACCAAGGAGCCGATCCGCATCGTCTCGTCCTACCGCTCGCCCGCCACCAACGCGATGCTGCGCCGGCGCTCGCGCGGCGTCGCCCAGTTCAGCCAGCATATGCTCGGCAAGGCGATCGACTTCAACATTTCGGGCGTCTCGGTCGAGGACCTGCGCGCCGCGGGCCTGCGGCTGCAGCGCGGCGGCGTCGGCTTCTATCCGGGCTCGTTCGTGCACGTCGACGTCGGCTCGGTACGCCACTGGCCGCGCATGACGCATGATCAGCTTGCGCGCGTGTTCCCGAACGGCCGTACGGTGCATGTCCCATCCGACGGTCAGCCGCTTTCCGGCTATGCGCTGGCGCTCGCCGACATCGAGAAGCGCGGTTCGAGCCCATCCGGCATGTCGCTCGCGGCGGCTCGTAGCTCCGGCGCGATCAGCGGCGAAGAACAGCGCGTCGCTTCGGCGGCGAAACCGAAGAAGGGCAATGTTCTGGCCCGCCTGTTCGGCTTCTCGACCGACGAGGACGAGGAAGACGACAGCAACGCGGCGCCGACGCGGGCCGAGACCCGTGTCGCAGCCGCCGCGAAGCCCGTGCAGGAAGCGCGCGTTCCGACGCCGCAGGCCCGTCCGACGATCAATCCCAAGCCCGCGGGCGGTTTCGCGCTCGCCTCGGCGACCTCCACGCCCGTCACCCTTCCCGCACGCACCGTACCGCGCCCGCCCGCCGAGGTCGCCGAGGCGGCCGAGGTCAGCGCCTCGCGCGGCGAGACGACGTCGAGCATCACGGCCTGGCTCAACGACTCCGAGTTCGCCCGCACCGACCGCGTGCCGCCCGGCATGGCGCTCGCCTACGCTGCCTCCGCCTCCGCCTCCGCGCCGGACGGCCAGCGGCCGACCGCGCTGACGCCGCCAATGGGGGCGACGCGCGCAGTGCCGGCTGAAACCACGCAGGTCGCGCGCATTCCGCCGAAGGCGGGGCAGCGCTACAACGATCCCTGGCTGCGCGGCATCACGCTCGCGACCAGCGTGCATTACGCGATGAACATCACCGTCTACGGCAAGCTCGACGTGCGCCAGGTGCGCATGATGATGATCAAGCCGGTCGCCAGCGTGCCGATGACGTTCAGCAACGACCCGTATCAGGGCATGCAGACGCAGAGCTTCGGCGGCGCCGCGGTGACGTTCCTGCCGACGGTGAGCTACGGCGCGCCGCAGCGCCAGGCGAGCTTGCGGTAGGTCTTGCGCTCATTCCCGCGCAAGCGGGAATCCAGGGGCCAAAGGACTGGGTCCCCGCTTTCGCGGGGACGAGCGGAAAATAATTCGAGCCGGCCGGATCGGCTCTAAAGCATCCCCAGCGCCTGCAGGTAGGTCTCCAGGATCGCTTCCTGCTCCTTGCGCTCGTCGACGTCCTGCTTGCGCAGCCGCACCACCTGGCGCAGCGCCTTCACGTCGAAGCCGTTGGACTTGGCCTCGGCGTAAACGTCGCGGATGTCGTCGGAGAGCGCCTTCTTCTCTTCTTCCAGCCGCTCGACGCGCTCGATGAACGCCTTCAGGTGATCCTTGGCGAAACGATGAGCGGTGGCTTCGTCCTTGACGGCGGCGGCGGTAGCCATCGGGTACTCCTGACGCGGATGAGATGAGATTGGCCCAGACGTTTCGGAGTAGCGGCGCCTGAGGTCAAGGCGTGTGCGCGGTCATCCACAGCAGTGCACAGCGCATTCGCAATAGCGGATGCGTTCCCGCCGTCTGCGGTCTTCTTTGCTTGACAGTCGCGTCAGTGCTTGTGGCTCTTGTCGAACGCCGCCCGCTGGGCGGGCGAAGCCTCATTCTGGTGCTTCGCCTTCCACTCGTCGTAGGGCATGCCGTAGACCGCCTCGCGACTCTCGTCTTTGGAAAGCTTGACGCCTTGCGCGTCGGCGGCGTCCTTCATCCAGTTGCCGAGGCAATTGCGGCAAAATCCCGCGAGATTCATCAGGTCGATGTTCTGCACGTCGGTGCGCCCCCGCAGGTGTTCCACAAGGCGGCGGAACACCGCGGCCTCCAGTTCGGTGCGGGTCTTGTCATCGAGAGACATGGCGAAATCCTTGGGTGTGTCAGAGTGTCGGATCCAATGAGCGGAGCAAGTCGAAGGACCGTCT
>Ga0070689_100003087_pt1 | contig 10982 bp, 11 predicted proteins | sample KBSS23HmetaG_FD_64669 | JGI IMG/M metagenome (GOLD analysis project Ga0070689, IMG submission 64669) | Switchgrass rhizosphere microbial communities from Kellogg Biological Station, Michigan, USA - KBS S2-3H metaG | ecosystem: Host-associated > Plants > Roots > Rhizosphere ... | reverse complement strand
GTTGGCAACCCTTTGCGGCGGGAGAGTTCGAAGTAGTCGATGTTCCTGGCAGTCACCTGGCTATCTTGCAACAGCCAGCCGTCTCAGTTCTTGCGCCGCGTTTACAGCCCTATCTTGGATAGGTCGCGGCCGAACTCCGCACAGACAAAAAGCATCAGGCTGACGGCGTGTGGCCCACGCTCGTCAGCCTGTGTGATGTTACAGGGAATCCCGATTGGCTACCGCACTTGCAGCTTTAAGGGCCAAATGTCAGATCAAAGGGATACGGCGACAGACCAGAAATCTTGGTCATCACCTTCAGCTCATTAACGTCGATAACTGAGACGCTGTTTTCGCGGCAATCTGAGACGTAGAGCTTGTCCTCTTCCGGATCAAAGGCCGAAAAGAACGCTCCAGCACCGGCATCCAGCGTGTCGGTCACAATTTTTAAGGACGTGTCAATGATCGAGACCGTGCCGCTTCCTGAATTTGAAACAAAGGCCTTCGATCCGTCGCTTGTTATAATCACCTGCCACGGGATGTCTCCGACAGCCAACGTTTTGTCCACAACCATCGTAACCGGATCGAGAATAGAGACGGTATCGTCGTTGACGTTGGTCACGTAAAGGGCGTCGCCTTGCGGTGTAATCGCAATTCCTCGCGGCCCGCGGCCGACCGCCGTGGTAGCAATGAGACGTTGCTTGCGCGTATCGATGGCCGAGACCGTGTTAGCGTCATAGTTGGTAACAAACACGCGATCGCCCGCAGGTGAAATCGCGAGACGGCGTGCGCCGGCCCCGGTCATTATTTCCTTTTCACGATAAGTCGCAGTATCGATTACGTTCACGCTCCCGTCAGAGTAATTCGCGACGTAAGCGTAACGCCCATCGTTTCGAAAGAGAACATCCTTTGCCCCAGTGCCTCCGATGTAGACCTGGGTAATAACCTCGTCAGTGTTGGTATCGATCACCGTGGCATAAGGGCCAGCTTGGTGAACGACAAAGAGCTGTTGCCCCATGGGGTTAACCGCGCTTTCCTGTGGGCTTGCGCCTACCTCGATAGTCGCAATGGTGCTTAGCTCTGTAGTATCAATCACTGACACCGTGTTGCTTTGTTGGTTGGAAACATAGGCCTTGGACCGATCGAGTGACGGCGAAATTCGAATCGGCTGACTACCTACTGGAATTGTCTTCACGAACGCATCGTTCGTTGAGTCGATAACCGTCACGCAATTGGACGTCGGTGTGGCCACAAACAGATAATGCGCCGATGCTCGCGCGCAAAATCCGCAAAGAGGGAGAAGCGCGTAAAAAATAAGAGTAAGACGGCGGAGGTAGCGTCGTGGAGTTGTTCTGGGGGTATTTGTTTTCATAGGGGGGGTGTTTGTTGAGGTTTATTCGTTATTTCATTTCTAGTTTTGCTTTCACTGGTTTCTAAAGCAGCGAGCCGAAGAAATTGCAGAATAATTTAAGAAATCCGCGGTGTTCGGCGTGAACAGCAGAGCACGCCGGAAACCCTAATGTACAATTCGGAAACTATTGCGGATTTGATGTTTACTCCGGCAGAGGTCATTTTGACCCTGCGAACACAAGCATCCGGAAAAATCCTAACGACCAATAACTATAGCAGCACGACCATGAAACGATCGGGCCTCCGAAATCCGACTTTGCCCGTCGGGCGAAACCGCCTTGGGAATATTCCTCTCAGGCGAGTCCTTTTCGAGTCACTCTATGTGGTGGCAGCCTGCCTGCTGTGGAGCGCAATTCTCCCCAGCGCCAGCCTGTTCTGCGCAGGAGTGGACGTTTACGACCAAGTGACGTCGCCTCATTGGGCTTGATCATTTGGATTAACCTTCGCACGGACCTGCGAGCGGTTTTCTGAGCGAATAATCCCATCATCGTCGGGCCTTGACCCGACATTGAGTGCGTCCGACGGTGCGTTGGACTCGATCTTGCGATCGAGCGAAACTGCGACGGACTTATGCAGCGTAATTACCGGACAACACTTATCTGCAGCGCAATGCTGTTATTCTCGAGCGCGGCATTCGCCCAAACCGGTTCATGCTCCGACATGTCTCTCGGGCCAAATGCAAATCTGAACGGCTTCCGCCCGTTCCCGGACGATAACGCGTGGAACACAAATATCTCCAGCCTTCCAGTAGATCCTAATTCGGATAACTTTATCGCTTTCATTGGCTCAACTTCACCGTTGCATCCTGACTTCGGCGCCGGTCTCTATCTCGGAAGGACGATCGGCATTCCTTATCAGGTCGAGGACGCGACGCAGCCCAACGTCCCAGTCAAGATTGTGGCTTACAAGAGCGAATCGGATCCGGGACCCATGCCTATCCCGGCTGGCGCGCTGATCGAAGGCTATCCCAAGCCCGGCAACGGTGATCGGCATGTGCTGGTCCTGGATAAGGATGGGTGCTGGCTTTATGAACTCGATCGAGCTTTCCTAAAGCGAGGTTCCTGGCAGGCGGATTCGACTGCGATCTGGGATATGACCATCAATGAGCAGCGTCCCTACACTTGGACATCTGCTGACGCGGCCGGTCTCCCGATATTTCCCGGACTTGTCCGCCGCGACGAGGTTGCCGCCGGCGCCATCAATCACGCCATCCGTGTCACGGTGCCGGTTACCCGGCAGGCCTTCACACCTCCGGCTTCCCATTGGGCCTCCTCGGTCACTGATCCGAATGCCCCGCCCATGGGAATGCGGATGCGGCTGAAAGCGAGCTTCAACATTTCTACCTTCCCCGCCGACGACCAGGTCATCCTGACGGCTTTGAAAAACTATGGAGTGATCGTGGCGGATAACGGCAGCGCAATGTTTATCAGTGGGACACCGGACGATACCTGGAACAACTCCGAGCTCGATTTGCTCAAGACGCTTAGGGCATCGGATTTTGAGGTTGTGCTAATGGGTCCGGTTTATACACCCGACAACGTTCCGACCGGTCCGTCGCCGACCGTTTCCGGTTTAGCGGCAAATCCGCCGACAGTCAGTCCGGGCCAACCGTCTACGCTTTCCTGGAGCATGACGAACACGATTTACGCAATCGTTTCGCCGGAAGTCGGCCCGGTCCGTGGGACGAGTATCGTCGTCCACCCCACCGTGACCACGATTTACAAAGTGTATGCGACCAATCAGTTCGGACGCGCGACCAAATCAGTGACGGTCACAGTCCAGTGACCCGATGCCTTCCTGCACCCGAGCGCGCGACATTACTCAGACGGCTCCGCGACAACGGCTGAGCGCAGCTCCTCGACGTCGAAGGGCTTCAAGACGATAGCATCGACATCCATTTGCTTATAAGCGGCGCGAAGTTCGTTCGTGATTTGAGCCGATAGCACGATGATCTTACCGGGGATGCCACGTTCCCGGATGGCGCCCACCAGTTCGAGGCCGGAAAGATTAGGCATTTTTTGATCGACGATGATCGCGTCGTAATGCTCCGAACGGTCGTCGAGCTTGGCGAGCGCGGCCAAACCGTCCTCGACACTGAGCAGCTCGTAGCGCGGACCGGCGAAGACGTGTCGCAACGAAAATGCGACCGTTGGTTCGTCATCAACCGCCAGGATTCTGAACGGTGCAGCCATAGTCCTGCCACAAATGCAGCAATGCTCATGCCTGAGACCCCATATTCCTATGCGATCACCTGATGGCCGCCAACGTCCCGCCCTTTCTCCGCCGACAGCAGCAATATTCTTGACAAATTCCCCAATCATCTTCAGCATTCGCCGTCTTTGAAAACCTCACGCCGGTTCCGCTCGCGGTCCAGAATACTTCCCGTTATCTTCAACGCGACGAGCCCAATCTTCTTTTCATTCTGTATTTTTGTCGCGAGCACCATTCCGGTTGCTGCCCAGAAATTAACCCATGGCCCCGTCGTTGGCGGCGTTACTACGTCAACCGCGAACGTCTTTGTCCGCACTAACACATCGACCACGGTTGCGCTAGTCTACGGAACGGATCCAAATCTCGTATCTGCCCTCACAACGAGTCCGCTTAAAACTCTCGGCCCTAGCGATTTTACGAAGATCATTCCGCTCAGTGGGCTGACCGCGGAAACGCGCTACTATGTAAATGTCAAGGTCAACGGCGTGTCTCAGTTCAACCCGCCCTACCCGACATTCACCACCTTCGCCCCGGCCGGCAGTGCACGAGACTTTAAGTTTATCGTGCTGACAGATTTCACAAATACCGCGGACTTAAAACACCCGGTTCCCACTTTTGACCAGGTCGCGGCAGAATCTCCGGCTTTCGTTTTCATCGGCGGGGACTTTGACCATCGCGGTCCGCTGACGCTCGTTGATAAGCGGCAAATGTTTAAGGACCTCTACAATCCCCTGACGCGCAACATGTCTAATTTCGTCGGACAAGTTTTGCGCAAGTTTCCCATCGCGCACCAGTGGGACGACCATGACGCCGGGGTGAACAACGCGGATCGGACTTATACCGGATGGGGTATCGCTCAACAGGTCTTTCAGGAGTACGTTCCTACTTATCCACTACCGGCGGTATCGCCCGGCATCTGGCAAAAATTCAGCTACGCACAGGCGGAATGTTTCGTCCTTGATTGCCGCAGCCAGAGAGATAACGAGAAGCGACCCGATGATAAAGATAAGAGCATGTTGGACGGGAACGCGTATGGCGCGACCGGAGAACTGCAGTGGCTCGAAAACGGTCTGCTCAGTTCGACCGCGACTTGGAAAGTTATCTTTTCGTCCGTCGTGACGAATACGACGACAAAGTACCCTGACGCTTGGGGCGGATATCAGACCGAATGGAACGTTCTGCGGGACTTCATCACTGACAATCAAATCAAAAACGTCGTTTTCATCTCAGGAGATCTTCACCTCGCCGCGATTGACGATGGCACCATCTCCGGCTTCCCCGAAATGTGTGTTCCGCAGCCGAACGCGTCGAAGCGCGGCTTGGGATTCGACCCGAGCGCGGACAGATGTTCCACTGCGCCGGAAGGTGACTGGAGCGAGGGCTATTATGAGGCCGACTGTTCCGGTTATGGGCGGGTCACCATTCAGCAAAATCCTGACCGATTGGTTTTGGAGACAGTTGATGAATTCGGTGTAACGCATCTGTCGTACACCGTTCCTTCGGCTGAGTAATTCCAACTCGGGATTGTGGCTGGGATCGCTGATCCCGGCGAGGGAAGCGCAGCCACGTCGATTAGGCCGGGATCAGCGATCCCAGCCACAAACACAGGCGATTACGCAATTTGCCCGTTGCAGCTGCCACTTCGGCCTGTAAATCGTAGTTCCACCTCAAATTATCTGGCGAATGGGGAATATTCTCGCCAAAGTCCAGTCTTATTCCAAATGATCCGCAAATTGGCATCCGCTCCCTCCCCTCCCGCGTATCTTTATCCCAGGCGGCTCCGATCACGTCGGGGACCTTCCGCTCGCGGATAGAAACCCAAAAACAGAAAGACCAATGATAAAATCGAAAACACTCCTGGCCGGCGCTGCAGTCGCCGGACTGATGAGCGGTTCATTCGCCGTGCAGGCGCATGCCGCCAATACAAACGCCAAAGCCGGTGTCTCGCTCAGCCAGATGAACGATGATGCCCAGAAGAAGGACGTTCACTCCTGCAAAGGCGAGAACTCCTGCAAAGGCAAAGGCGGTTGCAAGACCGGTGACAACGGTTGCAAAGGCAAGAACTCTTGCAAGGGCAAAGGCGGCTGCGCCACCGACGGCAGCCACGACAAGAAGCCCGGAAATTAGGACAACACTTCGCGCCACCGGCGCGAAACGCGGAGAGTCGAAGTTCGACCCTTCGATTCTCTGCGTCATATCGGACATGCCCGCGAACGCATTCAATAATTTCAACGACTATGGCATCGGCATCGGCCTGCGCGTGCCGCATTACCGTCACATTCTTGAGAAGAAACCAGTCGTTGATTGGTTCGAAATCATCTCCGAGAATTTCATGGTCGACGGCGGCCGGCCACTCCAAGTCTTAGATCAGATCCTCGAGCAATATCGAGTGGTGCAGCACGGAGTGGCCATGTATCTCGGGTCAGCTGATCGGCTTAGTCGCGATCATTTGAAGAAGGTCAAGCGGTTGGTGAAACGAACCAACACGCCCTGGCTGAGCGACCACCTCTGCTGGGGTAGCGTGGACGGACGCTACACTCATGATCTCCTTCCGATGCCTTACACCTTTGCTGCTGCTAAGACCACAGCAGCTAACATTCGAGAGGCCTCCGATTACCTCGAAGTTCCAATTTGTGTCGAGAATGTGAGCAGTTATGCGGAATTCCATGCCTCTGAAATGACCGAATGGGAATTCCTGTCCGAAGTCGTGGAGCGCGCCAACTGCGGAATTCTACTTGATGTGAACAACATCTATGTCTCTTCACAAAACCACAATTTCGATCCCTACGACTATCTGAACAACGTTCCGCATTACCGTGTCGGGCAAATCCATATCGCGGGTCACTCCAAGTTCGAAAAATATATACTGGATACGCATGATCATCCGGTGCTCGACCCGGTTTGGAAGCTTTATGCGCATGCCATTAAGCTGGTAGGCAGGACGGCCACCTTGCTGGAGTGGGACGATCGCATTCCCACCTTTGCCGAAGTTCACCGGGAGGCGCTCAAGGCGAACCAATTTGTCGAAGACCAATTCCAAACCGCGGCCGCCTAGTAAATCTCGCGCCGGTTCCCGAGCCGAGTTGAAGGAGCTCCAGAGACTGATGGCGAGCGCCGTCTTTCGTCCACTCACCGCGCGGGATCGCATGCAACCGCGCTGGAGCGACGGCCGCAGTGCGCGCACCGTTGCCAACGAGTTCATCAAGCCTAACGACCGCTTAAGCTCGTTTGAACGCCTTGAGATTTACAACCGTGTTTACTGGTTCCGCGTTCTCGATTGCCTCTACGACGATTACCCTGGTCTGCGGGCCATCGTAGGCGAGAAGAAATTCCTGAGACTGGCGACGGCTTACCTGGCAAAGTATCCGTCTGTTTCCTTCACTCTCCGTAACCTCGGCCAAAGGCTCGAACAGTTTCTTCGCGAGGAACCGTCCTGGACTGCGCCTAACGAAATCCTCGCACTCGATATGGCCCGCTTTGAGTGGGCGCAGGTTGTCGCGTTCGATAACGCCGAGAAACCGCGCCTCACCATGGATGAGATTTCTAACACGCCGCCTGGCCGTTTACGAATTGGATTGCAGCCTTATCTTTCCCTGCTCGAATTGAATTACGCAGTTGATCGTTTTCTTCTCGCGATCAAGAAGCGCGAGGCTGACACTCTACGCGACGAAGCGAGTAACACATTTGAGTCGATGCCGCACTTGCAGAGACGGAAACGACCGGTGCGCCGACCCAAACAAGAGCAAGTCCGGCTCGTCGTGCATCGTTATGACAACCTGTTGTATTACAAACGACTCGAACCGGAAGCTTTCGCTATCCTAAGAGCGTTACAACAGGGTAAGTCGGTTGAGAAAGCCTGCGCGGCAGCTCTCGCGAATTCCAAGCGAAGGGACGTCGATTGGGTGTCCCAAATCCAGGAATGGTTTCACGACTGGTCAGCCTTGGGCTGGTTTTGTTCGCGGGCGAGATAGGACCTGCAATCGAGTCCTACTCGAGCTTTCGGAAGCGAATCGATTTCTTAGTGTGACCCTACCCTACTCCCCGCCTCGGCCGACAAGGCGATCTACGGTGGAGCGAAGCCGCTCGACTTCGAAGGGCTTGGGAAAAACCGTATTCACTCCCAATCGGGCGTAAGCCTGGCGCGCCTCAGATGTAAGGTGAGCCGACAAGATGATGATCTCTCCTGGAATACCTCGCTCTCTGATTGCTTCGACTAATTCTACACCGGTTAGGTTCGGCATTCTCTGATCGATGATAATGACATCGTACGGCTTGGAGTTGGCCTCGAGATTGGCGAGAGCGGCGGCACCGCTCGCAACGCAGACGACTTCATAGTGCGATTTGGGGAAAACAAATTGCAACGAAAGGTTTACCGACACCTCATCATCGACGGTCAGAATCCTATACGGTCCATCCACGGCCTTTCCACAAAGCAACGACCGTGCCGCCATTTATGGGACTGCTTTGGAGTTGATGCCGCGCAAGGCTAAACGGGTCCAAATCCATTGCGTCTCGATCCGTCCCTTCCTGCGCCGGCGCGACAAAAGTGCTTGGAAGTTGACCAGAAGAGGCCAGTATGGGGTGTTATGGGACACAGCCAAGGCAGAGATAACGTCAGAAAACGCGCGGCACGCCGCAAGAAAACCGAGCGAATCGCAGGCGCCAAAGCGGCCAAAAAGAAGGCGACGAAATAGCCCAGGCGGCAGCCTGTTCACAATCGGCTCCGCATGGCCAGAAAGGATCCGGCAAACGGCCGGCGCGCGCGCGTTCTCGTGCTGGTGGATGAATCGAATGTTGGCAGTTCCGTGCGAACCGCGGGGCGCGGTCTGGATTGGCTAAGACTGCGCGAATTTCTCTCGGGCGCGCACACTGGACGCGATCTGATCGAGATGGTGGTTTACGCAGGGCTGCCACCCGCGATTCCTATCTGGCAGGATGAGCGCGACAAGAAAAGCAAGTTTATCCACTGGCTGCGCTCAAATGGATTCCTGGTCGTGACCAAGGATGGCGCGCCCGCCGAGGAAGGCCACTACAAAGCAAACGTGGATGTTATGATGGCAATCGACGCCTTGGAGTTGTCCGTCGAGATGCAGCCCGATGTGGTCATTCTCGTGACCGGCGATGCTGATTTCGCCTATCTTGCCACCAAATTGCGCCGGCGCGGAATTCGCGTCGAAGTCGCCTCCGTCACGCAAAATCTGGGGAACGTTTTGAAGTCGGCGGCCAATGGTGTGATCGATCTTGCGCCCTTGATCCGGACTTTTGAGCTGATGTCTGTCGCGGATTCGCCGCCGGCAGCAACGCGACGTCGAAAGTAAGATTGCCTCGCGATTAAGAGGGGCACATCGAATCAGACAAACGTAAAGCTCAAGGGCACAGGAAGATAGATGGAAGCAGCCACAGCGAGCATCCGTCCCGGAGCTGTTCGTCGCCGTCTTCTTGACGATTATCGGCCTGTCGCACTTGGTGCAGCCCGCGCCTGGGTTGACTTCTTTACCATGCTCCGTGCGAAGGGTCGCGCCGGAGTGTTCGTAAACGGCTTTCTGGCGCTCGGATTTGGTTCACTTGTTGTCGCATTCCACAATGTTTGGACAGGCTTGCCTGTCGTCCTCACCATTTTCGGCTGGGCACAAGTGCTCAAAGGTTTCGTAAGCTTCGTCGCACCGCGAATCGCACTCCGGGGTTTGTCGCGAGTTTCGCTCGAGCGAGCGTGGCACTGCAGAGCCGGAGGAATATTTGCACTCTGCCTGAGCGCGGTGCTGTGGTACATCGTGCTGTCGCGTCTACGGAATGCCTGATCAGCGAACGTAGTAAGCCCCGTTCCGCATCACCCGACGAGCCTGCTGCCTCGAAACCGCGATGGGAAAACCCTGCTTTCGCACGCTGTAACCTTTTTTTTCTTTTGGTGGTCCCGACTGACTGCATAAGATCCGCTCCGCCGCCGTTAATTACGAAAAACGCCGAAATTTGACCCCGAGGGGCACAATAACGGCTCCTATTTTATTTATGGTATTTATGGGTCCGTCGCGGTTCTTGCTCCCCTTCGCTCTTTGCGCGCTCCTCTTCGGCTCCGGAGCGAACTCCAGCGCGACGAGAGCGCCACGGGGCTTGTTTGAAATCGGGGGCGATGCCTGGACCAACCCGGGAATCAGCGGATGGCGAGCCGAGATTAAGTGGTCAGCAGCGAACCCGGCTGACGGTGTCTACGATTGGTCGAGGATCGACGGCCTCATCTCCAATTCCATCACTTACAACAAGCAAATCGGGCTTTCCATAACCTTGCTCTCTTCCCCACCCGACTGGGTGACCAAGCTCCCGGGAGCAAAAACCTATAACACTTCTCTTGGCCCCGATCCCATGGTTCTCCCTTTTGACCCGGTCGTTCAGCCTAAGATTATCGCCTTCATAAAGGCTCTTTGTCAGCACTTTGACGATCGCCTCGACTACATCGTCATGGGAGGACTTGGCTACAAGACGGAGAGTTACATGCCCCTACCTTCTGGCATTGGTCTAGACATGACCGTCTCAGATTACACTGACGCCTGGGTGGCCTCTTCCGCTTTCTTCATCGACACCTACAATCAGAATCTTTCCTCGACTCCTTTTATCCTCGCGTCGGGTGCCCCTTTCTCTGATCCGCAGGCCGCAGCAGCAATCATGGCGATCATCAATCACGGTCTGCTTTATCCGCAATTTGGAATTATGCAGTGGGGGTTAAACGCCACGAGCAACAATGGCTTTTTCATTAACAAGCTGATCCAGGACAACGCGTCCGACCGAGCGACCGGGTTCCAGCTCACTGGGGCTTCCGATGGTTCAGTAGGTGGAGATCTCAAGGGTACACTCGAACAAGCCCTGGATGCCGGCGTAGGCCTTGGAGCCGATTGGATCGAAATCTACGCAGCTGACGCAATGAATTCTGCTTATGCTCCGCTTCTCGCCTCGATCGATTCGGAGTTGAATGTACTTCCAGGTCCAACCCCAACTCCGTCGCCGACCCCACCACCGCCACCTAAATACCTTCTCAACATTTCCACTCGCGTCGATGTGCAGAGCGGAGACAGCGCGATGATCGGCGGATTTATCATTTCTGGAAACGCCAACAAGAATATTGTCATTCGGGCGCTCGGGCCTTCCTTAGCCGCCCAAGGAGTCCAAACAGTCTTGGCCGACCCAGTCCTGGAACTGCATAACGCTGCCGGCGAAATAATCGCTTCAAACGATAACTGGATTCCACTAATCCCCAACGTCCTTCCGGTCGACTTAAACCCAAGCGATCCATCCGAGTCAGTCATCGCCGTTAGTCTGTCTCCTGGCATCTACACTGCGGTTCTGCAGGGTGTGAATGGCTCCGTCGGCAACGCGCTCTGCGAGCTCTACGA
>Ga0070689_100003085_pt1 | contig 10983 bp, 11 predicted proteins | sample KBSS23HmetaG_FD_64669 | JGI IMG/M metagenome (GOLD analysis project Ga0070689, IMG submission 64669) | Switchgrass rhizosphere microbial communities from Kellogg Biological Station, Michigan, USA - KBS S2-3H metaG | ecosystem: Host-associated > Plants > Roots > Rhizosphere ... | reverse complement strand
CGGAGGAGCTCCGGGCAGTAGTTCGCCTCGACCAGCGCGGCGTCGCACTGGCCGACGAAGCGCGCGAGGTCGCGCGGCACGTGGCCCAGATCGGTGGCCACCGCGAAGGCGTGCGTCGCGCTCGAGACGCGGATCGCGACCTGCGGCGCGTCGTGCGGGACGACGAGCGCCTCGACGGTCAGCCCGCCGACGATGAACGGCGCCCGCGCCTCGTACGTTCGCACCTCGTACCGCGATCGGACTTGCGGCGCGTCGATGCCGCGATGGAGATAAACGGGCGCGCGGACGGCCCGCGCGTGCGGCTCGAGGTGCGCCGCGTGGTCGTTGTGGTGGTGCGTGATCACAATCGCGTCGACGCCGCGCGGATAGAAATCGCCGCCGAGCTCGCGCATCCGCTTCACCGCGTTGCGCGGGCCGATCCCGGCGTCGATCAGGACGCGCGTCCCGTCCGCCTCGACGAGCATCGCGTTCCCACTCGAGCCGCTCCCGAGGACCCAGACCCGCACCCGCGTCACTCTAGTCGACCTTCGGGAGACTGTGCCGCGTGATACCCATCACGCGGCCTAGTGGATACGGACATCCATCGACTACACTCGGCGCGATGGCTCGTCCCTGTCCGCAGTGCGGATCCTCCAACGCGGACACCGCGACGTTCTGCGCGCAGTGTGGGGCCTCTCTCTCGGCGGTGCCGCGGCAGGCGGCTACGAACGCCGCTCCTCCCGCAGGAGGCGACGGGGCCGCGCGCGTCCCCGTGAAGACCGTCCTCGGTTTCGCGACCGCGCCCGTGCCTCCCGGGGTAGCGCCGCCGCCGATGGACGCACAGGTCGCCGCGGTCCCGGTCGTCCCGATCGCCACCACGGCCGCGCCGCAGCCGGCCGAGTCGAGCGCAGCGCGCCCGATGGGGACGATGCTCGGTATGCCCGCGGCGCCGCTCGGCCTCGCGCCGCCGCCCGCGCCCGCCCCCGCCCCCGCGCAGCCGCCCCCGGCCGGACGAGGCGGCGACATCCGTACGATGATGGGCGTCGCGATGCCAGGGATCGCACCGATCCACGCGGGCGACTCCACCGCGCCGCCGCCGAACCCCCGCGGCGAGCACGGCACGATGATGGGCGTCGCCGCGCCCGGGATCGCGCCGCTCCACGCGGGCGTCGCGCCCGCCGCGCCGGCCACGAAACGTCCGCGCCCGCAGGCGGCGCTCCCGCCGATCGTGCCGGCGCCGGCCCCGCTCGAGCAAGAGGAGGAGATCGCAGCGCCGGCGCGCCGGAAGGCGAGCGGCGCGCCGATCGCCGTCGTCGCCGGAGGGGTCGCGGTGCTCGCGCTCGCGAGCGGGATCACGATCGCGCTCCTCTGGAAATCCGCTCCGCCGCTCCTCGTCCAGCCGCGCGTCGGCCCGGCGGGGAACGAGCAGCTCCACCTCGTCTGCGACAATTGCAAAGACGGGACGACCGCGTCGATCGGCGCCTCGAAGGCGACGTTCGCGAACAAGGAGGCGTCGCTCGACCTCGCGACGCCGCTCGAGGTCGGGGACAACCCGATCGCGATCGTCCTGGACCGGCCCGGGGTGGGGCGTGACGAGACGGTGAAGGCCGTCGTCCCCGTCCCGTACCGCCTCCGCGCCGACCTCTCGCAGATCGGCGCAGAGCCACCGGTCATCCTGGTGCGCGTCGACGCGACGGCCGGGACCACCGTGCGGATCGACGGCAAGCCGCTCACCCTCGACGGGTCGGGGCACGGCGTCCACTCGATCGACATCACCGGCGATACGGACGGACCGAGCGACGAGGGGAAGGTCATCGAGAAGGTGATCCCGTACGAGGCCGTGCCGAAGGGCGGAAAGGCCGAGAGCGGGAGCGTCACCGCACGCGTCGGGGTCATCCCGCTCCGCGTCGATGCGCCGAGCTCGCGCGCCGTCTCGACGAAGGACCACGTCTTCGTCGCGGGGCGCACGAGCAAGGGGGGTGCCGTGACGCTCAACGGAAAGCCGACGACCATCGCGGCGAACGGGAGCTTCGCCGAGTCGATCGAGCTCAAGCCCGGCGAGAACGCGGTCGAGGTGCGCGCCACCGCCGCGCAGGTCGCCCCGCGCACCGTCCACCTCACGCTCCGGCGCGTGAACGGGCTCGACGCCGAGGCGCAGGCGGTCGAGGCAGCGAGCCCCCTCGGCTACGACGCGTTCGCGGCGGATCCCGCGGCGAACGCCGGGAAAGCGGTCATCGTCGAGGGCGACGTCGTCGAGGCGCGCCTCCAGAACCACCAGGCGGTCGCGGTCGTCAACGATCGCCGCGGGTGCAGCCGGCCGACGTGCATCCTGCGCCTCGTGGGTGGCGAGGACCTCGATCTCCACGCGGGCGACGCCATCCGCGGCTACGGGCGAGTCACCCGCGCCGTGAGCGCCGACGGGGGCAAGCTCGTCCCCGAGGTCGAAGCGGATTTCGCGGTGCACACCCGGGTGAAGCGACCGTGAGCGCGCGCACCGTGCGGCGCGCGATCGGCGCCGCGATCGGGCTCGCCGCGGCCGCCGCGTCGGCGCAGCCGATCGATCCGCGCCGCCCGGCGACGCTGACGGTGGGCGCGCCGCACGGAACCGCGCCGACCGATCGGATCGACGCGCAGCGCAGCGGCCTCACGCGGTCTCCGCTCCCGACCGGCGCGCTCCACGTCGCGTGGAGGAAGGCGCTGGGTGCGTCGATCGATCACGCGCCGATCGCGGTGGCGAACGGCGACATCGTGGTCGTAGTTGGCCGCGGTGAGCTCGTTACGCTCGATCGCGACGGAGAGGAGCGGTCGCGCGCGGCGATCGGCGGGAGCGCGGCGGCACCGCCGGCGGCGCTCTCCGACGGGACGATCGCCGTGGTCACGAGCGCCGCGGACGCGGTCTTCGTCTCGCGCGGGACGCTCCGCGTGCGGACGCGCGTCGGCGGCGAGCGCGCGCCGGCGGGGCGCGTATCGCCGCTCGCGCTCGACGACGGCGGCGTGGTCGTCGGCGTCGCGAGCGAGCTCACCGCGCTCGACGCGCGCGGCGGCGTGCGCGCGCGCGCCGTGCTCCCCGAAGCGGCGGGCGGGCCGCTCGTCGCCGGGCTCGGCAAGGTCATCGCGGTGACGATCACCGGCGCCGTCTACGGGTGGAGCCCGGGACGCGACGTCGAACGGCTCGGGAGCTTCGGCGGACCGGTCGACGGCGGCGCCGCGCTCGCGGACGCACGCACGCTCGTCGGCGTCGTCGACGCGAGCCGCCTCGTGGCGATCGACCTCGTGCGCGGCTCGAGCGCGTCGCGCGCCGTCGCCGGGGGAGCCTTTTTCCTCGGGCCCCCGGCGATGCGCGGGCCGATCGCGCACCTCCTCGCCGAGACGCCGGGGCGCGACTTCCTCCTGACGATCGACGCCGCCGGGCAGGAGACGGCGCGCGCGCTGATCGCCACGTTCCCGCCGCCCACGCTCGCGGACGGCGGCGCCGCCCCGTACAGCGCCGCGCCGCACGTCGGCCCCATCGCCGATCGATCGGGCGCGGTCGCGTTCGCGACCCCCGACGGCCGGGTCGGGATGGTTGCCCCGACGGGCGCGATCGACGCGCTCGGCGAATCGGTCTGCGGCCGGGGCTCGGCGGCGCGCGGCGGCGGCGCGATCGTCGGCCTCACCCCGGTCGACGACGGCTTCATCGTGGCGTGCGACGGCGGCGGGATCGTGAAGATCGTCGGGAGCTGAGCGCCCGGGTCCTGGTCGATCTTCGGGAGACCGTGCCGCGTGATATGCATCACGCGGCCTGGCGGCGCGCGCCGGGCGCACGTATATTGCCGAGCGAGGAACTCTGCATGATCACGATGACCGACAAGGCCGCCGAGAAGGTGAAGGAGATTGCCGCAGCCGAAGCCCTCGAGGGCCAGGGGCTGCGCCTGCGTGTGGTCGGTGGCGGCTGCGCCGGCTTCAGCTACGACCTCTACTTCGAGGACAAGGTCGGCGAGATGGACGAGCAGTACGAATCGAACGGCGTGAAGCTCTACGTCGACCCGCTCAGCCATCAATATCTGGAGGACACCGAGATCGATTACGTCGAAGGCGTCCACGGCTCGGGCTTCAAGTTCAACAACCCGAACGTGAAAGGCAGCTGCGGCTGCGGCTCCTCCTTCTCAGTGTAGGTCCAAAATCGCTTCGCGAGTGAGGGTCGTGCCTCACTCGCGCATGCAGCTCGACCGACACATGTAACGTTCCGGCACACGTAACACCCCCTTTCGACGCCTCGTACGGTCGCGGCGTCGTGGGCTCGCGATGGCGGGGGGTACCCGTCGCGCCGAGGAGCGGCGGCGACGCGCGGCGCTCGCCTTGGCCCGGGTCCTTGCGTGCGTCGTTTTGACGACGAATCGTCCGGTAGCGCTCGACATCCTGCCTCGGGTGTGGCGCATCGCCACGAACGGTCCAGCGGCGCGCGTCGGTAGGCCATCGTGCGCGGGGTGCGCCGTTTGGATCCGTTCGTGCACCAACACCAGCGGGCGCCCATGAAGAGCTCGCTCGACGTCAGCCCCGACCTCTCGCGGTACATCGCGAAGGTCCACAAGCGCCCCACGCTGTCGCGCGAGGAGGAGTTCGAGCTCGCGGTGCGCGTCCGCGAGACGCACGATCCGGACGCGACCCGCCGCCTCGTGGAAGCGAACATGCGTCACGTGGTCGCGATCGCCCTGAGCTATCGCCGCTACGGGCTCCGCGTCGCCGAGCTGATCTCGGAGGGGAACGTCGGCTTGATGATGGCGCTCCACAAGTTCGATCCGCACCGCGGCAACCGGTTCGTGACGTACGCGGCGCACTGGATTCGTGCGTTCATCCTCGACTACGTCCTCCGCGCGTGGAGCATCGTCGGCGTCGGCTCGGGCCCGCTTCGGTCGAAGGTGTTCTTCCGCCTCCGCCGTGAGAAGGCGCGGATCAGCGCGCTCACGTCGGACGCGGAGGAGGTGACGGCGCAGCTCGCGACGCGGTTCGGCACCACCACCGAGAAGATCGCGGCGCTCGCGCAGCGCGTGGAGGCGCGCGACCTGTCGCTCGACGTCCGGACGCACGACGACGGCACAGCGGCCGTCGTCGACGCGATCGCGTCGCCCGCGCCGACGCAAGAAGAGCGCTTCCTCGCCTACGAAGAGTCGACGGCGATCCGGGCGCGCGTCCGGTCCGCGCTCGACAACCTGGATCCGCGCGAGCGCTACATCATGACCGTGCGCGCGATGGCGGACGACCCGGAGGAGCTGAGCCTCGCCGAGATCGGCCGGCGCCTCGGCGTGTCGCGCGAGCGCGCGCGCCAGATCGAATCGCGCGCGAAGGCGAAGCTCCGGCGCCTCCTGGAGGATGACCCGCCCCAAGAGGCGGCGCTCCACGAGGGGCGGACGAACGGCGAGGCCGCCTGATCCAAGGCGACGCCGCGCCATGGGCGTTTGTGGTACGCGGGGACGATGCGAGTCGCGCGGACCGTCAAGCGCCCCGGCTGGACGCGAACGGCTTCGCCGTCGCTGGGCGCGGACGTCGCCGCCGCGCCGCGCGACGCGCGCATCGAAGCGAACGACGACGCGTCGCTCCTCGAAGTGGTGCGGCGCGAGCTCGGCCTCCGCGCCGCGGCGCGCGGGTGCCAGGACGGGAGCTGCGGGTCGTGCCGCGTCCTCGTCGACGGCGCGATCGTGAACGCATGCGCGCTCGCGTGGCGTGACGTCGCGGACGGCGCGATCGTCGAGGCGTACGAAGACGTCGCCGGCGACCCGGAGGCTCGTCGCGTGGTCGACGCGTTCTCGAGCGAGCGACCCACGCGGTGCCGCCTGTGCGTCGCGGGCCTCGGCGTGACGGCGGTGTCGCTCGCACGCCGCGGCGCGAGCGGCGATCGCGACGCGATCGCCGCCGCCATCGGCGACGCGACGTGCATGTGCACCGGGCGTGGCTCGTGGCGCCGCGCCCTCGGCAAATAGGCCGACCCGCGCACCTCGCGGTGCGCGAGCCGGGTCGACGTCGTCCGTAAGCCGAGTTCTGTTCCGCGCGCGAGTCGCCCCGCGCACGGCGACGATCATTCATCTAGGACGCCCGTCGCCGGGCGCCTCGAGCAGCCAACCCGCAGGCTCGGGCGAGTCACCCTCCTCCCCTCGCCTCTCGCGAGGCTCGGGGTGCGCCTGCCTATGCGGCCTTGCTCCCGATGGGGTTTTCCTTGCCGCCGGCGTTACCGCCGGCGCGGTGGGCTCTTACCCCGCCTTTTCACCCTTACCGCCCCGCGGAGCCTTCGCTTCGCGGGGAGGCGGTCTGCTTTTCTGTGGCACTCTCCTCGGCGTTTCCGCCACCGGGCGTTACCCGGCATCGCACTCTTCGGAGCTCGGACTTTCCTCCCGTCGTCGCGAGGCGAGCCCCGCGACGACCGACGATCGCCTGAACGGCATCGACGCGCGCGAATGTGGCACTTCCGGCCACGCTCGGCAATGGTACACACTCCCGCCATGCTCGTGCCGTGGCGTCGACGTCCCCGTCCGCTCGCTCCGTGCGAGCGCGCTCGTTCCCCCCGCGCTCGCCGATCGCCGCACGCGATCGCGGCGGTCGCGATCGCATGCGCCGCTTGCGCCTCGCCGCCGATCGCGCTCCACGCTCCGTCGCTCCCGCCGACCATCGCGCGATCGCAGCCGGTGACGATCGACCTCGAGCCGATCGCGCGGCCGTCGGACCGCGACCCCGAGGTCCCGGGGAAACGCGGGATCGCGCCGCCCGGGCCGGCCGAGGTCCTCACCGGTGGAATTGCCGCCGAGCTCCGTGCGCGCGCTCTCCACGGCGGCGAGCCGGGCGGCTACGGCGTCCGCTGCACGCTCGATCGCTTCGCGATCCGAACCGACACGGTGAAGCGCTTCCTCATCGAGGTCGTCTACGTCGACCTGGCGTGCGACGTGCGGCGGAAGGCCGACCGCGCCCTCGTGTGGCGCGGCGAGCTCCGCGGGCGCGCCGGCGCGATCGAGGCGGAGCGGATGTTCGCTACCGACGACGCGGCATACCAGGCGCTCGCCGACCGCCTCATGAGCGACGCTTCGCGCGAGATCGCGAGCGATCTGGCGATCGGCGTCCTCGGTCTCGAGGCGAGCCCGAGCAAGCGCGTCTTTGCGAACGACGGCGCCGAGCGCGAGAGCGCCGGGATCGACGACGGCGCGCTCGGCTCGCTCATCCTGGCGGAGGACGAGGACGCGACCCGCGCCGTTGTGCCGCAGCTCAGAGAGGGCGATCCGCTCACACGCGCCGCCGCGTGGAACGCCGTCGCGATGGCGGCGCGCCCGGACGGCTCGTGGATCGCCGGCATCGAGACGTCGTACGACGATGACGCGTTCGTCCGCCTCTTTCAGTACAAAGCGTTCGCGCGTCACGCGTCGCCATCGGCGCTGAGCGACCTCCGCCGCGCGCTGAAGCGCGAAGACCAGACGTTCCTCGAGGAGTTCCTCCGCGACGCGATCGCGGCGGGGACGCTCGGCGTGAAGCACGGCGGACCTCCGCGCGACGCCCAGGGCGGCACGCCCGCGCGCGACGAAACGCCGTGAACGGACGCGCGCCGGCGACACCTTTTTTTGGGGCGCGCGGCATTGTGCTACCGTGGTAGCATTGCAGGCGATGACCACGTCGAAGACCAGCGCCACCAAAACGGCGAGAGCAGGCCGCACGCGCAAGGTGAGCGTCTCCCTCGACGCGACGGACCTCCTGACGCTGCGCGAGCGCGCCGACCGGGTCTACGCGGGGAACCTCTCCGCGGCGATCGCCGAGGGGGCGAGGCGCATCCGCGAGGAAGCGGGGCGGGAGGCGCTCGCTGCCTGGATCGCCGAAGAGGTGCACGCCTCGCCGGCCGATCGCGACGCTGTCCGCGAGGAGTGGCGGGCGACCCGCGAGGAGTGGCAGGCGGTCCGCCCCGCGCCGACCCGCGCGCGACGGCGGCGACCGGCGTGACCGAACACCCGCGGCCGTACCTCGTCGGCTCCGTCAACGGGATCACCTTCGACACCGGCGCGCTCATCGCGCTCGAGCAGCGCCGGCAGCGGATCTCCCGCGTCTATCTCACCGCGGTGGGCGACGGCGTCCGCATCACCGTCCCGGCCGCGGTGATCGCCGAGTGGTGGCGCGGCCGCACGGACGACCGCGAGCGGATGCTCGCCGGAGTGCGCATCGAGCCGACCGACGACAAGCTCGCGCGGCTCGCCGGTGAGGCGCTCGCGGTGGTGCGCGGCGCTACGGCGGTGGACGCGCTGGTCATGGCGTCGGCCGCGCGCCGCGGCGACATCGTGTACACGTCCGACTTCGACGACCTCCAGCGGCTGCGCGCCTATTTTCGCATCGTCCGCGTGCTCGCCGTGTGACGCGCGTCCGCCGATCGCGTCGTCCGGGACACCCGGCGCGCTGTCCCGGACACCTCCGGCGGCGCCCGGCGCGCGGCGATCACCGCGCGCGGCGCCGGTACGGCGCGTGAAGAGGCGGCGGCCATGCACCGCCATCCCTTCCTGGTCTCGTGGGTCCGGTCATCCTCGCGCGCAGCGGCCATCGCCATCGCGTGCACGACGGCGCTCGGTTGCTCCGCGCCGGCCCACGAAGGCGACGCCGCGACGGACGACGAGGCGCTCCGAACGGCACCGTTCGTCGACGCCGAGGAGACCCTGGTCGGAGACGACGACGTGTCCCGCTGGGTCGCGATGAAGGCCGCATTGGCGCAAAGCTTCGCCGCCGCGTGCCCACCCGGGCGCTGCGCCGGCCGCTTCGCGCGCGCCGCGCCCATCCGCTTCGCGTGCTCGGCGGCCCGCGCGACCGGCGCGCTCGCGGAGTGCGCGTGGATCCTCGGCGAGAGCACCGCGTCGGTCGACCGCGCCATGGGCGGGATCACCGTGAGGACGCGAGGCGCCGCGTGCGCCGTCCCCATGGCCACGACCGCGCGGGCGCTCGCGGACGCGCTCACCGCGCCCGACGCCACCCCGGCGATCGCGCGACGCCTCCCCGGCGCGCAACGAAGCTTCCTCGATACGTTGGGCCGCTGCCTCGGGGCGAGCGACGCGCCCGCCGGCGCCCGTGAGGCCGCCGCCGGCCGTCACGTCGATCTCGCCGCGGCCCTGGCGGACGATGCGACGCGGCGCGAGTGGCAGGCGGTGGTCGCCGCCCTCGACGAGGACTTCGACGACGTGTGCGGCGATACGTTCTGCGAAGGCGACGACGGCGACATCGCGTCGCTCGGGATCGCGTGCGCCGTCGAGCGATCGAGCGGCGCGGTCGACGGCTGCACGTGGACGTTCGCAGCGGCGGCCACGCGGATCGCCCCGCGATCCGGCGACGTGCAGGCGAAGACGAAGTTCTTCCGCTGCCCGATCGCGGTGCACGCGACAGCCGCCGACCTCGTATCCGCCCTCGCCGCGCCGGGTCCGACGGCGCGCATCCACAGGCCGCTCCCGGGCGGCGCCCCCGCGCTTTACGACCAGCTCGTGGGATGTTTGTGACCCCATCCGGAGCGGTGCGGCGCGCGCGCGACGCCATGGCGCACGAGGCGATACCGATGTACTGCTTGGTCGCCGCCATGAGCCACCCTCGCGCCCCCTTCGCCGCCATCGTCTGTGCCCTCGGCATCGCCGGCTGCGCGCCGGCTGCGACCCCGCCGCCGGCCGCTGCGCCGGCGACCGCGACGCGCGCCGCCGCCGTGGCATCGCCCGCGACGACGGCGTCCGCGCAGTGCGCCGTGTGGAACCGAGAGCTCAGCTTCGCGAAGTCGGTCGCGGACCACGACGCGGCGGCGTTCTCGGAGCACCTGCACGCCGAGGCGGTCTTCCTGGACGGCGACGGCTCGGTCCTCCACGGCCGGCAGGCGGTCGCCGACGGCTGGCGACCGATCGTCGAAGGAAAGAAGATCGCGCTCTCATGGCACCCCACGACGGTCATCGCCGGGGCCGAGCCGGGCGTCGCGCTCTCACGCGGCCCGTACCTCCTCGAGGACCTGCGCCCCGACGCGAAGGAGCGATTCCGCACCGGTACGTTCCAGTCGACGTGGGTGCGGGGGGCCGACGGCGTCTGGCGCGTGTTCATCGACGGCGGCACGCCGCCCCCCGTTCCGGCGACTGCAGAGCAGGCGGAGAAGATCAAAGCGGAGCTTCACGCTCCGTGCACGGCGTCGTAACGCCAGCTAGGGGGGGACACCCCTCAGGCCGTCCGGATCTCGATCCGCTCCACGCCGAGGCGCATCTGGCGGGTCGTCGTCCGCCGTTCGATCCACGCGCCGAGCCCGACGGCGCCCGCGTTGACGAGCTGCTGCCGCGCGCGGAAGACGTTCAAATTGACCTGCAGCGGGTCCATCTTCAGCATCCGCGCGACGTCGTCGGCATAGACCCAGCCGCGCTCTGCCGGCGGGAGCCCCTCCACGCCGTCGCGCACGCGAGCCCGCGCGAGGACGAGGAGGAGCTCGTGGTGCGCGCGCGTCGTCAGCGGGATCACCGCGTCGTGCTGCAGGAGGGAGACGGCGATGTGCTCTTAGTCTCGGCTCACCTCGAAGAGGAGCCCGGTCGGACCTAGCGACGCCGCCGGCACCGTCGCGGCGATGGGCCCCGGCGCCGGCGGCGGTACGTGCAACCTCCACGTATCGCCGCACTCGACGATCGCGTTGTCCTCCGCAGCGCACACGTCGCCGTCGCGCTCGATCCACCACCTTCCGTCCTGATCCTCGAAGAGGCTCGCGCGCGGATCGCTGGCGTCCGGGAGCGCGAGGAGGCCGCGCTCCGCCCAGCGCACCTCGCCGGTCGCCTCGCACCGCGCGCCCGCCGTCGGCGGGCCCGTGTCTTCGAGCAGCCACTGCTCGTCCGTCGAGCCGAACGCGATCGCCATGCCTGTGGTCAAGCGCAGGCGCTCTCCGGTCGCGATGCGCCGCCCGTCTACGTGCGTTCCATTCGTGCTCGCGAGATCGCGCAGCACCCACTCGCCATCGGAGAAGTAGATCGCAGCATGCTCGCCCGAGACGTGACGACTGGCGACCTGCAC
>Ga0070689_100003082_pt1 | contig 10989 bp, 9 predicted proteins | sample KBSS23HmetaG_FD_64669 | JGI IMG/M metagenome (GOLD analysis project Ga0070689, IMG submission 64669) | Switchgrass rhizosphere microbial communities from Kellogg Biological Station, Michigan, USA - KBS S2-3H metaG | ecosystem: Host-associated > Plants > Roots > Rhizosphere ... | reverse complement strand
TTTAAGTTTCATCAAGACCCGGATTTTTATTATTTAACCGGATTTCCCGAACCCGACGCGGTTGCCGTGATCGATCCTTCGTCGAAGAAAAATAAATTCACGTTGTTCGTTCGCCCGCGCGATCCCGAAATGGAAACGTGGTACGGCAGGCGCGAAGGCGTTGACGGCGCGAAGAAAAATTATAATGTCGATAAGGCTCTGCCGATTGAAAAGCTCGAATCCGAACTCGCGAAACTTCTCAACGGCAAGGAAAAACTTTATTACCGGTTCGGCGTTGACAGTAAATTAGACCAAACGATTTTGCAGTATCTTTCCGGTCAGCGTTTTCGCCGCTTAAAAACCGCTTATCCGCCGCACACGATCATCGATCCGACGTTGATTCTCGGCGACATGCGCCTGCACAAAACCGACGACGAAGTCGAGCTGATGCACAAAGCCGGAGAAATCGCGGCGGAAGCGCACATTCTCGCGATGCAGACCGTCAAACCCGGAATGAACGAGCTTCAGGTCGAAGCGATGATGGAAGCCTATATGCGCGACAACGGTGCGAGCGGCGTTGCATATAACTCAATCGTCGGCGGCGGCGACAATGCCTGCATTCTGCATTACGTCGAAAACAACTGCGCACTCAAAGACGGCGATTTATTGTTGATCGACGCGGGCGCAAACTACAAAGGCTACGCGTCGGACATCACGCGCACATTTCCCGTCAGCGGCAGATACACCAAACCGCAGCGCGAAGTTTACGATGTCGTTCTCGACGTGCAGTTAAAATGCATCGAAGCTACAAAAACCGGCAACACCGTCAAACAGCGTCAGGATTTGTCAATCGAATTATTGACCGAAGGCATGAAGCAGCTCGGCTTGCTTAAAGGCAAAACGAAAGACCTCATCAAAGACAAAAAATATATGAAATATTACATGCACGGTGTCGGCCATTATTTAGGTCTGGACGTTCACGACGCGGGCAGATATTTCACCGATCAAACCGCCAAAAACTCGCGCCCGTTCGCGCCCGGAATGGTCTTGACCGTCGAACCCGGACTTTACATTCCACCCGACGACAAAGACGCTCCGTCAAAATATCGCGGCATCGGCATTCGCATCGAAGACGATGTCGTCGTAACCGCCGACGGCAATTTCAACCTGACTTCAAAAGTCCCGAAAGATGCCGAAGCGATTGAAGATTTAATGAACAGCGCAAAAACGATAAGCGCGAAAAGTTAATATGTGAGATGCAAACAACAACGCGCGAAAAACAATAACGCGCGAATATGAAAAACAATTCGCAAAAGTTACAAAAACTTATTATGTGACTTTTGCGAAATATGAAAAATCCACTCGCAAAACGGAACAACAAATTCTCCTCCTTTCCAAGGAGGAGAATTTGTTGAATAAATAATTCGTTGAATAAATAATTCAGCGAGTAACCAAAAACTTAATCCAAATCGAAAATTTAAGCTGCAGCAAAAAAAATCCCTCCTTTCCAAGGCGGGAAAAGCGCGAAGCGCAGGGTAAATAGAGCCTCGCAGCACACACTCAAATAAACCAGGTTGAACATTTTTCTTGACTTTTAAGACGTTTTAGGTTTATTTTCTAGGTGTTTTTCAAAAATTTTAACTTGTAAGGTAAAAACCCTATGCCGGAAACAGGTGACGATCAAGTCCCAAATCAAGCGACTACAACTAAAAAGCGCAACGAGCGAACCGAGGGTAAACTCTTCGAGGACGCTGAACGAGTGATTGTTCAGGTTGTCGATCTCGGCGACTATTGATTTAAGTTAGGTGACCAAAACTATATTTAAGAAATTTTACGTCAAAAGTTCCGAGTTCCGCCAGAAGGTCGGCTTCAACGCTAACGAATAGCCGCCTAAAGGCGGGACTCGGAACTTTATAGCTGTCTGAAATTTGCAGCGAATGATTTTGGGAGGTTATTAGTATCAAAGGTTTTTACGGTTTTTCGGGCTGTCAGATGTCTGAAATAATCCATTAGTCCGATACGATTTCAGAAATGAGCATGTTAATTGGAGCGACCATTGCAGCATATGTCACGGAAAAAGTGCGCGGAAAAATCATCGCTACGGCGGAAGAAACGGTTTCCAGCCAGAGCGGTAAGATTTTTCGCAGTTTAGCCGATCAGTTCAAGGAAAATATTCCCGCCGGTAACGAACATCTGGCGCGTGCTTTTCTTATTTCTTATCTAACGTCGACGCGGCAGATATGCGAGCGTTTGAATAAGGGACTCGGTAAGGATAATCTTCCGTCCGCATCTTCGTCAGTTATGGAATTTGTTTACGGCGAGACTCCGACGGGAATTTTCAGCACAATCGATGGAAACTGGATCGCCGAGGCAAAATCTCATTTGGAAAAAAAGCTGGGCGAGATTAAGCAGAATCGGGCTTATCTGCCGCCGGAATCGATCAGCAGGTATCAAAGTTTTATTTCTTTTAATGACGTTTCGGATGAAACGGTCGTAGAAACGTTCCAAAACTCTTTTACCGAAGCGGCGATTGCCGACCTCAGAACTGCTCTCAAACGCGAGCCGCCGGAAAATTTTGTTTCCGAAATGAAAAGAGACTGGCTGAGAATGCTCGCCAATGAATTTGTCGTTTCGATCAGCTCCGACGATCTTATAAACAACATATTTCAAAACCGGACGCTGGCCGAATTGAAGTACGGCAATGAAATTATCAAAATCGAGATCACGGATATTAAAACTTTCATCGGGGAAGACGGCGAAAAGACGCGGGAAAAGATGGACGTTCTGAAAACCGAGCTAATGGAAGGGCTGAAGAACACCCAGAACGAATTATTCATAAGACTGAGCGATCCCAAAATAAGTCGCTCCGAACCCTCGCCCGAAGAACTGAAAAGAATCGAAAAAGAAAGACAGCTCGAACTGGACGGCGCGGAGACGAACATCAGGCGAGTCGTGGAAGAACTGATAAATACTATCGAGGGCTCTATGAATATCGCGTTAAAAAACAATAATGAAGATTTGTTAAGCGTTTTCGAGGGCTATCTCGGACTCGCTTATTTTACGAACGGGCAATATCGAAAATCCATCGATAAACACCATAACGCAATAGGTTCGGTTTCGGAAAAACAGAGTCATAAAAGAAAAAGCACGAATCTGAGCAGCAAGGGAAACGCTCTTTTACTCAACGGCGAATTGGAAGACGCGCTCGATTGCTACGAGTCATCCATAAAAATATTGAAGGAAAAGCTGGATGAATCAAATAAAAAGTAAATTTTTGTTTTGAGTTCCGCCTTCAGGCGGCTTTTACGCTGACGGAAAGCCTGATCAAGCAGGGACTCAAAACCTTTGCAGAATTTTAAAAAGATGAGTGAAACTAAAAGCTATCGAAGTTATTACGAAACCGAAATAGAACTGGCGCGGCTTCGGAAAGATTCCGCGACGGAATTTGAGCTCTTTGCGGCGTTGGCGGATGCCGATGAAAAGCAGGGCGACTTTACGGCGGCGGTCGAAAATTACGAAAAAGCGCTCGACATCGCCGTGACGCTCGAGAATGAAAAGAACATCGTTTTTGCTCTCGGACGTTTGGGTTTTGCTTATTTTACGCTCGGACGGCGCGAGCGTTCCGGCGAAGCGTACGACAAAATACGGCGAATCATCGCGGGAGAAACCGTTTTCGAAAAAAAAGAAGCCGCAGAACCGAAGCTCGCGGACGCGAAAAGCGCGAAAAGCGCGAAAGACGCGAAAGGCGCGAAAGGAACGCATCATCGCGGGGAAACGACCGCGACGTTGCCGGACACGATTCCTGCGACCTTTAACTTCATCGGTAACGAAAAATATCTCGAAACTCTGCACACGCTCTACGCGAAAGGCATCCGGCTCTTTAATTTATACGGCGCGGGCGGTGTCGGCAAGACGAGCCTCGCCGTGCGGTTTGCCGGCGAGATCGCGGCATCTTTCAAAGCGAAGATTTTCATCGAAATACCGGCGGGCGAGAAAAAATATTCATGGCGCGATGCGATGACCGACATCGTCAGAAAGTTCGAGTTTCAGATATTCGCCGATATTCCCGATGAAAAACTCGTAATCGCATTCACCAAATTCGTCGAAGCCCAGAACACTTTGATAGTTTTGGATAACGCGGAACAAAAAGATTCGGTCGAGCCTCTGCTCGCCGCGGCCGCGTGTTTTATCGTGACCTCGCGCGAGCCGCTCGCTTTGCCGGACGGGGAAAGTCTTGAAATTCTCAAAATGTCGCCCGACGATGCGCAGCATCTTTTTTCCGTCGTCGCGGGCGGAGATTTCTCCGCCGGAGAACTCAACGAATGGGCAGAGATTGCCGACTATAAACCGATGGCGCTGAAACTTTTGGCTTCGAATCCGGCGGTCGATCTGCCGGAAGCGACGGCATCGATCAAAAAATTTCGCGACGAAAAGGCGGCATCGCCGGAACGCGAAAGCCCGCACGAAAATACAGCCGTCGAAGCCGCGCTCGAAATAACGTACCGGAATCTCTCCGGCGAACTGCAGAAATCTCTGAGATGCCTGTCGGTTTTTCCGGCGGATTTCGACGAACCGGCGATGCGTTCGATCTTAAGGATCAAAGCGGGCTGGACATATGAAACACGAAAACAGCTAGCGGAATACGGTCTGCTCGAGATCAATGCAGAAACCTCCCGATTATCCATGCACAATCTGGTTCGCAGCTTTGCGGATATGAAGCTTTCCGGCGACGAACGTTTTGAGACGTACTTTTCCTTCTCCGAATACTACGCTTCGATCCTTATCGATGCGGATAAAATGCAGACGGAAAGAGATGAAAACTATTATTCCGCTATCCTGCGAATACTCGATTCCGAATGGCATAACATCGCGGCGGGACAAAAATGGGCGGCTGATTTTATCGAAGCGAATAAACGCGCCGCCGAACTTTGCATCGATTACGCCGGCTATGCGCGAAATTTCGTCACGCTTCGCTTGTCGCCGCAACAGGACATCGAGTGGCTCGAATGCGGGCTGAAAGCGGCGCGGTTATTAAACGACCGGACATTCGAAGGCAGCGTTCTGGGAAGTCTGGGCAATGCTTACGACCGGCTCGGCAAGTACGAAAAGGCAATCGATTATCACGAACAGTCTCTGGAAATTAAGCGCGAAACCGGAAACCGGCTGGGCGAAGGCTTGAGCTACGGGAATCTCGGACTTACCTATGACAGGCTGGGAGATTATGACAAGGCAATTAAGTATCACAATCAGGCATTGAATATCGCAAGAGAAATCGGCGACCGCTACGGCGAAAGCGTCAGTCTCGGCAATCTCGGATTTACCTATCACAGTCTGGGCGAGCCTTTGAAGGCTATCGAATACGATGAAGAATATCTGAAAATTTCGAGGGAGATCGGCAATCGCTACGGCGAAGGCGCAAGCCTCGGAAATTTAGGCATTGCTTACGGCGCATTGAGAGAATATGAAAAGGCGATTGATTATTTCGAAAAGGCACTGGTCATTGCCGGAGAAATAGGCAATCTCGCGGGAGAGAGTAGCAGCCTGAGTAATCTGGGAGCCGTATATGAAATGCAGGGCAAATACGACGAAGCGAAAAAATATCACACGCAGGCGTTAAAAATCTTCAGGGAAACCAATAATCTTTTGGGCGAAAGCAACTGTCTGGGAAATCTCGGAAATGTTTACGACAGCCTGGAAGATTATCACGAAGCGATCAAACACTATAATCAGGCTTTGGAAATCGCAAGAAAAATCGGCTACCGTTACGGCGAAGGCGCTGTTCTGGGCATATTGGGAAACGTTTACAAAACGCTGGGCGAAACTGAAAAAGCCTGCGAATTCTGGCGGGCGGCGCTGAATATCCTAAAAGATATAAAATCGTCGGACGCGAAAGATTATCAACAAAAACTCGATGAATTTTGCGGACAATAAAAACAAGCAACCGTCCAAATAAATTAGAAGTTTTGAGTCACTGCTTCAGCGGGCTTCCCGTTAACATAAAAGCCTGTCAGAAGCAGTGACTTCGACACTTCAGAATTGGAAATGCCGACGGACGGTGAGAAACGCGGCAGCGGACGTAAGAGATGCGGTAGCGGATATGAAAATTCGTTTAGCGGACGCGAGAAATGAACATTAAACCGTGCGAATTTGCGAATTTGTTGGAAAAAGTTAAATTTAGTCTATGACAATTCAGGAAATCGTTGGAAATCTTCCCGCACTTCTCGGCGCAATTTTGCTTGCGGTTCTGTTTATTCAGTCGGGACTCGACAAAGTTTTCGACTGGAAGGGAAATCTCGAATGGTTGACCGGACATTTTTCCAAAACATTCTTAGGCGGATTAGTGCCGGTTCTGCTGGCGACGATTACCGTTTCCGAAATCGCGACGGGGTTCTTAAGCGCGGCGGGCGTAATCTATTTTCTCGCCGCCGGTTCGCTCAATCTAATTTTTTACGCGGCTGTTTTAGGCGCATCATCGCTGCTCGCGCTCTTTTTCGGTCAGCGAATCGCCAAAGATTACCCCGGCGCAGGCTCGATAGTGCCGTATTTTATTTTGACCTTGATCTTAATTTATTTGACCAATCCTTTTAGGAAAGTGTAAAAGGGAAAAAGGGAAAAAGTTTTTTGTGTTATACGCAAACTTTTTCCCTTTTTCCCTTTTACACTTTTTCACTTTATCTTGTTAAACGGCTGACGGCGATTGTGGCGACGTAAGCCGTTTTCTTTATCGGAGCGTCCGTTTTCCGACCGGGCGATAAATCTACAAGTTCGATCAACAGACCGTTATATCTCGCGCTTTTGTCGCTTGAATTCGTGTTGAGTTCGATAATTTGACTCGCCGCGCCTTTGCCTTTTACTTCGAGTTTGATTTTTGCATTGCCCGCCCAAACGCAGCGGGCGTTTTCAGGACAGCGAGAGTCTTCGACTAACCCAATAAATTTGATGTTCAGATCAGAGCGCGAAAATTTCTTTTGTTTAGTTGCCTGAATCTTCTGCTCTTGTCTCGCAGGCTGTGCCGCGACGGACATCAAACCGCCGAACGCGAATGTTAAGATCAATGTTAAAATAATTTTGGTTTTCATAATAATTTCTCTCCTTCAAAAATGCGCCCGACAAACGCAGAATAAGAATGCTTGAGCCGCGCAAAAGTTGCAAAATTTCCCGCGTTGCCCGAAAATCGCTTGACGGTTAAATCATTCTATTAAATAATTTTTTGCGGAAAAACAAAAATGAAAGACGCTTCGCCGGCAAAAGAAAATTACGGCATAAAATATTTCGAAACATCTGCGCCCGACACGTTCGAAGCGTCAGCCGAACAGCTTTATTATTTCAAAACCTTTATCGGCGCACATAAAATCGAAGTCGCGCGCGGCGATGCCGTTTATTATTTCAGCGACGATCTGCAAACCGCATTCGTCAGGCGCGGCGAATGCGAAATCGAATCGAAACACTGCGCGACAATTGTGCGCGGTTATATGCCGCCGGACGCTTCGTGTTCATTATTCGGAACGACCGTTCTGCCGTATATCAACGGCTGTTCGACCAAACAGATTTTTCCGCCGATTCGCGCCGGCGATCCGACGCTGCAATATCTTTATATGCCGCCGCACAGCCGTGAGCAGGAACATCATATTCATTCGACCGTGCGCGTCGTTCTCGTTCTGAAAGGTCGCGGCAAAAGCGTCGTCGGTCTGGAAAATTCCGTTAGCGAAAGAGAACTGAAACCGGGAACAATCTGTATCTTCGATCCGATGTGCCCGCATCACTTCGAAACGCCGTTTTCCGAACCTTTGATCGTCGCGCCTCTGCATATTTTTTCGGCGATTCCGAATCTCGAAACGAATCATCCGATGTTTAACGGAACGATAAAAATTTAGAAAAGTCTTATGAACATTGATCCGAACCTGGATTTGATCGTCAAAAATTTTGTAGCGAGCTTTAATCAAATGTGTCGCGCGACAAGTCGCGATTATCTGATTCGCTCGCAAAGCTCGAAAGGCGAAACTAATAAAAATCCGAAAACTTACGTGGTCACATACAAAATGCGCTACACGTCAACGGGCTGGGAAATATACGCCGAATGGCGAAAATGGTATTTCTTTCATAAGGAGTTTCCGTTCGTACAGATTTATCGTCTTTCCGACAACAGAGGCTATAAAATGACCGGATTGTTTACGGAAAATCAGCCGGTTTTGAGTTTAAATCCGGCTGATTTTCAACAGACTTTGCAAAACTTTTTAATTCACTGCCGCAATCTTCCGGGACAATCTTTCGTCAATGTCTAACACAAAAAATAAAATAAAATTTCTGCCGCTCAACGAGATTTTGAACAGTCGTAAATTGCGGAAAAACCTGCGTCCGGAATATATAGAAGCGTGCCGATTTTTCTCCGCGCCTTTGATTGACCGAACGGAAACGCTCGACGCGGGAATCGAATTCGAAGTGATTGACCGGCTGAAAGATTTTTCAAAAATTAAAAAATCTTTCGGCGAGATTTGCGGCGAAAGAGCAAAATTTATCTGCGAAAAATCTTTTGCCGAAAATCGTAAGATTCAAGTTTTATGGTCGGGCGGAATTGATTCGACGCTCGCGCTCGTTTCGATTATCAAAGAACTGGAAAAACAAGAAGATTTCGCGCGGTTGGAAATTCTTTTATCCAAGGAATCAATCGCGGAATATCCGACATTTTTTCGCGATGTGATAGAAAAAAAACTGAATTATATTTTATTCGAACCGCCGATTTATGATTATTTGAACGCTGAAAAAATTATTTTAACGGGCGAACACGGCGACCAGCTTTTCGGCAGCGACAAGGTTCAGCATTTCGTAATGACGAATCAGGCGTTTCGTCCGTTTGAAGAAATTTTGCCGATAGTTATTGCGCGAAAACTCGGTTCGGCGAAATCGGTTGACGCGATAATCTCTTACTTAATACCGCAGATCGAAAAATCGCCCGTCAAGATCGAAACGCTTTTTGATTTCCTGTGGTGGATGAATTTTTCGCTCAAATGGCAGCATGTTTCGCTCAGAATGTTTTACGAAGAAGAAAACGAAAAATTTTCACTGGACGAAAATTTTCTGCATTTTTTCAGCGCGAAGGATTTTCAAAATTGGTCGGTTTCGAATCACGAATCGAAGATAAAACAAACGTGGAATTCTTATAAATACGTCGCCAAAGAATGTATTTTCGATTTTCACCAAGACGAAAATTATTTGCTGAATAAAGAGAAAGAGCAATCGCTGAAAGATGCGATTATTTCTCAGCCTTCGTGGACGAGGTTTATCAAACGACCGCTGAAGAATTTGATGTTGTTCGGCGGCTTTTGATTTTTACGGCGTGAGCCATTTTGTTTCGAGCTCGCCGTTTTCGTGCCAGCGAAAAAGCGAACGGCGATGACCTTTGACGCTCATTTCCAGACAATCGACTTCGTCTATTGTCGAAGTAACGACGACAAAGTTCGCGCGCCCTTCTTCGGATTCTTCGTGCGTCGGTTCGCGGTCGATCAAATCTTCGGGCAAACCGGAAGTCGGTTTTCTGCTTTCCTGCGTCGGCGGTTCGCCGACATAACAGCGGCGCGAAAAAAGCTCGGTCGAAACCCATTGTTCGTCGGCGAGTTCGTCTTTTGTGTGCAGTTCGGCTTTGCCCTTGATGCGAACCTGAAGGCGATCTTCAGGACTGTAAAAAAGCCAGTAAACATTCGGATTCGCTTTAAGCTGATTGATTTTAGGGCTTCCGGTATGTGAGTGAAAAGCGAGCATCGGCGGTCTGCGCCAAAATCTTCGCAAAACGACGATCCGCAGACTCGGCTCCTGATCGCAGATGCTTCCGAATACGGGAAGATGAAACGGATGCTTTCGCTGCAAAGTTCCGAGGTCGAGACTTTTCCAGACTCTTTTTAATATCTCGCCGTGTGAAATCGGCTTATCCCAAATGGTTTTTGCGTCTTGCATAATCAAACGAAAATTCGAACAGGATGAACAGGGTTGGTCAGGATTTTTATTTCATCCTGCGTATCTTGCTCATCCTGCTTAAATTATATTCTAAAATTATTGACGTAATTTTTCTATAATGGCGCTCGCAAAATCTGCCGTCGAAGCCGAGCCGCCCAAATCTTTCGTGCGAATTTCGCCTTCGGCAAACACGTCCATCATCGCTTTTTCCATCCGATCCGCCGCGTCTATTTCGCCGATATGACGGAGCATCAAAAGCGCGGACATCATAATCGCCGTCGGATTGGCGATGCCTTGTCCGGCGATGTCGGGCGCAGAACCGTGAACGGCTTCGAAAACCGCTCCTTGTTCGCCGATATTCGCGCCGGGCGCGAGTCCCAAACCGCCGATCAAACCGGCGCATAAATCCGAAACGATGTCGCCGTAAAGATTTTCGAGAACCATCACGTCGAATTGTTCGGGACGCATTACGAGCTGCATGCAAGCGTTGTCAATGATTTTGTCGTCGGCTTCGATGTCGGGAAATTCCTTCGACACGTTGTAAAAACATTCGAGAAAAAGTCCGTCGGAAAGCTTCATAATGTTGGCTTTGTGCATCGCCGTGACTTTTTTGCGATTATTTTTAACGGCGTGTTCGAAGGCGTATTTCGCGATGCGCGTCGAGGCTTTTTCGGTGATGATTTTTATGGATTCGACCACGCCGGGAACGACGACGTGTTCGAGTCCGGCGTATAAATCTTCCGTATTTTCGCGCACGATTATCAGATCGAGTTCGGGATAACGGCATTCGACATTCGGCAGAGCTTTGATCGGACGAACGTTTGCATATAAATCCAGGGCTTTTCTCAAACCGACATTGACCGACGTAAAGCCTTTACCGATAGGAGTTGCGAGCGGTCCTTTGAGCGCGATTCTGTTGCGTTTGATCGACGCGATGGTTTCTTCGGGAATCGTCGTGCCGAATTTTTCCAGCGCGTACGCGCCGATGATCTGCGTTTCCCATTCGATTTCAACGCCTGTCGCTTCGATTGTGCGAACGGTCGCCGCGACGATTTCCGGTCC
>Ga0070689_100003080_pt1 | contig 10990 bp, 5 predicted proteins | sample KBSS23HmetaG_FD_64669 | JGI IMG/M metagenome (GOLD analysis project Ga0070689, IMG submission 64669) | Switchgrass rhizosphere microbial communities from Kellogg Biological Station, Michigan, USA - KBS S2-3H metaG | ecosystem: Host-associated > Plants > Roots > Rhizosphere ... | reverse complement strand
CAGGTCGACAACGTCGCGGAGGCGAGCCGCGACGCGCAGATCGCGAAGGGGCACCTGCAGAGGCTCGTCGGGTTCGTGCGAGCGGGCCGCCGCGACGAGGCGCTGGCGTTCCTCGCGTCGGGCGAGAGCCGGCTCGCGATCGGCGCCTTCCGCCAGGACGTCCGCCGCATTCGCCGAGAAGAGGATCGCCTGCTCGCGGCGCACCGCCTGGAGGCGAGCACGCGCGGTTGGCTGACGTTCGCAGGCGCGCTCCTCCTCGCGGCGGCTTCGTGCGGCCTCCTCGTCCTCGGGTGGCGGCGCGAGCACGCGCACGAGACGTTGGTGGAGACGCTCGCGCGCGAGGCGCGCGCCCGCCTTCGCGCCCTCTCCGCGCTCGCGGCGGCGCTGTCCGATGCGCGCTCGCCCTCGGCGGTCGCGGCGGTGGTGGTCGAGCAAGGGATGCGCGCCGTCGGCGCCGACGCGTGCGCGCTCTACATGATCGACGAGACCGGGGACGCGTGGGATCTCGCCGCCGAGCGGGGGATGGCGCCGGAGATCGTCGAGAGGGTCCGGCGGATCACCGAGGAGTCCGGCAGCCCGAAGGCGTTCGCCGCGATCAAGGCGGGCCGGGCGACGTGGGCCGAGGACGACGCCGCGCACATGGCGATCCACCCCGCGTTCGCCACCGCGGCGGGGCGGGGAGGGAAGGCGTTCTGGTCGGTGCCGCTCCTCTCGGAGGAGCGCCCGATCGGCCTCCTCGACGCGAGCTTCCGCGAGGGCCGGAAGTTCTCGGAGGACGAGCGGGCGTTCGTCGAGACGCTGGCGAACCTGTGCGGGATCGCGCTGCTCCGCGCGGCGCGGACCGAACGCGAGCACGACGTGCGCCGCTGGCTCACGACCACGCTGCGCAGCATCGGGGACGCCGTGATCGCGACCGACGCCAAGGGCGCCATCACGTTCATGAACCCGATCGCCGAGGAGCTCACGGGGTGGAGCGAGGTCGAGGCGCGCGGGCGGGCGCTCGACGACGTCTTCCGCGTCTTCTCCCGCGATACGGGCGAAGCGCTCGAGAGCCCCGTGGCACGAGTCCTCCGCGGCGCGGCGCCGGCAGGCGCGGCCAGGCAGCCGATGCTGCGGTCGAAGAGCGGCGCCGAGATCCCGATCGCCGAGAGCGGCGCGCCGATGCGGAACGAGGCGGGGCGGATCATCGGGGTGGTCCTCGTCTTCCGCGACGTGACCGAGGAGCAGCGGGTCCTCAAGGCGGCGGAGGACGCGCGCGCGAAGGAGCGCTGGCTCCGCGACGAAGCGGAGCTCGCGAGCCGCGCGAAGGACGACTTCCTCGCGACGGTCTCGCACGAGCTCCGCACGCCGCTGAACGCGATCCTGGGCTGGACGATGATGCTCCGCAACCGGGGCCCGTCGGAGGAGATCGACCGCGCCCTCACGATCGTCGAGCGGAACGCGCGCACGCAGGCGAAGCTGATCGACGACGTCCTCGACGTCTCGCGGATCATCAGCGGGAAGCTCGCGCTGAACCTCGGCCCGACGAACGTCGCCGACGTCGTCGCGGCGGCGATCGAGACGGTGACCCCGGCGGCGGTGGCGAAGGAGATCGTGATCGACGCGGAGGTCGCCGACGGGACGCTGACGATCACCGCCGACGCCGACCGGATGCAGCAGGTCGTGTGGAACCTCCTGTCGAACGCGGTGAAGTTCACGCCGAAGGGGCGAAAGGTGTCGGTGCGCGTGTCTCGACAAGGCGGCGACGTCGGCATCAGCGTGAAGGACACCGGTGAGGGGATCCGTCCCGAGGTCCTGCCCCTGGTCTTCGAGCCGTTCCAGCAGGCCGACGCGTCGACGACGCGGCGTCACGGTGGCCTCGGGCTCGGCCTCGCGATCGTGAAGCAGCTCGTGGTCGCGCACGGCGGCTCGGTGCGCGCGCGGAGCGACGGACCCGGCCGCGGCGCGACCTTCGAGGTCCAACTGCCGGCGCGGTCGGCCGTCGTCGCCGTCGGCCGATCGGCGCGCGCCGCCGCGACGATGAGCGTGGTCACGGAGGTGAAGCGCGGACCGCGGATCGACGGGCTCCGCATCCTCGTCGTCGACGACGAGTACGACGCGCGAGCGCTCGTGGGCCAGGTCCTCGCGGAGCACGGCGCCGACGTCCACGTCGCGGCCTCGGTCGAGGAGGCGCTCGAGAAGTTCGCCGCGGTGCGCCCCGACGTCATCGTGAGCGACGTCGGGATGCCCGACGCCGACGGCTACGCCTTGATCCGGAGGATCCGCGCGTTCGCGTCCGACGCCGGCGGGCGGACGCCGGCGATCGCGCTCACGGCGTACGCGCGCGTCGAGGACGCGCAGCGCGCGTTCGTGGCCGGCTACCAGATGCACGTGGCGAAGCCGGTGGAGCCGTCGCAGCTCGTCATCGCCGTCGCGGATCTCGGCGGGCGCCGCGTCGCCTGATAACACGCCGCCGCGCTCGGCGCCCGGGACATTTCGATTTCCCGACTTGCCGAATCCGATGAACGCCGTTGCCATTTGGTAACGACCCCGCGCCATGACGCGCAGTCCCGGAGGACGAGAGGGGCGCGTCACGCGCGGGCGAGGTGTCGGGTGTCGCGCTCCGATGGGCGAATGTCATGGAGAAAGCGACGTGAATGTCCGACGAAGTCCGCATCGTTATTTTGTATTTTGTGCGCCCGCGTGATTGACGGATCAGACGGTGCGTGATAACCCGCTTGCCGACTTTCGATAACGAGGAACGAGGAGCGCGCCGCGAGCGCGAATGGCCGTGATCTGTCACGCGCCGTCGCGAATCGCGCCGTTTCCCTGCTTTTTTTTTGGCTCGTTCGCGTGATCGAAGGACGGAGCATTTGATGAGTATCCGGCGCGCGCCGCGAGAAACGGGATTCGTGTGTCGTGTGGTCGCGCGTTGGTGAAGTGAAATATCGAGAGGTCGGTCCGTGTTCTGAAATCGAGCCATGGAGTTCGAATGAGTCGTCATTTATTTGCGTCCACCGTATTGATCGAGGCGATCAACAAGTGCAATCTCGCGTGCGATTTCTGCGAGGCGAACTGCACGGTGAATCAGCATTTGCCGCGGCGCGAGATCGATCCCGAGCAGCTCTCGCTCATGTTGGGGAAGATCGAGAAGCTGATCGTCAACGTCGTCTTCCAGGGCGACTGCGAGCCGACGTTGAACCGCCGGCTGCCGGAGCTGGTGGAGGTGGCGTCGCGTTTCACGAGCAGCGTCGCGATCGTCACGAACGGGACGCAGCTCCGCGAGGCGTACGTGCGCGAGCTCGTCGCGCGCGGCGCGAGCTGGTTCGCCATCTCGATCGACGATCACCGCCCCGAGGTGTTCAACCGACTCCGCCCGCCGGCCGATCTCGGCGTGATCCGCGGCCACCTGGCGCGGCTGATCGAGATCCGCGACACCGAGAGCCCCCATCTCCACGTGGTGGTGCACAAAATCGTATTTCCGAGCGACGACGTCGATTCGCTGAAGGCGTTCGTCCGGACGTTCTACCTGGAGCACGGCGTCAACCAGATCACGTTCTCGCCGCTCGTCGAGAACGGCGACACCAAGTGCCCGGATTGGCTCACGCTCCGCAATCGGCTCGAGTCGGAGCTCCTGGCCGAGGGCATCTACATCAACCTGCGAGAGTTCGGCGCATATCCATACAAGACCGCGCACCGCTACTGCGGCACGAACCTCCTCTTCATCGATCATCAGGGAGAGCTCAGTCCGTGCGGGCTGCACGTCCGGCGCAGCCGCGGATTCGGCAACCTCCTCACGCAGTCGCTCGACGAGATCTCCGCGAGCGAGAGGTTCGTCGAATTCCACAACTACTGGCAGGGGCGCCGGTACTCGGAGCGCCTCCCCGCGCATTGCCAGGACTGCTTCGTCCTCAAGGGGCACTATCACCGCTATACGCTCAACGAAGGCCACCGCTCCGGCCTTCAGTTCCTTCACCACCCCGACCTGTACGCCGGTTCTCCGCCGGAGCCCGCCGGCCTCGTCCCGGCTTCTTCCCTCACGAGGCACGCCCGAGATGTCCACGATGGTTGACCCCGATCGCGCCTTCCGCACCGCCGACCTGCCGCCGCACTGGGCGCGTCTGACCGAGATCGCCTGGGCGGCAGCGCGCCACTCCGAGCCGCTCCGCGCCGCCGCCATCGAGCGCAGCGAGGCGCTCTTCGCCGAGTACCTGCGCACGGGCCGGCTCGAGCTCCTCTTCCGCCAGGCGCTCGCCGTGGACGAGATCACGTGGATCCTCTTCTACAATCGGCTCTATCGGCACCACTCCCTCGTCCACGTGCGCCCGCCGTCGCCGGTCGCCGGCGAACCGGACGACGGCTGGATGACCCACGCCGATTTCTGCTTCGTGAACGCGCGGGCCACCGGGCGGTTCCCGAGCCAAACCGGCGATTTCATCGCCGCGACCCACATCCTGCCGGTGCTGCGCGTGCGCGGGATCCACCTGGCGCCGTTCTTCCAGAGCGCCTTCGGGATCGTCTATGCGCAGGACAGCTTTTCGCATATCGCGAACGACGTGACGCACGCCGCGTTCGAAGCGCAGGGGCTGGATCGGCGCGATCAGCTCCGCTACTTCATCGACTGCTGCCACCTCACCGGGAAGGCGATCGGGTTCGATCTCACGGCGCACACGTGCGGCTTCTCCAAGGTGTCCCTCGACCGCCCCGAGCTCTTTCGCTGGATTCGCTTCGACGCGGGATACGACCGCCTCTTTCGCGGCATGACCATCGACGAGCAATACGAGGAGGTGGCGCAGGCGGAGTTCGCCTCGGCGGTCCGGGCCGTGACGCGAACCCTCTGCGCCGAGCACGGGCTCGACTCGCTCGAGAGCGAGAAGGCCGCTCCGGCGCGCGCCGACGCGGTGCAATCGCTGGTCAAGGCGGTGGTGCGCTCGCACGGGTACTACCCGGTGGTGCCGCATACGTGGAACGGCGTCGGACTCCCCGGCCTCCGCTCGTACGACAAGGAAGGGGGCTATCCGAACTGGGACTATCGCGACGCCGAAGGGAACGATCAATCGGCGCACGCCATCGGTATCCATGCATCATTCAAGTTCCACACCGGGCTCCGCGCGAACCGCGTCGCCTCGGGCGCCGGCCCCTTCGGCGAGACGGTCGACTATCTCGCCGGTGTCTTTCCGCGGATGCACGGCCTCTATGGATTCGACTTCGTCCGGATCGACTACGTCGATCACGTGTTCCGCGCGACCGAGGTCGGAGAGGACGGCTCCGAGGCGGTCGTCTCGGAGCAGCTCTCGCCGAGCCAGCTCCGCGCGATCGCCGCGGCGGCGCGGGCCGCGTTCCCGCCCGCGGGGATGCTCGCCGACCACGTAGGGAACGACGTCGACCGGTATCGCCGCGCCGGCTTCGCGGCGGTGCTCGGGCGCGAGGTGCAGCACCCGCTCGGCAAATACCAGGTCATCGAGCTCCTCGATTTCAACCAGAAGCTCGTCGCCGAGCAGCGGCGCGACCGGCGCTACGGCACGGCGGTCTTCCCGATCGACACGCACGACATGGGCCACCCGGCGCTCCTGGGGCGCGACCTCGCACAGCGCGAGGACCGCGCCGGCCTCCTCCTCCGCCACTTCTTCTCGCGTTTCGCGACCGCCGGCGTCGGCCATCGCCCCAAGTACGAGACGATGGGCTGCCAGGACATGAGCCGCGGGATCTACCGCGCCAACAACGAAGCGGTCAGCATGGAGTGGGGGGGCGACCGCGCGGCGCTCGCCGCATACCACCTCGTCGAGGACACGTGGGAGTCGCTCCGCGCGGAGTGGCGGGGTGGGCACCTCGTCGCGAACTACGTATTCGACGAAGACTGCTGGTGGCGCGTCGACTGCCCGCGCACGAGGCGGTCGTACGTCGTGGTCACGTGGATCGGCGCGACGTACGCGTGGGACCGCGCGCTCTCCGCCGCGGTCGCGACGACCGTCTCGCTCGCCGATCTGCCTCCGGTGGAGCGCGCCGAGCCGGTGCTCGGGATCCGCCCGTCGCCGTCGAGCGACGATGTCCGCTCGATCCGCGTCGATCCGAGCCGGATCAGCCTCGAGCTCGGGCATGATCGCTCCCTCCACGTGCGCCGGCCCGATCGAACGAGCTGGCTCATTCGCCTCCACCTCCGCACGACGGCCCTCCCATGACCCGATCCATTGCAGTCTTCGGCGATCTCAACCTCGACACGAGCGTCAACGTCCACGGCTTCCCGGTGGCGGTCGGGGACACGATGTTCTCGATCGACGGGATCGGCGATCTCGTGGGGGGCGCGGCGGCGAACGTCGCGTGCGGCCTCACCGCGCTCGGCGAAGAGGTGCGCTTCGGCGCCGCGATCGGCGGCGACCCGATCGGCGACGTGGTGCTCGGCCGCCTCGCGGCGCTCGGCGTCTCCACGAGCTTCGTCCGCCGCGACTGGCCGGTGACGTCGCGCACGGTCGTCTTGATCGATCCGCGCGGGAGCCGCCTCTGCATCAACGACCCGAAGCTCGCCAATCGCTACCGCTTCCCCGACGACGCGGTGGACGCAACGATCGGCGACAGCCCGTTCGTCTTCACGTCGACCCAGAGCTGGTGCCGCCACGTCGCGCGGCGCGCGCGCGAGCTCGGGCGACGCGTCGCCGTCGACGTGCAGGCGATCGTCACCGACGACGACTACCACAAGGACTTCTTCCGCCACGCGCACGTCGTCGTCTTCAGCACCGAGCGCCTCTCGATGCACTCGCACGATTTCATCCGGCGCCTGTGGGCCGACTACGACGTCGAGGTGGCGGCGGCGACGCACGGGAAAGACGGCGCGACGCTGGGCGTCCGCGCGACGGGGGAGATCGTCCACGAGCCGAGCTTCGACGTGCGGCGCGTGGTCGACACGACCGGCGCCGGCGACGCGTTCACGAGCGGCTTCCTTTCGGCGCTCGCGCGCGGGAAGAGCCCGCGCGACGCGCTCACCCTCGGGCAGCTCACGGCGGCGTACAAGATCGGCGAGAAAGGATCGACCCACGGCTTCCCGCCACCTGCGACGCTCGACGCGCTCTTCGTGGAGCGACGCCGTTGACGCGCGCGCACCTCCTCATGCTCGAGTCGACGTTCGGCGACCGGTACCGCGCGTGGGGGCTCGACTCGCTCGTCGACGTGGCGACGAGCCCGGCGATGCACGAGCTCTATCTCGAGGACTTTCCGCGCGCGTGGGGCGACGAGGCGACCCGCCGGCGCCTCGCCGTCATCGGTCCGAACGACTATTTCTACAAGTGGCGCGGCGACGAGCTCGTCCATTTCGCCGATACGCCGCTCGCCGGCCTGCTCGACCGCGTCGAGCCGCGTTACGTGGCTCCGGCGGTCACGAACGGCCGCGCGTCGGGGCTCCCCCTGGCGGGCGGCAATCACCAGCTCCTCTTCGTCAATCGTCGCCGCACCGACGTCGTCCCCGCGACGTTCGACGAGCTCCTCCGCGAGACGTGGCGGCTCCGCGAAGGCCGCTCCGTCCTCTGGCCGTTCGTGTACCCGACGAACGCCTGCTATTTCGTATTTCCGCTCCTCTACGGGCTCGGCGCGCCGCTCTGGTCCGACCCGTCGCGCCCCGACGTCGGGATCACGCGCGACGCGCTCTACAGACTCCTCGAGCTCCACAAAGAGCTCATGTACGACCGCGTCATCCTTCCCGTGAAATGGGAGCAGTACCACAGCGTCTTCGAATTCCAGACCGGGCGCGCCGCGTTCTCGTTCGGCGGCGACTGGGACATCGCCGCGCACCGCGCGGCGCTCGGAGACGATCTGGTCATCGCGCCGATACCGAGCCTCGAGCGCGAGTGCCGATCGACCGCCAATTGCTTTTATCTCTTCCTCGCGCGCGACATGTCGCAAGACGCGCTCGCGTCGGCGGGGCGCGCCGCCGAGCTCCTCCTCGGGGACGACGTCCAGCGCGATCTCGCGCGCACGCTCCGCCGCGCGCCGGTGCGCCGCGGCGCCGGCCGCGGTCTCGCTCTCGATGCCGATGTCGATCGCGACGCAGAGCGGAGCGCGGACGTGTTCGCCCGCGCCGTGTTCCTCCCGCCGCACCGGATCGTGTCCCACATCTTCCACGTGCTCGCGGATCTCTTCGAGCCCGGGGTGCTCGTGCGGCATCCGCTCGGCGAGCTCACGGATCGCGCGTGCGAGAAGATCGCCGGTCCTCACAGCGCGGTGCCGGTTCGATGAAGAGCCGCGTCCGCGTCATGATCCTCGGCGGGACGGGGCTCCTCTCGCGCGGCGTGACCGACGCGTGCGTCGCGCGCGGGCACGAGGTGATCCATTTCACACGCGGCCGCCGTCCGGCGGACCCGCGCGCACACTGGATCGCAGGCGACCGCGATCGTGAGGCCGATCTCGTCGCGGCGGCGGCGCTCCGGCCGGACGTCGTCATCGACATGCTCTGCTTCACCGCCGCGCAGGCCGCGGCGGCGACGCGCGCGTTCGGTGGGCGGATCGCGCAGCTCGTCCTGTGCTCGACCGCGTGCGTCTACGATCTCGGCGCCCTCGCGCGTGCGCCGCGCCTCGCCGACGAGTCGACCCCCACAGCGTCGCGCTGGCACTACGGGCGCGCGAAGGCGGAGGCCGAAGCGGTCGTCGTCGACGCGGAGCGGCGCGGCCTTTTCCGCACGACGATCTTCCGCCCGTCGCACGTCTACGGTGACGGCGCGGTCGTGCACCAGCTCGGCACCGACGGTCTCCGCGTCCTCTTTCGCGTCGCGCGCGGCCTCCCGGTGCTCGTCCTCGATGGCGGTACGGCGCGGTGGCAGGCATGCCACGCGAGCGACGCGGGCGTCCCGTTCGCCGCCGCGTGCCTCGCGCCTCGCTTCTACGGAGGCGTGTACCACGTCGCCCACGGCGAGGTGCTCACGTGGCTCGACGTGGTCCGTGCGTTCGGCCGCGCCGTCGGGCGAGAGCCGCGGATCGCGAGCATCGCGAGCGACGTGCTCGAGCGCCGCGCGCGGCCCGATGCCGACGAGTTCGCGCTGGAGGTCGGGCGCCACGGGCTCGCGGTGGACGCGGCGCGCGTGTCGGCCGACGTGCCCGGGTTCCGTCGCACCGTCCCATTCGACGAGGGGCTGCGGCGGGCGTGGCGCGCCGCCGACCCGCCGCCGTCGCTCGCGTACGACGCCGAGCTCGAGCGGATGGTGCTCGCATGAAGCTCGGCGAGCTCCTCCTCGACCACGGCGCGATCGACCGCGAGCAGCTCGACGCGGCGCTCCGCGATCAGCGCCGCGCGGGCGGGCGGATCGGCGAGCACCTCGTGCGCCGCCAGGCGATCACCGAGGCGTCGCTCCATTACCACCTCGGCCTCCAGCTCTCGCGGCGCGTCGAGGAGCAGCGAAGGTTCGGGCGGCTCCGCCTCGTCGCCGATCTCGCGCGCGACTTCTTCCGCGTGTCGCCGCGCTCGTGCGCGGCGAGCGTCGCGCTGATCTTCGCCGGGACGTCGCTGTCGATGACGTTCCCGTATTTCGTGAAGCTCGTCTTCGATCACGGCGGCGACGACGCCGGGGGGACGCTCCGCCTCGTCTTGCTCTTCGTATCGCTCCAGCTCCTCGCGCAGCTCGCGTTCTATCTCGGTCATCAACTCTTCAACACCGCCAACGTCCGCTTCTCGACCCACGTGCGGCGCAGGCTCCATCGCACGATCCACGACCTCCACTTCACGACGTTCGCCCAGAGGACTGCGGGGCAGTGGCTCACGCACCTCACGAGCGACGTCGACAACGTGATCGAGCGCTGGGAGCGCCTCTATCTGGTCTTTTTCCGCAACGCCTTCGCGATCTCGATCTCGGCGGTCGTCCTCGCGCTCGTCGACCCGGCGCTCACCGTGCTCGTCCTCGTCCTCTCCGTCTTCATGGTGGTCGTGCCCGGCCGGATCAGCAACATGGCGAATCCGGCGTTGATGCGCCGCCCGCACCTCGTCGCGTCGATCATCGATCGCCTTCGCGAGGGGCTCCGCGGCTTCCGCGTGCTGAAGGCGCTCGGCGCGGAGCGGCACGCGCTCGCCGAGATCGGCCGGCGCTTCGACGAGCACTACACGAACGACTTCCGCATGGTGCGCTTCTGGAACGTCGCCTTCAACCTGCGGATGGTGATGGGGGCGCTCCTCGTCGGCCTCGTCCTCTTCGTGGGGGGACACCGCGTCATCGACGGGCGGTACGGCGCGAGCGACCTCATGCTCGTCATCGTCACGGTCAACATGCTCGCGCCGTACGTCGACGAGCTCATGCAAGTCATCATCAGCACCAACGACGTGAAGCGCTATTGGCAGCGCTGCGCCGAGATCCTCTCCGCCAACGTCGCCGATGACGCCGGAGCGGCGCGATCGACGCGGGCGGAGGACCGATCGCGCGCCGATGCGCCGCGCGCGGGGGAGGTGCGGATCGAGCAGCTCGCGTTCGCGTACGGAGGCCGGCGCGTCTTCGATCGCCTCTCCCTCGAGCTCGGTGCGCGTCGCTGCACGGCGGTGATCGGTCAGAGCGGTGCAGGCAAGTCGACGCTCCTCCGGCTCCTCATGAAGGAGCTCGCGCCGGACGGGGGGAGGATCCTCGTCGACGGGAGGCCGCTCGCCGACCTGCCCGTGGCCGACGTTTGCGAGCGGATCGCGTACATCGCGCAGCGTCCGGCGATCTTCCACGACACGGTGGCGAACAACATCCGCTTCGGCGCGATGGCGTTCATGGACGATGTGCCGCTCGCGGCGATCGAGCGCGCGGCGCGGCGGGCCGGGATCCACGACCGGATCGCCGCGCTGCCGGACGGCTACGACACGGTGATCGGCGACGGCGGACACCCGCTCTCGGGGGGAGAGCGCGCGCGCATCGCGATCGCCCGCGCGCTCGTGAAGTCGCCGTCGATATGCCTCTTCGACGAGCCCACGGCGTCGCTCGACCCGGAGAACGCGCGCCTCGTCGCCGACGCGCTGCTCGGGCTGCGCGGCCACTGCACGGTCGTCGTCTGCACCCACGACACG
>Ga0070689_100003073_pt1 | contig 10995 bp, 9 predicted proteins | sample KBSS23HmetaG_FD_64669 | JGI IMG/M metagenome (GOLD analysis project Ga0070689, IMG submission 64669) | Switchgrass rhizosphere microbial communities from Kellogg Biological Station, Michigan, USA - KBS S2-3H metaG | ecosystem: Host-associated > Plants > Roots > Rhizosphere ... | reverse complement strand
ACCGATCCGATCTGGTGGGTATATCTCTTCTGGCTGCCTGACTTTCTTCACAAGCGCCACGGGCTGGGTCTTAAAGACTTCGGATTGCCGCTTGTGGTGGTTTATTTGTTAGCAGACATTGGCAGCATTGGCGGCGGCTGGCTCTCGTCGTCGTTGATCAAGCGTGGTTGGACCATCAACGAAGGACGCAAACTGGCAATGCTGGTTTGTGCTCTGGCTGTGATGCCGATTGTCTTCGCGGCCCAGACCTCGAATCTCTGGCTCGCGGTCGTCTTGATTGGCGTTGCGGCTGCCGCGCATCAGGGTTGGTCCTGCAATCTCTTTACGACTACGTCCGACATGTTTCCACGACACGCAGTCGGATCGGTTGTCGGCATCGGTGGTATGGCCGGTGCTATCGGGGGGATGATGATCGCTCGTTTGGTCGGAGAGATACTCGAGCGCACGGGCAGCTACGTGCCTATCTTTATCATCGCCGCATCTGCTTATATCGCGGCCTTATTCGTGTTTCACCTGTTGTCGCCAAACCTGGAGCCAGCTGATCTTGGATAGCCACAAAAAGGCACAAAAGGCACAAAAAAGAAGAGACGATCAAAAGCCTTTTGTGCCTAAGCCAAAGACAAATTGTCGCTGGGACATTGTTAGTCTGGGCGAGGTGATGCTGCGGCTCGATCCCGGCGAAGAACGGATTGCGACCACGCGCACGTTTCGCGTGTGGGAAGGTGGTGGTGAGTACAACGTTGCGCGCGGATTGAAGCGCTGTTTCGGCATGGATGCCGCAGTCGTGACTGCGCTGGCTGATAATGCCGTCGGACGGCTGGTCCAGGATCTGATTTACCAGGGCGGCGTGGACCAGTCACACTTGCAGTGGGTGAAGTTTGACGGTGTCGGACGCACGGTTCGGAACGGGCTCAACTTCACCGAACGGGGTTTTGGCGTGCGTGCGGCGGCGGGATGCTCTGATCGTGGTCATACTGCGGTTTCACAACTGAAGCCGGGCGACGTCGATTGGGAACAGATATTTGGTGTGGAAGGGGCGCGTTGGTTTCACACGGGCGGGATCTTTTGTGCGCTGTCGGAGACGACGCCGGCAGTTGCGCGTGAAGCGATGGAGGTCGCGAGAAAGCACGGCACGATCGTGTCTTACGATCTCAACTATCGCGAATCGCTCTGGAAGTCGATCGGCGGGCAGGCAAAAGCAGTGGCGGTGAATCGCGAGCTGGCGCCGCTCGTCGACGTGATGATCGGCAATGAAGAAGATTTCACCGCCGCGCTCGGATTCGAAGTCAAAGGACAGGATGAGCATCATTCCAAGCTCGACGTGCGCAATTTTCAACGCATGATCGAACGCGCAGTGGCTGAGTTTCCGAACTTCAAAGTGGTGGCGACTACGTTGCGGAACGCGAAGACAGCGACGATCAACGACTGGGGCGCTGTTTGTTATACCGCGGGTCAGCTTTACGAGGCGCCGGTGCGGGAGAACCTCGAGATTCTCGATCGGATCGGTGGCGGTGATTCGTTCGCGTCAGGATTGATCTACGGATTTCTGACCGGACGCGGGCCGCAATGGGCGGTCGAATGCGGTGCGGCACACGGCGCGCTGGCGATGACGACGCCGGGTGATACGACGATGGCGACATTGGCCGAAGTTGAGCGCGTTATGAAAGGTGGGACGGCGCGGGTTGCACGATGAATAAGAGTGAGGTTCTAAAACAGATTAAAGACACCGGCGTGATTCCGGTTGTGCGTGCGACGACGGCGGATGAAGCGATGCGCGCGATCGATGCGATTCGTGAGGGTGGGATCTCAGTGCTTGAGATCACGATGACTGTGCCGGGCGCGGTTGGCGTGATCGAACAGGTTGCTGCTCGTTTTGGAAACGATGCGTTGGTTGGAGCGGGGACAGTGCTCGATGCTGAGACGGCGAGGGACTGCGTTTCGGCAGGAGCGCAGTTTATCGTCAGTCCCGCTCTGAATATGGAGACGATTGCTTATTGTCGCGAGCAGGACGTGGCAGTGATGCCGGGCGCGTTAACACCGACGGAAGTGGTCCAGGCGTGGAATGCCGGCGCGGATTTCGTGAAGGTGTTTCCGGCGGGAGCTGTCGGTGGCGCGAGTTATCTCAAAGCTTTGAAAGCGCCGCTGCCGCAGATCGAATTAGTTCCGACTGGCGGCGTCTCGTTGAAGACAGCCGCAGATTTCATCAAAGCCGGCGCTGCCGCTCTTGGCGTTGGCGCAGATTTGGTCGACATCAAAGCAATTCGTGAAGGACAGGCGGCGTTGATCACCGAGCGCGCTAAACAGTTTGTCGAAATAGTAAGAGCTAGCCGCGGATGAACACGGATTTTTTACTGATTGACGCCACTGGCCAGGAAGCCGCCGTCGACCGCAAGCACTTCGCCGTTAACAAAACTTGCGGAGTCTGAGGCGAGGAAGATTGCGGCGCCGGCTAGTTCATCAACGTTCCCGAAACGCTTCATAGGCGTGCGCAACAGAAACTCGCGGCCACGTTCCGTCTCGTCGAGCAGTTTCTGATTTAAGGCAGTGCGAAAGACGCCCGGCGCGATCGCATTAACACGCACGCCACGCGGTCCCCATTCAATCGCCAGCGATTTCGTCAACGACGCGACTGCCGCCTTGCTCGCAGAATAAGCTGCGACTTCGTAAAGCGCCACAAACGTTGAGAGCGACGCGATGTTGATGATGCTGCCCGACTCGCGTTCGAGCATGTGTCGCCCAAACACCTGCGCCGCCCGAAGCGTGCCGGTGAGGTTCGTGTCGATGATGTCGTTCCAGTCCTTTTCCAGAAAATCCAGCGTAGGCGCGCGCTTGGTGCGGCCGGCGGAATTCACCATAATGTCGACTTTCCCAAAAGCCCGGATCGATTCGTCGAGCACACGTTGCAGCGAAGCACGATCAGACACGTCGGAAGCTACGCGAAGCGAGCGACGCCCGCGTTGCTCGATCTCCGCGGCCGCGGTTTCAACGGCATCGATGCGCCGCGACGTGGGCACGACATCCGCGCCCGCCTCCGCCATTCCTTTCGCGATGGCCAGGCCGATTCCGGATGTGCCGCCGATGATGACCGCAACCTTGCCGTTGAGTTCGAGTCCAGAATAGCTCATGTGGTTTTACCAATTTAGTTTGTTGGACTGTCTTGTGTAGCACCGAACAGGCGATGTCGTCAACTATTAAAAGCTCCCAAAAACTCTACAAACTAAAGGCCTTTCGCGAGCATACTGCCCGCGCTCAAATCGTGCTTGTTTGTTTTGTTAGCCACGTGTTAAAGTCAAGGCTCGCATACGAAATTGGTCATACCACCTAGATGGCAAGCATAGAAATCCCCAGAGCGGCTGCAATCAGCGATTACGCAATCATCGTCGATCCCAACGACAACGTTGCCGTGGTCAAGACAGCGACGTTTGCCGATCTCGAAGTGTTAATACCAAACGGCGAGATCGTAAAACTCCGCGGTGCGATACCGCCGGGTCATCGTTTTGCAACCTGCGACATACCCGCGGGAGAGTTTGTCCGGCAGTTTGGCCAGCCCATCGGGACTTCGCTCGGCATTCGCAGCGGCGAGCAGATCACGCACGCAAACATGACCAACGACGTGCCGATCATAAGAGATTTGCCGGAGACGCTGCACACGCCGCCGCCCGACTACATTCCCGAAGCCGAACGCAATACGTTCATGGGTTATCGCCGCCGCGACGGTCGAGTGGGCACACGAAACTTTGTGCTGATCGTGCCGACGAGCATGTGCGCGAGTCACGAAGCGCAGCAGATCTCAATGATCGCGGAGTTCACGCTTTACAATCGCGATAAGTATCCGAATGTCGATGGTGTAGTCGCCATCCCACACAACAAGGGTTGCGGCTGCCAGGAGGGCTCGACCATCGACGTGATGCTGCGCACGCTCTCGAACTATGCGGACCATCCCAACGTCGGCGGCGTGATCCTGATCGATCTCGGTTGCGAGAAAACAAACCTGGCCCAGGTAGAAAAATATTTACTCAAGCGAGAGAAGTCGTTTGATAAGCCGGTGGCGAAGATTGGTATTCAGGAAGTCGGCGGCACGCAGGCGGCGATTCAAAAGGGCTTGAGCGAAGTCGAGCGCATGTTGCCGGAAGTGAATCAAACTGCGCGCGAAGAGTGTTCCGTCAGCGAGTTGGTGCTTGGTGTGAAGTGTGGTGGCTCGGACGGGTTCTCGGGAATCTCCGCGAATCCCTCACTCGGACGCGCCGCGGATTTGCTCGTGCGATCCGGCGGCACGGTGTTGATAACTGAAGTGCCGGAGTTCTGCGGCGCGGAACACCTGCTCGCGAATCGCGCGAAGGATGTTGAGACCGGGCGCGCCGTTTATCGCATGGTGGATTGGTACAAGGACTATGCGTCGAAGTTTGGCGCGGTGCTGAATAACAATCCGAGTCCGGGAAACATTGCCGGCGGGCTGCTGAACATCACGATCAAGTCGTTAGGCGCGGTGGCGAAGGCTGGAACGACACGCGTCGAGGGAGTGGTGGAATATGCCGAGACCGCGAAGAGTCGTGGCGTGAATCTGATGCAGGGGCCGGGTTACGATCAGGAGTCAACGCCGGGCCTGGTCGCGGCAGGTGCGACGGTGATCGTGTTCACGACCGGCAGAGGCACAACGATCGGAAACGCTATCGCGCCGGTGATCAAGCTCGCTTCAAACACGCCTATCTTCGAGCGCATGCGCAACGATCTCGATCTCTCGGCCGGCGGCGTGATCGATGGCACTGAGACGATCGACGAGGTCGGTCAACGGGTGTTTGAACAGGTTTGCCAGGTGGCCGGCGGCGAGCAAGCGAAAGCCGAGATACACAAGCATCGAGAGTTTCAGTTCTGGGCCGAGCAGACCGTATCGCTTTAGCCACGGATTAACACGGATGTCAGCGGATTTGGATCTATCCTCTCTCACCGCAATCATTCAACAAGCGCTTGATGTAATCCAACCGGGTGAGCGTGTGCTCGCGATCATTCCCGATAAAACTCGCGACGATAACACTCACTTACTCTTTCCTATAGCTAACGAATTTCTTAGCAAACGCGGTGTGGCTTCGTTCGATGTCCTCGTGGCCCAGGGCACTCACCCGCCCATGTCCCAGTCGCAAAAGTTGGCGAAGATCGGATTGTCAAAATTCTCAGGGCAAATCTTCGATCACCGTTGGGACGAACCTGACGAGCTGATAAACATCGGCAAGTTGAGCGCGGAAACAGTGCGCCGGTTAACCGATGGATTGCTCGAGCAATCCGTACCGGTGAGTATCAACAAGTTGCTCGCGCCCGGAATCTACGACACGGTGCTCGTTTTTGGTGCGACTGTGCCGCACGAAGTTGCGGGCTTTGCGGGCGGGGCGAAATATTTCTTTCCCGGCGTCGCGGGCCCTGAGCTGACGCACACCACGCACTGGCTCGGCGCGCTCGCGGGCATTGAAAACATCATCGCCCGCGTCGACACCCCCACGCGGCGCTTGATCGAAGCCGCGGCCGATCTAATTACCGCGCGCATCATCTCGTTGAATACAGTAGTTTCGAGAGAGCTCGACGGCGAACTAGTTACTTACGCACTTTTCGCGGGAGAGATACGCGAGTGCTTTCGACGCGCCGCGGAAGTCAGTCGACAGGTCCACATCTGCTACACGGGAAGGAAGTACAAGAAAGTAATCGCCTTGCTCGATCCGCATTACGACGAGCTGTGGGTTGGCGGAAAAGCGAGTTATAAGCTAGGCGCGATCGTTGAAGAAGGCGGCGAGTTGATCATCTACGCGCCACAGCTCACAAAGCTTTCCGAGACGCACGGCGCGTTGATCGAGAAGTACGGCTACGCGCCGCTCGAATGTGTGCGCGACATGTTAGGCGTTTCGCAGGAGCTGCGCGAGAACCTTTGCATCGCGGCACACCTGGCCCATGTCGCTTACGCGGGCAGACTTGATGACCAGGGCAAGGTCGTCCCTCGTTACAAGATCACGATGGCGAGTGGTTTGGATGAGGAGACGTGCAGGCGCGTTAATCTAGGTTATCTCGATCACCGCTCATTCGACTATGAATCGCTGCGCTCCGACATGGACACATTGATCGTCGAGAACGCCGGCCGCGATCTCTACCAGATTTAATCCGTGTGTATCCGTGTAAATCTGTGGCTCAATATCGCAATCAGAAGGCAGCCCGATGCGGATGCTCATTGTCGTATAAACTTCATGGCCCATCAGGTTGAATGAAATAGCGAGCGCCTGCTCAATGCGCGCCGCCACCGAAGATGCCTCTTCTTCACCGGAAGCATCATCCAGCAACACCGCAAACTCATCCTCACCAACGCGCGCGAGCACATCGCCTTGTCGCATGCAGGTTTTGACGCGTTGCGCGATCTGTATCAATAGTTGATCCGCACAGGCATTTCCGAGACTGTCGTTCACGAGCTTTAAGCAATCGACGTCGAGCAGCAACACTGCACACTGGCCATTCTTGTTTACCTGTTTGCGAGCAAGCAAATCATAGAATCGCGCGCGATTGGGCAAGCCGGTCAGCGTGTCATGTGTCAGCTTTTCTTCGGCTTTCTTTTGGTGGACCTGTTTGTCAGTTTTTTCCTCAGCGCGCCCTCGCTTCATGCGCTTTTCTTCGTACATCGCCTGGTCGGCTTGTTCGAGCAGCTCTTCGAAACACGTCATGCGCTCCGGCTCGAGCGTTGCGACGCCGATACTGAAAGCGAGTTTATGACCGCGTGTTTCGACGGCGTTGTAAGCTCTGAGGTTTTCGTTGAGCCTGGCGATCGCGTCTTCTTTGCTGGCGTTCAGATCGGTGACGAGCACGGTAAACTCGTCGCCACCGAGCCGCGCGATGATGTCGGAGCTTCTAAAGCTGCGGTTTAGTATCGCCGCGGTGTTGATGAGAGCGTTGTCGCCTTCGTTGTGACCAAATTCGTCGTTGATGCGCTTCATGCCGTCGAGGTCGATGAAGAGCAGCAGCAAATTTTCTTTTTGCCGGCGTGCGAAATCGAAGTAAGGCGCGGCTTGTTTGAGCAGTCCGCGACGATTGAATAGGCCGGTTAGATCGTCTTTAAGCGAACTGTTGCGCAGTGTTTCTTCGAGATTCTTGCGTTCGGTGATATCGCGTACGACTTGGACCAGTCCACCGCCATCAACACTCGAGATCGAGATTTCCAACGGCAACGTGCTGCCGTTGAGTTTCAAACCCATTGCCTCACCGCGCCACGAACCGTCGCGCCAAACGGCAGGCATGATCTGTTCTTTAAGACGTGCTAACTCCTCTTCGAAGTAAAACATCTCCCAGCTCGCGCCGATCAAACGCTCCGGATCGGTGTGGCCGAAGATCTTCGCGTAAGCATCGTTCAGGTAAATACAAACGCCGCCATGATCGAAGATCGCCATGCCGTCCAGCGACGCTTTCATCGCGGCGGCTTGTTGAGCCAGCGAGCCTGCCGCCCGCTTGCGCTCGGTGATGTCGCGTGCGACTACGGAGGCGCCGGTGATGAGTTTGTCCTCCACGATCGGACAGATCGTGAGCGAGACGTCGATTGGAATGCGGCCCTTTTTAAGGTGGACTATCTCGTGCTGCGTGACGTTCTCGCCGCATGCAACCTTCTCGAATAAGACATGGGCTTCCTGGCCACGGCGGTGATCGAACAACATCGAGACCGGCGCGCCGAGTGCTTCCTTCGAGGTGTAGCCATAGATACCACGCGCGCCGCGGTTCCAACTCATGATGATGCCTTCAGGCGTGACGCCGATGATCGCGTCGCGTGAAACGTCGACGATGCCTTGCAGGCTTGATAGTTCGTGTTTCACGCCGGCGAGTTGTTCCTGCGTGTGTTTCCAATTTTTCCAGACTGCTGCGCTTAGGAGTATTTGCGTAACAAAAAGGATTATGACGATTCCAGTGAGGCTCGATCCAAAGAGCGCGGGGGCTATGAAGCAAAGCCCCAGGGCGCTCGGAATCACGAATGTAGGGAGGGGCCAAAGATGCCGGGTGGCGCGGGAGATGAAAGAGTTGCTGTCGGGAAACATACTCGTGAAGTTGACCTGGGGAGACTATCGGTCTTGTCAAAGTCTTGGGCGGGAGCTTATGTCCCGCAGAGCGATAAGCCATTCGTGTGCCAGTGTTTGTAATTAGGAAAGTCGCCGCGGTGGGGCGGCAAAAGTAGTCAACTTAACCGGTAGGCTGGCTCATTCTGACGAGGATGCGGTTATTTTGATTAGCTCATCTCTGCAACCTCGCAGAACACCTTGATGGCGCCGTTAGGATTAGTCAGCTTCGGTTTGTTCATCGTGTTCATGATTCGGATTCTCGAGCTGTTCTATAAAATATTCTCGCCAACTCTCGGTTAATCCTTCAGTCGCGATCGCGCGTCGCATCAAATCGACGTTTCCCTTATCGCTGCTAAATAGTCGCGTGACGTCCACAACCCTTACACCAGAGGTGTTTTTCTCGAGCAGTTGGAACTCATCGCCGGCGCCGATTTCACCTTCTTTCAAGACTGAAAGATAGAACCCGGAGCGTTCGCTCATGAGGAAGCGCTTGAGCATGTCTGTCCGTTCAAAACGTATTCCGAGTTTGAAACAGGGCATGCGTGGCTGTGTAACCATCACTTCGCCCGTGCCAATTCGAAACTTGTCGCCAATGTTGATTTCGGTTTCGAATAGACCAGTGGTGGTGAGGTTTTCCCCGAACACACCCCACGGCAAGTCCATGTCTGGCAGCTCTTGTTTCCAGAAGTCGTAATGTTCTGATGGATAAACGTAGACAGCCTTTTGTGGTCCACCATGCACAGACAGATCCGCCTGCCGGTCGCCGTCAAGATTCAACGTCCGCATCATCACTCGACCAGCAACAGGCTCTTTGAAGATGCCCGTAGACACTGGTTCATAGTCCCGCAGTACGAGCCGCGGTAATCCTACATTGACCGAAATGATTTTCATGGAAAGCTCCTGGATAGTCCTTCAGGTTCCAGCTTCGTCGAAGCGTGACGAGCCGAGCACCGGCGACGCCGCATCATTTTAACTTATTGACTTCGATCCTGATCGGTCCTAAGCTACGCCTGTTTTTCTCGCAAGTGGTCAGTCTGGTTGTGAAACCTCTAACTCTCGTTTAGGAGATTCTTGATGCGCTGCCCCCGGCGACTCGATTCTCTGCCTTTTAATCAATTCTCCAATTCTGAAAAAGTCGCTGGTGTCTATGAGGGTAGCTCTGCTTTCGATCGAGGATCTGAGTGATTTTGTTGCCGACGATGAACTACTGGTTGAGCCACTGCGTGGCCTGGGTCACGAGGCCGAATTTGTGCCGTGGCGAGCTGCGGTCGAGTGGCGGAAATACGATGGCGTAGTTATCCGCACGACGTGGGATTACCAGAACCATCTAACCGAGTTCTTGCGTGTCTTGCAGGAGATCGAAGCACAAACCCGTTTGGCGAACCCGCTCGAGATCGTGAAATGGAATGCCGACAAAAAGATCTATCTTCAGGACATTGAGAAGCGGGGCGGCAGAATAGTTCCGACGATCTGGGGCGATAGCAAAATAGCTAGCGGGCAGGTTCAAAGGTGGTTTGAGCAATTACAAGCGGATGAAATGGTCATCAAGCCAACCATCGGCGCAAATGCACAGTACGCTTTCCGGTTGAAGCGCGGCGCCGTCGATGACGGTGAGTTGAGTGAAGTTTTCGAGAAACGCTCTTACATGGTCCAACCGTTCATGCGCGGCATTGTGGAAGAAGGAGAATTCTCTTTGTTCTACTTCAACGGCGAATACAGTCACACGATTCTAAAAACTCCCAAAACAGGTGACTTCCGAGTCCAGGAGGAACACGGCGGCATAATCCAGGCGACGAAACCAGCGGCGAACTTGCTGGCAACAGGCGAGAAGATCATGCAGTACATTTCACCGACACCGCTTTACGCGCGAGTTGATTTTGTACGTACGGACAACGATGAATTTGTGGTGGTGGAGTTGGAATTGATCGAGCCGTCGATGTACCTGCGTGAAGCAGCTCATGCGCCGCAGATGTTCGCCGAAGCAATCGACAAATGGCTCCCACACGAAAGGACTAACTAAGATGAGAACCTTTCCTCACGAATTTTCCGACATGCTGACGCACGAAGGCCGGCGCATCCTCAAAGGCGAGGCTAACAATTCCTTGTTCCTTAATGGCAAGAGATATTTCGCGGTCTTCGACGGAGTGGTTGACAGGCATAAGGCAGACGACTCTGTAAAGATTCTCGATACTCACCTCTATCCGCATCTCGCAGTCGAGCAGAGAAAGATCCCGCCCGAGTCGATCACCGGCATGAAAGAGAACTATGAAGAGAGGCTGAATAAGACGATGCACATCAAGACAGCCTTCTTCCGTCGCAGCAGCGCTCGCTCCTATCGCGCGGCGGAAAAGATCGGGCTGTTACAAATGATGCAGTCAAGCACCTTCATTAGTTTCGCGGAAGCTGTCACCGGGCTCAAGCTTGATCCAAACTTAACCCTGCAAGTTAGTTGTTACGAACATGGAGATTACGTCGGCCCTCACAACGATCACCATCCCGAGAATGAATACGTCAAGGACGGTTTTGTCGATTTCCACCTCATGTTCACCAACGAATCGGTGGCCCACCAGTACCTCGTCTATGAAGAGCGCGGCCATTTCTCTCAGATCGTAGACATCAACATCCAGGGCGGCGTCTCAATCTACAAACTCCCCTTCTGGCACTACACCACCCCCCTCGCCGCCAAGCCCGATCAACAATCCACCGCCCGCCGCTGGCTGCTGCTCGGGTCGTTCAGTATTCGGAGTTAAAGCTTGCGAAGGCATTTGGTATCTACGGCCCGGCTTTGCCGCCGGATGTGAGATACCTGGGTGATTACGCGTTAGGGAATTTGCAAGATTTGGTGCCGGAGGTCGGACTCGAACCGACATGAGCAGTGAAGCTCGCCAGATTTTGAGTCTGGTGCGTATACCAATTTCGCCACTCC
>Ga0070689_100003070_pt1 | contig 10999 bp, 10 predicted proteins | sample KBSS23HmetaG_FD_64669 | JGI IMG/M metagenome (GOLD analysis project Ga0070689, IMG submission 64669) | Switchgrass rhizosphere microbial communities from Kellogg Biological Station, Michigan, USA - KBS S2-3H metaG | ecosystem: Host-associated > Plants > Roots > Rhizosphere ... | reverse complement strand
GCGGCGGTCACGACGAGCGCGAGCAGACGCTGAACCAGCTCCTCGTCGAGATGGACGGCTTCGAGTCGAACGAGGGGGTCATCATCATCGCGGCGACGAACCGCCCCGACGTCCTCGACCCGGCGATCCTCCGCCCCGGCCGCTTCGACCGGCGGATCACCGTCTCGCGCCCCGACGTCCGCGGCCGCGACGCGATCCTCCGCGTCCACGCGAAGAAGACGCCGCTCGCCCCCGACGTCGACCTCGAGATCATCGCGCGCGGCACGCCCGGCTTCAGCGGCGCCGACCTCGAGAACCTCGTCAACGAGGCGGCGCTCCTCGCAGCGCGTCAAGACAAGGACGCGGTGTCGATGGTCGACTTCGAGATGGCGAAGGACAAGGTCTACATGGGGACCGAGCGCCGCTCGATGGTCATCAGCGACGAGGAGAAGCGCCTCACCGCGGTGCACGAGGGTGGCCATACGCTCATCGGCGTCCTCATCAACCACCACGACCCCGTCCACAAGGTGACGATCATCCCGCGCGGCCCCGCCGGCGGCGTCACCTGGTTCCTGCCGAAGCAGGACACGCACTACCTCAACAAGCAGCAGGCCAAATCGATGATCGCCGTCGCCCTCGGCGGGCGGATCGCCGAAGAGGTGATGTTCGGCGAGATCAGCTCCGGCGCCGGCAATGACATCGAGAAGGCGACCGACATCGCGCGGAAGATGGTCTGCGAGTGGGGGATGAGCGAGACGCTCGGCGCGATCACGTACGGCAAGAAGGAAGAGCAGGTGTTCCTCGGCCGCGACTACGGCGCGCGCACGCAGGACTACTCGGAGCAGACGGCGCGCGAGATCGACCAGGAGGTGCGGTCGATCGTGCAGGAGCAGTACGCGCGCGTGAAGGAGCTCATCAGCGCGAACCGCGAGAAGCTCGAGCGCCTGTCGAACGCGCTCATCGAGCGCGAGACGCTCGACTCGGAGGAGATCGCGGCGGTCATCGAGGCGCGCGACCTCCCGCGCCGCGAGCGCGTCGTCATCCCGACGTACGCGGACAAGGAGAAGGCGGCGAAGGACAAGCGCAAGGTCGCGAGCATCTTCGGCGGCCCGCCGAAGCCGGCTACATCAGGCTAAGCTCCCAGTCGAACCTGCGATGACGCGGCGCGCTCCCAAAAGGGGCGCGCCGCTTGGTTTTTGCGGGGATTGTGCGCGACGGCGGCACATGCGCGTGGGGATGCCGCGCGCGTGTGCTATGCAGCAGCGCACGAAAAATCGGGCAGGACGCGGACGCCGCCGGCGCCGCTGGGACGGGAGGTAGAGAGGTCATGGCGACGAAGATCGGAATCAACGGGTTCGGGCGGATTGGTCGGTGCATCGTGCGCGCGATGGCCGAGCGGAGCATCACGGACCTCGAGGTCGTCGCCATCAACGATCTCACCGACGCGAAGACGCTCGCCCACCTCTACAACTACGACACCGTGCACGGCCGCGCCGCGCACCCGGCGAAGGCCGTCGAGGGGAGCCTCGAGTTTTCGGCCGGCCACCGCGCGAAGATCCTCGCCGAGAAGGACCCGGCGAAGCTCCCGTGGAAGGACCTCGGCGTCGACATCGTCCTCGAGTGCACGGGGCTCTTCACCGATCGCGAGAAGGCCGCGACGCACCTCACCGCCGGCGCGAAGAAGGTGCTCATCAGCGCCCCCGCGAAGGGGCAGGACGCGACGATCGTCCTCGGCGTCAACACGGAGAAGTACGACGCGGCGAAGCACACCGTCCTCTCGAACGGGTCGTGCACGACGAACTGCCTCGCCCCCGTCGCGAAGGTGCTCCTCGACAACTTCGGCGTGAAGCAGGGGCTCATGACCACCGTGCACGCGTACACGAACGACCAGGCGGTCCTCGACATCCCGCACCGGAAGGGGGACCTGCGGCGCGCGCGCGCCGCGGCGCAGAACATCATCCCGTCGTCGACCGGCGCCGCGAAGGCGCTGAGCGAGGTCATCCCGGAGCTCAAAGGGAAGTTCGACGGCTGCGCGCTCCGCGTCCCGGTGATGGACGTGAGCCTCATCGACCTCGCCGTCGAGACGGAGAAGCCCGTCACGAAGGACGCGATCCACGCCGCGATGAAGAAGGCGGCGGAGGGCCCGATGAAAGGGATCCTCGGCTACACCGAAGAGCCGCTCGTCTCGAGCGACTTCATCGGCGACGCGCGCTCGTCGATCTTCGACGCGACGCAGACGCAGGTGCTCGGCGATCGCTTCGTGAAGGTGTTCAGCTGGTACGACAACGAGTGGGGCTTCTCCAACCGGATGATCGAGCTCGCGCAGCTCGTCGCCGCGAAGCTCTGAGCGCCATGGCTCAGCAACCGAGCGGCTACCTGGAAGGGATCCAGAGCGTCCGCGACCTCCCGATCGAGAACAAGCGCGTCTTCCTCCGCGTCGACTTCAACGTGCCGCTCGACGGCGGGACGATCACCGACGACTCGCGGATCCGTGAGGCGCTCCCGACGATCAAGCACGTCCTCGATCGCGGCGCGCGCCTCGTCCTCGCGAGCCACCTCGGGCGGCCGAAGCCGGGGAAAACGCCCGGCGCCGGCGTGTCCGAAGAGACGAAGAAGGCGCTGACGCTCGAGCCCGCCGGCGCACGCCTCGCCGAGCTCCTCGGCGTCGAGGTGCGCCTCCCCGAGGACTGCATCGGCGACGCGGCGAAGAAGGTCGTCTACGACCTCCGCGCCGGACAGGTGTGCCTCCTCGAGAACCTCCGCTTCCACGCCGAGGAGGAGAAGGACGACGAGGCGTTCGCGAAGCAGCTCGCCGAGCTCGCCGACGTGTACGTCGACGACGCGTTCGGCGCGGTGCACCGCGCGCACGCCAGCGTCCACGCGCTCGCGAAGCTCTATCGCGAGCGCGGGTGCGGCTTCCTGCTCGAAAAGGAGATCGCGGCGCTCGGGAAGCTCGTCACCGGCCCGGAAACGCCGTACGTCGCGGTGCTCGGCGGCGCGAAGGTGTCGGACAAGATCGCGGTCGTCGAGTCGCTCCTCCAGCAGGCGAACGCGCTCCTCATCGGCGGCGCGATGGCCAACACGTTCCTCGCGGCGAAGGGGGTCGACATGAAGGCCTCGAAGATCGAGGGGGACAAGCTCGCGCTCGCGCGCACGATCCTCGAGAAGGCGCGCGACCGGAACGTCGACGTCGTCCTGCCGGTGGACGTCGTCGTCGCGAACTCGATCGAGGCGCGCGAAGGGAAGACGTGCGACGTCTCCGCGATCCCCGACGGCGCGATGGCGCTCGACATCGGCCCGAAGAGCGTCGCCGAGTTCGCAAAGCGGTTCCGCGGCGCGAAGACGATCTTCTGGAACGGGCCGATGGGCCTCTTCGAGAAGGCGCCGTTCGCTGCGGGGACGTTCGGCCTCGCCAAGGCGATGGCCGAGTCGGGCGCGTTCACGGTGGTCGGCGGCGGAGACAGCGCCGCGGCCGTGCACGCCGCGGGCGGCGGCCTCGCCGCCAAGATGAGCCACATCTCGACGGGCGGCGGTGCGTCGCTCGAGCTCATCGAAGGGAAGAAGCTCCCGGGGATCGAGGTCCTCCGAACAGGCGCAGCACCGCGCGCCGGCCAGGGCGGCTGACGTGAACGCCGCGCGCAAGCCGCTCATCGCGGGCAACTGGAAGATGCACCACGGGGGCCTCTCCGGCCTCGGGCTCGCCGCCGCGTGCGCGAAGCTCGCCCCGCGCGTGCCGCACGTCGACGTCGTCATCGCCCCGCCGTACACGGCGATCGCCGCGATCGCCGCGGAGGTGGACGGCTCGGGCGTCGGGGTCGCCGCGCAGAACCTGCACGAGAAGACGCACGGCGCGTTCACCGGCGAGATCAGCGCGGCGATGCTCAAGGAGAGCGGCGCCGCGTGGGTCATCATCGGCCACAGCGAGCGGCGCCAGCTCTACGGCGAGACCGACGCGGCCGTGACCGCGAAGGTTCGCGCGGCGCTCGACGCCGGCCTCGTGCCGATCGTCTGCGTCGGGGAGACGCTCGCGGAGCGCGAGGCGAACCACACGCTCGACGTGGTCGGCGAGCAGGTCGACGCGTTCGTCGGCGTGCTCGCGGGCACCGGTGTCGCCGCGGCGATCGCGTACGAGCCGGTGTGGGCGATCGGGACGGGGCGGAACGCCGGCCCGAGCGAAGCGGAAGAGGTGCACGCGGCGATCCGCGAGTGGCTCCGCCGGAAGTCCGAGCGCCTGGCCGGGCACACGCGGATCCTCTATGGCGGCTCGGTGAAGCCGGACAACGCGCGTAGCCTCCTCCGCGCCCCGAACGTGGACGGAGCGCTCATCGGCGGCGCGAGCTTGGATGTTGCCTCGTTCAGTGCTATCGCGGAGGCTGCCGAAGAGCTCACGCACTGAGATCGCCACACCCGCAGGCCGAAGCGCGGCAAGACCACGATGCAATCCTCCATCCTCGAAACGCTGCTCCAAATCCTGCACATCTTCGTGTGCGCGGTCCTCATCTTCGTCGTCCTCCTGCAGCAGGGGAAGGGAGGCGGGATGGGCGCCGCGCTCGGCGGCGGCGCGGCCGCGCAGGTCTTCGGCGGTCGCGGCGCGGGGAACATCCTCACGCGGGCCACGTCGATCTGCGCCGCGATCTTCATGCTCACGAGCGTGTCGCTCGCCTACCTCTCGTCATCGGGCGACCGCGCGATCAAGGCGAAGGCCGCGATGGAGGCGAGCAAGCACGACCACGGGACGGCGCGGCCCAAAGAAGAGAAGCCGCCCGAGAAGCCTCCGAGCGACAGCACCCCCAACACGCCGGCGCCGCCCGGGAGCACGCCGTAGGGCGGCGCGGCGGCGCGCGGAGCGCGCCCATCTCCGGCGCGGCCATCCTCGATACGCCGAGCGCCGACGCGGCGGCGCTCGCGGCCGCGAAGTGCGCGCTCGCCGTGGCGATCCTCGCCACGGGCTTCCGGCAAATCTCCGACGACGACTACGCGCGGACGTCGATCGCCGAGCTCTTCGCGCACGCGCCACGCCTCGACCCGAGCGGAACGAGCTGGCTCCCCTTCCCGTTCTGGGTCACCGGCGCGGCGATGCTGGCGTTCGGACGGACGCTCGCCGTGGCGCGCGCCGTGGCCGTCGCGTCGTCCGCCGCGGCCACCGCCGTCGCGTACGTCGCGCTTCGCCGCGCGGGCGTCGAGCGGCTCACGGCCATCGGCGGCGTCGTCCTCGCCGCGGCGACGCCGTGGAACGCGTGGCTCGGCGCAGCGACCGTCCCCGAGGGGTCGGCGGCGGCGCTCGTCGCTGCCGGCACGATCACGCTCGCGATGGATCGGCCTCCGTGGTGGGGGGCCGTCGCGCTCGTCGCCGCGTCGCTCGCGCGCTACGAGGCGTGGCCCGCGTGCGCGTGCTTCACCGCCGTCGCGGCGTACCGCGCGGCCCGCGCGTGGCGCGCCGCGGCGGAGGGGGCGCAGCGCTACACCGCCGACGCGGCGATCGCGCTCCTCCCGATGCTCGGACCGCTCGCGTGGATGGCGTGGAACGCGCACGCGCACGGCAGCGCCACCCACTTCCTCGCGCGCGTGGCGGCGTACCGCCGCGCGATCGGCGCGGCCGCCGCGCCCCTCGCCGAGCAGATCGCGGTGTACCCGCGCGCGCTCGTCGACGGCGCGCCGGACGTCATCGCGGTGGCGTCGCTCGGCATCGTTGCATTTTGCATGTTTCGCGACGTCCGCGCGCGCTGGGGCGCGCCGCTCGCGGCGGCCGTCGCGACGCTCGCGTTCTTGATCGCCGGACAGGTCGGCGACGGCGCGCCCACGCACCACCCCGAGCGGGCGGTGACGCCGATCTTCTGGGTGCTCGCGCCGTTCGGCGTCGACGGGGTGCGCCGCCTCGCCGTGCGCTACGCGTGGACGCGGTCCGGGCGCGAGGCGTGGGCGGCGGCGCTCGTGAGCGGCGCCGCGCTCTTCTGGGCGCTCGGCCTTCCGGCGAGGTGGCGCGACGGCCCCGGCCGCTCACCGGCCGAAGATCGGTCGGCGCAGATCGCGCGCGGCGACGAGCTCCGCCGCGCGGGGGTGCGCGACCTCGCGATCACACCGTGCGCGTTCGAGCACTTCGCGCTCCTCGCGGCGTACGGCGCGCCCGAGCGCGCGTCGATCGCCAAAGCCACCGGCGCCCCCGTCACGCCGGCGTGCCCGCGCGTCGAGTCGCGCTGACGTCGGCGCGATCGACGCGATCGACGATCCGTCCGCGGTCGAGCGTCACGACCAGGTCGCCCGCGGCGACGAGCTCGGGCGTGTGCGCGGCGACGAGGACCATCCTCCCGGGCGCGAGATCGCGCACGAGCGCCGCGACATCGCGGATCCCCGCGGCGTCGAGGTTCGCGTCCGGCTCGTCGAGGAGGACGAGCGGACGGTCGCGCATCACGAGGCGCGCGACCGCGAGGCGCTGCCTCTCGCCGACCGACAACGACCCGACACGGACATCGAGCGGCGCTTCCGGCCGCTTCTCGCGGAGCGCGCCCCACAGGCGGACGCGCTCGAGCGCGCCGCGGAGCGCGTCGTCGGCGGCGCCGCGATCGAGGGCGCGGAGCGCGTCGCGGACCGTCGCGCGGTCGAGGAGGTACGGACGCTGCGGCAGATAGGCGATCCCGGCGCGCCACGCGTCGCCGTCGACGTCGCGGAGCTCGCGCTCCAGTGCCCCTTCGACGACGATGCCCCCGTCGTACGACGCCGCCACGCCGAGGACGAGGCGAAGGAGCGTCGACTTGCCCGACCCGTTCGCGCCGCGGAGGACGAGCACCTGCCCGGGACGCCACACGAGATCGATCGCCGCGAGCGCCGGGGCGGGCGACCCTCCGTACCGGAACGTGAGCCCCTCCAGCCTGAGCCCCGCGGGCCGATCGCGCAGCGCTTCGCCGCGCTCCGCGCTGCCCCGCTCGCCCGTCTCGGGGTGCGCCGCGAAGAGCGGCGCGATCGGGGCCATCGCCGCCGTCGTCTTGAAGAGCTCGGTCGCGGAGCGGACCACCCCGGCGAACGCCGGGAGGGCCGCCACGAAGACCGCGGCGTCGCCGAACGCGCGGAGCGTCACCTCGCCGCGGAGCGCGCTGTCGGCGAGGAGCGCGATGGCGACCGCGGACGCCGCGATCACGGAGGGGAGGCGCGCCGACACCGCCATCAGCCGCTCGGCGCGGACCGCGGCGCGCCCCCAGGCGCCGAGCTCCTCGTCGAGCTCCGCCACGTACGCGGCGCGCGCGCCGTTCGCGACGATCTCGAGGCGGCCGGCGATCGCCCCGACCAGACGATCCACGATCGGCCGGTACGCGCGCCACGCGCGGTCCACCTCGCCGAACGTGACGCGCCGGACGACCACGAGCCCCGCGGCAGCGCACGCGAGCGCCGCGGCGCCCACCCCGAGGACGCGCGGCGGTAAGGCCGCCGCGAGCACCGCCGCGAGCACCGCCGACGCCACGACGTCCGCTGCGAGCGACGGCGCCGCGTCGGTGAGGAGCCGCTCCACGGCCTCGAGCCCGTCGAGGATCGCCGCCTCCGCGTCGTCGTCGTCGAGCGGCGCGGCGCGCAGGAGATCGCCGTGGAGGAGCGCGACCACGACGCGCCGGTGGAGCGCGACCTGCACGGCCGCGCGGAACGCGCCGCGCGCGAGCGCGCGGATCGCGACGACGCCGGCGACGCCGATCACCGCCGCCACCGCGGACGCGCCGGCGCTTCGGACGAACGTGAGCGCGACGGCGACGACCGCGAGACGCTCGATCAGGTGGAGGAGCGCGAACGCCGCCCCCTTTCGGCGGAGAGGGGCGGCGTCGAGCGTGGCCAGCGCCGTACGGAGATGCTTCCTCACCGCGCCAGGATGTTACGCGCGTGCGCGAAATGCTTCATCGCGTTCTTCGCGCGCCACCATCGCGTCGGCCGCTCACTTTCCGCCGTCGGCGACGCGATAGTACGTGCACGTGTCCTGGGTGGCGAAGACGAGGCCCTCGGCGCACGCGCCGTATCCGGCGTCGAGGAGCACGGGATCGTTCGTGTCGCCGCAGAGGCCCGACGCGCACTCGAAGCTCTGCCCGCACCCCGCGCCGAGCGGCGCGGCGGGGTGGCACTTCGAGTCGGCGAGGTACGTCTCGCCGTTGTTGTCGAACGCGCAATACCCCGGGACGCCGGTCACGCGGGAGCCGCACTGCGCGACCGACTCGAGGTCCGGGTTCGTGGGGTTCGAGCTCCCGCACGCGGCGCCCGCGGCGCGCGGCGCGACGCAGATGCCGGCGTCGGTGCCGCCGGGCTCGCAGTGGTTCGGCGCGACGCACTCTGCCGAGCCGCGGCAGCCCGTCGCGCCGGCATCGAGCGTGCCGGTGACCGCGGCGTTGCAGTCGTCGCGCACGGCGACCGCCGCCGCGCTCGGGACGCTCGCGCAGCTGAGCGCTTCGATCTCGTCGAAGCACCTCTGCGCCTTCACCGCGTCGAACGTGATGTGGCCGCCGTCGAGGTACGGCGCGAAGAGCCCGTTGTCCGCGACGCCGTAGAAATTCGGCGTCGTGTCGAAGCGCGTCACGCACTTCGACAGATCGAAGCCGCCGGTGTTCGACCCGTTGCAGCACGACGCGAGCTTCTGGCAGAAGAGGACGTTGATCTGGTGGCTGTACTGCTCGAGCACCGGGGGCCCGGCGTCGATGGGCGACGAGCCGTCGGGCCCGGCGTCGGCCGCCGCGTCGGCCGTGGCGTCGCCCGGCGCGACGTCCTCGGGGGCGTCGTTCCCCGCGGCGTCGTACGAGGCCACGTCGGTGCCCGCGTCGTCTCCCCCGCCGCCGTTCGAGTCGTCGCCGCCGCACCCCACGACGAGGACGGCCGCCGCTCCACTCGCGCCGACGATGGATCCGAGCACCGCGGCGATGCGCAACACGCTCTTCATGACGATTCTCCTTCGAAGCAAGGCCGGCCAGTACCGCACGGATCCGGCGATAGATGGAAAGTCTAGCGCCTCGTACGATGCATGAAGTGACGCACGCGTTCGATGGCGCTCGCCGCGGGGCCGGTGGTGCGAGCGGCGCGCGGCGCCCACGCGGACCGACGTCACCGGAGACGGGCGATCGCCTCGCCATCGGGATCGCTCTCGCGGAGCGGCGCGCCGTCGAGCTCGACCCATGCGTGCGCCGCAACCCCGCGCGCGCGATCCGGTCCGACGCCGATGACGACGACCGAGTCCGGCAGGCACGCGGCGACCGCGAGCGCGCGGCTCAGGCACGTGCCGCTGCGATCGAGCCACGTCGCGCCGCGACGCGCGTCGGACGGGGCGCAGCTCGCGCCGATCCAGCGCGCCGCACGATCGACCGTCGCCTTGGCGCGCCGCGGAGGGGAGACGCGCAGCGCGACACGCGCGACGAGCTCGAGGACGTGGAACCGGGCGCGCGTCATCGGCGTGGCGTGACGAGGCCGCGCTCGACGAGCTCGTCGGTCAGCTTGACGAGATCGCGCTCGAGCACCGCGGGATCGACGTCGTAGTCGGGGCCGATCGCTGCGGCGATCTCGGCGGGCGAGTCGCCGCGCGCGAGCCCCTCCCACAGCCGTGCCCCGACCTCGTCGACGCCGAAGTAGTCGCCGCGCGCGAGGTCGAGGATCACGAGCGCGCCGTCGAACTCGCGCACGTGCACGTCGGCGCCGACCGACACGCGCCCGTCCGGGCCGACGCTCACGGCGCGGCCTCGTCGAGGAGCGCCGCGATCGCGTCGGCGGTCGGCGCGAGCGACGCGAGGTCGCGCGGCCGCGCGATCTCGAAGAACGGGACGGTGGAGAGGAGCGCGCGCAGGTGATCGAACTCGCGGAGCTGCGCGCGCGGCTCGTCGATGACGAAGCGCACCACCTGGGGGACGAGCTCGCGGAGCGCGTCGTGACCGTGCAGCGGGCGAACGCGCGGCGCGGCGATCGCGTCGTCGAAGACGAGCTTGACCATGAGCGCGAGCGGCGCCGCGGCCGCGCCCCTCCGTCGCGCGTCGACCGCCACCTTCCCCGATCCGCCGCCGAGGCCGAGCGCCGCGCGCGCGTCGTCGAGGAGCCACGACACCGCCTCGGTCGGCGTCACGCGGATCCCACCGCCGGCCGCGATCTCGAGCGCCGCCGTGTCGTCGGCGTAGTGCTCGACCCCGGCGCGCCGCCCGAGCTCCGCGACGGTCGTCGACTTCCCCGCCCTGCTCTCGCCGAGGATCGCCACGCCGCGCCCTCGGATCGCCACCGCCCCCGCGTGGAGCGTGAGCTTGTCGTCGAGGTGGCGGAGGAGGGCCGTCGCGAGGCCGCGATGCAGCTTGTCGACGACCGCCGGATCCGCGCCCGGCGCCGCGACGAACTCGCTGTCACCGGTGCGCCTGTGCGCGCGGAGGGTACAGAAGCCCGGCCAGTCGGCGACGAGCTCGTCGCCGGCGCGCCCGAGGCGGAAGTTCACCTCGCCGTCCACGTGGTATTCGCCGAGCCAAGTCACAGTGGGCCCGCTCTCATCGAACCTCGCGACCACCACGCGCAAGTCTACCACCGACCGCTACGACCAGGCGCGCGCGAAGGCTTCGGCGGCGAGCGCGGGCCACAGGAGGATCCACTGGTCGGTGTCGAGGGCGGTCCGCGCGAGCTCGTCGTACGCCGCCGCGAACGCGCGCGGCTCGACCAGGCCGAGATCATGGAGCGCCTCCATGCGGGCCAGATCCGCGAGCGCCGGAAAGCCGCCCGCCGCATCGAGCTGCTCGAGGAGCGCCGTCTCGAAGTCGGCCTTGTCGGGGCGCAGGCGGACGCGGTCGGGCACGCGTCCGCGGAGCGCGTGCCGGTACAGGCCGCGGACGCGGTCACCGTACAGGAGGATGTGCGGCGGGAGCCGCAGCACGAGCTCGACCACCTCCGGGTCGAAGAACGGGTCGACGCGCACGACGCCGGACGCCGACTCGAGCTGCGATCGGAGCTCGGTGATCTCTGCCAGGTACGACGACGAGACGAAGCGCGCGAGGCGACCCGACGCGTCGCGCGGCGCCGGCGGCCGCGTGCGCTCCGC
>Ga0070689_100003069_pt1 | contig 10999 bp, 8 predicted proteins | sample KBSS23HmetaG_FD_64669 | JGI IMG/M metagenome (GOLD analysis project Ga0070689, IMG submission 64669) | Switchgrass rhizosphere microbial communities from Kellogg Biological Station, Michigan, USA - KBS S2-3H metaG | ecosystem: Host-associated > Plants > Roots > Rhizosphere ... | reverse complement strand
GTAGGCGAGCTCGAGCTGCGGCGAGAGCTCGGCGTGATCCCTGGGCAACGCGTGCACCGAGCCCGCGAGATAGACGGTGTTGTGTTCGCCCCTCATGGACCAGACCGCCGCGCCGTCGGCACGCGCTCCGGTCGTCGAGAAAGACGCGAGGGACGCGAGCAGCAGCGCGCCCGCGAGGCCGCGTCGCAGGCCTCGCCGCGTCGAGTTGGGAAGGGTCATGCCGCGGATTCTGCGGCAGTCAGGAAATGCACGCCAGTGTCGATGGCGCCGTTGGAATGCAGCGTCAGCAGACGATACGCGGGTGGCATGGTGTCGATCACGAACTGGTCGGAGCGCGGCTGGAACTGCGCGCAGGTGGACGGCGTCGCCAGCAGCCGCACGCCGCGACGCGCGCCTTCGAAAGCCTGGTGGACGTGACCCCAGACCACCGCGCGCACCTGCGGATGGCTGTCGATGACCGACCAGAATTCGTTGGCGTTGGCGAGCCCGACGTTGTCGAGCCAGCGGCTGTTCATCGCGACCGGATGATGGTGCAGGCACACCAGGGCGTGACGCTGCCGCGCCATGCCGAGTTCCTCGTCGAGCTTGGTGAGCATCTCGACGGTGATGCGTCCACCGGCCTGGTTGGGTACCACGCTGTCGAGCAGCACGACGCGCCATGCGCCGATGTCGGCCGGACCGTCGAGCTCGAACGGGCGACCCGCGAGCGCCGCGCGCATCTGCGGGACGAAGTCGTGATTCCCGGGAATACACAATACGGGTTTGCCGAAGCGCCCGAAGATGCGGCGGAAAGGTTCGTAGCCGCCGGCGTCGTCCTGCACCAGGTCACCCGTCACCAGGATTGCGTCGCAAATGGCGAGATGCCCCGAGGCGTCCACGAGCGTGCGCTCGAGCGTCTCGAGGGTATTCACGCCGCGCAGGGTTCCCGCGGCGTCACCGAACAGATGCGGATCGGTGAACTGGATTATGCGGATGGCACTCATTCGATCGAACTCTACAAATATGCCGACAAGCGCCGGGTGATGTGGTTCACGGGCTGCGTCATGTCGCTGAAACGAAGTGAACCAGGTCGCAAACTACCGGCGAAAAAATGTGAAGCGGCGTCGGCATACGGCGACCTCAATCTAAGAAAGGCGGAAAAATGGTAAATGGCGATCACGCGCACTACAGTGTCGGCCGACATGAAGAAACCCGGCAAGAGTGATCCGAGCCGCCCGCGGGAAGACGGCTACCAGTACAAGCGCGACTTCTACCGCAGCGCGCAGGTGGCCGACGATTACGACTTCCACCGTTTCAGCACCCCCGAGCGCCAGAAACGCAATGCCCGTAAGTGGGCCGCGATCCGGAAAGCGCTTTCCGCGACCACGGACGTCAAGACCATCCTAGATCTGCCCTGCGGCACCGGGCGGTTCACCGGCGCGCTGGCCCGCGAGGGCTACCAGGTCGTGGGCAGCGACATCTCGCTGGAGATGCTGCAGAAGGCGGCCAGTGTCACCTCTGTAAGGAGTGGCGACGGCCAGCAACCCTCGATTCGCGGCTACGTGCAGGCCAACGCCGAGAAGCTCCCGCTGCGCGACGACAGTCTCGACTGCGTGGTGTGCATCCGCTTCATGATGCACGTCGACCCGGCGACACGCGTGCGCATGCTGCGCGAATTCCGCCGCGTCTCGCGCCGCTGGGTGGTGGTCGACTACCGCCACAAGTACACCATCCGCTATGTCCTCACGCACACTTTCGGGAAGTTAGGCTTGGGTCGAACCCCGCTGTCGCGTGTGTCGCGCGCGGATCTCGAGCAGGAATTCCGCGACGCGGGATTCGCCGTCCGCGAAGTGGTGCGCGTCTCCACGCCGTTGCTCTCGGACAAGTGGGTCGTGCTCGCAGAGCGCGCGTGAGGAAAATAGCTGGCGGAACGTGCGTGAGGCGTGTCGCCGGCCCGATGGTGGCTCGGAAATCTGGCCTGAACTCGCGGATCCGGCTTTTGTAAACGAACACCGCGCCGCGGTCGGTCTGCCACCCATCGACCCGGGTCCAAGGTCCCGGGATCCGGGCTGCGCGCACGGCGAAATACACCCGCCGCCGCTGTAATCCCGGCGCCATCTTGCAGGCCAGTTGTCCGCGAGACAGCGGACAGGACAAGTGCCCCTTCCGGGAATGCTTCTATTACCCGGTTTCGGTTGCTCCCGGCTCCCCCCGTATCGGACAATGCGCGCCCTTTATGGATACCCCCACCAGCACCCCCACCCGCCGCGCCCTGGCCAATGCCATCCGTGCGCTCTCCATGGACGCCGTCCAGGCCGCGAATTCGGGACATCCCGGCGCGCCGATGGGCATGGCCGACATTGCGGAGGTGTTGTGGCGCGACTTCCTCAAGTTCAACCCGGGCAATCCGCGTTGGTGGAATCGCGACCGCTTCGTGCTGTCGAACGGCCACGGTTCGATGCTGCTGTACTCGCTGCTGCACCTGAGCGGTTATCAACTCGGCATCGACGAGATCAAGAATTTCCGCCAGCTCGGCGCGCGCACCGCGGGGCATCCGGAGCATGAGTCCGGCATCGGTGGCATCGAGACCACCACCGGTCCGCTCGGCCAGGGTCTTGCCAACGCCGTGGGTTTTGCGCTCGCCGAAAAGCTGTTGGCCGGGGAATTCAATCGCGAAGGCTTTCCGGTCGTCGATCACTTCACCTATTGCTTCGTCGGCGACGGCTGCCTCATGGAAGGCATCTCGCACGAAGCCTGTTCGCTCGCCGGCACGTTCAAGCTCGGCAAGCTCATCGTGTTCTACGACGACAACGGCATCTCCATCGACGGCAAGGTCGTCGAGTGGTTCAACGACGACACGCCGAAACGCTTCGAAGCCTACGGCTGGCACGTGGTCAAGAACGTCGATGGCCACGACAGCGAAGCGGTGATCGCCGCGTTGAAGAAGGCCCGGGCGCGAAAGGACCAGCCGTCGCTGATCTGTTGCAAGACCGTCATCGGCTGGGGCGCGCCCAACAAGCAGGGCACCAAGTCCGCGCACGGCGAGGCGCTCGGTCCCGACGAGGTGGCGCTGGCGCGCAAGACGCTGGGCTGGGAATACCCGCCGTTTGTCGTGCCTGACGAGATCCGCGCTGCCTGGGATCACAAGGAGGCCGGGCTCGCCGCCGAGAAGAAGTGGAATCGCATCTTCAAGCGCTACAAGAAGGAGCACCCGCAGATCGGTGCGGAATTCGAGCGCCGCATGAAGGGTGACCTGCCGGCGAACTGGTCCGAGATCGTGCAGGAGGTGCTGGCCGCTGGCGCCGCGGTCACCGGCTCGCAGGCGACGCGCGCCTCCTCGCAGCTGGCGCTCAACGTACTCGGCCCCAAACTACCCGAGATGCTCGGCGGCTCGGCCGATCTCACGGGCTCCGTGAACACGCTGCGCAAGGACTCGAAGCCGATCACGCACGAGAATCCGATCGGCAATTACGTTTACTACGGCGTGCGCGAGTTCGGCATGACGGCGATGATGAACGGTATCACGCTGCACGGCGGATTCCGGCCGTACGGCGGCACGTTCCTGGTGTTCTCCGACTACGCGCGCAACGCGGTGCGCCTCGCGGCCATCATGCATTGCCCGACCACGCTGGTGTACACGCACGACTCCATCGGTCTCGGCGAAGACGGTCCGACGCACCAGCCGATCGAGCACCTCGCAAGCCTGCGGGCCATGCCCAACCTGCACATCTGGCGCGCCTGCGACGCGGTCGAATCCGCGTATTCGTGGGTCGCGGCGCTGGAGCGCAAGAACGGCCCGACCGCTCTCATTTTCACGCGCCAGGGGCTGCCCCAGCAGGCGCGCACGCCCGAGCAACTGGTCGCGATGCGCAAGGGTGGCTACGTGCTCATCGACAGCAACGGTCCGCCGGAAGCCATCGTGATCGCCACCGGCTCGGAGGTCGGCATCGCGGCCGCCGCCGTGAAAGATCTGCAGGGCGCGGGCAAACGCGTGCGGCTGGTGTCGATGCCCTGCTGCGAGGTCTTCGACGCGCAGCCCGCGCCGTACCGCGAGAGCGTGTTGCCGTCGGCGGTGACGCGACGCCTGGCCATCGAGGCCGGCGCCACGCAGTCGTGGTGGCGCTACGTCGGCTCGCAGGGCCGCGTCATGGGCCTCGATCATTTCGGCGCTTCGGGCAAGGGCCCGGACCTGTTCAAGCATTTCGGGCTGACCAGCGACGCGCTCAAGGCGCAGCTCGAGCAACTCCTTCACAGTTAGTAAAAAAGAGGAAGTAGGTAGATGGCCATCAAAGTGGGTATCAACGGTTACGGACGTATCGGCCGCAACATCCTGCGCGCGCTGTATGAAGCGAAGCGCAACAACGAGATCCAGATCGTCGCGGTCAACGACCTCGGCGACGCGCAGACCAACGCGCACCTTACCCAGTACGACACCGCCCACGGCAAGTTCCCCGGCACGGTCAGCGTCGACGGCGACAACATCGTCGTGAACGGTGACAAGATCAAGGTGTTCGCGCAGCGCGACCCGTCGAAGATCGACTGGAGCTCGGTCGGCGCCGAGTACGTGTACGAGTCAACCGGCTTCTTCACCACCAAGGCGGACGCGGGCAAACACCTGGCCGGCGGCGCGAAGAAGGTCATCATCTCGGCTCCGGGCGGCAAGGACGTCGACGCGACCGTCGTCTATGGCGTGAACCACAACACCCTGAAGGCCTCGCACACCGTCATTTCCAACGCCTCGTGCACCACCAACTGCCTCGCGCCGTTGGCCAAGGTGCTGAACGACAAGATCGGCATCGTCAGTGGTTTGATGACCACGATCCACGCCTACACCAACGACCAGCGCCTGACGGACGTGTACCACGAGGACATCCGCCGCGCGCGTTCGGCGACCATGTCGATGATCCCGGCAAAAACAGGAGCGGCGGCTGCGGTCGGCCTGGTGCTCCCGGAGCTCAAGGGCAAGCTCGACGGCTTCGCGATCCGTATCCCGACCATCAACGTCTCGCTGGTCGATCTCACCTTCGTCGCGAAGCGAGCGACCACGGTCGACGAGATCAACAAAGTCGTGAAGGAAGCCGCGGACGGCGCCATGAAGGGCGTGCTCGCGTTCACCGACAAGCAGCTGGTTTCGATCGACTACAACCACGATCCGGCGTCCTCGACCTACGACTCCACGCTGACGCGCGTCACCGAAGGCACGCTGGTCAAGGTGTGCTCGTGGTACGACAACGAGTGGGGTTTCAGCAATCGCATGCTGGACACCACGATTGCATGGGCCAAGGCATCGTAAGGAGCGCGTCATGAACGTGCTGCGCATGGCGGACCAGGATCTCGCTGGCAAGCGGGTCCTGATCCGCGAAGATCTCAACGTCCCGGTCGAAGACGGCAGGGTCACCAGCGACGCGCGCATCCGCGCGTCGCTGCCAACCATCAAGCTGGCGCTCGACAAGGGCGCGAAGGTGTTCCTCACCTCGCACCTCGGCCGGCCGGAAGAGGGCGTGTACGCCGAAGAGTTCTCGCTGGCGCCGGTAGCCACGCGTCTCTCGGAGTTGCTGGGCAAGCCCGTGCCGCTCCGCAAGGACTGGCTCGCAGGCGTCGATACCGCGCCCGGTTCGGCGGTGCTGCTCGAAAACGTGCGCTTCAACAAGGGCGAGAAGAAGGACAAGGAAGACCTCGCCAAGCAGATGGCCTCGCTGTGCGACGTATACGTGATGGACGCGTTCGGCACGGCGCACCGCGCGGAAGCTTCCACGCACGGCGTCGGCAAGTTCGCCAAGGTCGCCTGTGCGGGACCGCTGCTGGTGGGCGAGCTCGAAGCGCTCGAGCGCGCGCTGGCCAAGCCGGCGCGGCCGCTGGTCGCGATCGTCGCGGGCAGCAAGGTCTCCACCAAGCTGACGGTGCTCGAGTCGCTGCTCGCCAAGGTGGACAAGCTCATAGTGGGTGGCGGCATTGCCAACACCTTCCTGGCGGCCACCGGCATCAACGTCGGCAAGTCGCTGCACGAGGCAGAGATGCTCGACATGGCACGCAAGCTCCTGGAGCTGGCCAAGGCGCGTGGCGCCGAGATCCCGCTGCCGACGGACGTAGTGGTCGCCAAGGAATTCGCGGCCACGGCACATGCCGACGTGCGTTCCATCCACGACGTGCGCCCCGACGAGATGATCCTCGACATCGGCCCGGATACCGCGGAGCGTTTCGGCGCGATGCTGCAGAAGGCCGGCACCATCGTCTGGAACGGCCCGGTGGGCGTGTTCGAATTCGACCAGTTCGGTGAAGGCACCAAGGCCATTGCACAGGCTGTGGCGCAGTCGCCCGCGTTCTCGCTGGCGGGCGGCGGCGACACGCTCGCGGCCATCGAGAAGTACGGCGTCGAAGAGGGCATCTCGTACATCTCCACCGGTGGCGGTGCGTTTCTCGAGTTCGTCGAGGGCAAGACGCTGCCGGCCGTGGCGATGCTCGAGTCGCGCGCGAAGCAGTAGCCAGTACCGGAAAAGAACGAGGCCGCAACTTCCGTCGGGAGTGGCGGCCTGGATCTTTCTCAGTGCCGGTATCCCAACGGGATGGTACGTCCGGTCTTCAGATCGACCGCCTCGAAACCGCGCATGCCGGCGTTGACCAACGCGCGCGACAACTCGAGCGAAATCAGAATCTCCGAGCGCAGCCAGGAATCCCGGAAGAGGTGCACGTCCGCGGGAATGCCGGGTTTCAGCGTACGCGGAAAGTTGAGGCCGCGGATGCCTATCCGATCATGTTCGATGTACAGGCGGACTTCCGAATGCCGGTAGTCGAACGCATCGACTTTTCGCGTGACGTCGAGAAACCGAACGCCGTCGTGATGCCCGTCCTGGAAGCGCCATTCGGCGGGGATGCTTTCGATCGAGGCCGCATCGAAGCCTCGCACGATTTCTTCGAACGCCTGCGAGACCACCATCCAGCTGCCCTCGTGGAAGATATCCGCGCGCAGCGCGGGGCGTGGCCCGTACTCTTCGATTACGGGATTCTCACCCATCCTTGCGACGCCCTCGCCGCGGCCGACATCGAGTGAGCTGAAACCGGCCGGCCTGTTGATCCACTTGCGATCCTCGAACGGGTCTTCGTGAAACAGTCGCAACTGCGCGAAGCGCTCATCGACCGGTCCTGTCGGTGCTTGCGCTTCGAGCACCTTCCGGTATGGATGTCCGGCGGGTGGAGCGTCGAATGACGCTACCCGCGGATCGTTTTCGAGCAGATCCCGCAAATCTGCGGGCATGTGGGCGGGATACGGCGCGGCCATTCGCGACGCCTACCTGAGGGGCGAATAGTCGGTCGCGTCGACGAACACCGACTCCACTTTCTCCACGATTTTGCCGTCGGCCTCCGATGCCGCGGACACGGCCTTCCATTCGGGGTCGTTGCGGAACTCGTCCCAGTTCTTCTTCGCCTGCTCGCGGCTGGCATGCGAGATCACGTAGATCAGCGTGCTCTCTTTCGCGGGACTGTCCTCGAATGTCCAGTACGCGACATTGGTCATGCCGTGTTTCTCGAAGATCTTCATGGTGTGTTCGCGAAACCGCTTGTGCAGGGCATCGAGGCGGCCGGGCAGGGTGTGATAAGTGCGGATCTCGAACACACGCGCCGGCGGCGCATCGGCGGCGCGCACCCATTGCAGGGTTGCACCCAGAGCAAACCCTGCGGCGACGAGCAACCAGGATCGTGACGACATCGAATACCCCCGTGGCTTGAAAATGCTGTGAATTGAGGCGCGTGATTATGCGCCGGGCCGACAGGACACGTGGCAGAATGCGCGCCCATGCAAGAAAGACAGATGCACTCGCGCACGAAAATCGTCGCGACCCTAGGCCCTTCCACCGACAACATCGAAGTCCTGACCGAAATGGTCCGCGCCGGGCTCGACGTGGCCCGCGTGAATTTCTCCCACGGCAATCAGGAGGAGCACGGTCGTCGCATCGACCTGGTGCACGAAGCGGCGCGCCGCGCCGGGCGCTACGTCGGCATCCTCGCGGACCTGGGCGGACCGAAGATCCGCATCGAAAGCTTCACCAACAAGAAGGTCGACCTCAAGGAAGGCCAGGCCTTCGCGCTCGACACCGCGCACGACATCAACGCCGGCAACGAGCAGGTGGTGGGCTGCGCCTACCAGGACCTTCCCAAGGACGTGAAGCCGGGCAACATCCTGCTGCTCAACGACGGCCTGATCGAGCTCGAGGTCACAAAGGTGTCCGGCACGCGCATCGACACCAAGGTCATCGCCGGGGGCGAGCTGTCGAATCGCAAGGGCGTGAACCTGCGCGGCGGCGGCATCTCAGCACCGGCGCTCTCCGACAAGGATCGCGAAGACATCAAGTTCGCCGCTTCGAAGGGCGCGGACTATATCGCCGTGTCATTCGCGCGCGACGCGGCCGACATGAACCTGGCACGCTCGCTGCTGCGACTTGCCGGGAGCCACGGGCACGTGTGCGCGAAGATCGAACGCCACGAGGCCATCAAGAATCTGACCGAGATCATCGAAGCCTCGGACGTACTCATGGTCGCCCGCGGCGATCTCGCGGTGGAAATGGGTTACGCGGCCATCACCGGCCTGCAGAAGACCATCATCCACGAGTCGCGCGCGCGCAATAAAGTGGTGATCACCGCCACGCAGATGATGGAGTCGATGATCCAGAACCCGGTGCCGACGCGCGCCGAGGTCTCGGACGTATCGAACGCGGTGCTCGACGGCACCGACGCGGTGATGCTGTCGGCGGAGAGCGCCGTGGGCAAACACCCGGTCAAGGCCGTGCAGGCCATGGAAGAAGTCATCAACGGCGCGGAAAAGTACCAGCTCACCACGGGCCGCGTGCGTCATCGCGTCGAAGGCGTGGTCGACCGCACCGAGGAAGCCATCGCGATGGCGGTGATGTACACCGCGAATCACATGAAGGTGCGCGCCATCGTCGCGCTGACCGAGTCCGGCACCACGCCGCTGTGGATGTCGCGCTCGCGCGCCGATATTCCGATCTACGCGTTCACGCGCCACGAGTCGACGCGCCGCCGTGTCACGCTGTACCGCGGCGTGTACCCGGTGCCCTTCGACATCCCCGAAGTGCGCACCACCGAGCTGTTCCGCGCGATCCTCACGATGATGTTGCAGCTCGACCTGGTCGAGCCGGGCGAAATGGTCATCGTCACCAAGGGTGAGCTCACGGGTATTACCGGCGGCACCAACGCCCTGACGATCCTGCGCGTTCCCAAGGACTAGACGGAACCTGCAATGCGTTGGCTGCGCTGGCTGCGATGGACCCTGATCGGTATCGCGGCGCTCGCGGCCATCGGGTTCACGCTCGGCTGGTGGGCCATGCGGCGCAGCCTGCCCGCCATCGACGGCTCGCTGGACGCGGCTGGACTTCAGGCCGAGGCCACGATCGAGCGCGACGTGCGCGGCATCCCGATGATCACCGCTCGCTCGCGCGTCGACCTGGCCTACGCCACGGGCTTCGCGCACGCGCAGGACCGGTTCTTCCAGATGGATCTCGGGCGCCGGCTCGCCGCCGGTGAGTTGTCGGAGTTGTTCGGTCCCGTGGCGCTCAAGCAGGACACGCGCACGCGCCGCTTCGCATTTCGCGCGGTGGCGCGCCGCGTGGTGGAATCGGCGCCCGCCGAGGAGCGCGCCATCGTCGAGGCGTATGCACGCGGCGTGAACGCCGGGCTCGCTTCGCTGGACGCACGCCCCTGGGAATACCTGCTGTTGCGCGCCACGCCGCGAACCTGGCTGCCCGAGGACTCGGTGCTGGTGGTCCACTCGATGTGGTGGCAGCTGCAATACAACTCGCTGACCTCGGAGCTCGATCGCCGGCGCCTGGAACGCGCCGCCGTCGCGCAGTCCACGCCCGAGGCGGCGCACGCGCTCATCGCCTTCGCCTGGAGTGGCTACTCCGAGTGGGACACGCCTAACTACGGCAAGGAGCTGTGCACCGGGGCGTGTGGCCATCCACCAGCGCCGTATCCCGAGCTGCTGAAATTCTCCGGTCCGATCGGCGCGGCGGGCGGCGAGCCGGGTTTCGCCGGCAGCAACAGCTGGGCGATCGCCGGCATCCACACCAAGGTGGGCACGGCGCTGGTGGCCAACGACATGCACCTCGATCTTGGCGTGCCGGCGGTGTGGTACCCGGCGCGCCTGCGGATCGTCGACGGCGCGGCACTCGACATCACCGGCGTGACGCTGCCGGGCACGCCGGCGGTGGCGGCCGGCTCCAACGGTCACGTCGCCTGGGGATTCACCAACAGCTACGGCGATTTCTCCGACATCCGCTGGGGAAAGTGCGGCGGCGACCGGCAGCGCGAGGAGCGCATCGCGGTGCGCGGCGCACCCGACGCGGTGGTCGTGTACCACGACGTCGAGGGCGGCGTGGTACTCGACGGCGAGGAATACGCCGACGACGTCAGGGCAGGCGAGTGTGCGCAGGCGGCGTGGCTGGCGACCCGGCCGGAAGCCACCAATTTCAGGTTGTTGGACATCGAGCAGGCGCGGCGCGTCGACGACGTGCTGACTCTCGCGCCCCGCGTCGGTATTCCGGCGCAAAATCTCGTGGTCGGGGACGCCGACGGGCGTATCGCGTGGACGGTGATCGGCCGCGTGCCGCGCGGCACCGGCCCGGACCGGCTGTTCGGCAATCTCGAATTTCGTGATGAGTCCGATCATCCGCGCATCGCGGATCCGCCGGTGGGACGACTCTGGACCGCCAACCAGCGCGTGGTCGACGGACCCGCGCTCGAGGGCGCGCTGGGCGACGACGAGGTCGACGTCGGTGCCGGCGGCTACGACATCGGCGCACGCGCGCGCCAGATCCGTGACGATCTCGTCGGGCTCACGCATCCCGCGACCGAGGCCGACATGCTCGCGATCCAGACCGACTCGCGCGCGCTGTTCATTGGTCGCTGGCGTTTCCTGCTGCTCGAACTGCTCGACGAGGAGGCGATGAACGCCGCGCCGGCGCGACGCGAATTCCGAGCGCGCGTCAGCGACTGGGACGCGCACGCG
>Ga0070689_100003067_pt1 | contig 11001 bp, 12 predicted proteins | sample KBSS23HmetaG_FD_64669 | JGI IMG/M metagenome (GOLD analysis project Ga0070689, IMG submission 64669) | Switchgrass rhizosphere microbial communities from Kellogg Biological Station, Michigan, USA - KBS S2-3H metaG | ecosystem: Host-associated > Plants > Roots > Rhizosphere ... | reverse complement strand
ACCCGTGAAGTCCTTGATTATTTTATCGCAAAAAAAAATGAATGCAGAATGGCGGGCATCACTGACGTGATCATTGACCCTGGATTCGGATTTGCAAAGACAATCGCTCATAATTTTCAATTGCTCAAAGACCTGTCTGTATTTAAAATGCTTGATGTTCCGTTATTAGTCGGTCTTTCCCGAAAGTCATCGATCTATAAAACGTTAGAAATTTCCCCCGAAGAGGCATTAAATGGCACCACCGTGTTAAATACCATCGCATTGATGAATGGTGCAGATATTTTGAGAGTGCATGACGTGAAACAGGCGAAGGAAGCCGTAAAGCTCTGGATAGCCTTGAACAATGTAAAATAAAAAAGCAACCTAAGAAAGATTGCTATAAGCAACATCACCGCGAGTTACCGCACGGTGCTATACTTAACCGATAGTTTCCATAAAGACCGATATATGTGGTGAGTAAAGTAACAGGACTAAGGGTTCTTTTCAAGGGGACAGAACTAGGAGGATTCTTGGATTAAAAACGGAGCCGATCTAACGATCGTGTCAGTTAATAATAAGGGCCAACAAAAAAGCTGAACAAAGTTCAGCAATTTAATTGTTTAAACAATAATTATTTTCAACGCCGAAATTATTGTATTCTGTGTGAAGCCAATTTCGCGTCAGTAAGCTCTACATCAAATATCAAAGCCTCGAATGCTTTGAATGGCGGCCTTGAATTGCCTCCGTAAGCGAGAAATCCAGGAATATATAAAGTACCCTTCCCGCCCACTTTGAATAATTTGATGCCTTCGTCCCAGCCTGCTATCACCGCCCCTTCGCCAAGAGGGAAAGTATATGAATTTGATTGAAAGACGCTGTCCGTTGTAAGTATTCTGCCTGTATATTTCACCGTCACTGTATCTTCATCGTTAACAGAAGCCCCGGTGCCCTGTTCCTTAATGACAACAAAGGTTCCCTTACCTGTCTTTTGAGCAGTGATCTTCTTCGAGGCAAGATAACTTTCCATATTTTTTAGCTCCTTATCGATTTCGCCCGATTTACGGTATTCTTCTTCTTGCTTCGCCCGCATCTCTTTTATTTGCCTTTTTTGCAATGCCATCTGTTCCTGCATTTCCTTTTGCTGGCGAGGCTTGTCTTTTTCCATTTCAGCATTATAATCCTTTTGTATAGCACTATCATTTGTAAAAACATCCAGGACTTTAAAAGTGACGATCATCCTGTCTCCTTTTTTTGCACCTGGCGGGAGTTGATTAGCCATACCTCTTTTCAGAAAAGTGTCGATCATCGCGACCGTGATGGCACTGTCTCCTTTTTTCAACATTCCGAATATTTCTACGGGTGAGTAGTCTGCCGCCTGTTTTACGCCGCCAACCTTAGAATAGCCCGGCATTTTCCCGTAGCTGCTATACACTACCGAATCGTTGAGCTTGGTAACGACATTAAACTTTAAATAATTGTTTTCTTTAGCCACCGGATTGTTAGAATTCCCGGAAGAAATTATTTTATATAACAAGCCGCTCTTTGTTTTCTTGTAATCTAAACCTCCACAGCCTGCAATTGTAAACATCATCACGACCAGGAATGTTAATCGGGAAAGTTTGTAGTTCATTTCATTAGTATTTATTGTAACAAAGATTCATTTTCTTTCATCACTTGTTTGAACTTCTTTATAGTGTCCGTAAGCGAGTCACTACTGCGCCCACCAGCGGCATTAAAATGGCCGCCTCCTTCAAAATATTTCCGGGCAAATGCATTGCAATCAAATCCACCCTTACTCCGAAAACTCCATTTTCTTTCTTCATCCCTGTCGATGACCAAGGCCACTAATTTTATTCCTTGTATCGACATTGGGTAATTCACCAATCCTTCCGTATCGCCTGTTTTAATATTGTATTTAAGGAGGTCGGATTTTGGAATAGCTATCAAGGCCGTGTTGTATTCATAAAATATTTCCATCCTGTTCAATAAAACATTTCCAATAAACCGAAGTCGGTTTTCCAAAAAATTATCATACAATGCTTCATGAACGGGTGTATGAAGTAAGCCTTTGTCCTTTAGATCGGCTACCAACCTATGGACATTTGCGGACACGCTTGGAAAGCGAAACGAGCCTGTATCAGCAACTACTCCGGCATAAATGCATTCAGCAACGTCTGGAGTTATCTTGCCTTTGTAACCCGACGCCAGGATGAAATCATAGATCAGCTCACAAGTTGAACTTCGCGACGCGTCGCTAATGCCATAATCAAAACTTTGCTCATCTGGCTCTTCGTGATGATCGATCAGGATCTTGATGCACTTTAGTGAAGCCAATTTAGGCGCCAGGTTTTTTGTCCGGTTATAATGATTAAAATCCAGACAAAAAAGCCATTCCGCTTCATCAAGTGCGGCTTCAGCCTTTTGCTTTTGCATTTCATAGTCCAGCACTTTTTTACTGCCCGGCATCCAGTTTACCCAATTTGCCCAATTGGTAGGGGAAATCACTGAGACCTGGTGTCCAAACTGGACCAGGAAATTATAAAGGCCCAGTGAAGAGCCCATGGCATCGGCGTCAGGTTTTTGATGTGTGGTGATCGCAATCTTTTTTGGCTTGTCCAACAGGCCAAATATTTCGTTGATCTCTTTCATGAAAGTCCGCGAAGATAAGAGATTGTCAGCAGGACTGAGTTCCTAATTGCGTATCAGGATATAAATTGTAAATTTATTTAACAGCATTTTATTTTTTAGATTACCATGACAACCTACACTTGGAAGCGGTTTACAAAGAGAGTGACTATTGACGCAGATCCTGAAGCAATTTTCAACGCCTGGTCATCACAACAGGGACTCGAAAGCTGGTTTTTGCGATTAGCAGAATTCAGAAAACCAGACGGCGCGTTAAGAAGAAGAGATGAACCCGTCCAAAAGGGCGATCAATATAAATGGCTTTGGTTTGGGTATCCTGACGTCATTGCAGAAGAAAAGGAGATCCTTTTTACAAACGAAACCGATGAATTGGAATTCAGCTTTTCAGGTGGTTGTATTGTCCAGGTGACTATAAAACAGGAAAGTGGCGAGACAGTTTGTGAGTTGCAACAAACCATGCCCATGGATGATGAAGAGGAACAGCGATATTTTTATATTGAATGCGGCAGAGGATGGACATTTTATATGACTAATCTAAAATCTATCCTTGAAGGTGGCATTGATCTTCGGAATAAAAATGAAGAAATTCAAAATGTGATCAACGCCTGACCCAGAAACTGTTTTCACCGCCACAAAAATAATTTAACCGGCTTAAGTTCATTCTTAACCGAAATACAATAGAACCACTTCAATGGCTCTTATTATCTTCATGAAATGATGACCACACCTCATAAACCAGCTCCGCAAAAGGTATTTACTCCTTACCAGGTTTTTATTATTGCCATATTAACCATCATCCAATTTTCCGTGATCCTTGACTTCATGGTGCTTTCTCCACTTGGTGTATTTCTTATTAAAAATTGGCACATCCATCCCTCCCAATTTGGATTGGTCGTATCCGTGTATGCATTTAGTGCGGGTATATCGGGAATCTTAGCAGCCGGTTTTGCCGATAGGTTCGACAGAAAAAAATTTCTTCTTTTTTTCTATGCAGGGTTTCTTGGAGGCACCTTGCTCTGCGCGATTGCTCCCAACTATCATTTTCTCCTATTCGCGAGGATCATTACAGGTGTTTTCGGCGGTGTCATCGGATCTATAAGCTTTGCGATCATCAGTGACATTTTTAAAATGGAAGTACGCGGAAGAGTCATGGGATTTGTCCAAATGGCATTTGCCGCCAGCCAGATATTAGGCCTTCCTATCGGTCTTGTGTTAGCTAATCGTTTTGGATGGCATTCGCCATTCTGGATGATCGCGGTCTTTTGTTTTGCCGTTGGAGTTATCATCGCGATGTACATGCAACCCATTAATGCGCATTTAAAAATAAGATCAGACCAGAGGCATCCATTTCATCACCTGGTAAAAACAATTTCAAACTCTCACTACCTGCGCGCATTTACGGCCACTACTTTACTTGCGACGGGTGGTTTCATGCTAATGCCGCTTGGCAGCACATTCAGCAATTTCAATCTTGGGATCAGGCTGGACCAACTATGGATCCTTTACGGAGTATCAGGCGTCTTTACTATTCTTACGGGTCCGGCTATCGGCAAATTGAGTGACAAAATTGGCAAATACACTATATTCCTCGTTGGTTCTTTAATAGGAATGGCAATGGTTGCCATCTATACAAACCTTGGCGTGACGCCGCTATGGCTCATAATCATCCTAAGCATACTATTATACATAGGTATCTCTTCCAGGATGATCTCTTCATCTGCACTAATGACGGCCATACCGGAGCCACAGGATCGCGGTGCATTTATGAGCATCAATTCATCGATTCAGCAAATTGCAGGGGGGATAGCTTCTGCCGTGGCAGGCTTGATTGTTGTACAAACAAAAAGTGGCGTATTGGAACATTATAACAGGTTGGGGTATGTAGTGATCGGCACAATGACTATCACAATCATTTTGATGTATTTCCTCAACAAATACATACAAAGTAAAAATTCAAAATCGCCTTCGCCAATAATGAAAGGAGAAGTGCAACTGGCGACGGAATAAATTTGATGTTTCTAAAAATTCAGATATGGCAAAGACTACCTGGGAAACTTTCACCACGACCGGTGAGCAGTTATTAAAAAAAATAAAAGATTTAATTGCTGAAGGCAATGTCAGGAAGATCATCATTAAAGATAAGCATGGCAAAGAGCTGATGACTTTCCCCCTCACCATTGGAGTAGTAGGAGCAATGTTGGCGCCCGTCCTCGCAGCAGTAGGGGCCCTCGCAGCGTTGATCGGTGAATGTACTCTTTCAGTGGAGAGAGAAGAAGCTGATTAATTATTGCAATCCTGCTTTTTCAAATTCCATTCTTCACAATGCAAAACTAAAACCGATTCTTTGAGGTCATTCCTTATCTCGTCCGTTTTTCTTTCACGAAGCTGGCTGTTGTAATCGTGGAGATGTATTCGATTGCCGGCGGGTATTTCTATGTAGTGATAAATTTTTGATTTCGCAGAAGCTTCCAAATACCGTAAGAACAATTTCCGATCCCGGTATTCGCAATAGTTATATTTTACAATATAGCGACCAGCGGCAAAATGATAAAACGTATCGTATTCGTACCAGTGGTGAATTGCAATTTTCTTTGTGCGCTGCTTCGTAAAATCGTCATAAGACAAAAAATCACAACGATCATAGGTTGGTTTATCAGTTCCATACATTGTGTCAACGATCACCCTTTTTTCTTCATCAACCAATACCGGTTCTAAATTATAGACCACTCCTTTGGCGACCGGGGTTTCTACCATTATCATACCGCTACAATCCCAGGGACAATGCTGCGCAAAATCCTTAACAAGGAGACAACTAACGCAGAGCAACAAGAGGACCGCTTTCATGGACTAAAGGTAAACACTCATTTATTACTTAGTCATGACACTCGCCCGTATTTACTTTTCAACATTTAGACTAAGACGGGTTGATAAGTGAAAATCATTAACGCGTAGCAATATAAGTTCTGTACCTTCACAAAAAAGTCCGCCATGAATATTTTTGTTGCTGGTCTACCTTACGATCTTGATGATGCCGAATTGGAAGAAATATTTGAAAAATTCGGCAAGGTCAATTCCGCTAAAGTAGCTATGGATAAAGAAACGGGCAAAAGCCGAGGATTCGGTTTTGTTGAAATGCCCATCGAGGCAGAAGCAAAAGAAGCGATCGAAGGGCTTAATAACATTTCACTTGGCAAAAAACCCCTCGTAGTAAAAGCAGCGGAAGACCGCCAATCAGGAAGCAGCGGAGGCGGTGGTGGTTATCGCGGTGGTGGCGGTGGCGGAGGATATCGCGGAGGCGGAGGCGGTAACAGGGGCGGCGGAGGATACAATAAGTTCAACAATAACAATCGTAACCGCTACTGATCTTCTATAATTCAAGGTCCCCTAATTTTTGCAAACCATATAGAATACAGGTAACGTGCATGGCCTGGATGATCTTATTTCCTTTCATTAGATTTTTCAACTCACCAAGGCTGTAAAGTTTGACATTAATCTCCTCGTTGTGATCTAATTTTTGCTCATGAGTTTTTACACCGCCCGTGGCAAGGAACATGTGCATCCAATTATTATTTGTTGATGGATTAGCAGAGATCTTTCCGAGGTAGTGAAATTTCTTAAAAGAGTACCCTGTCTCCTCCAACAACTCCCGGGCAATAGCATCCTCAAAATTGTTGTCAGTATCATCAACACATCCACCGGGTATCTCAAGGGATATCTCTTCAATCGCGTGGCGATATTGCTCTACCATTATTACTTTATTATCCTCCGTTACAGGCAACGCAGTAACCCACGTTGGAAATTCATAAACGTAATAGGGATCAACAATTTTCCCATCGGGGGTTAAACACCTGTCTTTACGAACAGAAAACCAGGTGTCTTTAAAAAGGTACTCGGAGGAGAGAGTTTTCCACTTCATGAAAAATGATCAATGCTCAATGTTCAATTTTCAATATTCATTGAGCATTGTTCGTTGAACATTGAATATTAAGTGTTATCTACTCTACCAACCCATTCTCTCCCTCAATGCAGTGATCTGTGCTACGTGATGTTTTCCATGCCACGCATAATTCCCGAGAACATTCCACAGTCTCATCGTCTTCTTGTGCTCAGGATGAAAAAGGGTCCTGTTGTTCCATTCATCGTCGGATACGTATTTCAAAACTTCAAACCATCGGGCGTGTAAAGCATGTAGTAAAGTGAGAGAAATATTTATCGGTAATTTTTGCACGTCATTCATTTCAGCCCAAAGCTTCTCATCATAAGGTTTGATAGTTGGATTGTCCTCGGTAAGGGCAAGTTTCATCCTGCAATAAGCATTGATGTGACTATCTGCAACATGATGCACTAACTGATGAACCGTCCAGCCACCTTCACGGTAAGGCGTATGCAGTTGCGCCTCATCGAGGTTTAGAACGGCGTTTTCCATTAAATGCGGAAGAAACTTCAGATCCGCCAGCCATTCAACTTTACGCTCGATAGAAAATGGCTGCTGTTCATACTTACCAAGCGGATACCTTGGATCAATAGCTGTTGTTGTCATATATCAACTGTTAGATTGTGATATTGTCATATTGTTACATTGTTGCCGCTCCACCAATTTTACCATTAGACAACTAATCAATCGAACAATGTAACAGTTTTAATCTTCTCTCAACGAGTGTCCAGTCAAATGAATGAACACATCCTCCAAATTTGCCTTCTTCACCTCTTTGGGTCTTTCAAAACCAGAAGCCACAAGATCATCGATCATCTGGTCGGGGCTGTTCAAAGCAATGATCTTTCCCGAATCAATCACCGCTACCCTATCGCACAAATATTCCGCCTCATCCATGTAATGCGTCGTAATGATGACTGTTGTTCCGCGCTTGCGGATCGCCCGGATCAATTCCCATAAACTTCTTCTCGCTTGCGGATCAAGTCCGGTCGTTGGCTCATCCAGGAAAATGATCTTTGGATCATTGATAAGTGTGGTCGCAACCGAAAATCTTTGCTTCTGTCCACCGCTTAACTCTTTAAATTTCGATTTTGCCTTTTCCGTCAGATTCACCATTTGCAGGAGTTCCATCGGTTCGATGTCTTTGTTATACAAGCCGCAGAAAAGTTCGACAAGGTCAACCAAATTAAGACCAGGGTAATAGCCGCTCGTCTGCAGCTGTACACCAATGATCTTTTTTATCTCGCCAGGCTCTTTATCAAGATCATGTCCGTCTACGATGACCTCACCCCTTGTTTTCTCCCTTAAGGTTTCAATGATCTCGAGTGTTGTCGATTTCCCTGCGCCGTTCGGACCCAGCATTCCGAAAATTTCATTTTCGTACACATCAAAACTGATACCCTTTACTGCTTCAAAATTTCCATAATTCTTTACCAGATTTTTTACGCAGATGATTGTTTTCCTTTCCATAGAAGAAGCAATTTACTGCAAAACTAGCTATCGGCCAGTAGCTGTCGCTATTAGCTATCCTTTAATCCGTCGCATGAATCATCTATCATCTATTGTCTATTATCTATCATCCATTATCTATTATCTCCCTTATTTTTGGAGCATGAAATACTTCTTGCTATCATTCTTCATTCCATCAATTGTTTTCTCTCAAACATTTACTTCTCAGGAAATAACCAGGTTCAAAGGGGAGGCTCAGCATGTCACTATCATACGGGATAATTGGGGCATCCCCCACATATATGGGAAAACAGACGCGGACGCTGTATTTGGATTACTATATGCACAGTGCGAAGAGAATTTTCAAAAAGTAGAAGAAAATAATCTTGAAATGATGGGAAGATTGTCAGAAATAGGTAAAGCTGGTTTGTACGATGATCTCCAAATGCGATTGATCTATGACAGCAGCGCTGCAATAAAAGATTATAAGAATTCTCCGGCATGGTTTAAAAAATTATTGGATGCCGCTGCTGACGGAGTAAACTATTTTCTTTACAGGCATCCAGAACTAAAACCATCGATACTGAAACGTTTTGAACCCTGGTTCGCATTGATGAGAACAAATGGAAGTATTTCAGCCACACAAACGGCAGAGCTGGCCATTGAGGACATGAAGAACTTATACCCTGCAAACGATCCTTCCGTCTCCCTTCAAAAAAAAGAATTTGCGAAGGATGAGATCGAAGAAACAGGGTCGAATGGATTTGCGGTCGCCCCGTCAAGAACACAATCGAAGAACGCCATGATTTATATCAACCCGCATGTTACTTTTTATTTCCGGACCGAAGTGCAAATGGTAAGTGATGAAGGATTAAATGCATACGGTGCAGTAACGTGGGGAACTTTCTTTGTATTCCAGGGCTTTAATGAACACTGCGGATGGATGCACACGTCGAGTGATGCTGATGTAGCCGATTTATACAAAGAAAAAATAGATAACAGAAATGGCTCCTTCGTCTATCTCTACGACGGAAAATGGCTACCTGTAAAAACTAAGAAAATCACAATCGATTATAAGTCCGGGGACACCCTTAATCACCAGGTTTTTGTTTTATATGCAACCGGTCACGGGCCTGTGATGGGAATCAGGAATGGAGATTGGCTAAGCCTTAAGGAAAACAATCGTTCAATGGCGGCCTTGATGCAATCGTGGTTACGTACAAAGGCAAAAGGTTTCGAAGATTTTAAAAAGATCATGAACATGCGGTCAAACAGCTCTGACAATACAGTTTTTGCAGACGACAAAGGAAACATTGCTTACTGGCACGGTAACTTTATTCCAAAACGTGATTCGAAATTCGACTGGGCTCAGCCCGTTGACGGAACTACTTCTTCGACCAACTGGAAAGGCCTGCATTCCCTTGATGAAATGGTGCACGTTTACAATCCCAAGACCGGTTGGATACAGAATTGCAATTCCACCCCGTTTACTGTCTCAGGAAACAGCAGTCCCAAAAAGGAAGATTACCCGACTTATATGGCACCCGATCTTGAAAATTATCGTGCGATCAATGCGGAACGATTACTGGATGAAAAAACAAATCTTACGATTGACAGGTTAATTAAAGAAGTTGGTTATAGCCATTACCTGTCAGCGTTCGAAGTTTTATTACCACAGCTTTTTCTTGCTTTTGATGAATTACGGGAAACTGATTCACTTCGACAAATGTTGTCAGAGCCCATTGACCTGTTGAAGGCATGGGATAAAAACTCATCTGCATCTTCGGTGGCAACAACGTTAGCTATTGAATGGGCTTCGCGGATAATGAAAAATGTTTCATCGCAAGAAAAATTGAATTTGCTTTACGATGCAATAAAAGACCTTCAACAAAGATTTGGCTCCTGGAAAATTCCATGGGGTGATATAAACAGGTATCAAAGAACCGGTAATCCTGAAAATTTTGACGATAATAAATCCAGCTTACCGGTGGGATTAGCCTCCGCGACCTGGGGCTCTTTACCTTCTTTTCAATCGAAACAGGTTGCTAATTCAAAGAAACGGTACGGGTTTTCAGGAAACAGCTTTATCGCCTGCGTTGAATTTGGCAAAACAATAAAGGCAAAATCGATTGTCACGGGTGGACAATCCTTTGATCCTTCATCAAAACATTTTACCGACCAGGCCCAAATGTATATTGATGGAAATTTCAAGGACGTTCTTTTCTATAAGGAAGATGTGATGAAACATGTCGAGAGAAAATATCACCCGGGAGAATGAAACACGTTTGATCTCAAATGGCCGGTTTACCCTGTTCTTTAAATTCACCCAATTCTTTTAATTCTTCAAGCTTCTTTTTGCCGTATGCGATACGTATAATAACTACAAAAAGCACCGGCACGATAAAAATCGCAAGGGATGTGGCTGCCAGCATTCCTCCGAAGACAGTCCAACCAATTGTTGATCGCGCAATAGCGCCAGCTCCTTTGGCAAATGCTAAAGGCAACACTCCAAGAATAAAGGCAAATGATGTCATTAATATTGGCCGCAATCGTAATCGCACCGCTTCAAGTGTAGCCTTCAATAATTCCATCCCGTTATCGACTCGCAACTTTGCAAACTCAACAATCAGGATGGCGTTTTTTGCGGAAAGACCGATTAGCGTTATTAAACCTATTTGTGAATAGACACTATTGCTCAATCTTGGAATAAAAATTAAAGTAAGAATTGCACCAAAAGCCGCCAGTGGTACCGCGAGAATGACGGAAAAAGGAACGGACCAACTCTCATACAGTGCAGTCAAGAACAAAAACACAAATACAATGGACAATGCAAAAATGTAAATGGTGCTCGAGCCTGCCTCTATTTCCTGTTTACTCAATCCTGCAAATTCATAGCCGTAGCCGGCTGGTAATGATTTGGCCGTTTCCTGCAGTGCCTCGATCGCCTGGCCACTACTGTAGCCTGGTTTCGGAGTCCCATTTATTTCTGCCGA
>Ga0070689_100003060_pt1 | contig 11015 bp, 8 predicted proteins | sample KBSS23HmetaG_FD_64669 | JGI IMG/M metagenome (GOLD analysis project Ga0070689, IMG submission 64669) | Switchgrass rhizosphere microbial communities from Kellogg Biological Station, Michigan, USA - KBS S2-3H metaG | ecosystem: Host-associated > Plants > Roots > Rhizosphere ... | reverse complement strand
CGGGATGCCGGCCTTCTTGCAGGCCTCGACCAGCGGCCGGTAGTCCTCGCTGTAGTTGCCCCACGGCCGGCTGCGCTGCAGGAACGCCGCCTCGTCGATGCGCCCCTGCAGGTAGTCGTCGAGCACCGGCTGCACGTCGCGCTCGAACATCTCCATCGACAGCACGACCTTGCCGGGCTTCCGCGCGAGCAGCCCCTCGAGCACCGCGAGCTCGGTGCGGTGCGTCGTGTCGTCGATGTGGGTCTCGCCGAGGAACACGACGTCGGCCTTCGCAAGGCGATCGAGCAGCGCAGGCCACGCCAACACCGCGCCGTCGGCGGTTCCGACGGTGCGCGTGACGTCGTCGAGCGGCGGCAGCAGCGACGGCGCCTGTGCGCGCGCGAATGGCAGCAGAAGGGCGATGGCGGACGGCAGCGCGTGCTTCAAGACCGGACTCCGTTGGGGTCCGGCATGACACCCGCCGGGCCGATCCGGCGCAACGCGGCGCCGCGCGGTCGGCGCGCGGCAGGGCTCAGAGAGTGAGAAACAATCTGTTTCGAACCCTCTGCGTGGCCGCGAAGGCGGCCACCAGACAGCAACTGAGAGCCTGTATCCTGGTCTCTTCTCAGGCTCTCAGTACACCTTGTTCGCGGCGCGCTGCAGCACCGCGTCGCCCAGGGAGGCAGCGCCGAGCAGCAGACCGCCGAGGCCCAGGTTGCCCTGCGTCCGCAGGCGCACGCCGTGGTCGTCGACGGTGATCGTGAACGTCGTCGTGCCGGCCGCGCGCGCGATGTCCTCCTGGTCGGGCAGCGCCTCGGGCCCGAAGCCGAGCTGCTCCTGCACGCCCTCGAACGACTTGAACATCGACTCGACGAAGCGCCAGCCGCGTGCGACGCCGAGGCCCTGGCGCAGGTGCACCAGCAGCGACGCGTTCGGGTTCCGCTGCGCCTGCGCCGCGAAGTCCTCGACAGCGGCGAGGCTGCCGGCGCGGTCCTCGCGCTGCTTCAGCGCCGCGACGATGACCTTGGGTTGCGAGCCGATCAGCAGCCGGTCGTCGAGCAGTGCGATCGCGGGCGCCAGCGGCAGGCGGATGCCGTCCATCGGCACGTCGCAGTAGCGGATCGTCACGCCGTCGGCGTCGCGCGTCTTCCATTCGACGCCTTCCTTCGCCGACGCCTCGAACGCCTTCTCGAGCCACGGCGCCAGCGCCTTGCGATCGCGGACCGACAGCACCGCGAGCCCTTCGGGCACCGGCGCGCCCTTGGCCATCGACAGGCCGACCGACACCGTGCCGCCGATCGCGTGCAGCAGTTCGCCGAACTGGGCCGCGGTGATGCCCGCGTGGCGGAACTCGCGCGTGAGCTCGCGCTGCATCTCGCTGCGCGCCTGCTTGGCGGCCTGCTCCGGCAGCAGACCGAGCAGGGCGTCGAAACCGGCGAACGTCGCCACCGGGTCGAACCGCGCGGTCGCGAACGCGAGCGTGTCGCTGCCGAAGTATTCGGCGGCCGCGAGGTCGGCCGGGCCCGCGAACGCGGCCTTCAGCATGCCGTGCGCGGAGCCCTCGACCGCCAGATCGAACATCTCCGCGGTGCCGCCGCCGACGGTGGCGATGCCGCCGTAGACGCCGCCGAGCGAGCGCACGCCGAGCGCGTCGCCGAGCTCCGCGGCCTCGTATGGCAGGAACGGTTCGAACGCGGCCAGCAGCGGCGCGGTGTTCGAGTAGACCTCGACCAGCGGCGTGCCGCCGAGGTCCTTGCGCTGGACGCCGAGCGTCGAGCGCGCCGCGAGCGACGGCTGGCCGCGCTCGCAGGCCAGGATCTCGGCCAGGTACGGTTCGCTGTTCGTGACGACGAACAGCCCGCGCGCACGCGCGAGCACGATCGTCGGCGCGTCGGCGAACTCGAGCGTGCGGCAGTCGGCGCCGGCGACCTGCTTCTTGCCGACGTTCACCTGCACGTACTGCTGGGCCAGGTGCACGACCCAGTCGACCAGTGCGTCGACCTGCGTCGTGGCATCGCCCTCGTCGACGAGCAGCGCGACCGACGCGCCCATGCCGCGGATCGTCATGCGCCCGACACCGAGCGCCATCGGCCGCTGCAGCACGGCGCGCAGCGTCGCGGCAGGCAGGTCGGCCTGCGCGAGCGCGCGACGGACATGCTCGGCGGCCTGTTCGAGATGGCGGTCGAGGTTCTCGCGCGCCTGCTGCGGCACGCTGCCGACGAAGTCGACGACGAGCTTCGCGGCGTCGTGGTAGGTCAGCGCGCGGCTGCAGGCTTCGAGCCCGGCGAAGCCGGCCGCGAAGTAGCTGCTGGCGGGCAGGCAGTCCTGCGGCGCGCGCTTGCTGGTCGCGGTGCCGCCCTGCGCGGCGAGCGGGACGGCGAACGCGATGGCCACGGCGAACGGAACGGCACGGCGGATTCGGGGCATGAACAACCTCTGCGGCGCAACGGGGGGGCGGGTGGAGGCGGGCATTGTCGCCGATCAGCGGCCCGGCCTGTCGATCGGCTTCCCGGTGAGCGGGCGCAACCGCGTCGACGCGGGCCCGCTACGCCGCCGCCCGCCGACTATTGGGCGGCCGACTATTGGGCGGCCGTGTATTGGCAGCCGCGCCGAGCGCGCCGGCCCCCTTCACATGCCCCAGAGCTTGACCTCGGGCTCGAGGTAGACGCCGAACTGCGACTGCACGCGCCGCCGCACCTCCTCCATCAGCTGCAGGAAGTCCGCGCACCTGCCGCCGCCGGTGTTCACGAAGTAGTTGGCGTGCACGCCGCTGACCTCGATGCCGCCGACGGCGAGCGTCTTGCAGCCGGCCGCCTCGATCAGCCGCCCCGCGGAGTCGCCCGGCGGATTCTTGAACACGCAGCCGACGCTGCGCTGCGCGACCGGCTGCGTCGCGTTGCGCCGCCGCAGCGAGTCCGAGAAGCGCTGGAAGATCGCGTTGGGGTCGTCCTCGTAGAGGTCCCACGTCGCCTGCAGCACGATGCGGTCGCCGAGGCCGCCGTCGCGGTAGTGCGGCTGCAGCACCTGGCGCGGCAGCACGGCGACCTCGCCGCCCGGTTCGACGACGGTGATCGACACCAGGTGCTCGAAGGTCTCGCCGTCGCGCGTGCCCGCGTTCATCGCGACCGCGCCGCCGACCTGTGCCGGGATGCCGGTGAGCTTCTCGAGGCCCGCGAGGCCGACCTCCTTGGTCGAACGCAGCAGGCTCGCGAGCGTCACGCCGGCGCCGGCGCTGATGCGCGTGCCGTCGCGGACCATGCGGTTGTGCCCGCCGAGGAACAGCACGGCGCCGCGGACGCCCTCGTCGGCGATCAGCACGTTGCTGCCGCCGCCGAGCACGCGCAGCGGCACGTCGTTCTGGCGGCAGACGCGCACGCACTGCGCGACGTCCTCCTCGGCGAACGGCTCGAGGAACCACTCGGCCGGGCCGCCGACGCGCAGGTGCGTCAGCCCCGCCAGCGACACGTTGCGCCGCACGGCACCGCGCATCGTGCGCAGCGCCAGGTTCAGGTCACAGGGTGGCAAGGATCGCCTCCATGGCCTTGTCGACGTCGCCGGCGCCGAGCATGAGCACGACGTCGTCGTTGCCGCGCAATTCGGCGACGCGGGCCGGCAGCTGCTCGACGCTGCCGGCGGCTTCGCTGCAGCCGCCGCGCGCGCGGATCGCGCGCACGAGGTCGCCGGCGCAGATCCGGGCCTTCATCTCGGCGCTCTCGCGCGCGCCGTAGATGTCGGCGACGAGCGACTGCTCGGCGCGCGCCAGGACCTCCGCGAACTGCGGCAGCAGCACGAGCGTGCGCTGGTGCTGGTGCGGCTGGAACGCGACCAGCATGCGGCGGCCCGGGAAGCGGCGCCGCGCCGTCTCGAGCACGGCGTTGATCTCGGCCGGATGGTGCGCGTAGTCGTTGACCAGCACGCCGCCGTTGGGGCCCGCGTGCACCTCGAAGCGGCGCCGCACGCCTTCGAACGCAGCGAGCCCCGCGCAGGCGCGCGGCAGGTCGGCGCCGGCCACGTGCGCGAGGCCGAGCGCGAACAGCGCGTTGTGCATGTTGTGGCGGCCCGACAGCGACAGCTGCACGCGCGGCAGGCGTTGGCCGCGCACGACCGGCGTGAACGACCAGCGGCCGCCGTGCTCGCGCACGTCGATCGCGCGGATGTCGGCCCATAGCCCGGCGCCGACGGTCAGGATGCGCACGTCGCCGCGCAGGCTGCTGAGCACGCCGCGCGGCACCGACTCCTCGACCAGCGCGGTGCCGTCGGGCCGGATGCGGCCGAGGTAGCCCGCGAACGCGTCGACGAGTTCCTCCGTCGACGGGTAGCAGTCGAAGTGGTCGCGGTCGACGTTCAGGATCGCGGCGCCGAACGGCCGCAGGTTGTGGAAGCTGCGGTTGAACTCGCAGGCTTCGACGACGAACTCGGGGCCCGCGCCGCCGTGGCCGTTGCCGCCGAACTGCGGCACGTCGCCGCCGATCAGGTAGGACGGATCGAGCCCCGCTGCGCGCAGCGCGGCCACCGTCAGCGACGTCGTCGTCGTCTTGCCGTGCGTGCCGGCGATCGCCAGCGTGCGGCGGCCTTCGCTGAGCCGGCCCACCGCTTCGGCGTAGAGCAGCGACGTGAAGCCGCGGCGCACGCACTCGAGCACCTCGGCGTCCGCGTTCGGCACCGCTGCCGAGCGGATCACGTAGCCGTCGGCGCCGGCGATGCGCTGCGGCTGACAGCCGGTCCAGACCTCGACGCCGAGCCGGCGCAGCTCCGCGCAGGTGGCGCCCTCCTGGGCGTCGCTGCCGGAGACCTCGTTGCCGCCGCCGGCGAGCAGCCGCGCGAGGCCGCTCATGCCGGCGCCGGCGATGCCGACCAGGTGGAAGCGCTGGCTCGCGAAACTCAACGGAGGCCTCCGTGCCGTTGCATGTCGTCCAAGATCGTCGCCGTCGGGTCCGCCTGCGACAACCGCCGCGCGGCCTCGCCCATCGCCCGCAGCCGCCGCGGATCCCCGAGCAGCGCGTCGACGACGGCCGTCAGCCGCGCCGCGTCGAGCTGGTGTTCCTCGACGACGATCGCCGCGCCGGCGCCGGCGAGCAGCCGCGCGTTGTGCAGCTGCTGGCGGTCCTTGTGGTGCGGGTACGGGACGATGATAGCGGGCCGGCCGGCCGCCATCAGCTCCGCGACCGTCGTGCCGCCGCCGCGGCAGATGACTAGATCGGCGGCGCCGAGCATGCGGTCCATGTCCATCGCGACCGCGCGCACGAGCGCGGTCGCGATCGCGTCGAACGCCGCGTAGCGCCGCCGCAGTTCGGCGTCGCGCTGCAGCCCGGCGAGGTGCAGCACCTGCACGGGGCGCCGCAGCGCGCCGAGCGCGTCGGGCACCAGATCGTTGAGCCGCTGCGCGCCCTGGCTGCCGCCGGTCACGAGCACGACCGGCAGGTCCGGCGCGAGGCCGAGCGCCGCGCGCGCGCGCGCACCGTCGACGCAGTAGAGCTCGGGCCGCAGCGGCGTGCCGGTCACCACCGCGCGATCGCGCGCCGACGCCGGCCCGGGCAGGCCGAGGTAGAGGCGCTGCGCGAACGGCAGCAGCCAGCGGTTGGTGCGGCCGGCGACGGCGTTCTGCTCGAGCAGGAACAATGGCTTCCCGAGCCAGCGCGCCGCGAGCCCGACCGGCAGCGAGGCGCGGCCGCCGGTGCTGACGACGCAATCGACGCGCTGCTCGGTCATCAGCGCGCGCGCGCGCAGCGTCGCGCGCAGCAGCCACCACGGCAGCCGCAGTCTGCCGCCGGCTCGCTGCGGCAGGCCGAGCGCTTCGACCGCGCCGACCTCGCGGTCGAGGAACTCGCGCTCGACGTCGCGCCCTTCGGTCAGCAGCAGCGGCGCGTGGCCGCGCTCGCGCAGGGCCCGCGCGAGCACCAGCGCCGGCATCAGGTGGCCCCCGGTGCCGCCGCTGACCAGGCAGACGCGTGCGACCATCGCCGCTTCAGTCCGGCAGGCGGATGATCTGGCCGATGCGCAACCGCGTCGGGTCGACCGACGGGTTCAGGGTCTTGATGTCGTCGACGCGCTTGCTCGAGCCGAAGTAGCGCACCGCGAGCCCTTCGAGGGTGTCGCCCTTCTCGATGGTGTGCGTGCGGCCCGTGGCCTTCGCCGCGGGCTTGTCGCCGGGCTTGCCGTCGGGCTTGGCAGCGGGTTTGTCGCCGCTCTTGCCGGCTGCCTTCGTCCGGTCGGCGCCCTTGTCGGCAGCCTTGTCAGGCTTGTCGGCGGACTTGTCGGCGGACTTGTCGGCGGGCGGCGCGTTCTTGTTGCGCAGCGCCTCGATCTCGGCCGCCGTCGGCAGCGCCAGCGCCTTGCCGACGCGCATCTTCTCGGGCGTGATGCCGGGGTTCAGCTGCACCAGCAACGGCACCAGCCGCACGTCGCCGAGGCCCTTGGCGATGCCTTCGAGCGTGTCGCCGGCGATGATCTTGTGCGAGCCGCGCCCTTCGGGCTTCGGCGCCGCGGGTTCGGCCCGGGCCGGGGCCTGCGGAGCGGCGCCCTTGCTGCCGTCGCGCTCGGCGCCGCCCTTCTGCTTGTCGCCCCGGCCGCCGTCGCCGCCGCCGTTCTCGGCCGACGGCCCGTTCTCGGGCCGCGGCGCATTGGCGAGCAGGTCGCGCAGCGGGATGTCACCGTTCGACGGCGACACCGAGCCGGCCGACGACTTCGGCGCCGTCGCGTTCCGCTGGCCGCTCTCGCCGGCTGCCGCGGGCTCTCCCCACAGGGCCACGCCCAGGATCAGGAAGATCACGAGACAGAGAACATAGAGGCCGTACTTCTCGAGTTGGCCCATCACACCCTCCCAGGTTTCACAGAAGTGCTCGGAATCGCGCCGCCCAGGTCGGTCCGCGCGGCGTTGCCGATCAGACCGACTGCGCAGAGACAGAAGAACAGACTCGTACCACCGGTGCTGACGAACGGCAGGTCGATGCCCTTGGCCGGCGCCCACCCGCTGACCACGAGTAGGTTGACCGACGCCTGCATCAGGAGCATCAACGCGAAGCCGCAGACCAGCAAGCGAAGGAACGGATCGCCGATCCTACACACGAGGCGGTAGCACATCACGCCCAACACGGTGTAGAGCGACAGAACGAGCAGCGAACCGACGAAACCCAGTTCCTCGGCCACCACCGCGAACACGAAGTCGTTCTCGGCCTCGGGTACGAAGCCCATCTTCATCCAGCCCTCGCCGAGGCCGCGCCCGAACGGCCCGCCCGACGCGATCGCGACCAGCGACTGGCCTACCTGCGAGCGCGGCGACACGTTCATGAAGCCGAGCAGCCGGTCGCTGACGTAGTCGTGCCGCAGCGCCATCGCGATCATGCCGCACAGTCCGAGCGCGCACCACGGCGCGAAGTGCAGCACGCGCACGCCGGCGCACAGCGCCATGCACGCGACCAGGCTCGCGGCGATCAGCGCGCTGCCGTGGTCGGGCTGCAGCAGCAGCGCGCCGATCAGCACGGCGGCGGCCAGCATCGGCGGCAGGAAGCCGCGGCGGAACGTGCGCACGTCGCGGCCGGCCTTGGCCAGCAGGTGCGCGGTCAGCACGACGAGGCAGAAGCGCGCGCCCTCGACCGGCTGGAACTGGTAGTGGCCGAGCTGGATCCAGCGGTAGGCGCCGTTCCACGGCTGCGCGACGAACCGCGTCGCGTAGCACAGCAGCACGGCGACCGCGAACCCCGGCAGCGCGAGCCGGCGCACGAGCGGCATCGGCAGCATCGCCATGACGAAGAAGCCGATCATGCCGACCAGCAGCTCGATGCCCTGGCGCTTCATCGCCAGCATCGGTCCGATGCGGCCGTCGGAGCCGACGATCGACACCGCCATCACGAGCCCGAGGCAGCACAGCCCGACGACGGCGAGCATCAGCCAGTCGAGTTCGCGCACGTGCGGCTGCCGGTCGTGGCTCCTTGTGCTCATCGGACCTTGAACAGCGCGAGGCTGCACAGCGCCAGCAGCGCGGACACGACCCAGGTGCGCACGACCAGCCGCGTCTCCGGCATGCCCTGGAACTGGAAGTGATGGTGCAACGGCGCGCAGCGGAAGATGCGCTTGCCGCGCAGCCGGAACGACGCGACCTGCAGCACGACCGACAGCGCCTCGACGACGAACACGCCGCCGACGACGAACAGCACGAGTTCGGTGCGCGAGACGACGGCGACGTAGCCGAGCGCGCCGCCGAGGCCGAGGCTGCCGACGTCGCCCATGAACACGAGCGCCGGCGCCGCGTTGAACCACAGGAAGCCGAGCGCGCCGCCGACCAGCGCACCCATCATGACGGTCGCCTCGCTGGCGCCCGGCACGTGCTGCACGAGCAGGTACTGCGACAGCTCGGCGTGCCCGACGAAGTAGGTGATGCCCGCGTAGGCGAGCGCCGACGTGACGATGCAGCCGGTCGCGAGGCCGTCGAGGCCGTCGGTCAGGTTCACGGCGTTCGCCGCGCCGGTCATCACGACGACCGCGATCAGCAGGAACGGCACGCCGAGAGCCCAGGTCAGGTCGACGGCGATGTCCTTGAAGAACGGCACGTACAGGTGCGGCCCGCCGGCGGCGTGCTCGAGGCCGGCCGGGCCCAGCAGCCACGCGCCGACCAGCAGCGCGAGCACGCTGAGCGCGCCCTGCTTCTCGGCCTTGCTGATGCCGCGCTTGTTGCTGTTGTGCAGCTTGACCCAGTCGTCCCAGAAGCCGACCGCCGCGAAGCCGGCGACCAGCACGATGCCGGGCCACGAGAACCGGTTCGGGCCGTCGAAGCGCAGCCAGCACAGGCTCGCCAACAGGATGCTGCCGACCACGAACATGCCGCCCATCGTCGGCGTGCCGCGCTTGTGCTGGTGCAGTTGCTCGAGCGTCTTGCTGCCGGTGCCGTCGATGCGCTCGCCGATGCCCTGCCGCGACAGCCACGCGATCGCGCGCGGTCCGAACACGACCGCGAGCAGGAACGCCGTGATCGCCGCAGCGGCGGCGCGCACGGTCACGTAGCCGAGCAGACGCGCGGCGTCGTCCGGCAGCAACCACGGTGCGAGCCAGTGCAGCATCGGGGCTCAGTGCGCTCCCGCCGCAGGGTTCGGTTCGCCGGTCCGCGCGCCGAGCGCGTGCAGCAGGCCGTCGACGAGCCGGTCGAGGCCGACACGCCGCGACGCCTTGCACAAGACGCGGTCGCCGGCGCGCAGCTGCTGCAGCAGCCAGCCCTGCGCGTCGCCGATGCCGTCGAGGCACATGACCGCGCCGGCGGGCATGCCGGCCGCGAGCGCGCCGTCGGCGATCGGCCGCGCGCCGGCGCCGACCACGCACAGCGCGTCGATGCCGGCGCGGTGCGTCTCGGCGCCGAGCGTGCGGTGCAGCGCCGTGCTGTCGGCGCCGAGTTCGAGCATCTCGCCGAACACGACGACGCGGCGGCCGGGACCGGGCGTGCCCGCGATCGCGAGCACGCCGGCGCGCGCCGACGCCGGGTTCATGTTGTAGGTGTCGTCGAACACCGTGATGCCGGCCGCGCACTTCGGCTCGAGCCGCCGCGCTGCCGGCGGCACGTCGCTGAGCGACTGCAGCGCCTGGTCCTCGGGCACGCCGAGCTCGGCGGCGGCCGCGAGCACGAACAGCGCGTTGTAGACGTTGTGCGTGCCGAGGCGCGGCAGCGTCACCGTGCGTTCGCCCTGCAGCCGGAACGACGTACCGAACGCATGGAACTGCACGTCGGTCGCGAACCAGTCCGCCGCGTGATCGATGCGCACGAACTGCACGCGCGCGCGCGTGACGGCCGCCATCTCGCGGCATTGCACGTCGTCGCCGTTCAGGATGCAGAGGCCGTCGTCGCCGAGGCCCGCGGGCAGCAGCGACTTCTCGCGCGCCACGCCGGCGACCGAGCCGAGGCCCTGCAGGTGCGCCGCCGCGACGCAGGTCACGATCGCGATGTCGGGCCGCGCGATCGCCGTCAGCGTGCCGATCTCGCCGGGGGCGCTGGTGCCGATCTCGACGACCGCGGCGCGCGTCTCGGGCCGGATCGAGAACAGCGTCAGCGGCACACCGACGCGGTTGTTGTACGAACCCGGCGAGCGCACGGTCGGCATCGCGCGCGCGAGCACGCCGCCGAGCCACTCCTTGGTCGTGGTCTTGCCGCACGAGCCGGTGATGCCGACGACCTTGGCGCGGTGCCGCCGCCGATGCTCCTGGCCCAGCCGCAGCAGCGCCTCGCCGGTGTCGGCGACGCGCACGACGAACGCGCCCGCCAGCCCGGGCATTCCCGGCACGCGGTCGGGCGCGCGGTCGACGACGACGCCGCAGGCGCCCTGCTGCAGCGCCGCCGCGACGTGGTCGTGGCCGTCGTGGTGCTCGCCCTTCAGCGCCACGAACACCTTGCGGCGACAGTCCTGCCGCGAGTCCGTGGTGACCCCGTCGGCGCTGCGGCCGCGCACCAGCAGTTCGCCGCCGGTCGCCTTCGCGATCGCGCTCGGCGTCAGCCAGGTGCCGAGCGCCGTGCGCTGACTGGCCGCGCCGCGCGCTGCCGCGCCGCCGTGCCTTCGGCTGCCCTCCGGGCCTGCTGCGGCTGGCGCAGCGGCATCCACGACCGGCTTCATCGGTGCAACCATCCGGCCTCCTTGGCCGCGAGTGCGCGCGCGGCCTCGATGCGGTCGTCGAACGGCACCACGCTGTCCTTGAGGATCTGGTAGGTCTCGTGACCCTTGCCGGCGATCAATACCGTGTCGCCGGGTTCGGCCTCGGTCACGGCGCAGCGGATCGCCTCGGCGCGGTCGGCGACGCGGAAGCAGCGCGCGGCGGAGCCGGCGATGCCCTGTTCCATGTCGTCGAGGATCGCCTCGGGGTCCTCGCTGCGCGGGTTGTCGCTGGTCAGGAACGCGGTGTGCGCGTGCCTGGCTACGGCCGCGGTCATCGGCGCGCGCTTGGTGCGGTCGCGGTCGCCGCCGCAGCCGAACACGACCAGCAGCCGGCCCTCGCCGAGGTGCCGCAGCGTCGCGCAGACCTTGTCGAGCGCGTCCGGCGTGTGCGCGTAGTCGACGAACACG
>Ga0070689_100003057_pt1 | contig 11021 bp, 3 predicted proteins | sample KBSS23HmetaG_FD_64669 | JGI IMG/M metagenome (GOLD analysis project Ga0070689, IMG submission 64669) | Switchgrass rhizosphere microbial communities from Kellogg Biological Station, Michigan, USA - KBS S2-3H metaG | ecosystem: Host-associated > Plants > Roots > Rhizosphere ... | reverse complement strand
GTCGCGCGAGTGGCTTACGCGCTCAACGAAGTCATCGCCATCTATCCCATCACGCCCGCCTCTCCGATGGGCGAATGGGCGGATGCGTGGGCCGCGGCGGGAAAGAAAAACCTCTGGGGCACGGTGCCGTCCGTCATCGAGATGCAGAGTGAAGGTGGTGCTGCCGGGGCAATCCACGGCGCGCTTCAAACCGGCGCGCTGGCGACAACGTTTACCGCGTCGCAAGGCTTGCTGTTGATGATTCCTAACATGTTCAAGATTGCCGGGGAACTTACGCCAGCGGTGTTGCACGTCGCAGCGCGTTCACTGGCTGCCCAGGCACTCTCGATCTTCGGTGATCATAGCGACGTGATGGCGGCACGTTCGACAGGCTGGGCGATGCTCTGTTCGGCGAACGTGCAGGAAGCGCAGGATTTCGCGCTCATCGCGCAAGCCGCCACGTTGGAATCAAGGATTCCGTTCCTGCATTTCTTCGACGGTTTCCGGACGTCCCATGAGGTCGCCAAGATCGAGGTGCTCACCGACGATTTGCTTCGTGCGATGATCGATGAGGCCCGCATCGCCGAACATCGCGTGCGAGCGTTGTCACCAGAACATCCGGTCATCCGTGGGACGGCGCAGAACGCGGATGTCTATTTTCAGGCGCGAGAGACGGTCAATCCGTTCTATGGTGCCTGTCCGGACATCGTTCAGCGCGCGATGGACAAGTTCGCTTTGCTTACCGGCCGGCAATACAGGCTCTACGAATATCACGGTTCCCCGGCCGCCGAGCGTGTCATCGTCCTGATGGGCTCGGCTTGTGAAACCGCCGTCGAAACGGCCAAATCTCTAAACGACCGGGGCGAAAACGTCGGCGTGCTCGAAGTGCGCTTGTTCCATCCATTCGACGGCCGGCGGTTTGCGTCTGCGTTACCACTCTCGACCCGAGCCATCGCGGTTTTGGATCGTTGCAAAGAACCCGGCGCCGTGGGCGAACCGCTCTACCTCGACGTGGTCGCCGCTCTGAGAGAGGCGCAACGCTACGCGTTGGTCTTTGGCGGGCGCTACGGGCTCTCATCGAAGGAATTCACGCCGGCAATGGCGAAGGCGGTGTTCGATAATCTCGCAACGCCGCAACCGAAGAACCACTTCACGGTCGGCATCCGCGACGACGTTTCGCACACAAGCCTCGACTACGACGAGTCGTTCAGCATCGAGAGCAACAAAACGTTCCGGGCGCTGTTCTACGGACTCGGCTCTGACGGCACCGTCGGCGCCAACAAGGAGACCATCAAGATCATCGGCGAAAACACCGACCACTTCGCGCAAGGCTATTTCGTTTATGACTCAAAAAAGGCCGGCGCGGTGACCGTGTCGCACTTGCGTTTTGGGCCGCGACCAGTGCGCGCGCCGTATCTCATCGATCAGGCGCACTTCATCGGATGCCACCAGCCGTTATTCCTCGAAAGGTTCGATGTAGCGGAGAAACTCCTGGCTGGAGGCGCGCTGTTGTTGAACTCGCCCGTGGGGCCGGAGGAAGTCTGGGCGACACTGCCGGAGTCGACCCAGCGCAGCCTGATCGCGAGGCAGGCGCGGTTGTTCGTGATCGATGCCGGCCGCGTCGCGCACGAATGCGGCATGGGAGGCCGCATCAACACGGTCATGCAGACGTGCTTCTTCTCCGTCTCCGGCGTGCTGCCTCACGAAGAAGCGATCGCGGCCATCAAGGATTCCATCCGCAAGACCTACGGGAAAAAGGGCGAGGAGATCGTCCAGATGAACCTCGCTGCCGTGGACAAGACGCTGGCGCATCTCCACGAAGTGAAGCTTCCGGATTGTGTCGGAAGCCGCACGAAGATTCGTGAAGCACTCGCCGCGGGCGCGCCGCCATTCGCGCGCAGCGTGCTCGGCGAAATAAGCGCCGGGCGCGGGGACCGCCTGCCTGTGAGCGCGTTGCCGTGCGACGGCACATTTCCCACCGGCACGGCGCGCTGGGAAAAACGCAACCTCGCGACCGAGATCCCGGTGTGGGACGCGGACGTGTGCATCCAGTGCGGCAAATGCGTGTTCGTCTGCCCCCACGCCGTCATTCGGAGCAAGGTGTATGCGCCTGCGCGGCTCGAGGGCGCGACACCCGGGTTCAAGTCACACGACGCGCGGCATCCGGATTGGAAAGGGTCGAAATACACACTGCAAGTGGCTCCGGAAGATTGCACCGGTTGCGGCATCTGCGTGGACGTGTGCCCGGCGCGGAATAAATCCGAAGCGCGGCTCAAAGCGATCAACATGCGCCCGCAGCCGCCGCTGCGCGAGACCGAGCGCGCGAACTGGGAATTCTTCCTCTCGCTGCCGGAAATCGACCGACGCCACGGCACGGCGAACAGCGTGCGCGAGATGCAAGCGCTGGAGCCGCTGTTCGAGTTTTCCGGGGCCTGCGCCGGTTGCGGGGAAACGCCCTACCTCAAGCTCCTGAGCCAACTCTTTGGCGACCGCCTCGTCATCGCCAACGCCACCGGCTGTTCTTCGATTTACGGCGGAAACCTGCCAACGACTCCGTGGGCAACCAACCAGGAAGGGCGCGGCCCGGCGTGGTCGAATTCGTTGTTCGAAGATAATGCCGAGTTCGGTCTCGGTTTCCGCGTATCACTCGACAAGCAGCGGGAGTTCGCCTGCGAGTTGCTGGCGCGCACCGCCGATCTGCTGAGTGCGAACCTCGCGCGCCAAATCCTGGAGAACCCGCAAAAGGACGAAGCCGACATTTTCGAGCAGCGCGAACGAGTCGCTGAGCTGAAGAAAAAGCTGGCCGCACTGGGTTCCCCTGATGCTCAACGGCTGCTGACGCTGGCCGATTTATTGGTGCGCAAGAGCGTGTGGATTGTCGGCGGCGACGGCTGGGCTTACGACATCGGGTTCGGCGGACTCGACCACGTGCTGGCCAGCGGACACAACGTGAAGGTGCTCGTGCTCGACACCGAGGTGTACTCCAACACCGGCGGACAGTGTTCAAAAGCCACTCCCCGCGGCGCGGTCGCAAAATTCGCGGCCGGCGGCAGGCAGTCGGCGAAGAAGGATCTCGGTCTTATTGCCATGACCTATGGGAATGTTTACGTCGCGAGCGTTGCGATGGGCGCGAAAGACGAGCACACGCTCAAGGCGTTCCTGGAAGCCGAAGCCTACGACGGCCCGGCGCTCATCATCGCCTACAGCCATTGCATTGCGCATGGCATCAACATGACCACGGCGATGCAAAACCAGAAGGCCCTGGTGCATTCGGGTCAATGGTTGCTCTACCGCTACCATCCGGACAGGGCCATGCGCGGCGAGAACCCGCTGCAACTCGATTCACAGACGCCGCGCACGAAGGTCCAGGAGTTCCTGGGCCTGGAAAACCGCTTCAAAATGCTGACCAAGAGCAAACCGGATCAAGCCAGGGAGCTTTTCAACCAGGCGCAACGCGACGCCGAGAATCGATGGCAGTTCTACCAATCCCTGGCGGCGCGGGATTTCAAGAAGCCCAATCCGGCCATCATTCAAAAAGAAGCGGTGCCGCATCCCCAAGACCCGGAAAAAACCTAAAGCCAAAGGCCGAACTATGAACCTCAAGACCACCTACATGGGACTCAAGTTGCGAACGCCGCTCGTGGTGTCGGCCTCGCCACTCTCGGAAGACATCGGCAACATCAACCGGATGGAAGACGCTGGCGCCTCTGCAGTCGTGCTGCATTCGTTGTTCGAAGAGCAAATCCGTTACGAACGCTACGAACTGCATTGGAGGACCACCCAGGGAACGGAAAGTTACCCCGAGGCCTTGAGTTACTTTCCCGACCCGCACGAGCTGTGCGTCGGACCGGAGGCGTATCTCAAACACATCGCCAGGGCCAAGAAAGCAGTCACCATTCCCATCATCGCCAGTCTCAATGGTTCGACACCCAGCGGCTGGACCAGTTTCGCGAAACAGATTCAACAGGCGGGCGCCGACGCACTGGAGTTGAACATCTACAACATCCCGACCGACATGAAGCTTTCCGGCGCAGAAGTGGAGCACCAATATATTGAGGTGGTCCGTTCTGTCCGGGCGGAGGTGAGCATTCCTCTCGCCGTCAAAGTCAGCCCCTTCTTTACGAACTTCGCAAACATGGCGAAGCGGTTTACCGAGAATGGCGCCAACGGTCTGGTGCTGTTCAATCGCTTTTATCAGCCAGACATCGAGCTGGAATCGCTCGAAGTGGTGCCCAACGTATTCTATAGCACACCGATGTCGATGCGGTTGCCGCTGCGCTGGATTGCGATTCTTTACGATCGTATCGGCGCAAGCCTCGCGGCAACGAGCGGCATCCATCGCGGGACCGATGCCCTGAAAATGCTCATGGCCGGCGCGGACGTCACGATGCTTTGCTCCGTCCTCATGCGGCATGGCATCGACCGGCTACGCGGCATCGAAGAAGAAATGGTGAATTGGATGCGCGAGCACGAATACGAGTCTGTGGAACAGCTTAAGGGCAGCTTGAGCCACAAAAATTGTCCGGATGCCAGCGCGTTCGAGCGAGCGCAATACATGCGGGCGGTGGGAGTTCACAAACCAGTTTAGGAGGTGTAGCCTCACGTCGACACACAAGCAGCGGGGTTTTGGCCAGCGCCGTGTTGTCCGTTACTGGACTGCCAAAATCAGTGTAGCAAAGAGCAATTTCTGTTGAGCCTTTCTTACGAACAGTAGCCACATAATGATCTGTTGAATCGCGCTGTGTGCGGCGCGTCATTACTTCGGAAAACGTTGTCTCATGCGTAAGAGTTTTTGTCTCGTTGTGGAAATCATTGGCCGAAGCTGGCCTGACTGGTTGCGGATCGCAACTATAGTCACGCTGGCGTTGGCCGCTGCCTGGCCCGTGGTGGGCGCGGCACCAGCACTTCAGTTTAACCGCGACATTCGGCCCATCCTCGCCGAGAACTGTCTCGCCTGCCATGGGCCGGACAACAATGCGCGTAAGGCGGGGCTGCGGCTCGATACGAAGGACGGCATCTTCGAGCGCACTGCCAAACACGAACCCGCCGTTGTGCCGGGCAGCCTTGAGAAGAGCGAACTTTGGACGCGCATCACTGCCACAGACCCTGACAATGTGATGCCGCCGCCGAAGTCGCACAAGGTCCTTAAGCCGGAGCAGAAGGAATTGTTCAAACAGTGGATTCTTGCCGGCGCACCCTGGCAGGGACATTGGGCTTACATCAAGCCGGAGCGGCCGTCTGTGCCAGACAGTCCGAAGGCCAAAGTTCAGAGCTCAAAGTTCAGAATTCGCAATCCTATCGATGCGTTTGTGCTGGCGAAGTTGCAAAGCAAGGGACTCCAGCCTAATCCCGAGGCCGACAGCCGCACACTGGCGCGCCGTCTGTCCCTCGACCTCACTGGCTTGCCACCAAAGCCGGAGGTCGTGGAAGCGTTCGTGAAGGATCGCTCGTCCGATGCCTACGACAAACTTGTGAAGCAGTTCATGAACTCGCCGCAGTGGGGCGAACATCGCGCGCGCTACTGGCTGGACGCGGCGCGTTACGCGGATACGCACGGGTTGCACTTCGACAATTATCGCGAGATGTGGCCTTACCGCGATTGGGTCATCAAGGCGTTCAACACCAATGAGCGCTTCAACCAGTTCACCGTCGAGCAACTCGCGGGCGATTTGCTTCCCGACCCGACGGACGACCAGGAGGTCGCCACTGGCTTCCAGCGCTGCAACATGACTACTAACGAAGGCGGCACCATCGAAGATGAAAACCTTGCCAACTACGCCAACGATCGCGTCACGACGACGGGCTGGGTTTTCCTAGGCGCCACGCTCAACTGTTGCGCTTGTCACGACCACAAGTTCGATCCGTTTACCACGCGTGACTTTTATTCGATGGCCGCGTTTTACCGGAATACGAAGCAGTCCGGCTTCGACAAAAACATTCGGGAGAGCGATCTGTTCAGGGTCGTGCCGGAGACCAACGCGGACCGCGAGCGTTGGAAGGCGTTGCCTGGCGAACTTGAAGTCGCAATGAAGACTCGCGACACACAGGCCGCCGAAGCTGAGGGGGCTTTCACTAATTGGCTCGCTAACTGGAAGCCCGAACGTCTGCACACGGACGTTCAGATTCCAGGCGAATACCTCCGCGTGGCGTTGAACGAAGGTTCGGGCACGAATGTGGCAGGGCGGATCGTCGGGACTTCGTCAAAACTCGCTGGTCCAACCAAGCTCGATTGGACTACTAACAGCGGTCCGCTCGGCCCGGCGCCGCTGTTAACCAAGGAGCAAAGCTTTGTCGTTGGCGACGAAGGCGACTTCGAGGCCAACGAACCGTTTTCATTCGGCGCGTGGGTGCTTGTTCCGAAGGATTTCAAGGGCGAGGGATCGCTGCTCGCGAGAATGGGCGGCGAGGAGGAGAAGTATCGCGGCTGGGAACTGGCCCTGTGCGACGACGAGTTCGCTGTGCAGATGATTCATCGCTCATCCAACATCAAGATGGAAGCTCGCTCGACCGGCAAGGCCGTGAAGCGCGGGGAGTGGCTGCACTGGTTTGTCACCTATGATGGCTCCGGACGAACGAGTGGCGCGAAGCTGTTTGTGGACGGTGTGGAAGTGAATGCAAACCGCGACAACAACCGGTTGGAGGGCAGCATTCGTTCGCCGTTCCCGCTGCGCATCGGGCGGCGCGAGCGCGACAGTCAGCTCAACGACGTTGCCGTGCAGGACGTGCGCATTTATCGCGGGCGACTGTCGAGTGCCGAGGTTCGCGCCATCGCTGTCGCACCAAGAGTGAAAGAGTTGTTGGCGAAATTGCAGGAAGAACCGGTGAAAGCTAAAGCTGACTTCGCCGGGGCGGACTCCGCGAAACCAGCGGAGAATTCGCGCGGCAGCACGGAGGACGCGGCGAAGGCTGAAGAGACCAAGGTCGACAGGGAGAAAGCTAAAGCCGAAGCCGAACAGGCTGCGGCAAAGATCAAAGCGGATCAAAAGGCAGCAACCGATGCCTTGCGTGACTACTTCCTCGTTACGCAGCACGCTGGCTGGCAGCGAGCCAGGGCGAATCTTGCCGCGCTGGAATCCGAGCAGGCGGCCATTCGCGGGCGCAGTCCCGTCACGCTCGTGCAATCTGAAAAGAAGGATTCCGAGCCGATGGCGAACATTCTTTTTCGCGGCCAGTACGACAAGCCGAAAGACAAGGTTGGCGCGGCCATCCCTGCCGTGCTTCACCCACTACCCTCGAACGCACCAAAGAACCGGCTCGGGCTCGCACAGTGGATCGTCTCAGCCGAAAACCCGCTGACCGCGCGCGTGACGGTGAACCGTTTCTGGCAGGAAGTCTTTGGCATCGGCCTCGTCAAGAATGCTGAGGACTTCGGGACTACAAGCGAGCCGCCGGCCAATCAGGACCTGCTTGATTGGCTGGCTGTCGAATTCATCGAAAGCCGCTGGGATGTGAAGCATATCTTCGAACTCATTATCACGTCGGCAACGTACCGCCAAAGCGCAGACGTGACGCCGGAAAAGCTGGAGAAGGATCCGCAGAATCGTTGGTTGAGCCGTGGTCCGCGTTTTCGCATGGATGCCGAGATGGTCCGCGATTATGCGCTCGCTGCCAGCGGGCTGTTGGTCGAGAAGGTTGGCGGACCGAGCGTGAAGCCATATCAACCCGACGGCGTGTGGGAGGCTGTGGCCATGCCGGAGAGCAACACGCGTTTTTATCAGCGCGACTCCGGCGACGCGCTTTACCGCCGCAGCCTCTACACTTTCTGGAAACGCGCCGCGCCGCCCGCCACAATGGACATCTTTAACGCGCCGAGCCGAGAAGTTTGCGCGGTCCGCCGCGAGCGCACCAACACCCCGCTTCAAGCGCTCGCGACGTTGAACGATCCACAGTTCGTCGAAGCTGCGCGGCACTTGGCTGAAGTTGCGCTGGCCCGCGGTCGCGGTCGCGAGGACGAGACGATTGAAGAAATGGCGCTGCGATTATTGGCGCGTTCGTTGAATCCCAAAGAGAAAGCCGTGGTGAAGCGTTCGCTCGCGGAGATGCGGTCCTTTTACGAACAGCAACCGGAGGCCGCGAAGCAGTTGCTGTCGATTGGCGAATCGAAGCCTTGTGACCAGGTCCCCGCCGCGCAACTGGCCGCGATGACTATGGTTGCCAACCAGTTGATGAACCTGGACGAGGTCTTGAACAAATGAGGGATTTATGAGTCTTTTTGACGAATACACACGCTACGAAACGCGCCGCCAATTCTTCGCGCGCGGGAAGAACGTTCTCGGTTATGCCGCACTCGGTTCGTTGCTCGGCCCCGCGCTTCGGCTTTGGGGCCAGGAAGCCACAACTGGCAAATTGGCGCTGCCGCACTTTGCCGCGAAAGCGAAAAACATCATATACCTCCACATGGTCGGCGGGCCGTCGCAGATGGACCTCTACGACTACAAGCCTGTGCTGGAGGATTGGTACGACAAGGACCTGCCGGACTCCGTGCGCATGGGCCAGCGGCTCACGACCATGACATCGGGCCAGAAACGTTTCCCGATTGCGCCGTCCAAATACAAGTTCAGCCCGGCGGGCCAAAACGGTTTCATGATGAACACGGAGTTGCTCCCGTGGACGGCGAAGTGCGTGGATGACATGGCCTTCATCCGCTCGATGCACACGGAGGCCATCAATCACGAACCTGCCATTTTGCAATTGCAGACCGGCAGCATGGTTCCGGGCCGCCCTTGCATCGGTTCGTGGGTGAGCTACGGACTGGGTTCGTTGAACCAGAATCTGCCGACATTTGTGGTGCTCGTGGCCGAGCCTTCGAACAAGGAACAAATCCAGGCCATCAGCGCGCGGCTTTGGTCGAGTGGATTTCTTTCGGGCGAATATGCAGGCGTCTCTTTCCGCAGCCAGGGCGATCCGATTCTTTTCATCAACAATCCGACGGGTGTGCCGACCGACCTGCGTCGCAAGCAACTCGATGGCCTCAAGGCGCTCAACGAAATCAGCTTCAAAAAAGTCGGTGACCCGGAGACGCACACTCGAATTCAACAGTTTGAGATGGCTTTCCGCATGCAGGCCAGCGTGCCGGAATTGATGGAGGTGAAGAACGAATCTGAAGCCACCTACAAGCTTTACGGAGATGATGCGAAGAAACCCGGTACGTTCGCGTTCACCTGCCTGCTGGCGCGGCGGCTCGTCGAGCGCGGCGTGCGCTTCGTGCAGATTTACCACAACAACTGGGACCACCACTCCAACGTCGGCGGCCGCCTGCCCATGCAATGCAAGGACGTGGACCAGGCGACCTACGCGCTCATCAACGATCTCAAGACGCGCGGCATGATCGACAGCACGCTTATCATTTGGGGCGGCGAGTTTGGGCGCACGATTTATAGCCAGGGCGGACTCACAAAGGACAACTACGGTCGCGATCATCATCCGCGCTGCTTCACGATGTGGATGGCCGGAGGCGGTGTGAAGGGCGGCATTGCTTACGGTCAGACTGACGACTTCAGCTACAACATCGTCGAGAATCCGGTGCATGTTCGCGATTTCCACGCCACGATTCTGCACCTGCTTGGCATCGAGCATCGGAAGTTCACCTTCAAATGGCAGGGCGTGGACATGCCTCTGACTGGCGTGGACGCCGAGGCGCAAGTGGTGAAGGAATTATTAGCGTGAAAAAATGGCTCCTGTTGAAAAACGGAGCTGCTGCACCCTCACTGCTTCGCCGGAACCTCGACCCACTGCTCTGGAGTCAGCGCGGCTTCGTTGAGCAGCGTGATTTTTGTCCAGCGCTTGCCTGGGACTCCTTTGGCGACGGACATCCATTCGTCGGCAACCTGCTGGCGTGAGCCTGGCAACGGCCACTGCTCGCCGAGCGCGTCGCACTCCTTTCGGAGTTGCGCCCAGCGCGCGAGCCAGACGTAGCCGACAGCGAGATGGCCAAGCCGGATGCGCTCAAGAAATTCCGGACTGTTCGCCGCCGCGGCCTCGGCATGCCGCCAGAGTTGCTCGGCTTCGGCCAGTGGCTTGAAGCGGAGGTGCGGTGCGTCGCTCGGAGAGTAGCACGTGAGGTTATGGCCTTTCGACGCGTCGTGCATCAACGCGAAATAACGACGCAGATGCGGCGCGGCATCGGGACCGTAGTAGCCTTCGAGAAATTCGTTGATGAGCGCGCGGTCGTCGTGGTTCGGATTCCAGAGCAGTTGCGCCAGCACCCACGCGCGCAGCTCGGACATTTCGGAGCCGTGCGACTGATACGCGCCCTGCTCGAATACACCGCGCACGTTGTGCTGCTGGAAGAAGCGCAGATTCGGCCCAAGCACGAACCAGTTCGGGTGCGGCTGCACGTAATGCGCGAAGTCCGTCGTGTAATCCCAGATGTAAAGACGCTGGCAAATCTCCGACCAGCCGCGGACGTCGTTGGCGAATGCGGTGTTCGAGGGGTGGTCGAGCGGCTCGCGGAAATTGCACTCGATGCTGCACAGCCGAACGATGACGTTCGGTCGCGGCTTGAGCGTCTTCGGCGGCTTGCGCGTATATTGGTAAGCAAGGGTGTCCACCGCCACGCGCGGGTACTCCGGCTCAATTTTCTCCGCGAGGTAATTCACGAACGACAGCATCGTCGCAGCGTGCGTCCCCTCCGCGTCGTCCAGGGCTTTGCAGTCGATGCATTCACATGCCCCGTACCAGTCGTTCTGCGAAACGGAAATGATGCCCGCGTCCGGCGACTCGCGCAGCCATTGCTTCACACGCTCGACGGCGAAGTCGCGCAGCTTCGGATTCGTAAGGCAAAGCTGCGCGCGCTCGGTGGTGCGTTTGCCTTTAATGAGGCTGAACCATTCCGGGTGTTCGGCGAAATATTTCTCCGGCGGCACGAGCGGATAGAACGTGTGAACGAAACCCTTGTAGCTGATGCACCCGCCTTTCTCCGGTGTGAGGCGCGAGGAATTCCCATTGCATCCATTTCGCCACGACCAGTCGGCATCGAACGCCGGATACCAGAACGCTTCGCGATATTCGAACGCGGGTTTCTCGCGCAGATTCAACTCGAC
>Ga0070689_100003052_pt1 | contig 11031 bp, 8 predicted proteins | sample KBSS23HmetaG_FD_64669 | JGI IMG/M metagenome (GOLD analysis project Ga0070689, IMG submission 64669) | Switchgrass rhizosphere microbial communities from Kellogg Biological Station, Michigan, USA - KBS S2-3H metaG | ecosystem: Host-associated > Plants > Roots > Rhizosphere ... | reverse complement strand
TCCGACGTGGCGTCGCCCGTCGCGTCGGGGCGCGCCGAACACCCGAGCAGCGCTGCGCCCGCGAACGCGGAGGCGGGCCACAACCAGGCGATGACGAAAATTCTCAGCGTCCTCATGATTCGGTCCGTGGCTCCTTCCAAGAGGCGCGGCGGCCATCGCGCCGCAGAAAGACGCGGTCCGCAGCGGCGGCTCCGCCTAAGGATCTTCGTTGCGGCGAGGCGAATCCTGACACGCGGCATCCACCGGGGCCGGCGCCCACACGTCGCCCGCTTGGACGACGTCGGACCTCCGGCGCCGCTTGGACGACGGCTTTGACGCGGTGAGGCCAGCGCGGGTAAGAGCGCTTCGTGACTCCTGGCCCGTGACACGCCGCCCGTGGAACACCTCCCGATCACCCCCCGCACGATCGACCGCGCCCTCACCGGCGATCGCGCGGCGGCGCGTCTCCTCGTGGACCGCCTCAGCGGGGTCGTGCAGGCGCGCGTCGCGCGTGCCCTCCTCCGGCAGCAGCGCCTCGCATCGGGGCGCAACATCCAACAGGAGGTGGAGGACCTGACGCAGCAGATCTTCGAGGTGCTGTTCGCCGACGGCGCGCGCGTCCTCCGCGGGTGGGATCCGGAGCGCGGGCTCTCGCTCCCGAACTTCGTCGGGCTCGTCGCCGAGCGCGAGGTCTCGTCGATCTTGAGGAGCGGGCGGAGGAGCCCGTGGACCGACGACCCGACGCTCGACGAGGACCTCGTCGAGGCGGGCGGCTCGACGGCGCCCCACGATGCGCAGGTCGCGTCGCAGGAGATCCTGGAGGAGCTCCTCGACGCGCTCCGCGCGCGCCTCTCGCCCCTCGGCCTCGCGCTCTTCGAGCGCCTCATGGTGCAGGAGGCGTCGGTCGAGGAGGTCTGCGCGGAGCTGAAGATGTCGGCCGACGCCGTATACGCGTGGCGAAGCCGCCTCGGGAAGCTCGTACGCGAGCTGCACGAACGACTCGTGTCAGACTCGGCACGAGCGCCTCGAAGACCTAGGAAATCACCGTGAGCGACGATCCCCTCCTCCAGGCGCTGCGCAAGGTGGCGCAGGACCAGCACCGCTCCCCCGCGGGGGACGAGCGGTACGAGGCGCTCGCGCACGAGCCGCTCTCCGAAGCCGCGCGGGAACGTCTGGTCGACCTGATCGCGCGGCCGCGCTCCTCCGCGAAGGCGAAGGCTACGCGGCCCCGGCGCGTCGCGCTGTGGAGCGGCGGGGCGACGGCGCTCGCGGCGGCCGCGGCGCTCGTCCTCTGGCTGCGATCGCCGGGCGCGCCGCTCCCCGCGTACGAAGCGTCGTTCGAGGGGGGCGAGCAGGCGCTCCGCGGCGACCCGCCCCCTTCGTCTTCCTCGGCGCCGGCGCGGATCCCACGCGGAGGCCGCATCGATCTGGTGCTGCGCCCGACCCGGCCCGTCGAGACGACCGTCGCCGCGCGCGCGTTCGCGGTCCGGCCCGGGGACGCGCGCGAGCTCCGCGCCGCCCTCGCGATCTCCGGCGACGGCGCGGCGCGTCTCGCCGGGCGACGCGACGAGATCCTGGCCGATCTCCCCCCGGGGACGTGGGAGATCGTGCTCGTCGTGGGGCGGCCGGGATCGCTCCCGGACGCCGCGGCGATCGGGGGATCGTCGTACGCCCCGCCGGAAGACGTGCGAATCGCGCGGAAGACGGTCATCCTGCCCGCTGATTGACCGGCGCCCGGCCCCACCGCACAGCTCGCACCCGCGCCGTCGCGGCGCTCGCGGCGGCGGTGTGCATCACCGGCGGGTGCCGCGCGCGCCACGACGCCGCCGAGCACACCGTCGCGCTCGCGATCGAGACGTCGGGGTGCGCGGCGGTGCGCGTGGACGGGACGTGCGAGGTCGATCGGGCGCGCGACCTCCGCGTCTTCACGCGCGCGCCGCCGGACGCGCGGATCGACGTGCGGAGCGACGGCGCGCCGATCGCGAGCGTCCCCACGCCGGTCGACGGCGGCGTCCGCCTCGCGCTGACCGTCCCCGCGCGGGCGCGCGCGATCGAGATCACCGCGGCGGGCGGCGGCACGATCGCGTCGGCGCGGATCGCGATCGCCGAGCGCGAGCACGATCCGATCGTCGACGCGCTCGAAGAGAAGCGGCGCGCGGGCGACGCCGGGCAGATCGCGATCGACGACGCCGCGCTCACGGCGCTCCCGCCGGGCCTGCAGGCCAGGGCGCTCGACATCGTCGCGCGGAGCGAGCTCTCCGTCGGGCATGCCGCAGCCGCCGCCGAGAAGCTCTCGGCCGCCCTCGCGCTCCACCGCGCCGCCGGATCGCTCTCCGGCGAGGTGCACGACGCGTTCGCGCTCGCGTACGTGCGGATCATGATCGAGCGCCGCTTTGCCGATGCGCGCGCGCTCCTCGCCGAGACGCGCGTCCGCGCGCGCGGCTACCCGCACGGCCTCGCCGAGCAGCCGTACTACGAGGGGATGCTCGCCGCCGAGACCGGGGACTTCCGCGGCGCGCTGACCGCGTTCCGCGAAGCGGAGATCGCGTCGACGCGGATCGGACGGACCGAGCAGCTCGCGCTCATCGAGCGGACGCGCGTCCTCGTCCTCCTCGATCTGGGGCGCTTCGAGGAGGCGAGGGAGCGCCTCGCGCGGGCGCGCGCCGATCTGCCGGCCGACGCGCCCCCCTGCCAGCGCGCGCACGTCCTCACCAACGCAGGATGGACGGCGCTCCGGATCGCGGAGGAGCGCGAGGACCAGCCCGGCCACGTCCACGACGTCGCCGACGAGAAGGACGCCGAGGCGGCGCTCGACGGCGCGATCGCGCTCTACGACCGCGCCTGCCCGAACCGCGCGTTCCTCGCCAACGCGCGCCTCAACATGGGCCGCCTCGCGCTCCTCCGCGGCGATCTCCCCGGCGTCCTCGCGCAGGTGGCCGCGCGCGAAGGGCTCGGCGACGACCCGCGGACGGCGACGTTCTGGGCGGACCTCGAGGGGCGGGCGGCGCTCTCGGCGTCGAAGCCGTCCGACGCGCTCCGCCATTTCGATCGCGAGGCCGGCCTCGCCGCGAGCGCCGACCTCGGCGGCGCCGCGTGGCGCGCGGCGCTGGGGCGGGCCGAGGCGCTGGAGGCGCTCGGGCGGATCGACGAGTCGCTCGCGGCGTACGCGCGCGCCGAGGAGCTCGCGAGCGATCAGAGCCTCCTCGTGCCGATGACGGAGGGGCGCGAGAGCTTCGTGGGGGGCCGCGCCCTGAGCGCGCGGATGTACGTCGAGCGTCTCCTCCGCCGCAACGACGCGCGGAAGGCGTTCGACGTCGCGCGGCGCGCGCGGGCGCGGGCGCTCTCCACCCTCCGCTTCCGCGAGCGCGCGGGGGCCGTCGCGCCGCGCGAGCGCGCGGCGCTCGACGACGCGCTCGCCGCGGTCCGCACCGAGCGCGCGGCGCTCGACAGCGAAGCGGCGGACGACTGGAAGCTCTCGAGCCCGCGCCTCGCCGAGGCGCGGGCAGCGCGCGCCGCCCGGCGCGAGGCGCTCGCGGGTGCGCTCGATCGCGCGCTCTCGGCGCTCGGCGGGCACGCCCGCGAGGGCGCGCCGCCGCCGATCCCGCCCGGCGACGTCGTGCTCCTCGTGCACCCGCTGCGCGACGGCTACGCGGTGTTCGCGGCCGATCACGCGTCGGTCGCCGTACGGACGATCGCCGCGTGGCCCGCGGACGCCGCGCTCGGCGACGCGCTCCTCGCGCCGTTCGACGCGATGATCGCGCGCGCGTCGCGGGTGCGCGTCCTCGCGTACGGCCCGTCGAAGCGCGTCGACCTCCACGCGCTGACGTGGAGGGGCGCGCCGCTCGTCACCGCGAAGCCGGTGGTCTACGGCGTCGACGTCGGACCGGCCGCCGATCCGCCGGACGCCGCCGAGGGCACGCGGGGCGCGGCGCTCGTCGTCGCCGATCCGCGCGGCGATCTCGGGAGCGCGCGCGCCGAGGCCGCCGACGTCGCGCCGCGCCTCGGCGCGCTCCTCGGATCGCCGGCCGAGGTCCTCGAGGGGGAGGCCGCAACGCACGCCGCGGTGACGAGCCTCCTCGGCGCGGCGCCGCTCTTCCACTACGCCGGCCACGCGAGGTACGCGGACGCCGGCTGGGGGAGCGCGCTCGTCCTCGCGGGGAGCGCGACGCTCGGCGTCCCCGACGTCCTCGCGCTCCCGCGCGCGCCCGACCTCGTCGTCCTCGCCGGATGCGAGACGGCACGGAGCGACGACGACATCGCGGTCGAGAGCATCGGCCTCTCGGAGGCCTTCGTGCTCGCCGGGGCGCGCGCCGTCGTCGCCGCGGCGCGCCCCATCGACGACGCGCTCGCGCGCGCGGTCGTCCGCGACGTCTACGCGGCGGACGACATGCCGAAAGACCTCCCCGCGGCGCTCGCAGGCGCCGAGGCCGCCGCGCTCCGCCGCGCGCCGGCGTCCGACTGGGCGAGCTTCCGCGTCGTCGTGCCGTGATTGGCATTCGCCGTGCTATTCGTCTCGAAGCGTGACGACGGAGCGAGAGCGGGCGATGGAAGCCGCGGTGGCCGACGAGTTGGCTGGCCGACTCGAGGAGGCTGAACGCCGATACGAGCGCCTCGTGGCCGAGGACGACGGTAACGGGGAGCTCTGGCTTCGGCTGGCGGCCGTCCGCGAGGAACGCGAGGATTGGAGAGGCGCCATCGAGGCTGCGGAGAGGGCGGCGGCGGCACACGAGGAGCCGGAAGCAAGGGCGGGGGTGCGGAATTTGGCCGGCATGTGCTGGCTCCACCTGAACGAGCCGAAAGCGGCGGAGCGAGAGCTGCGGCGCTCGCTCGCGGAGCGGCCGGATCCCGGGACGTGCGTGTTCCTGAACACGTCGCTCGTCATGCAAGGGCGTGACGAGGAGGCGAGGCAATGCCTCGAGGAGGCCCTCCGGCTCGACCCCGACTACGAGGAGGCGCACTACAACCTAGGCTGCAACGACAGACGTCGCGGCGACAGCGCGGCCGCCGAGAAGAGGTTCCGGAGGGCTATCGAGATCGACCCCGACTACGCTTTGGCGCACGCCGAGCTGGGTCACGTCTTGCTCGGGCGAGACCCCGAGGAGGCGCTGCGCGTCTTGCAGCGGGCTATCGAGCTCGACGCGAGCCACGTCTGGTCGAGGATCTACCTCGCCTGGCTTCACTGGTCGTGCAAGCGACTCGACGAAGCCGAGCACGAATACCAAGCCGCGATCGCCCTCGCCCCTTCTTGGGGGGACCCGCACTGGACATACGCGGACTTCCTGGCGTGCACTCGCGATGCGCGCGAGCCGGCGACTACCCATTTCGAGCGAGCGCTGGCGCTCGATCCCGACGACCACACGGCTCCCTACCACTACGCCAAGGCACTTTTGCGCTGGGGAGTCGACGAGGAGCGGGCGGTCGCGCTGCTACGCGCGGCGGCCGACGCCGGGAACGATCGTGCGGCAAAACTGCTCGCGAATATCGACGAACCGGCGAATAGCGGCGTACGAGCCGTCGGGGCGCGCGCACGCTAAAAACCGCCCACGAGCGCGGTCGTTCAAGCGGAGGCGGCCGCGCGCGCTACACCGACACCGACGGGAGCGACGGCGCCAGCGTCCGGACGCCGCCATACAGATTGAGGCGCACCGGGAGGACGATCATCGCCGCGCCGGAGTGCTGGAGGCGCCGCTGGATCTGGAACGCGGTCTCGTTGTGGAGGAAGCGCGTCGTCGTCGACTCCTCGCTGAAGAGGAGCTGCCCTGCGACGAAGAGGCCGCGCGGGTACTTGGCGATGAGCTCCGCGGCGAGCTTCTCCGCCTCCACCGGGACCTCCGTGCCGGTCGAGAACGCGCTCGAGGCGGGGATCCCGAGCGTCGCGGCGAAGCGGACGTATTTGTCGAGCTCGGCGGCGGTGCGGCGTTCGAGCTCCGCCACCTCGGAGATCCCCTTGAAGTTCCCGGAGTCGATGATCGCGATCGAGCAGAAGACGACCCCCTGGAAGTGCCCGGGGAACATCCGCATGAGCGTGAAGAGCGCGTGGCGCCCGAGGCCGCCGTAGCTGCCGACGAAGAGGATCCCGATCGGCTTCTTCGGGTCGAGCTCGACCTCCTTCGCCGGGCGGACGTCGCCGGTGTAGAGCGCGAGCGCCTCCGGGTTCGAGAGCGGGTCGGGGAGCTCCGAGTCGAGCTCGCGGATCGCGGCGACCACCTTCTTGTAGTGCTGCTTCACGTACACGCACACGGCGACCAGCGCGCCGGTGATGACGAGCGTGAGCCAGCCCCCCTCGCGGAACTTCTCGAAGCAGGTCACGACGAGGATCGTCGCGCACAGCGCGAGCCCGAGGAGGTGAATCGGGAGGTGGCGGAACCAGCTCGGCTGCTCGCGCCGGTTCGCGATCCAGAAGCGCGCCATCGCGAGGTTGCTGAGCGAGAACGTCAAGAAGACGTTGATCGAGTACATGACCACGATCTTCGAGACGTCGCCGTGCATCGCGACGAGCGCGAGGATCGACGTGGCGCTCATCAGGACGACGCCGTTCTGCATGCTGAGGCGCTCGGAGAGCGCGGCGAAGCGATGGGGGAGCCACGAGTCGACGGCCATGTTCGCCATGACGCGCGGCCCGTCGACGAAGCCGGCCTGCGCCGCGATGAAGAGGAGCCCCGCCTCGGAGAGGAGCGCGACGAGCACGAACCACGTGCCGACGTGGAAGCCGCCGATCGTCCAGCCGCCCGCCACCTTGTCGAGGAGGACGGCGTTCATCGTCTTCCCCTCGACCGGCATCGCGTGGACGAAGAGGTACGCGAGGATGATCCCGCCGGCGGTGACCGACAGGCTGACCGCCATGAGGACCATCGTCCGCTGCGCGGTGCGGACGCGCGGCTCGCGCATGATCGGGACGCCGTTCGAGACGGCCTCGATCCCGGTGTACGTGCCGCCGCCGAGCGAATACGCGCGGACGAAGAGCGCGAGCGCGCCGAACGCGCCGAGCGACGCCACCGTCTTGTGGAGGTTCGACGACGTCTCGGCCGCCACCTGCCCGATCTCCCCCACGTTGCCGCCGAGCGCGACGACGAGGAGCACCACGTGCGTCACCACGAACATCAGGAACACCGGGAGGATCGACGTGACCGACTCCTTGACCCCACGGATGTTGAGCACCGTCAGGAGCAGGATGGCGCCGACGTCGATCGCGATCTTCACGCGCTGCACCGGGTCGAGCCAGCTCCCGATGTCCCCCGGGTTGAGCACGCCGCCGTCGGCGAGGAGGATGTGCTGGAGCGCGCCGTCGGGGCCGAAGATTTCGGTCTGCCCGAACCAGCTCCGCGGGATCATGCTGAACGCGGCGTCGCCGCCCGACGCGATCGAGATCGTGATCGTCAGGACGTAGTCGACGAGGAGCGCGCTGCCGCTGACGACGCCGAAGTTCGGCCCGAGGAGCTTCGTGGCCACCACGTAGCCGCCGCCGCCCGACGGGAAATGCTCGATGATCCGCGAGTAGCCGTAGCTGATGATGAAGACGGTGATCGCGGTGCCGAGCGCGAGCCCCACGGCGAGCGACGCCTGGTGCGCGCCGCCGCGCACGAGCGCGCGGAACGCCTCGTCCGGACCGTACGCCGACGACGAGAGGCCGTCGGCCCCGAGGCCGACCCAGGCGAGCATCGCGACCAGCGAGATCGCGTGAAACGTGTGCTTGTCGTGGACGTCCTTCGGAGCCCCGAACAGAAACCTACGCAAACGACTTGGCATCCGCGCCCTCTCTCGACGTCACGCGTCAGCATGCCGCACGGGGCCCGGGATCCGGCATTAAGAAAGTATCAAGAAACGCAGCTGTCAGGGCGCCGGCGCGGTCCACTGCTGGAGCTCGATCAGGTTGCCGTCGGGATCGCGGAGGTACGCGACGCGGAGCCGGCCCCACGCATCGGACGGCTCCTTCACGACGGCGGCGCCGCGCGCGCGCACGTCGCGGACCACCGCGTCGACGTCGTCGACCTTGAGGACGACCAGCGCGCGATCGCCGGCGCCGCCCGCGAGGTCGCCGAGCGTCCGCGCGATGTCGTCGCGCGCGTGGAGCGCGATCGCCGCATCGCCTCGAGGGAGCGAGAACTTCGCGTACGGGCCGCGGTCGTCGTCGACCTGCGGTACGAGGCGGAGGACGTCGCGGTAGAACGCGAAGCACGCGCGGAAGCCTTCGACGATGAGGCGCACTTGGGTGAGTTGCATGGGTCGAGCAGTCCCTAGGGGCCACGCCGTAGCCGCGTCCAGGCGCGCGGAATGTTTCCTCGTCGGGCGGGAAAAATTCCCGGTGCCCGTCCGGGCCCGCGCCGGCGCTCCGCGGAAGGAGCGGCGAGACGGCCGGCGAACGGCGGACGTGGCTTTCCGGCCCGAACGATGCTTACCGTTCGGCGATGCCCCGGCCTGCCGCCGCACGCGCCCGCGTCCTCGTCGTGGACGACCAGCTCGCGATGGCGGAGACGCTCGCCGACGGCCTCGTCGAGAAGGGGTACGACGCCGTCGCGATCGCATCGAGCCGCGACGCGGCGGCCATGCTCGAGCGTGAGCCCTGGGACGCGCTCGTCACCGATCTGAGGATGCCGCACGTCGACGGCCTGGGCCTCCTCGCGATCGCGAAAGAGGCGGCGCCGGAGCGCCCGGTCATCGTGATGACGGCGTACAGCGCGATCGACACGGCGATCGAGTCGATCCGGCGCGGCGCGTACCACTACGTCACGAAGCCGTTCAAGGTGGACGAGCTCGCGCTCTTCCTCGAACGGGCCCTCGCCGACAGGGATCTCCGGCGCGAAGCCGCGGAGCTGCGGCGGGCGCTCCGCGATCGGGGCGCCGCGCCGTCGCTCATCGGCGCGGGCGGCGGGCTCCGCGAGGTCCAGGATATCGTCGACCGCGTCGCCGACGCGGCGGTGCCGGTCCTCGTCACCGGCGAGACCGGCACGGGGAAAGGGGTCGTCGCCCGCGCGATCCACGCGCGCGGCGCGCGGGCCGCGGGCCCGTTCATCGCGGTGAACTGCGCCGCGCTGCCCGAGACGCTCCTCGAGAGCGAGCTCTTCGGGCACACGAAAGGGGCGTTCACCGGCGCGACGTCGAACCGCGCCGGGCTCTTCGAACAGGCGAGCGGCGGGACGCTCCTCCTCGACGAGATCGGCGAGATGTCGCCGGCGCTCCAGGCGAAGCTCCTCCACGTCCTCGAGAGCGGCCGCGTGCGCGCCGTCGGCGCGACGAAGGACCGCGCGATCGACACGCGCGTGATCGCGTCGACGCACCGTGACCTCCGCGCGATGGTCGCCGCGGGGACGTTCCGCGAGGACCTCCTCTACCGCCTCGACGTCGTGACGATCGAGATCCCTCCCCTCCGCCGGCGCAGCGTCGATCTGCCCGCGCTGATCGCGCATTTCCTCCACGCGGCGAAGGCGAAGCACCCGGCGTCGCCCGTCCTTGCGTTCTCCGCCGAGGCGGAGCGCCGCCTCCTCGAGCACCGCTGGCCGGGGAACGTGCGCGAGCTCGAGCACGTCATCGAGCGCGCGGTGATCCTCGGTCGTTCGCGCGAGGCCTCTGCCTCCGACGTCCCGGCGAGCGTCGCCGCGCGCGGCGACTCGCCGGCCGTCTTCCACGGGGACGTCGTCCCGATGCGCGAGATCGTCCGGAGGTACGCGGCGTGGGCGTACGAAGAGCTCCACGGGCGGAAGCTCCTCACCGCCGAGAAGCTCGGCGTCGACGCGAAGACGCTCTCGAAGTGGCTCGCCGAGGGGCACGAAGGCGACGGCGACGAAGGGAAAGGCCGCGGCCGCTGAGGCCGACGTGAGCGGAGGGCGCGGCAGTCACGGCGCCGGCGGCGCCTGGAAGCCGCCGGCGCGGAACGTGACGACGAGCGTGTCGCGGAGACCGCCGTCGTTCGCCGGTTGGATCGGCGTCGTCTCGTGGATCACGCGCGCGTCGTCGAGCAAGAGGAGCGTCCACGGCGCGGAGATCGTGAAACGGACGCCGACGGGCCCGGCGGCCTCGAAGACGCGCGTCTCGCCCCCCTTCACGGCGTGGCGCCGGACGAGGAAGATCGCGAGGAAGTCGACGCCGTCGCGGTGCGCCCCTTCCGGCGTCGGGCGGCCGATCCCGCCGGAGGTGTCGATCCGAAACTGGTGCGCCTCCACGTACCACGTGGGCTGGCGGTCCTTCGACGCGGCGGTGAAGAGCGTCGCGAGCCCGGAGAGGATCCGGTCGAAGCCGCGGCTCGACGCGACGGCGGGATCGATCGGATCGAACCACCGCTCGATCCCGCCGTGGAGCGCGTTGTAGTCCAAAGGCTGCCAGTGAGGCCGGTGCGGGGCGGCGCGGACGCGGCCGTCGCTCACGACGAACGACGCGTGCCGCCGGGAGCGATAGCTCCCGCCGTCGCGGAGGTACGTGTCGGGCGGGAGCGCGTCCCACGACGAGCCGAGCGCCTCGAGCTCGCCCCTCGGCACCCCGAGGAGCGCAGCGCCCGCTTCGGGGCACAGGACCGCATATCCGCGGTCGCGGAGCGCGGCGATCACGAGGGCGGGGTCGGTGAACGGCGGGTCGAGGATCATGCGGGGGAGTCTCGCACGCTCGCGGGCGGCGCGGCCGTGTCGCCTCGCGAGCGCTCGTTCGAGCGGCCCCTCAACCTGTTCGCCGCCGCGCGTGCATCGAAGCGATCGAGGGACGATGACGCACGAGCTCGACCTCATCTTGACGCTCGTCGGCGGGCTCAGCGCGGCGCTCCTCCTCGGGCTCGTCACGCAGAAACTGAGGCTCTCGCCGATCGTCGGGTATCTCTTCGCGGGGGTCGCGATCGGTCCGTTCACGCCCGGATTCACCGCGCACGTCGGGCTCGCGAATCAGCTCGCCGAGATCGGGCTCGTCCTCCTGATGTTCGGCGTCGGCTCGAGCTTCCGCGTGAACGAGCTCCTGGCGGTGAAGCGCGTCGCGCTCCCCGGCGCGTTCGCCGGCATCGCCGCCGGGACGGCGCTCGGCTTCGCCGTCGCGCGCGGCGCCGGGTGGAGCGCCGGCGCGGGCGCCGTCTTCGGC
>Ga0070689_100003051_pt1 | contig 11034 bp, 7 predicted proteins | sample KBSS23HmetaG_FD_64669 | JGI IMG/M metagenome (GOLD analysis project Ga0070689, IMG submission 64669) | Switchgrass rhizosphere microbial communities from Kellogg Biological Station, Michigan, USA - KBS S2-3H metaG | ecosystem: Host-associated > Plants > Roots > Rhizosphere ... | reverse complement strand
CTGCGCGCCGAGCTGATAAACCACCACCAGCCAGTAGCCAGAGACGGCGAGCATCACCGGGATGAGAGATGGGACTACAGGACCTCGGACCTCGGACCTCGGACCTCCGGCTTCGGATCTCGGCCCTTGCACCTCGGCCAGCTTCGCACACTGATCTGCGCTCTTCGTTGCTCCCGTCATGAATCGCAGATAGAAGATAGAAGTTAGCAGATTGGTCCCGTTGTTCCCCGGTCCCGTGGTCCAGAGGTCCTGCAGTCCTGTGGTCCTGTGGTCCTGTGGTCCCGTGGTCCTGTAATTAGCTTCGCTTCCAGCAACCGCAAAGAGAGCAGGACCTCCGCGTAGGTGCGCTGAAACACATAAAACCATCCCGGCCAACCGTCGAAGATCAGACCTTTGCCAAGCAGCGTATAAAAGAAGACCAGGCACGGCGCGAGAATGATCTTCCTCCGCACCCGATCGGCCAACCCCATCTTCGATACTCCATCTTCGATCTTCGATCTTCCATCTTCAATCTTCCAACTCCCATCTCCCGCCTTGAGCAAATGTTCCGCTTCCAGCCTGGCGTATCGATCCTGCTCGCGCAGCCAGCGCTCCAGCGGCTTGCGATCGTCGTGGTAAATCACCGAGCGCAACGGCAGGATGGGTCCCTCGACCTGGACCCGATGACCATGACCTTCATCGCGATAACGCGCCCGCTCCCTGCGGTAGAGCACCACGCGCGGTGGATAAAGCGACGCTCGCAAGGCCCGGCCAGAGACGCAATACCTGAAGGCAGCCCGATACCCGGCCACCTCCTCGCTCGGCTGCAAGTCTATTAGCTCGGCCACGCAATCCTCTGAGAGCAGGTAATCGGCATCCAGTGATAACACCCATTCCGTGCGGATGTGTTGGAGGCCGAAGTTGCACTGTTCCGCGAATGAAGCGAACTTCCGCTGCAGGATTCGCGCCTGTGGCAATTTCCTCACTAAGTCGCAAGTTTCATCCGTGCTGAAACTGTCGATCACCACGATCTCTTTCGCCCATTTCAGCCGTGATAACGTGCGTTCGATATTTGGCGCTTCGTTGAAGGTCAGGATCAGTGGTGTGATCTGATCAAGCATGGTTCGTGGTACCGAGTTAGGAGTTAGAAGTTAGGAGTTGGAAGATAGCAGCTATGCCACTCAGTCTTCTAGCTGCCATTCTGTATCCACTCTGCTAACTTCATCTGCCATCTCCTGTGGGAATGACGCACTCCGGCTTCGGTCCTCGCTGGAGCATCCATTCGTACACTGCCATCATCTTCTGCGCCGCCGCCGACCAGGTGTACTTCTGTTCGATCAACTGCCGCCCGCGGTGGCCCATTGCTCGCCGGGCTTCGTCGTTCAGGCTGGTGGCCTCACGCAAAGCACTCACCAATGCAGCCGGTCCAGTCTCCACCCACCAACCACAGCGGTGCGTCCTCAATTCCTCCCACGGTGTCGCGTGTGTCGTAATCACTGGCACGCCGCAAGCCAGCGCTTCGGCCACGACGAGTCCAAAGTTCTCGGAATAGCTCGGCAAAACGAACAGATTCGCGCTGCGGTGAAGGTCCCACCTCGCATTTCCTTTTATCGGACCAGCAAATTCAAAGTCCTTCTCGACGCAAAGCTGGCGGACCAGAGACTCGATTTTTACCTGGTGAGAGTTTTCATCCCCACCCGCAATAACGACACGCCAGCCTTGAGGTCGCAGCTCTGCCCAGGCGCGCACAAGATCGGGAAGCCCCTTAATCGGGTGAAGCCGCCCGACATAGAGAAGGATCTTTCTGCCTTCTGCCTTCACGGGACTGACTTCTGACCCGTCACTGCTGCCCGCTGTCATGGTTGTCTTGTAGTCCGTGGTCTGCGGTCCGTCTTCCGGCAGCTCAACTCCATTCGGAACGACGGCAATCGGCCGAGCAACGCCCGCAGCGCGCAAACTTTCCACTTCTGCATACGAGGTGGCGTGCAGCATGGCCGCCCGCTGCAAATCTCGCTTTTGATAGAGATGCCATGCCAAGTGCTTCTTCCAACCTCGGTAGCGCAGCGCCCACCCGGAAAGCATGCCACGCGGACTCACAACGACAGAAAGGCCCTGCTGCCGGGCGACGCCGACTGCCGCGTGATTTGTCAGAAGCCACAGTCCGGTGTCGTGTACGATACTCGGCTTCCACTCTCGACAGATTTCGCGGACCACGTCCGCGAAACCGGAAGTCCACTTCACCCGCTTCGCCCAGCCTCGCGTGCGTGCAACAAACCGTGTGCGGACCAGATCGGACATTGGCAGTATGGGCCTCGGACTGTTTGCGCCATAATTCATCGCGACGATCTCCACCTCGGCACCGTGTTGGGCAAGTGCCGTACAGAACGCCGGAACCGACCGCGACGGCCCGCCACTTTCGGGCTGCAAGTCAGCGATGGTGAAGAGCACACGCAACCGTTCTCGATGACTGTTCACCCTAACGTTGCATAAGATGGAGCATGTCCCCTCACCTGACCCTCTCCCCGCGCTTGATGTAACGGTCTTGTGTTAGCAGCGCGGGGATAGGGAACGGGCGAGGGGGCAATGTCATTTTCAATGGGTTTTGCGCTGGAACTGAAATCAAGACACGGCCTGAATTGACAATGCTCCTGTGCAATTCCCGCTCAACATTTATGCAACTAAAGTGTTCGGCCTCTGCGCCTCAGACGGATGGGACGAGCACTTTCACTGACCCACCTAAGGAATGGAGGTCCGACGGCATAAGAAAAAAGCGAAAAAACGATTACGGTCATAACGCTTCCTCCAACGATTTTGACGTTGGACGTCTCGACTCTAAAGGCTCCGAACACCAGAACGGCCGTGGCGAGTGCAAAACCCAAGGCTTTGAACCGACCGTGAATCACGAACCACCGGTAAATGGAGCCAAAAAACGCTCCCAACAGGAAAATCGGGACAAACATGTAAACTGGACCGAAGTCAATGTAGCTCTCGGCAAAATAGCCGAGGCTAATGGATGTCCCTTGCTCCGACCCTGCGACCTTTTCGCCAGTATATTTTTCCGTCCGGAGCGAGTCCTGGATTTCCGATTTGGACGGAAACAGAAGACGCGGCGTGACCACGCGCTTGATGGCATCGAACCAGAGCGCGCCGTTTTCGTGGGGGACTTTGGAAGGCACATTCATTATGGTGAGCGCAAAGTAATGAACGTAGCTCATTCGCAACACCACGTTCTCAACCGCAGGCGCGAAGCTCTGCCAGGTCAGCGAGCCTGTCAGTTCCGCGAGTTTTTGCAGCCGTTGGTCAACGGGCGCGTATTCCTCCTGTTCGCCGGTTCCCTGGTTCAGGAACTCACGGTAATCTGCCTTAACCACGGTCCACGCCACACCCGAAGTGAACAACGCCACGGCGACAAGAACTGCCAGCATGAAGCGCCTGCCATCCACTGCGCTCGTCGCGGTCAAGACAACCACCAACAGAACTAAGAATACGGTCTTGAAAGTACTGAAAAAGCCCAGCAAGCCCAGTGTGAACTCCAGGACGACCGCCACGGCGAGCAGACCATAATGGCGGCGTTGTTCCAAAACGGTGTAAGCCAGCAAACAGACGAGGACCCACTTCAGGTTCATCGCGGCCATCAGGGGCTGCGTAATTCGCGGAACTGTGAAGGCCACACTGCCGAGGGCGTAGAAGCCAACGAAGGCTACCAGGTAGAGATTGAACAACTTGGGCGGGGAGAAAGTCATGATTTGCTCGCGCGCCAGCGGGCCCATCGATTTGTTGGCGCCAAGCAGCGCGATACGCATGCCGAAGGCCAGGACGAGCACCCCAATCAGACTTAACCAGGTTGCCCTTTCCAATTCACCGCCGCCGAAGGCAGCGGTCAAAGATAAACCTGCCCAGTTTCCATAAAAAATCACCAGCGAAGCCTGGAGCCACTGCATGCCGCAGGCAAAAAACAAGACCGGAGGTTCCCCTCGACGCCACAACAACTGAGCAAAGACAGGAAGCAGACCCAAAGAAAAGGCGGTCAGCGCGGGATTGGCAGTCAAGACGCTGGTTGACGCCAGTACCCCCGTGGCGAGCCAGACCCAAAAGGGAACGTGCTGCCACGAGCCTAGCGCAGGAGCCGGCAGGGCTGACGGCTGCTGCGACTTAAGCTCCGCGGCGTCCGCGCGCACGGCCATTGACCCCGCGCGGCGGCGGCGAGCGCGAACGCGCCGGACCGGCTTTGTCTGAACCTGGTCATTCATATATAACAACCCCGCTCACTCTTCCGCGATACTGTTGCTTGAAAGAGGCGAGAAAAACCTCAGCCCACTGGCGCTTGAAACGATCCTCACCGAACTTCTCCTCCAAACTGCGCCGCGCGGCTCCTCCAGCCCGCTTGCGCTCATCAGGGTGGTCCAGAAAATAACTGATGCCTTCCAGCAATGCCTCGACGCTCGAGTCGGGGCAAATGTAGCCGTCCACTTTGTGTTCGATCATTTCAGGCAGCCCGCCGTTGGGAAACACCACCGACGGGATGCCCGCAGCTTTGGCCTCCAGCACGACATTCGCAAGAGCCTCTTGGCAAACGGATGGGCACACGTGGAGTTCCGAGCTGTTCAGCAGCGAAGGAATATTCTCGACATAACCCAGAAACTGAATTTTGCTGTCCAAGCCTTCCGCTTTTAACTCCGCAATCATTCGTTCCGCCATGGGATTGCGCCACGAGTAATCGCCTGCCAACCAGAGCGTGACATTCCGGTCCCGGTTCAGCAGTGCCCGCACCGTTTCTACGAGAACGGGGACTCCTTTCTGCTCCCGAATCTGCCCAATGAATACCAATTTCAACGCGCCCGGCCACGAGTCGGCAGGAACCGGATTCGAGCACTCCGCCCGCGCAGGCAGAGCGCTATGGATGATCGTTGACCTCTTGGGCTTGCCCGGTGAGGGTCCCACCGTCTCATGAACGTAACGTGAATTGCACACAAAAAACGATGTGCGCCGCTTGACCAGCCGCCAGATCGTGCGATGAACGACGTTATGAACGGCTGGCGCGTCCCCCAGGCGATAGATGAGCGGCGTCCGTGAGAGCAGAATGGCGGGGGTGCAGTAAAACACGTAACGGGCGTCAGGCGTGTGCAAATGCGTTGGCCGCCACCGCCGGACTTCCCGCCAAAAAATCCAGTTCGTGACAAGCAGCCCCCAAACCATTCGGAAAAAATCGAGGCCCAAAAGTTTCCAACTCAGGTTGGGGCCAAACGGGGCAGTGGTCCACTCGAAGCCGAGGCGATCCAGTTCTGGTTGGATGTGAAGGTGGCCCCACTGTCGGTGCGTAACGAACCGCGCCTTGAGGCCGAGCTGGGCCAAACAACGAAACACCTCGATGTTGCCGCGCTCGGACCCGTGCATCCCAATCCCTCCGAAGAGCACCAAAACCCGGCAATGATCCAAGCGGGGAAGCGCATGTGCCGATGCTGGCCTGGCTTCAGTCAAGGGCACATCTGCTTCAGTTCTAGCTCCTGCCTTGGCCGCAAGCCGCCGGGCCCTTGCCAGGGTGTTGACGGCTTGAATTGTTCCAGCCACTGCGGCCTGTACGCTGTAGGCATGCATCTTCTCCGCCAACGCGTGCGTGAAATCGTGCCCCTTTTGTTTCATCGTTGCCAGCGTCGCCAATCGTTCCGCCAGTTGCGAACTGTCACCACACGGGAAGGTGAAACCGGTCCGGCCTTCCTCGATCAAATCCGCTGCGCAACCGACCGCATCCGAAACAATTGCCGGCAAACCGCACGCCATCGCCTCGTTGACCACCAGTCCCCAAGTTTCCCCGCCGTCAGACGGGAGAACAAGGGCATCCGCACTTGCGTAAGAAGTCGGCAACTCCGTCTGGTTCTTGAAGCCGTCAAATCGCGCCTTCACGTTCAACTGCTCGGCTTCTCCGCGCAGTGCGTTCTCCAAATCCCCCGACCCAATGAACACTGCAAGGAAGTTGAGGGTTGGGGATTGAGAGTTCACGGTTGCCAACGCCCGCAATAAATCAGCCGGACGCTTCTTTTCGATAAATTTTCCGACGAACAGAGCCACGAATGTCCCATCATCCGCGCCCCACTGTCTTCTGACCTCCGATCTCCGAGCTCTGACCTTCGCCGCTTTTCCCGCAAACCATTCGTTATCGACAAAGTGTGGCGCGAAAAAAATTCTGTCCGCGCGCGCGCCGTAGTGTTCCAGATATTCGCGATTTCGCTTTCCAACGGTCAGAAAGCCGTCGAACTGCCGGAGCAACCAACGTTGGCGAAACTCCATGAGCAGTCTTTTGATCGCAGAGCGGGGCGTCTGCAGTTGCGAATCACCCCGCACCAAGACCGGGATTCCCGCGTGGCGACAGGCCCGCACCGCTTGCAGATAGGACTTGAGGTACCAGCCGGTGACGATGAAAGCGTCGAAGCGATCCGTGGTCCGTGGTCCGTGCTCCGTGCTCCGTAGTCCCCGAAGAACCTCCCGGATTTCCGGCGTGTCGCAGCCCGAATAATGGCACACTCCCGGGTTGCTCGAAACATTCTTCAGGAAGCGATGTTTGTATCCCGACAACAAATCCACGTCCCAATCGAACGGCACACCGAAGCCTGCCTTCCCCTGGTCTGCCGCTGATTGTCTGTGCGCGAAGAACACTTCCAGGTCCACTTCTTTCGCCAGCGCGCGGAACCACGGCGAGTGATACTGGATCGGATGGCTGGTCAAAATCGCGACTTTCAGATCGCGGCTCGAAGTCATGGCTCCACGTTACTTTCTGCATTGAAGTGCGACCGCGCCACTGAAGCGGCCGGCGTCTTCGACATCGGCGAAACGCGGATCCTCTGCATCTCCAAAATGAGCGCGCCGAATACTGCGGAACCCGTGCTCCTGGAGTTTCAAACTCAGCGAGCGTTCATCCCACATCCACAAATGAGCGCTGTTGCCCAGCCAGGTCCGCATCAAACCGACAATGCCACGGCGACGTTCCTTCCTCCCAATGCCGGCGGCCTCCATGAACTGCAGAGAAGCCAAGGGATCCGAACTTGAAACATAGGCGCGCGCCAATGCTTGCAGATCCGGTACCACGAGCCGGAACGTGCCGTCGGGCCGCAAGTACTCGTAGGTATGTCGCAGCGCGATTTCCAGATCAGCCAGTGCTAAATGTTCCAAAACGTGAGAACAATAAATTGCCGTGCAAGAATTAATTGAGACGGGCAGGCCCTTAACAATGTTGGCGGACCTCACATGGGGAGGGAATGGAGGAGTAACTTTGCGAAAAACCCAACCCAATCCCGGTATCCGCTGCAGCTTCAGGCTGGGGCTGCAATCGAAGTTCAGCCAACTCCGGGGCGCACACAGCCCGCAACCATACTGAACATATTCAGTCACGAGTTTTTCATTGGAATACCCGTTGCCCCCGTCAACTGCCTCCAGGCGAGTCGAGCACTTGATCAAATACCGCGCACAGGCGACGCGTCATCGCTTTAGCCGTGTAGGGCTCGAAAGCGGTCCAATCGGTCGGCGGCGGCGTCAACGGCCCGCCAGCAAACCACTGCTGGTAAATCTCGTCGGCCACCGCCGCCACTTCCCGTCCGTTGCCAAACGTCACGACTGTTCCTGCGCCGGTGCGCCGCAGCACCTCTACCACACTGCTGGCTTCGTGGGAGACCGCGAGTAGAGGTTTCCTTGCCAGGATGTAGGGATAGAGCTTCGACGCCGTGTAGCCGGGGTCATTCGATCCGGCCACAAAGAGGGCTTGCGCGTCGCTCAAACACCGCAAGGCTTCAAAGTAAGGCAACCGCGCCGGTAGCTCGGTAACCAGGTCGCCTACCCCGCACTTGCGCGCCAACGGTTCGATGGTCTTTCGGCCCTGCCCCGCCGGGGCGTAATCCGTGCCGATGAAATGGACGCGCAGCCGGGTTCGCAGCTTCGGGTGTCTCTCGCAATGCCGCCGGAGCGCCAGAAAAAACGCGTGCGCCGCAAACGCCATGTCGTCTCCGCCGCGCCCAGCATAGACCCAATGTTCGCGTCCGTCCCGAGGATCGAACACGGATTGCGACACGGCGAGATTCACCAACGCCGAAAAATCCGACTCCGGCCCGCCAAACGGCAAGATCGTAATGCGTTCCGCCGTCAGGTCAGCATACCGTTGCCGGAACATTTGCGCGTAGGCGGGCGACACGCAGATCAGATGGCTGGCCCCGCGCACCGTCGTCGGCTCCCATCGCCGCGCCACCCACTGGGCCACGCCGTATTTCAGACGGCCGCCGGGCGGTCGCTGCTCCGGATACCGCTTGTAGTAGTCGCTCACCCACGGATCCTGAAAATCGAGAACATACGGTACACCAAACCGACGTCGCCATCGAGGCCCCAAAGTCATCACCGGAAATTGCGTGGTCGAGAAAAACACCAAGTCAAATCGCTCGCGCCGCAACAACTCTTCTCCGGCGCTTCGGAGGTGCCACCCGGACCGATAGGACAAGCTCCCGATGCCCGCCAGCCGCGTCCACCGCGCCGGCAACGCGCCCGTGCGCACCACGCGCGCCTCCTTGGGCAGCGTTTGAGCCAGCAGCGGATCCGGCACTGCCTCCACGAACTCCGGCCGCACCGCCAGCACGGTGGGCTGCCAGCCGCATTGCGTCATATACGGCAGCGCCATGCGCACCCGCTGATGGTCCGGCGCGTTAATGGGCGGAAAATGCGGACTGACGATGAGCACGCGCTTCGACGCGCGAGCAGTCGCGACGGTCCCGAAGCTCCTGCCTTCGGCGCCGGCCGGCCGTTGCGGCGCGGGTTTGGCGCATTGAGTGACCACCGCCTCCACGCACCGCTCGAACACGGCGCATAATCGGCGCGTCATTTCGCGGGCTGTGTACGGCTCAAACGCTTGCCAGTCAGTCTGAGGCGGCGCTGGCGGCAGATGCGCAAACCAGTCTTCGAAGATTCGCCGACTGAGCGCCACTGTATCGTGGTTGGTGGCGTACGTGATGACTGTGCCGGCGCGCGTGTCACGCAGAATGCGTCCTCCGATCGAGTGCTCGTTCAACAGGGCCATCAGCGGTTTGCGCGCCAGAACGTAGGGATAAATTTTGGAAGCCGAGTAACCAGGATCATCCGAGCCGAACACCATCAAGGCGTGGGCTTCTGTCAAGCAGCGCAACGCTTGCAAGTACGGGACCCGTTGCGGGCGCTCCACCAACAGATCGCCCACGCCCAGTTCACGGGCCAGCGGCTCGACGATTTTGCGCGCTCGGCTTCCGGGCACATAGTCCGTGCCGATGAAATGCAAGCGCAACTGTTGCCGCAGATCCGGTTGCCGTTCGACCGCCCGCCCCAGTGCCAGCAGGAAGGCACGCAGGGGACGCAACATCGGCTCGATCACCACTCCTGCATACACCCAATGTTGCCGGCCGTCGCGCAGGTCGAAAATGTCCTGGCGCACCTGAAGTCGATCCATCGCGTGAAAGTCCAGTTCCGAGGCCGCGAAGGGCAATACGGTGAAAGCGTTTTCGCGCAGGTCTGGATACCGGCTTAGAAACATTTTGGGATAGGCCGAAGACACACACACCATGTGGGCCGCCCCGCGCACCGTCGGCGGCTCCATCCGTCGTGCCAGCCACTGCGCCATCCCGTATTTCAGACGGCCGCCGGGCGGTCGCTGCTCCCGATGCTGCTCATAATAGTCGCTCAGCCACGGGTCCTGAAAGTCCAGCACATACGGCGCACCAAAACGGCGGCGCCACCGAGGCCCCAATGCCATCACGGGGAACTGCGTCGTCGAGAAAAACACCAGATCGAACCGCTCGCGCCGCAACAACTCGTCCCCGGCGCTTCGGAGGTGCCACCCGGCCCGATACGCCAGGCTGCCCACTCCGACCAACCGCGTCCACTGCACCGGCAGCGCCCCCGTTCGGACCACTCGCAACGCGTCGGGCAGCGTCTGTGCCAGGAACGGATCCAGCGCGCCCTCCACACGCTCCGGCCGCACCGCCAACACCGTGGGCTGCCAGCCGAACTGCTCGAAATACCCCAGCGCCATCCGCACCCGCTGATGATCCGGCGCGTTGATCGGCGGGAAATGCGGGCTGACGATGAGCACGCGGCGCGTCATGATTTCTTAAAGGTCTCAAAAGTCTTGTTCCGATCACGCCTGGCCACGTACCGAAGGTAAAGCGGCGAGAGCTTGTAGCGAAACCGCAGCGGCGTGTCACCGGGATGCACGTAAACCCGCCGCATCGCAAACGGATTCTCCGTGACCGTCTTAGCGTTGGAAAAAATGCTCGCGGCACAATGGTAACCAGCCTGGACAAGCCGTGGAAAAAGTCGCGCGCCATGCCGTCCGTACGGATAGGCAAAGGCACCGACTTCCACACCGAACCGACGCTGCAACTCTTGCCGCGACCAGCCGATTTCCTCGTCCAGTTCAGCATCCGAACACGCTGTGAGATCGCGGTGCGCCCAGCCGTGCGACCCGACCTCCATGCCCGCAGCAATCACTTCGCGGATGCCCTGCTCAGGCATCAACGCGCGGCGAGGGATCCCGGTTTCCACATCCCACCGATTGAAGCCGCCTATTTCGCCCGCCACGACAAACACTGTCGCCTTCATTCCGCGCCCAGCCAAGGCGGGCACCGCCAGTTCGCGAAAGCTCTCATAGCCGTCATCAAATGTGAGGAGCACCGGCTTGCCGGGGCATTCGCGGTGGCCTTGCATCGCTTTCGACAAATCCGAAAAGGTTAACGTGGCGAAGCCGCTCCTTCGCAGCGCGTCGAGCTGGGCTATAAATTGACCAACGGAGAGCGCGTAAGGCGTGTCCGCGGAGCCATCCAGATGATGATACATCAGGATCGGCAGATTGAACGGCATGGTTCCCGCGAGGGCCACGTCGGAAGAACCTCAGGCGCACAAGGCGTCCTCAACCGCCTTGATAAGTTTCTCCTTCTCCATGTCCCAGCAGAAATTTTCTTCGGCGCACTGCCGCGAGCGCGCCTTCGCCATTTGCAATTGCCCTGGGTTCTCTATCCATTGCTTTAACTGTCGAGCCAGCACGGGCGCGTCACC
>Ga0070689_100003048_pt1 | contig 11037 bp, 11 predicted proteins | sample KBSS23HmetaG_FD_64669 | JGI IMG/M metagenome (GOLD analysis project Ga0070689, IMG submission 64669) | Switchgrass rhizosphere microbial communities from Kellogg Biological Station, Michigan, USA - KBS S2-3H metaG | ecosystem: Host-associated > Plants > Roots > Rhizosphere ... | reverse complement strand
GTGGTCGGTCTCGGTCGGCCGCAAGCCCGCCATCACCTCGTCGAGCAGCAGGAGCTTGGGCTCGGTCGCGAGCGCGCGCGCAACCTCGAGGCGCTTGCGGTCCGGCAAGGTCAGCGCCCCTGCGAGGTGACGACGTTTGTCGAACAGATCGAGCTGCCAGAGGATCTGATGGGCGCGGCGCATCGCCGCTGGCGGGTCGGAATGGCGCAGCAGGGCGCCGATGGCGACGTTGTCCTCGACACTCAACGTCGGGAACGGACGTACGATCTGGAAGGTGCGGCCAATGCCACGGCGGCACACTTCGTCGGGCGGCAACCGGTCGATGCCCGCACCCTGGAATGCGATGCGGCCCTGGTCCGGCTTGAACACGCCGGCGATCAGATTGAACAGCGTCGTCTTGCCGGCGCCGTTCGGGCCGATCACGGCGAAGACCGCGCCCTCCGGCACGGCAAAGCTGACGTCGGCGACCGCACGCAAGCCTTGGAAATTCTTCGAGACGTTGGTGACCTCCAGGAGCCCTGCCATCTTAGCCCTCCGGCGTTTCGCGGCGCTGCAGGCGCAGCAGCCGCGCGATCGGGGGCCAGATACCGTTTGGCAGGATCATCACCACCAGCAGGAGACAGACGCCGTAGAACACGCGCTTGGCGCCAGGCGTATCAAAGCCAAAATTCGCCAGCAGTTCTTGCAGAACTTCCGAAATCCCGGTGAGCAGGAACGCGCCGATCACCGGCCCGAACAGCGTGCCGATGCCCCCGATGATGGGTCCCAGGATGATCTCAATCGAGCGCAGGATGAAGAACGTCTGCTCCGGAAACAGATTGTTGTAATAGAACGCGTAAAAGACGCCGGCTGGGGCCGTCATGCCGGACGAGACGATGATGGCGATCATCTTGTAACGGAACGTGTTGATACCGAGCGAGCGCGCCGCCTGTTCGTCCTCGCGGATCGCCTGCCAGTAATAGCCGACGCGGCTGCGCAGCAGCGCGTGGCACATGGCGAAGGCCACGGCCGTCATCATCAGGATCACGTAGTAGAACATCACCGGCTGGCCGCGCAGGTTGACGACGTCGTTGCGGCTGTAGTTCGCCACCGGCAGAAACAGGCCGGACGAACCGCCCGCCCAATCGAAGTGGTCGAAGCCGATGCGGACGAATTCGGAGAACGCGATGGTGAGGATGGCAAAATAGACGCCGCCGACGCCGAAGCGGAACGCCAGGAAGCCGATGGTGGCGCCGCAGGCAACCGAGATCAGGACCGCCACCGGCATGCCGAGCCACGGCCCGATACCGAAATGCACATAGAGCGCCGCCGTCGTGTAGGCGCCGAGGCCGACATAAAGCGCATGGCCGAGTGATAATTGCCCGGCAAAACCCATCAGGATGTTCCAGGCCTGCCCGGTGTAGGCGAAATACAGAATGATGATGAGCACGGTGAGCAGATAATCGTTGGCAAACACCGGCGCGATGACGAGAATCGCCAGTACCACAGCCAGCAACGCGAGGGTGTGGCGCGGCACGCCGTGCAGCATCCGGGCGATCATGAGCGTCTCACGTCTGTCTCATGTCGGTTTCTTGCCCATGATGCCCTGAGGCCGGAATAGCAGCACCAGCACGAGGATGGCGAAGGCGAACATGCTCTTCGCCGACGGCGTGAAGAACAGCCCCGCCATCGCCTCGGTCAGCCCGATCAGGACGCCGCCAAGGAGCGCACCCGGCATCGACCCCATGCCGCCGGTGATGACGATGACGAACGCAAGCAAGGTATAGGCTGGTCCGAGCGGCGGCGTGACATCGACGAGCAGCACGATGATGGCGCCGGCGGCACCGACGCAGGCCGCGCCAAGGCCGAACGACAGCGCGTAGAGCTGCTTGACGTCGAGACCCACCACCAATGCGCCGGTGTAATTGTCGGCGCAGGCACGGATCGCCTTGCCGAGCGGCGCGTACTGGAAGAAGGCGAACAGCGCGGCGGCCACAAAAATTGCCGCAAGGCCGGCGTAGAGCTTGGTGGCGTCGACGATCACCAGGCCGAACGCGTAGCTGTCGAAGGAATAGGACGTCTGCACGGCCTGGGCGTCCGGCCCGAAGATCATCAGCAGACTATTCACAATGATGATGGCGATCGCGACCATCAGCATGAACTGGCTATGCTCCGGCCTGGAAATGAATGGATTGATGATCACCATCTGCATGGCATAGCCGACGGCGAACAACAGCGCCGCGATCGGCAGCATCATCAGGAGCGGGTCGAGGCCAAGCTGTGCAAACAGCACCACAGCCAGATACATCGCGATCGTCATCATTTCGCCGTGCGCAAAATTGACCACCCGCACGACGCCGAAGATCACCGACAGGCCGAGCGCCATCAGTCCATAGACCAGGCCAGTCAGAAGCCCGCTGATTGCGACGTTGAGATAGATTTCTGCCGGCACCGAGACAGCAAGCTTAGCGGCGCTTGTCGTAGGCCGTCATCGGCCATTCGGCCTTGGCGTTGGTCGCCCCCTTCGGCGCCACCGTCACAAGCTTGCCGCCGCGGTTCTGAATGGCGGCGTTCTTCAGCTTGACGTTCTGGCCTTTTTCGTCAAACGAAATGCCAGGGCCGGTGCTGACGTTTTCGGTGATGTTGGTCGCGCGAATGGCATCGGCCAAAGCTTTCGGATCGGTCGTTTTGGCGCGCTTGTGGGCGTCGGCGGCGACGAGCAGCGCCTCGAACGTATAGATATGGTTGGTGTTCATGTTGACGCCCGGATACTTCTTGGCCAGAGCGCCTTCGAGCTGCTTGCTGAGCTTCTTGTTGGGATCGTACCAGGGCACGAAGCTGAGCGGACCGTCGCCGAGCTTGGCGAGCGTCTTCAGGTACTGATCCTCGTACCAACCCGGGCCCATGCTGAGGATGCCCATCGGTGACCAACGCTGCTTGACCAGCTCGCGGGTCAGCAGGATCGCATCGTTGAGACGGCTCACGACCAAGAGCGCGTCGGCGCCGGTGGCCTTGGCCTTGGAAACTTCGACCGAAAGATCGCGGGCGGTCGGGTCGTAGGAGATCGTCTCCTTGATCGTGTAGGGCATGTTGAATTTCGGCATCACCGCCCCGACGCCGTTCTTCATCGCGGTTCCGAATGTGTCGTTGACGTGCAGAAACACCACCGACTTCGGCTCGACTCCGGACGCGGCAAACACCTCCTTCTGATTGGTGAAGGCATCGCCGAGAATCATTCCCGCTGTCGGAAAGTTGCGGAACACGAACTTGTAGCCCTGCTCGGTGATCGGCGGCGCCGCGGCAATGTTGATGACGAAGGGGATCCCCTTCTGCTCCGCAACCTGGGCGATGGCGCTGCTCTGACCGGAATCGAAAGCGCCCATCAGAAGCTGCGCACCGTCGGCGATCAGTTTCTCGGCACGCGAACGCGCCACCTCGACGTTGGTCTCGGTGTCGGCGTTCATGATCTCGAGCTCGGGGAGCCCGATGCTCTTGAAGATCGGGTTCGCCAGCTCAACGCCACGGAAGCAGTCCTGGCCGATGCCGGCCTGCGTGCCGGAGCGCGGCAGCAGCACACCGACTTTGAGCATTCCGCCCTGGGCGCGGACGATCGCCGGCGCCGCCGTTGCAGTCATTACGGCAGCCGCGCCGGCCAGAAGCCGGCGGCGATTCAATGCGGTCGATGCGTTGCGCGTGACGGACATGGCTCACTCCCCAAGGACGATTGAACTTTGGCGTTCATCGTAGAGGGGCGCGGCCTCGCTAGGCAAGCGGCGGGCGTCAGACTTTGGTCAGGCTTCTTTGGTCAGCCTTGGAGGCACTTCTCGACCGCAGCAGCGATGTTGAACAACCGCCGATCCTGACCATTGCGGCCGACCAGCATCAGGCCGGTGGCGAGTCCGTGCTGCAGCTGCATCGGCAGTGAGATGGCGCAAAGATCGAAGAAATTGACCGGATTGGTATTGCGCAAAAGCAATGCATTTTTGCGGCCAAATTCGTCGGACTCCGCGACCTCTGCGATCCTGGGTGCGACAATCGGCGTCGTCGGCAGCACCAAAGCGTCGAGCGGCGCCATCCGCGCGTCCATTGCACGCACCAACCGACGCCGCGCCTCGCCCATCTCGATGTAATCGGCCGCCGCCACGGTGCCACCGCGCTCGATACGCACGCGGATGAAGGGATCAACACCTGCGCCGCGGTTCTTCAACCGTTCACGATGAATGGCGTAGGCCTCGGTCGGCGCGAAGCCACCCTTGGCGTTGACCTTCACCATTTCGTCGACCAGCGCGATCGTCTCGTCGCTGAATCGGACGCCGGCTTGGCTCAGCCTGTGGAGCGCTGCGGTCCAGGCTGCAGTAACCGTCGGGTCGACGCCGTCGAACGGCATGCCTTGCCAGATGCCGAGCCGCAGGCCCGCAAGCGGCGCGGGTTCAATCCTGGGCGCGGCTTCGCCAGCCATCACCGCGTCGGCCGCCGCGCAGTCCGCCACGGTCTTCGCCATCGGCCCGATCGAATCGAGCGTGAACGACAGCGGGAAAGCGCCGTCGGTCGGGACGCGCTGCTTGCTTGGCTTCCAGCCGACCAGACCGCACAGCGCCGCCGGAATGCGGGTCGAACCGCCGGTGTCGGTGCCGATGGCGATTTCGCACATACCGCCCGCCACAGCGACCGCACCGCCCGAAGTCGAGCCGCCGGGCACCCGCGCGCGATCGAGCGGATTTCCGGGCGTGCCGAAATGCGGATTGGCGCCAACCCCAGAAAACGCGAATTCGCTCATGTTGGTTTTGGCGACGATCACCGCGCCAGCGTCGCGCAATCGCTTCACCACCGGCGCATCCGCCGTCGCGACCAAACCCTCATCGGCCAGCACTCGAGAGCCCGCCCGCGTCACCTCGCCCGCCACGTCGTAGAGATCCTTGACGCTGACGATCATGCCGTCGAGCGGACCGAGCGGTTTGCTCGCCTTCGCACGCGCGTCGGCCGCATCGGCCGAAGCGCGCGCGGCATCGGCATAGACGGTAAGACAGGCCCGCTTTCCCTCTCCGGCTGGGTCGGCGATGCGGTCCAAGGCTTGTTCAAGACGGTCGCGGGCGGATGCTTTGCTCATAGGCACCTTGTAACATCGAAATCATTTTGAAGCTCGGCCGATCGGCGCCGAAGGAGTGGGCGATGGACGATAATCCCGTACTGGTCGAAAGGCGCGAGGGCTATCGCGTCATCACGCTCAACCGCCCGCAGCGGCTCAACGCGTTCAACGAGCCGATGCAGCGGGCCCTTGTGGCCGCGGTCGCGGCGGCGGAGATGGACGAAAATTGCCGAGCCTTGCTTCTGACCGGCACCGGGCGGGCGTTCTCCTCCGGCCAGGATCTGAGCGAGCGGATCAATGCGGCGGGCGAAGTGACCGTGCCGGGAGCGGCGCTCGAACAATATTACAATCCGCTGGTCCGCAAGCTCCGCGCGCTACCCTTCCCGGTCGTCTGCGCCGTCAACGGCACCGCGGCGGGCGTCTCATGCAACATTGCGCTCGCCTGCGACATCGTGCTGGCGGGGCGCTCGGCGAGCTTCCTGCAACCATTTGCGCGGCTCGGTATCATTCCAGACGGCGGCGGCACCTGGCTGTTGCCGCGGCTGGTCGGCCAGGCACGGGCGCGTGGGTTGGCACTGCTGGCCGAACCGCTGTCGGCGGAAAAGGCCGAGGAATGGGGCCTGATCTGGAAGGTCGTTGACGATGCAAATTTGATGACGGAGGCAGAAAAGCTGTGCGTGCATTTCTCGACCGCGCCGACCTCCGGCCTAGGCCTGATCAAGCGGGCACTCGACGCCGCCGAGGACAACGATTTGTCGGCGCAACTCGACCTCGAACGAAACCTCCAGCGCGAGGCCGGCTCGCATCCGAACTACCGTGAGGGCGTGCAGGCCTTCCTGCAGAAACGCAAGCCGAGTTTCTCCGGCCAACGCTAACGCCCGAGCCCGCCCTTGTCCTCAATGAAGCGCGCGATGTCGGCGACGCCATCACCAACGCGCAAATTCGTCATCACGAACGGCCGTGCACCGCGCATCTTTTTCGCATCGCGCTGCATCACGTCGAGCGAGGCGCCGACATAGGGCGCGAGATCGACCTTGTTGATGACCAAAAGATCGGAGCGGGTGATGCCCGGTCCACCCTTTGAGGGGATTTTGTCGCCGGCCGCGACGTCGATGACATAGATTGTCAGATCGGCAAGCTCCGGCGAGAACGTCGCGGCGAGATTATCGCCGCCCGATTCGATCAACACCAGGTCGAGATCGGGAAACTTCTTTCGCATGTCGGCCACCGCGGCGAGATTGATCGAAGCATCCTCGCGGATCGCGGTATGCGGACAGCCGCCGGTCTCGACGCCTGCGATTCTTTCGGGCGCCAGCGCGCCGGATCGCACCAGATATTCGGCATCCCACTTGGTGTAGATGTCGTTGGTGATGGCGGCGATCTCGAAGCGATTGCGCAAGTGCTTGCACAGCGCGTCCATCAGCGCGGTCTTGCCGGAGCCGACCGGACCGCCGACGCCGACGCGCAACGGACCGTTCTTGGAAATGGTCATGATCGAAACAACCTTGTGTATTGGGTTTCGTGCAAGAGGCTTGCCAGATCGGCACGCATGGCCGCGCTGCCGACGTCGTCCAGCGGCGTGATGAGCGCGCGCCGCGCCGTCCCCGTAACGACCGGTTCGAGCGCGGCGAGCACGCGCTGGCCGTCGCTCTGTCCGAGCGGAACGAGGCGCACGCCCGCCGAAATGAGATTGGCTGTGACCGCGTGGAGGAATGCGTGCAAAGCCGGTTCGAGCGGGATGCCGTGGCCCGCCGCGGCGACGCCGACGGCCACTGGATAGGCCACTGGCCCAGTCCAGGCCGCCGCCAGCCGGTCGAGCGCCGGGCAAGCCCAGGCAGCGCGAGTCGCCTCGATGAAGGCCGCACCCTGCGCCGTGGTCTCCAGATGGCGCTCCTTCGACGGCGCGAAAGCAGCGGCAAGCTCGGCCACGGCGTGCAGCGCCCGGTCATCAGTGTCGGCCAATGACCGATGGGCATGAGTGAAGAACACGGCATCGCACAAGGCACCACCCTCGCCAATCACAACGGCAAGCCAACGCCGCAGGGTGTCGGCATCCTTGATGTCGCCTGTCTCGACCGCCCATTCGATCCCGCTCGAATACGAGAACGCGCCGACCGGATAGGACGGCGACAGCCACGCCATCAGCCGATAGAGCGCGGCAGAGCTTGTGTTGTCAGCCGCCATGATCATGCTCGTGATGCGGCGCGCCCGCCTCCGGGTCGAACGGCGCGTCGACCGCCGTGACCTTGGCGCCGAGCCCCGCCGCCATCTCCTCCAGCACGTGATCGCGCCGGATGCGCAGCCTGTCGCCGACGATCTGCACGTCGGTGTGGCGGTTGCCGAGATGCCAGGCAAGCTGCACCAGCGCAAGCGGCGTCCGAGCGCTCACCTCAGCCAGGGGTTCGGCTTGGCCGGCAACCAGCACGATCCCGCCATCGTCGAGCATGATGCCGTCGCCGTCGCGTAGCGCTACGGCCTCGTCAAGGTCCAGCAGGAGTTCTGTTCCGCGTTCACCCTTCAGAACGATGCGGCGGCGATGCCGGTCGCCCGCGTCGAGCACGACGAAGTCGGCCGCGTCGGCTGGATTCCAGAAGCCGGCGCGGCGAACAGCCCAGCCGCGCTTCACGGCTGCCTGCCGAGCGCACATAATGGCGCGGACAAAATCGTTTGGGAGACGAGCATGTCGAAGCCTAACACCCTTCAAGGCAAATATTCAGCCGCCGGCGAGGGCAACGTCTATGCGCGGGCCAACGTCGCGACCTGCAAGATCACGGCCAGCGACACCGACGGGACATTCGAGATTTTCGACGAACAATGCAAACCGGGCTTCGAGTCGCGCCTGCACATGCATACGAAATCGTTCCAGGTCTGCTACGTGGTCGACGGCGCCGGCGAATTTCAGCTCGGCGATCAGGTGTTCCACGCCAAGAAGGGCGCCTGCGTCAACATCCCGCCAGGCGTGCCGCACAAGGTCGGGTCCCAAGAAGGCATGCGGATGCTGATGGTCTACAGCCCGCCCGGCCTTGAAGGCATGATGGCGGCGATGAAGGCGTTAAGCCCCGAACAACTGGCCGATGGCGCGCTGACCAGCAAAATCCTGGCCGAGCACGACACCATCGTCCTCGGCGAAGGCACGGACAGCAAGGGTTCCGGCTCGGTGCTCGGCTGAGACAACAATTTGTTATCGCAAGCGACAGGGGCCGGGTTGACCGCCAGCCTATCGCAGGTAGGAATGGCGCCCGCCGAAACCTCCAGGCACCCCCAACCGATTCGGAATGCCCATGCCACACTCCGTTTGCCGCGCCGCGGCCGTCACTCTCGGCCTGCTGGTTTTCGTCGCCGCCGCGCCGGCGAACGCCGAGGAACTGATCGGCACGTGGCTGACGCAGCAGGCTGATGCCCACATCCGGGTGGCGAAATGCGGCAAGGCCATGTGCGGGACCGTGGCGTGGCTCAAGGATGCGATCGACGCCAAGACTGGCCAGCCGCAGGCGGACGACAAAAATCCCAACCCAAGCCTGCGTAGCCGCAAGGTCGTCGGCATCCGCATTTTCGCGATGGAGCAGGATGCGAGCGGTGCCTGGACCGGCGGCATCTACAACGCCGATGACGGCCAGACCTACCAAGGCCGGCTGGTACCGCGTGGCGAAGCCGAAGTTGAAGTGCAGGGCTGCGCCGGTTCGCTGTGCGGCTCCGAGGTCTGGACCAGGGCCAAGTAACTCAGCCCAAGTAACCTCAGAACAGAAAATACCGCTGCGCCATCGGCAGCACCTCGGCCGGCGCGCAGGTGAGGAGTTCGCCGTCGGCGGTCACCTCATAGGTTTCAGGATCGACGGTAATGTCAGGCGTCGCGCCGTTGTGCACCATGCTCTTTTTGGAAATATCGCGGGTGTGCTCGACCGCGACGAACTGCTTCTCGACGCCGAGCCTGTTGCGCAAGCCGCTCTTCAACGCGGCCTTCGACACGAACACCAGCGATGACGCCGTCAGCGCCTTGCCAAAGGCGCCGAACATCGGCCGGTAATGCACCGGCTGCGGCGTCGGGATCGAGGCGTTCGGATCGCCCATTTGCGCGGCAACGATCGAGCCGCCCTTGATGATGATCTCCGGCTTGACGCCGAAGAAGGCCGGCGACCACAGCACCAGATCGGCGAGCTTGCCCTTCTCGACCGAGCCGATGTGCTTCGACACGCCATGCGCAATCGCCGGGTTGATGGTGTACTTGGCGATGTAGCGCTTCACCCGTGCGTTGTCGTTGTCGGCCTTGTCCTCTTTCAACTTGCCGCGCTGCTTCTTCATCTTGTCGGCGGTCTGCCAAGTGCGAATGATGACCTCGCCGAGCCGTCCCATGGCTTGGCTGTCCGACGACATCATCGACAGCGCGCCGATGTCGTGAAGGATATCTTCCGCCGCAATGGTTTCCTTGCGGATACGGCTCTCGGCGAACGCCAGATCCTCCGCGATCGACGGATCGAGATGGTGGCACACCATCAGCATGTCGAGATGCTCGTCGATGGTGTTGCGGGTGAACGGCCGCGTCGGATTGGTCGACGATGGCAGCACGTTCTTCAAGCCCGCCACCTTGATGATGTCCGGCGCGTGGCCGCCGCCCGCACCTTCGGTGTGGAACGCATGGATGGTGCGACCCTTGAACGCCTTGATGGTGTCTTCGACGAAGCCGCTTTCGTTCAGCGTGTCGGTGTGGATCATCACCTGCACGTCATGGTCATCTGCAACCGACAGGCAGCAGTCGATCGCGGCGGGCGTCGTGCCCCAGTCCTCGTGCAGCTTGAGCGCACAGGCACCGGCCTTGATCATCTCCTCGAGCGCAGCAGGCCGCGAGGCGTTGCCCTTGCCGGCGAAACCGAGATTGACCGGAAACGCATCTGCCGCCTGGATCATGCGTGCGAGATGCCACGGGCCGGGCGTGCAGGTGGTGGCGTTGGTGCCGGCCGCAGGCCCCGTGCCGCCGCCAAGCATCGAGGTGACGCCGGACATCAGCGCCTCCTCGACCTGCTGCGGACAGATGAAATGGATGTGGGTGTCGAAGCCGCCGGCGGTGAGGATTTTCCCCTCGCCGGCGATCACCTCGGTGCCGGGGCCGATGACGATGGTGACGTTCGGCTGGATGTCTGGATTGCCCGCCTTGCCGATGGCGGCGATACGGCCCTCCTTGAGGCCGACGTCGGCCTTCACAATGCCCCAGTGATCGATGATCAGCGCATTGGTGATGACGGTGTCGACCGCGCCCTTTTTGTTGGTGATCTGCGACTGTCCCATGCCGTCGCGGATCACCTTGCCGCCGCCGAACTTCACCTCCTCGCCGTAGGTGGTGAAATCCTTCTCGACCTCGACGATCAAGTCGGTGTCGGCGAGCCGCACACGGTCGCCGGTGGTGGGCCCGAACATGTCGACGTAGGCGCGGCGCTCGATCTTGAATGACATCTTGCCCTCTGCGGATTCAGCTTCTCGTTTCAACGAGACGTGTTCGGAAAAACCACGACAGCGGAATTGACCTTTCTGCCTTCATTGATCCCCAGTCTTATCCACCGGCCCTGTGTGAAACGTGGTTTCGATTGCCACGCTTCGGCGTTTGCGTATCCTGTCTTTCAGACGCTCTGGTTCGGTTTTGTCGGCAACGACAGTGCAGGATGAGAGTGTCGCCAAGAGCAGATTGGTCTGGGTGTTGAGGTTGCTACCAGCTTCGCACCATGTGGCTGATTTGATCCTGGTTCCCAGTTGCCGGTAGCAGCACTGAGAACGTGGCGGGCGGGCGCAAGCTCGCCCGTCATGATTTTTGGCGACCTGTTGCACACAGTTTTGCCGTTCACAGTTTCCCCATCACATCGCCGCGGAAGCCGTAGATCGTCCGCGAGCCTGCGAGCGCGACCAAGGTCACCTCGCGGCTCTGGCCGGGCTCGAAGCGCACCGCGGTGCCGGCCGGAATGTTGAGCCGCATGCCGCGCGCCTTC
>Ga0070689_100003047_pt1 | contig 11039 bp, 12 predicted proteins | sample KBSS23HmetaG_FD_64669 | JGI IMG/M metagenome (GOLD analysis project Ga0070689, IMG submission 64669) | Switchgrass rhizosphere microbial communities from Kellogg Biological Station, Michigan, USA - KBS S2-3H metaG | ecosystem: Host-associated > Plants > Roots > Rhizosphere ... | reverse complement strand
CGACGCCGGCCGCCGCGTTCGCGTCCGGCAGGTGGTCGTCGACAGCGCCACGCCGGGCGTTCGGGCGGAGATCCGGATCGGCAGCTCGCGCACCGGGCCGTTCACCCGCGTCTCTCCCGCGAAGACGCTCACCGCCCGTACCACCTTCCCCGTCGCGGGCCGCACGGGGCGGTACGTGGTGGTCTGGGTCACCGCGCTGCCCCCGGAGAGCGCCGGCGAGGTGGCCGAGGTACGCGTCCGCGCGACCTGAGACCCGTCGCATAGCCTTCGGCCGTGGAGACGGCGCGGCTCGGCGGCTCGGATCTCGACGTCTCGCGCGTCGGGCTCGGCTGCAACCAGTTCGGACGGAAGCTCGACCGCGAAGCGACGCGCGCGGTGGTCGAGGCGGCGCTCGAGGTCGGGGTCACGTTCTTCGACACGGCGGACGTCTACGGCTCCGGGGAGAGCGAGCGGTTCATCGGCGCAGCGCTCGGCCGGCGCCGCGCGGACGTCGTGCTCGGGACGAAGTTCGGACAGGACGCATCGGTCCCCGGCCCGGGCGGGTCGCGCGAGCACGTGCGCCGCGCGCTCGAGGCGTCGCTCGAGCGGCTGGGGACGGACGTGATCGACCTCTACACGTACCACCGTCCCGACGGCATCACGCCGCTCGAGGAGACGCTCACCGCAATGCAGGAGCTCGTCGACGAGGGTCGCGTCCGGTGGCTCGGTCTCTCGAACGTCGACGCCGCTCAGGTTGCAGCCGCCGCGTCGAGCGGCGTCACGGTCGTCGCCGTCCAGAACGAGTACAGCCTCCTCCACCGCGACGACGACGCCGAGGTACTCCCTCTCTGCCTGCGCCACGGCATCGGGTACGTCCCGTACTTCCCGCTCGCGAGCGGGCTCCTCACCGGGAAGTACCGGCGCGGCGAGCCGGCGCCCGCGGGCTCGCGGCTGGCCGGACGGCAGATCGACGAGCGCGACCTCGAGACCGTCGAGGCGCTGGAGCGCGTGGGCGCCGAGCGCGGCCGCGGCATCCTCGAGCTCGCGGTCGGGGGTCTCGCCTCGATCCCGGGCGTCGCCTCGGTGATCGCGGGGGCGACGAGTCCCGAGCAGGTCCGCGCGAACGCCGCGGCGGGCGCGTGGCACGCCTCGGAGGCCGACCTCGACGCGATCGCCCGCGCCGTGGCGTGAGGGCGCTTCTCGTCCGCGTCGGCGCCGACTGCACCGACGCCGGCGGCGGCTGGAACGGCCCGGTCGACCGGGTGACCGGCGCATTCGCGTACGTCCCGATCCCCGAGCCCGAGCCGGTTCGGCCCGGGTTGGAGACGCCGTTCGTCCGCTGGCGGCCCGCGGTCGAAACCCTCGGCGGACGGTTGCCCGAGCGGCTTCGCGACCGAGTCGCGCACGCCGATCCGGATTTCGGCCACACCACCTACGGAGACCGCCGCGAGCGCGGAAGGCAGATCCTCGAGAAGCTCACGGGCGGCGACCTGCTCGTCTTCTACGCGGGCCTGCGGGACGTCGACGACGGGCGGCTCGTGTACGCCCTGATCGGCCTCCTGACGGTCGACACGATCCTCGCCGCGCGGGATCTCCCGCCCCGGCGATGGGCCGAGAACGCCCACACGAGAAGACTCGAGATCGGCGAGACGGACATCGTCGTCCTCGGGCGCGCGGACGCGTCGGGCCGGTTCGAGCGGGCGCTCGAGTTCGCCGGCTACCGCGCCGGCGCCTACCGCGTGTTCCCCGAGCTGCTCGGGCGGTGGGGAGGGCTCGGCGTGCGGGACGGGTACGTCCAGCGGAGCGCACGGCTCCCGGAGATCGGCGACCCGGCGCGGTTCCTCGACTGGCTCGCAGCGCAACGCGTCGGGCTCGTGGCCCGCGACAACTGAGCCGGCTACCCGGTCGGCTCGGGCGGCACCGCGCGCTGCGCCAGACGGTCGCGCAGCGTGCTCGCGAGCGACGCCGACGACCGGTGCTCGGTCGCAGCCTGGATCGCCGCCGCCCGCTCGTGCCAGAGGTCCGCCTCGAGGCGGTCGATCTCCTCGATCAGCATCAGGATGGCGCGCCCGGAGGCCCTGAGCTCGTCCCGATCGCTGGTCTGGAGTCCCTCTCCCCAGCTACGGAGCATCTCGATGCGCTCCTCGTCGAGCCGCTCGACCACCGGTGGAGCCTATAACCATTCACCGGGTGCGCGAACTGGCCGAAGGGGTCGGCTTCGACTCGCGCTAGGTCCGGTCCCCGCGGAGCCGATCGGCGTCGGGTAGTGACGACCGTACTACCGCGACATGCGGATCGGTGAGACGATCGGCCCATGGGAGCTCTCGAGCCGGTGACCGTGTTGATCGTCGACGACCACCCGTCCTTCCGGGCGATCGCACAGGTCGTGCTCGAGAGCGACGGCTTTGCCGTGGTCGGCACCGCGAGCGACGGGGAAACCGGGGTCGCCGCGGCGCTCGAGCTGGCTCCCGACATCCTGCTCCTCGACGTCGAGCTGCCGGACATCGACGGCTTCGTGGTCGCCGCGCGGCTGCGCGAGGCGGGCTCCGAGACGGCGATCGTCCTGGCGTCCAGCCGCGACGGCTCGGACTTCGGCTCCCTCGTGGCCGAGTCCGGCGCCCGCGGGTTCGTCACGAAGGCCGAGCTCACCGGCGACGCGATCCGAGCGCTCGTCGCATGACCGTCGAGCCAGTTATCCTCGAACGCTCGTGACCGACCTCGTCGTCGCCACCCCCGTTTTCCTCGACCTGACGTTCGTCGGTCTCGAGTCGCTGCCTGCGCTCGGCGAGGAGCGCTTCGCGGCGGAGCTCCTGCGCTCGCCGGGTGGAGGCGCGATCACGGCCGTCGGCGCGGCGCGGCTCGGCCTGGACGCGGCGGTCGCGGCGCCGCTCGGCGAGGACGTCGGCGGTGACCTCGTGCGGGGGATGCTCGCCGACGAGGGCGTCCGCTGCGTCGCGGCGCGCCCGGCGCCGAGGACCCCCACCACGATGGTGATGCCCTTCGGCGGCGACAGGGCGATGGTGACGATCGATCCCGGCGCGCGCGCCGCGGCGGCGGACGTCGCCGCGCTCGAGCCGCGGGCGGTTGCCGCGAGCCTCGACCAGCTGTACGTCGTCCCCGACCTCGCCACGGCGTACGTCACGTGCGGCGACGACGACCTTCGCGCCTACGAGGGCCGTCCGCCGGCCGCGCTGGACGGCGCGCACGCGCTCTTCCTCAACCAGCGCGAGGCGCTGGGGCTGAGCGGCGAGGAGACGGTCGAGGACGCTGCGCGGTCACTCGCCGAGCGGGTCGACACCCTCGTCGTCACGCGGGCGGGGGAGGGGGCGATGGCCCTCTCCGACGGAGAGACGGTCGTTGTCCCTGCCGAGACCATCGAGCGCCCGATCGACACGACCGGCGCCGGAGACCTGCTCGCCGCCGCGTACATCTGGGCCGACCTGTCCGGCGCCGAGCTCGAGGAGAGGCTTCGCTGGGCGGTGCTCTACGCGGGTCTCGCGGTCTGCACGCCGACGGGCATCGGCGGCGCCGTCGACCTCGAGACGCTGCTGCGCGAGGGCTCCTCGCGCGGGCTCACGGCCCCGCCGCAGCTCACCGTCGGCTGAGCGGCGCGCCGAGCTGCGCGAGCTCGGGGCGCGCGCCGACCCTGTCGGCGGCGAGCAGCACCGCCCCGGCCACCGGCTCGACGTCCGGGTACACCGGCTCCCCGTCCGGGACGCGCGAGACGAGGACGGAGCGGAGGAGCGGGGAGGGGTGGCGCAGGACGCTGCCGCAGAGGACGAGCGGGAACGGTGCGCCGTCCTGGCCCGTGCGCGCGGCACAGACGCGCGCGTAGTCGCCCATCCGGCCGGCGACGGTCTCCACGATCTCGCGTGCGACCTCGTCGCCGGCCTCCGCCTCGTCGAGCACGGCGTCGGCAAAGCGGCCGGCCGCCGCCTCGTCCGGCCCACCGACCCTCGTCAGCGCGTGGAGCAGCTCCTCGGCCGACTCGCAGCCCCAGCGCTCGAGCGCCCGGCCGAGGAGCGTCGTCTCCGGGCCGAGGCCCAGCATGCGCCGCCAGATCGCGGCGAGCGCGTGTGTGCCGAGCCCGTGCGCACCCGTCGAGTCGGGCCAGAAGCCGAAGTGGAAGAGGTCGCCCGCCGCGTTCCTCCCGGCGAGGGCCGAGTAGGTGCCGATCACGACCGAGACCCCGACCATGTCATCCGTGCCGCACCGCAGGCCGCCGACCGCGTCGTTGACGATCTCGGGAGCCTCGCTCAGGTCGAGCCGGTCGCGGAGCTCGCGGCGGAGGTAGTCGAAGTCCTCCGGCCAGTCCGCCCCGGCGAGGCTGAACGCGGCCGCCGCCACGTCGCCCGCCCCGGTGCCGGCCTCGGCGAGCGCCGCGCCCACCGCGGCGGTGATCTCGGCCACCGCCGCGTCCGGGCCGCGTGCGTTGTGGATGTCCCCGCAGCCGGCGCGGCCCGTGCCGAGCACCGCGCCCTCCCCGGTCACGACGACCGCGATCGTCTTGGTGTTGCCGCCGTCGACGCCGAGAACGAGCGGGCTCACGCGAGGAGCCTCTCGGGCAGGTGGTCGCGGTGGGCCTCCACGAGCGCGTCGTAGACCCGCTCGGCGACCTCGACCTGCCGCACGAGCGGGTTGGCGCTCAGGGCCCGAAGCGCGTCGGCGCGCGTCCCCGCCCAGGCGGTCTCGGCGGCGAGGGCCTGATACTCGCCGAGCATCTCCACGAGGCCGCGCACGTGCCGGGGAAGCGGCTTCGATGGGATCACCTCGATCCCGCCGCCGTGACACCGGCCTAGCACCTCGACGACGAGATCCTCGGGGAAGCCTGGGAGTGCGCCGCCTGCGTTCGGCATGTTGACCGGGTGGGTCTCGTCCTTGTCGTTGAAGATCGCGTCCATCACGTCGATCGCGAGCTCGAGCTCGTGGATGCCGCCGCGTGAGCGGCCCGGGTCGAGCTGCGGGTCCTCGGTCTCGGCCTGCTCGGCGTAGTGGCGCCAGTAGTCGCCAGACCAGCCGAGGATGTCCTCCGCGCGGGTCGTCGGCTTGCCCCCCAGCTCCGCGAGGACCTCGTCGGTGAAGTAGTAGTACTGGAAGTAGTCGGCCGGCACGGCGCCCATCGCCGCGGCCAGGCGGAGCTGGCGGCGGAGATGCGGCTCGAGCGTCGGGTCGTCCCGGCGCCGCTCCCACGCCTCCTCGATCAGCGGCAGCGGGTCGCGGCCGCCGTAGTCGTGCTCGACGCCCCAGCAGGCGTGGTTCAGCCCCACCATCGTCACCTGCAGGACGTCGGGGTCGAGCCCCGCCGAGGAGGCGATCTCGTCGCGGAAGTAGATCGGCCCCTCGCAGAGCGAGACGATCTTCACGGGCGAGTGGTGCGTGACCGCCTCCGCGACGATGTTGACCGGGTTCGTGTAGTTGAAGATCCACGCGTCCGGGCAGAGCTCCTCCATCTCGGCGCAGACGTCCTTGAGCACGGCGATCGCGCGGAGCGCCATGAAGAAGCCGCCGGCGCCCTGGGTCTCCTGCCCGATCAGCCCGTGCTCGAGCGGGATCCGCTCGTCGTGGACGCGCGCCGCGAACCCGCCCGGCCGGAAGGAGGAGAGGACCGCGTCGCAGCCGTCGAGCGCGGCGCGGCGGTCGGTGGTCGCGCTGACCGCGATGTCGAGCCCGCGCGCCCGCGCCATCTTCTCGGCCAGCGTGCGGATCAGCCCCAGGCGCTCCTCGTCGAGGTCGACGAGCACGACCTCCGAGCCGTCGAAGTCGGCGCCGTTCGCCATGAAGGAGGCCATGGTCCCGGCGGCCCGGGTCGAGCCGCCGCCGAGGTACACGAGCTTGATTCGTGCCATTTGTCTATGTCACTCCTTGAGCGCGCCGGCGAGCATTCCGCGGACGAAGTGCCGCTGCAGGAAGAGGTACACGAGCAGGATCGGCAGCGCGACGAGCACCGCCGCGGCCGCGACCTTCGTCGGGTCGGTCGCACGCGACGCGCCTGCGAAGAAGCTGAGGCCGAGCGGCGCGGTCTGGTGCGTCTCGGTGCCCGAGACCAGCACCAGCGCGAGGAGGAACTCGTTCCAGGTGTACGTGAAGACGAGCACCGACATCGTCAGCACGGCGGGCATCGCCTGCGGCAGCAGCACGCGCCAGAGCACGCCGAAGCTGGAGGCGCCGTCGATCCGCGCCGCCTCGATCAGCGAGGGCGGCGTCGAGCGGAAGAACGCGCGCATCCAGAACGTGCCGAACGCCACCGACTGCCCGATCTGCGGGAGGATCAGCGCCCAGTACGTGTTGAGGAGGTTCCAGTGGAGGAGCGGGACGTCCTGGAAGTCGTAGTAGAGCGGGATCACCGTCGCCTCGTACGGGAAGATGATCCCGAGCAGGATGATCGGGAAGACGATGCGGTCGCCGACGAACCGCATGGTCCCGAACGCGTAGCCGGTGCCGATCGAGAGCACCGCCGAGGCGGCCGTCACGGCGCCCGCGACGATGAAGCTCGACTTGAAGCCGGTCGCGAAATGGCCCTCGGTCCACGCAGCCTCGAAGCTCGAGAGGTCGATCCGCGTCGGGATCGCGAACCCGCTGACGAGGTCGGTCTTCCGATGCAGCGCGAGAAACAGGATCGAGAGCACCGGGTAGAGCGCGAGCAGGGAGAACGTGCAGAGGACGAAGTACGTCCCCAGCCGGTCGATGCGGACGGCCGTCACTGGTGCTCGCCCCGGTCGCCGATGCGCAGCACGACCGCCGCGAGCAGGAAGATCGCGATCGCCAGCACCGTCGCGATCGCCGCCGCGTAGCCGACGCGGTTGTACAGAAACGCGTTCTGGTACATGTACATCGAGGGGACGAGCGTCGACCCCCCTGGCCCGCCGGCGGTCGTGTTGTAGACGATGTCGAAGCTGCGGAGCGCGTTGATCGTCGTCAGCACGAAGGCGACGAGGATCTCGGCCCGGAGCCCCGGCAACGTCACGGCGAAGAACTCGCGCACCGGGCCTGCGCCGTCGACACGCGCCGCGTCGTAGAGGGACGTCGGGATCTTCTGCACCCCCGCGATGAAGAGGACCATGCAGAGCCCGAAGGTGACCCAGCTGCCGATCGCGCCGATCGACGGCAGCGCCCACGTGAAGTCGCCGAGCCAGGGGCGCGCGAGCGAGCCGAGCCCGATCAGCTCGAGGAAGCGGTTGAGCGGCCCCTCGGTCGCGTAGATCCACGTCCAGGCCTGCGCGATGACGACGCCCGCGATCAGCTGCGGCAGGAACAGGACGGTGCGGAAGAAGCGGAACCCGCGGATGACCGAGCGCGTGAGCGCCGCCGTGAGGACCAGCCCGATGATCACCGGGAAGACGGCGTAGTAGACGATCAGGATCGCCGAGTGGACGAACGAGTCGCGCAGCACGCTGTCGTGAAGCGCCTCGCCGTAGTTCGCGAGCCCGACCCACGTCTTCGCCGTGAGGCCGTCCCAGTCGAACAGCGAGTAGTAGACCGTGTGGAGGAGCGGCGCGAGCGTGAAGAGGACGTAGAACGCCAGGCCCGGCAGGACGTAGAGCCACCCGATGTTGCGCGGGTCGCCGGGAGCTCGCGTCGGCCCGCGCCGGCGCCTCCGCGGCGCGCCCGGGATTTGCTCTCCCGGGCGCGCCGCGTCTGCTCCTTCATCCGCCACGCGGCGTGATCAGCGGAGCGTCTTGTCGAACTTCGCCCAGTCGTCCTGGACGGCCTTCGCCATGCCCGCCGGCGTCTGGCGCCCGGCGAGCAGCAGCTGGAACTGGTTCTGCAGGGTGGTGTACATCGAGGGCGACGCCCAGTCGGTGTAGAGCAGGAGCCCGTCGTCGTTTGCGACCTGCTGGAACGCCTTGCTCACCTGGCCCAGGTACGCGTCACCCGCAGGCGCCTTGGCACTCTTGTCGGACGGGATCTGCTGCTGGGAGAACATGAGCGCCTTCGCGCGCGTCGACGTGATCACGTAGTTCAGCCACTCGGCCCCGAGATCCGGGTACTTCGTCTTCGCCGAGATGTGCCACGGGCCCGAAAGGCCGCCGATCGACGCCCACTGGCCACTCGGCCCCGGCGGGATCGGCATCACGACGATGTTCTTGGCACCGAGACCTTCCTTGATGATGGTCGAGTCCCAGTCGCCGCCGATCCACATCGCGCCCTTGCCCTTCGCGAAGACGCCGGCGGCGGCGTCCTCTTGGACCGCGTTGTAGTCGTCGTTGAAGTAGCCGGCCTTGGCCCACGCCTGGAGTCTCCCGAGCGCCTTGATCGTCCCCGCCGAGTCGTAGCGGGATCCGGGCACGTGGTAGACCCAGTTCCGGACGCTCTGCGGCTGCACATATGCGCCCCAGATGCCGCCGAAGATGTGGATGAAGCCATAGCCCGACTTGTTGCCGGCCTCGATCACGGGGTCGTCGGCGGGGAGTTTTGCGCGAAGCGTGGCGAGCATCCTCTCCCAGCCCGCATACGTCCGCGGGAGCTTGTTCGGGTTGATCCCAGCGGCGATCAGCTTCTTCCTGTTGATGAAAGCGACGACGTTCTGACCGGTCTGCGCGATGCCCCAGACCGGGCCCTTGCCGAACGACTTGCCGTCGGGCGTCCACCGGAACATTCCCCACGTCGACGGCGCGTACAGCTTGTCCCACTTGTACTTCTTGATGTATTTCGTCAGCGGCAGGATCAGCTTCGCCTTCACGAGCTGGGCGTCGGTCTGGTAGCCCTGGTTGCCCTCGGTCACGTCGGGGCCGCTGCCCGAGGCGAGCGCCCGCGGCACCGTGCCGACGAGATCGGTGAAGGACTTGAAGACGACGTTGATCTTGACTCCGGGGTGGCTCTTCTCGAAGTCCTTGGAGAGCTGCTTCAGCACCGGCTCGAGGCCCGGATCCTGGTTGTCGTAGGACCACATCGTCAACGTGGTCGTCGTCGCCTGCCTCCCCGCGTACGCGCCGGCCGTGACGGCGGCGAGCAGCGTGAAGGCGACGAGGAAGAGCACTCCCAGCAGGCGCCTGTTCACATTCCCTCCTCGGCTACGGGTCCCGCCCCGGCGGCGGATACGAGACTATAGAGCGATGGCAGCGGCGGACCGAAACGCGCGGGCCGCCGCGATCGGGATCGACGTGGGCGGTACGAAGATCGCCGCGGCCGCGGTCGAGGCCTCGTCCGGCGCGGTCCTCGAGCGGCGCCGGGTGGCGACCGGCCCGGAACGGGGCGGAGCGGCGGTCCTGGCCGACTGCGCGGCACTCGCCGCCGAGCTCGGCGGCGGACGGCTGCCGGTCGGGATCGCGCTCTGCGAGCTCGTCGACCTCGACGGGCGGCCCGCGAGCGGCGACACGGTCGACTGGCGCGGGCTCGACGTCGGGGCGGCCGTCGGGGCGCCGTCCGTCGTCGTCGAGTCGGACGTCCGCGCGGCGGCGCTCGCGGAGGCCCGCTTCGGCGTGGGCGCCGGGGTGTCGCCGTTCCTCCACGTCGTCGTGGGGACCGGGGCGAGTGCGTGCCTCGTGATCGACGGGCGCCCGTACGCCGGCGCGCACGGCGAGGCGCTCGTGCTCGGCGCGCCGCCGGTCGAGCTCACGGCGAGCGGGCCGGCGCTCGCCCGCGCCGCCGGGCTCGAGCGCGCGGAGGACGTCCTCGCGGACCCGGCGCACGCGGCGATCCTCGACGACGCGGCGGCCGCTCTGGGAGGCGTGCTCGCCACGCTCGCCAACGCGCTCGACCCGGCGCTCGTCGTCCTCGGAGGGGGGCTGGGCACGGCACCCGCCTTCCGGGAACGGGTCGAGCGGGCGCTCCGGGAGCGCCTGGCGTATCCGCGCGACCCGCCGCTCCCGGTCGTCGGCTCCTTCCTCGGCGTCGACGGCGGAGCGGTGGGGGCGGCCCTCCTGGCGGCGGACGTCCCCGGTTAGGCTGGCGCGGTGCTCGACGGGACGGGGCTCTGGCGCGATGTGGTCGAGCTGCCCTCGACGCTTCGGGCGACGATGGAGGAGGACGTCGAAGAGGTCGCCGCGCTCGTCGCGGCGGGCGGCGTCCGGCGGGTCGTCGCGAGCGGGAACGGCGCCGCGTACTACGTCGCCGTGGCGCTCTGGCTCGCCTCGCTGGAGGCCGAGAAGGGCCCGGAGCTCGTGGCCGTTCCGAGCGGCCTGCTCGCCCGCGGCGCGTTCGCATGGCGGCCGGGCGACGTCTTCCTCGCGGTGTCCTCCTCCGGCGAGTTCCGCGACCTCGTCGAGGCGGTCGACGGCGGCGCACCGAAGCCGTACGCGGTCGTGACCGCGAACGCCGGCTCGACGCTCGGCGCGCACGCCGGTGCCAGGGCCCTCGTCTCGGTGCCGAGCCAGCGCGCCGTCACGCACACGCAGGCGTTCTGCGGCGCTGTCGTCGCCGCGCTGCGCCTGTGGGCGGCCGTCACCGCCGACACCGGCCTCGCCGCCGCGCTCCGTCGCCTGCCCGACGAGCTCGAGCTCACGATCGGGCACGCCCGTGCCTGGGTCGACGACATCGATCCGATCGACCCGGAGACCGCAGTCGTCTTCGGCGGTGGTCCCGGCTGGGCGGCCGCGCTGGAGGCGGCGCTGCTGCTGAAGGAGGTCGCCCTCGTCCCGGCCGAGGGCGTCGAGACCCGCGAGGGCGCGACCTCGGCGATGATGGCGCTCGGGCCGGGGGCGCTCGCGCTGAGCCTGCCCGCGGGCGACGGCGACGATCCTCTGCTCGCTGAAGCCGAGGCGATCTGTGGGGGTCAGGGTGCGACGGTGATCCGCGCGCCCGGCGGCGAGACGACCGACCGCAGGCTCACGGCGGTCTCGACGTTCCCCGCCGCCGCCGCGCTGGCTGCTCGCATCGGCCTCCAGCGCGGCCTCGACGTCGACCGGCCCGCGTGGACCGACGCGTACTACCGGGTCGCGAGACGGGCCAGATGAGCCTCGGGCTCGGCGTGATCGGCTGCGGCAGCGTCTTCGCCGGACCGTATCGGGCGATGATCGAGCGGCTGCGCACCGAGGGGCGCGTGCACGTGAGCGCGCTGTACGACGTGGACGACGCGAAGCGGCGCGGCGCGGCCGCGCACTACGACGTCGAGCCGGAGCTGC
>Ga0070689_100003046_pt1 | contig 11041 bp, 14 predicted proteins | sample KBSS23HmetaG_FD_64669 | JGI IMG/M metagenome (GOLD analysis project Ga0070689, IMG submission 64669) | Switchgrass rhizosphere microbial communities from Kellogg Biological Station, Michigan, USA - KBS S2-3H metaG | ecosystem: Host-associated > Plants > Roots > Rhizosphere ... | reverse complement strand
CGATCGGATTCCGACTCACTTGTGAGTGGAGTAGGGTCTACGAAATCATAAGTTGTGTAGTAAACAGGGCGGCTCTCAGTCTTTGCACCTTCTTTGTTAAGGCGACGAAGCTCCTGAAGGCCTACTGGAACCATGGGCTTATTGTGGTAGTCATGCCAGACTTCCATCGTCTCTCGGCAGTCAGTTGGTAAGGCGACTTGGTTAGTCCAAATCTTAAAGTTAGCAGTAGCGTTTAAAGTACTAGTCCAAGGAGTTGTCAGAACTAACGTGTCACTTCCAGCTGTGTGGCTAGCAATTTCGTAGATCTCTTCAAAGGAGTTCGTTGAGAAGTAATAACCCTTTAATGAACCCTTACTCATTGGCACTATAGTACTTAAAGTAACGGTTGTAGAATCGGGTGTTACAGAGGCAGTACCAGCTGCGTAGAGGGGTTTAAACTCAACGTCAGTGTGTCCTGAGAGCCATTTCCACCGTTTAAATGGAACGACCTCGTTGATGTAGATTGCGTTGATGTCGCGTTTGATTCGATTTTTAGCTGTCGTATCAGTACTTTGGATCTTCAGCTCTTCGATCACCATTGCTATGATGTCGGAAAAGTCAGTAAGCTTAAATGAGGCCATTAACTAAAGCCCTCCACTAGTAGTATAAACCACTGTAGCGACTGCGTTAGTCAGCGTCTCGACCCTAACGCCATTAGGAAAGACGATGGGAGAGTTAGAGAAATCGAAGACTTGTGTGCTGTTAGCGTCTGCTACTCTAAGATTGAGCTTCTTAGGATTACCTGAGGCGGTATCAGTCAACAGCAACACGGCACTAGCAGAGGTGGCGGTGACGATAATGTACACAACTTTAGCTGCCTTGCCGGAGTTCAAGGTACCTGTCGAATCGACGTAGTCAGTGTTAAGATTTCGAACATTAGCCACGGGTTCCACCAAGGGCTAAGAGCAAGAGGATGGTGAGAAGGATTAGGTTCACACCCAAGGCTGAGAAGAAGAGGTTTCGAAACAAGATTGTTTTCGGAAGCCACTTCTTTTTACGTCTATTCTTCTTTGCGTCTGTTATGTAATATAGTTTAGCCATCCTTGGCCTACTTCCTTCTAACTAAAGCTTGAAATACAAAAACTCTTAATGTTCTGGGTACTCCGGTTGCGGAGGGTGCCTTTTTTCTTTGAGGGTTGACCATGTAGTTGCGTGTAAACTTTCATCAGATGTTCTCCAGGTATTCAACCCAGATGTACGCTCGGGTGGTTGCCGCAGCCTGCCCAAGCAATGTTAAACCAAGTCTTTCAGTATCAGTTCTCAGCTTGAAACCTTCTGAATACTTGGATGTAAAATCGAATACTTTTTCGCACTGACTTTGCGGCGAAGGTATGCCTGCTGTAGTAAGGGCGTCGAACATCACGCTTCTCAGTATTCCTATAACTGTTCCACCACCGGTCGGGTTCACACTATATTTTTTCCTTGTGATAGCTGTATTAAATCCGTTTGCGGTGTCAAACTTAGCCGGATTTTGGCCTACTTCTGTCCCTCCAGTTAATGCGGTTGAAAGAAGTCTTAGCTCTATCGGATAACAAAAATTTACAGTACCGGTCGTATGAATGGTGAACCCTATTTTTTGAATAGTTATTAACCTAGTACTACTGGCTACTCCGGAAAGTTCAAGGATGTAAGTTGGGTTTGCATCAATAGCAAAAGTATCTGGCCAAGAGATAGTATAGGTGTGGGTTGTGCCACCCACCTTAGTATGATTCTTAGTAGCTAAAGGCAATCTATTCCTCCGTCCATTCTACCCACATACAAACAGATCCGCCGGTCATAGTTGTGCTAAGCAGAGTAAGAGCTATCACTTCAGACGTTCCTCTGAGAACGAGACTTTCACTGTAGTTGGCCGTGTAGTCGAAAATGTATTCGTTTTGAGAAGCACCGGTAGGCGTTGCGGTAGGTACAACCATTTTAATATTACGAATGTTAGCAGTGCCTGCACCGCCACCAGTTGTGTTCGCGGTATACGTTACGGCTGTTGCAGTTGAGTTAGCACTATTAGTGTCATACTTAACTACTGCTGTCGGAGCTACCGGAGTTCCTCCGGTTAACGCGCTCGTATATCGGTTAAGCTGAACGTTCGTTACGGTCGCTGTGGTTCTGGTAGCACTAAAACCTATTCTCAAAACTCTGATCGTCTTTGTAGCGGAGCCGGTAATCGAGAATATATTTGTGGGGGTTGCTACTGGAGCAAATGCTGCCCATGCCGCTGCGTATGTAGCGAGGGGTCCGCTTGAAACTGTAGTATTAGCGATTGCTAAACTCATTATGGGGTCCCTTCAAAAATATCTAAGCTAGCTGCGGTTGAAGAAGATGAAATTGCGTTAACTGTTCCTGTCCAAAGGTTATCTGAAGTAATCTCATAAACACCGCCTGGATCTAATGGAATACCTTGTGATGCAACGGCGCTAGCGCCCAATTTCAGCCACATTTTGTAAAGCGTGTTATTTGCGACGTACGCATATTTCCTAGTAGCTGCTGCGGCTAAGAGTTGTACGGTCGTAGAGTTGTCTACCGATACTCTAGTGTTAGACGCTGTCGTGATTGGAGGCGTGTTAGTAGCACCGATAATTTTGGTAGTTTCTGCGGCCAAGGTTGCATTTACCGAATAAGGCGCTTGATCACTAGCAATCGTTACTCTCAATGAACCAGTGCCTGTATTACCTGCACCCATAAGAGGGGTGACGGCATTGATCTGAGAAATGTTAGTTGATTGGTTTGCTTCTAAATGCCCAATCTGCGCACTGCCAGAAGAGAGGCCGATGGTCTGAGAGGCGGCTACGTTTACAGTGCCGATTACTTTTGTGGTCTCAGCCGTGAGAGTTGCTGCTACTGGAATGGATGCTTGGTTACTCGCAAGAACCACAGGCATGCTTGCTGCCATTGTCGTTTGGCCAAGGGCTGCAGGTATTCCAGCGTCGATGCTATCGAGCTTTGTGTTGGTTGAGGTAATCAATGTCTCTACGCCATCAAGATCAGTATGAAGCGTGTCTAGCTTTGCGTTTGTCGAAGTAGCTAAGCCTTCAAGTCCATCGGTATATGTTTCTAGCTGGTCAACGAACCCACTAATACCAGTTACTAGCGTGTTTGTTGTGCCGAGCAACGTCTCAAGCCCATCAACAAAACCTTCTACTTCGTCTGAGTTGTCTCTTATAGTTGTCAGCAGTGTATTAGTAAGTGTGGCAATCGTTTCTAAGTCGTCAGTGAGTATCTCAATGCCATCAACAGCAGCGAGAATCGACACCAGTGTCGCTTCAGTACTTGCACCTGTTGGTAAGGGTAAGCTTGCTGCACTTACTGGTTGGTTTACTGCACTGCTATCAGTTTTCAATGCACCTGCAGCAGTAACAGTTGTTAAACGGGTTCCGTCACCAAGTCTTATGGAATCATCTGCGTGGTTAATTACAATCTCTTGAGGTGTTGCAAAGGAAACTGTCGCAGCACTTGCTCTGGAAACTATAACGCCCACTTAAGGTCTCCTCTTAAATGAGAGGACTTTGCAGGAGTCATTAGTTGTGGCTGAGACTACGTAGATTGTGCTTATGTCTAACTCTTCAGGGCCGCGCATTCCCATAGGCGCGTCGATTGTGCACGTATCACCTGGAGGAATCTCGATGCCGTTTGAAGTGGTGACTGTTGAGTCGCCAAGACTAAGTTTTCCTACATTTGTGAATGAAGCTTGAATTGTTATTGAGGTTACAAGGATGGATGTAGCGGATAGAGGACGAGCTGTACCACCACTTGTTATTGTTACCGGACTAAGTGTAACGAGTTGGATGCCCATCTAGCATATCCTTCTCTCTACTTAGCTGACAGATAGATGTAAACGGCACCAGTTGTTGCGGTAACGTACATCCCTTTAGTTCGGATGGTTACCTCGTCTCTGTCGTAATTATTTGTTGAGTCACTTTTGTAGATGACTGTGCCAGAGGAGTTTCCAGCTTTAATTGTGCACTGAGCGTTAATGCATTTGATGTATCGAATATTGCACAGCTCATCTATTTGAGAGGAGCCGTTTGTTACTACGATTACGCTTTCGGATCTGTAAATAGACATGCTTCTTAATCCTCAACTTTTAGGTATAACCAGGCCATACCTGCACCAGCGGTAACGTACATCCCGTTTGTTCTAATGTTTACTTTATCTTTGTTGGATGCAGTGGAGCCTGCTGTATCGATACCTTCATAAAGAAGGGGACCGCCGCTACCTTCAACGTCTGGAGCCTCTTGCGCTCGAATCTCCATCTGAAAGTCACTGTAACTTTTTACGTAAACAATGTTCCATTGCCCAGGAATGAAGACGCCGTCGTTGCCAGAGTCGTCTACAACAATTACATTGCCTGCTATTGTATAAGTCGCCATCTGGAGTCTCCACCTTGAAAGAAGAAAAGAAGGTCAGGGCCCGAAGGCCCCAACCGAATTACTAACTAATTAACCGTTTCCAGGTGTTCCGAAAACGCCGTAAGGGTGAATTGCCGTGATGATCTCACGGTAACGGCTCTTGTAACGAACGCTGTCGTTAGAGAAAACGTTATCAGACTTTGTCTCAATACCTTTACGATTGATGATGCGAAGGCCAGTCTCGTCTTTAGCAGCGAGCATGAACCAAGCGTCAGCATCAGTGAGATGAGGCGAGGAAACAACTACAAGGCCTTCTTGAGCCATGAAGTTGATGTTGTTGTAGTTTCCATCAGGCTTCTTCTCAGACTGAACGAGTTCCATTGCGTATCGCTTGTTTGAAGGATGCACTAAAAGAACTTTGGGCTGAATCTTCTTGATGATTCCGCTATCGCCAACAAACTGGGTTTCGAAATCTTGCAACATTGTTTCCAAAGATGTGGGAGACAAGTCAGAAGCAGACGAAAGCTTGTTTCGGAGCAATCCGCCAGAAGGCAGAGTGTGGCTGGTATCGCAAAGAGCAACACCGTCAGCAGTTGTAGCTGAACCGAAAGCATTGTTGAAGATGCCCATAGCTTTAATCTCTTGACTCTCTTTTGCAGAGTCAGCCATTTTTCGAATTGCATCGGCTACGAAGTCGAATTTACCGTCTTCAATAGCTTCTTCAGAGATCGAAAAACCTAAACCGTACTTCAAGGGAGCAACAGTTTTGTTGGCACCTTGACGGGGACGGCTGTAGCTGTAATCAGTAGCTTCAGGCACTTCAGAGAAGAGAGGCATATCGTGGACTTCGGTTGATTGCCAAATATCACGATCTGTCTTCACCATCTTGAAGAGTTGTTCACGTCGTGAAGGGTGGAGCGCTAATTGTGAGCGAAACACTTCTTCGAGGACGGGGAGCATTGAACTCCCAAAAAAATCAGAATTATTACCTCTTAATTGAACTGGTGCACTCATACTTTACACTCCATCCGTTCCGGTTCCACCCTTGAGCTGGTGGTTGTTAATGACAACTACGCAATCAGCGTTCGCGCCGAGAACGTTATCTACTCGAGGATCAATTCTCAGGAGTTTCAAAGTACGGGTAGCAAGTGTGCCACCAGACGAAGCGTCTAATTCCATTCCAGAGCGCTTATAAAGCGTGTCAGCACTGCCAGCAGTGATGTCATAGTTCAGACCGATGTCAGTTTGAGCATCAGGATCTGTTCCACTGGATTGGATTACGAACTCTTGATCGGGATGATCTGCGACGAGAACATTCGCGCCTGCACCAGAAGCAAAGTCCATGGCTACGCCGATGGCTGCATCAGTTGCAGAGACAGGGGTCACACGACCTCCGCCTTCTTGTTTAACAAGGTCACCAGGATAGATCGTAGCAGCTGCTACATATCTACGTGCCCTTAGACAGCTGCCACTCGGCTCTGCCCCTTTAACGTTATCTTTATTGGCCATCACTAACTCCTTCCATGGATGGTTGGCAGCTAATCAATCAGCTGCCTGTACAAACTTTATTTTAACACCGACTTTTGTTACTCGTTGTCAGCACTCGGATCTTCGTAACCCTCTTCAACCCGCATATCTAAGCCGTTCTCTTTTGAGAAGTCCTTGAGTTGGTTAGCTGCTTGTTTGTTGAATTGGTCGTAACGTGCTGTACTTGCTGCGATTTTAGCCTTGCGTTGCTCGTTTGCTCTAACAGTCTTCACAGCCAAAACCAGGTCTCCGCGTCGAACATAGCCTTCAGGATCAGTTCCAAATTGGAAATCTAGTGAGCCCTTTTTCTCTGTGGCTTCGCGCTTATATGGTGTCCAACCTGAACGGTGGTATCCGTAGTTTTGCTGCAATTGAGGGGCGTTAATAAACCGATAAACAAGGCCCTTGTCCTTAATCTCTTTAGCAAGAGCAGGATCAACGGTTAACAAATTCAACTCCATGTCTTCACCTTGTAAATCTGAAGAGATGTCGTTCTTTTGTGAAAGGGGAACGCGACCTTTTTTAATATTTGACACTTTCATACTCCTTATTCGTACCGATTCCATGTTTTACGCTCTGCTCGCTTCTTTAGTGACGCCACAACCTTGGGATCATCGGTGTTTAGACCCATAAGTTTTGCAAATTGCAGTGTCGTCTGATCAAGTTCCGTCGATTGTGATCGAGTTCGCTTGTTTGCCGACGATGCGCTACTACCAATTGCGAAATCTTCGTTCTCGGGCTCAGCTTTTTTACGTTTATCCACTGGGACAACGCCTAAAAGTGCTGCGGCCTTGCGAACTGCGATCTCCATTCCTTCTGGCGTGTCTTTTACGCGGTTAGAAAGAGTGTCGTAGATCGCTACGGCTTTCTTAGCCAAATCACTGTCGTTCTGTTTCAGCTCTGGATACTCCATTGCTAAACTTGCGACTGTATTTTGGGTAGCTTGGCTTGCTTGCAACTCTGCTCTGATTGTTTGAGACGCATTTTGCGTTGCTCTCTCAGAGATAATCTGAATTGCACGCTTGGGATCGGTAAGCATCATGTCGGACATGTCTTCTTCTTGCTGTTGTTGTTGCTGTTGACGGTTAGGTCGCAAGCTTTCAACGATTGCATTTAACGTAGCGTTAATGTCCTGGTTCTGCTTTTGAAGTTGGCTTGTGATGTTATCGAATTTTCGATGCATCTCACCTTTAACTTCTTGAATCGGATCAGATTTCTGCTCAACCTGCTCCGTAGCGTCGACTTGTTCAGCCGCACCTTGGCTATTGTCTTCCATTATTTACTCCTCGCGATTACGTCGCTACTCGAACAAGCCGAAAAGGTCGGCAAGCCCTGTAGTAGGTTTAAAGGTGCTAACTACTCACCTTGTTTTGTGAATTGATTTTTTAATTCGACTATCCGCTGTTGCAGTAGTCGGGCACCTTCGGTTCGTGCCTTAGCGATAATGAGGCCTTCTGCCCCTTCACTTAGATTATACGTCAACACTCTCTTATCTTGGTCGCCGCATAGCTGATCGATAAGCTTTAAAAGTGGAGACCATCCGTGGCTCCTTAGAACTATTGCTAGTTCCTCATTCTCATCATGAGAAAGTTTTCGCATTATTGTTCACCTTGTGGAGGAACCTGGGGAGCACCACCCATGCCCATTGGGACATTTGTAGGTGCTTGAGAGAGGCCAGAATTCATTTGCATCTGTTGTGCGTTGGCTGCTTGTGCTGCCTGAGCTTCCAGTGCTTGCTGCATTGCCTGAGCTTCTCTTAACTTCATTGCTAATTTAATAGTTTGCTGCTCGTTAAATTGACCAAGTAGTTCATCGTGCTCAAATATGTGGTTAACGTAGTCTGCGAAACCTTGGAGATCCTGTTCGGGGCCGAGTTTCGTATCAACACCAGCAAGGACTCGGTTAGCAAGCTCTTCTGGTGTGAAAACCTGCATCTGACCTTGAGGCTTTTGAAGGAACTTTCCGTAATCTTTAACACCCATCGTCTGAAGTACGAACTTCATCGACTCATAACGCTGCAAAGGTGTGATGATACCGAGTTGGATGTCCATTGGGTTACTTGTCATCTGGTAAACTTGCTGTGCTGTCTCTTTTTGAACTGCTGAGTTGGAGTTTGCAGAGTTGGGTTCAAGTTCAAAGTCATACATGCCAGAGAGTTCAGCCTTGTCTTTAACTGTCTCCCAGTACATGTTGCCGTCATCACCTAAAAGCCTGAATTGGAATCCAGGTGGCAGCTTTTGTTGCAGTAAGAAGAATGTGTACAAGAGAACAGGCTTCCAACCACGATTCATACGACGTAAGAACACGTCTAAGTTAGCGTTACTTTCTCCGAGTAGTGCTCGCGCACCAGTAGCAGTACGAGCAGCACCTTGTCCGCCGATAATTCCGAGTGAGAGGTCACTGATTGCAGTTAAGCGTTCAATGTATTGGTAAAGGCTTGCTTCTTCTTGTGCGCCGAATGCCGTTCTGTTTCCCATGTTAGGAAAGTAGATGTCGGCTTGAGGATTATCTAAGGGAATGAGGGACCCTGGTTCATAGGTAAGCTTCTCAGCTTGCACTGAACTAGTAGACCTGTAAAAACCGATTGGCATTGTCGACAGGAGACCAAAGTCAACCTTCATGTTGTGGATGGCATCAATCTCTTTAGTCAGGGAGTAAATAAGTTCGATGATACCAACGCCATAATCTTGTCCGTGGCGTTTGTGGAAGTCGATCTTAAAAATGTTGCGCATGCCTTCGGGCATGACGCGATATAAGTAAGTCGCGCGCAATATCTCGCCAGTTTCCTTGTGAATCCAGCAGATGATGTCGCTATTGATGCCACTTCCGTCGACATCGAGCTTAGCGTTGCACTCAATAATCTGGTAGCGTTCTAAATCATATTCGTTATCGACACTGTCGACACCAGCGGCCATTGCCTTATCCGACTTAATGTTGTTAGCACTCTCTGCACTCTTGTGGTTCTCACCACTTGCGATAACTTTTTCGACTGCCGCTTTTTTAAATACTTTTTGGTCGGAGAGTTGCCACAGCTCACTTGCTGTCATGTATGTTGAATGGAAAGTGTAGTCAGCATTCTGGGGATCACCACCACCACCAACGATGACAACGTCTTCTAAAGGAACCCATTCGATACAGGGGCCTTCGAAGGTAACTTTGGTAACAGTCTCTTCGTACTCTTCATTTTTAGGAGGTCGAATAACTTCTTGTTCACCAGTTGCAGGATTTGTTGCAAGTTCAGGATCACCAGGTACTTGACGAGTCAACACGTCAACGTATCTCGAGTAACATCTGTCCCAGCGAACCTTTAACAGGCCAACACCAGTTGTAATCCAATTCCAAAGCCACGCGTCGACCGCGTCCTCTATTCCTTGGTGGTAGTTGGCCCACGACTGAAGAGCATAGCGCATCAGTTCTTGGATCAGAGGAGCGCGATCGGCGTTGGCAGCTTGGCGAGCCTTAACTGTGAAGGGGGGATCAACACCCATCAAAGCTGCAAGCATTCGAGCATGGTAGGTTTTTGCGATAGTCAGTGCTATCGGTAGGTGGAGTGTTGAACTCCATTCGTTGGAGGGATCGTATATGGGCTGAAGGAACTCATCGTACTCAGCCATTAAGTTCTGTTGACGTGTTAAGAAGTCTTGTCTGTTGTTGTTCGCACTATTCCAAACTTGAACTAAAGTAGGTCCGACCTTCTGCTCAACTAGCTTATCGTAAAGCTTATCGATGATCTGATCTCTTAATGGAATCTCTGCGTCTTTTATTGGATTTTTACGTCCCTCATTCAGGACGTCTTGATCGCGCTTAATAGGATTTGACATGCTCTAGGCTCCCTTGTGGTCCAACAACCTTCATTTTACCATCGCCTCTTCTTCCACTTTTCCTTGTCGTTCCAGCTAACTGGATTCTTGGTGCGGATAATGCGCTCACGTGACTTGTTGAAGTGTGGACGAGCTGCCAGGGCGTATTTAAGGCAGGCTAAGAAGTCTTTTGATTCGATGGCGAGTTTAGGTTTGAACTCATCAATGTTCTTGTAGCGTTGCCATTCGACTGTCTCGATATCAGCAATCAGGCCACGTAGAGTTGACACTATTTTAAGTGCTGGATTCTTTTGACCAAAGTTGTCTGGCTCCATTGGGATAGCGAGCACCTCTTGGATCATTTGAATCCACGCTTCATCCTTCTTTTCGTCAAAGGTAGTTGCCCGGACTCTGATTCCCTGGTTCTTGAGCACTTGGATGAATGATAAGTTGCCATCGCCTCCCGTTAGCTCAGATGAACCCAAGGAATCGCAAACGATGTCCACTACGCGGTAGCCTTGGTACCAGAGTTTAAGTTCTTCAGCGAATCGAGATGGTATCGCGCGCGATCGCAGTTCCTTGAGTGCTGTGAGCCCGTCATCTGGGCTGACACCTAACATAAGCGCTGTGTGAGCTTTCTTAGGATGTGGATCTATTGCGATTACGACTGGCCAGTTCTGCGGCCACTTCGGTTGGGGAACTACGTGTGTTGAGCGATCAAAAAGATGGGCGAGTGCGAGTCCCTCTAAGTCGAAGAATTCTCCGCCGAGACGTATTGCTTGTTCCTTCTCTGAGAGGACGGTCTTGTAGCTTTCTATGTAGCCGTCCGCTAAGTTGCTTTCGTTAACTTTAGTGTTGAACTTGAAACAGTCTGTGTCGGGCCGCTCCCCTCGAGACCACGGTTCGTAAATCTCTTTACGTAACCAGGCAGCGGAAATTGGAGTTCCGATAATTATGTAGTGGGCGGTACGACCTTTTTTACGACCGCCCCGTCTGAGGCCGATGTAGACGTGTCGAGGAGGTGGTTCGTCGAAGATGAAGAAGTCTGCTTCGATGGACTCGAATGACATCGGGTCCTGATCATGGAACATAAAAAGTAATTCGCTGCCGTTGTCGAAAGTGATCTGTGAGATGTAGGGTTTGCCGCGTTTGTGGAACTGATCTTCTTTGAGAGTGAACCATTTACGGATCTCAGCCAACCACACGTCCGTGACCTTCTCAGGCTTATCTAATACGACAATGACTCTGGCTGGGACTGGTGTGTACTCTTTGGAGATGGGATTAAATCCGAGGGCTGCCCACATCGCTTCATGGATTGCGAGTGTAGTCTTG
>Ga0070689_100003045_pt1 | contig 11043 bp, 10 predicted proteins | sample KBSS23HmetaG_FD_64669 | JGI IMG/M metagenome (GOLD analysis project Ga0070689, IMG submission 64669) | Switchgrass rhizosphere microbial communities from Kellogg Biological Station, Michigan, USA - KBS S2-3H metaG | ecosystem: Host-associated > Plants > Roots > Rhizosphere ... | reverse complement strand
GGGGTGGTGCGAGAGGTTCGCGGTGATCGACCCCGCGCCGACGTTCGTGCCTGCTCCGATGTCGGCGTCGCCCATGTACGACAGGTGAGGCACCTTGGCGCCCTCTCCGACAACGGTGTTCTTCAGCTCCACGAACGTGCCTGCTTTCGCCGAATCCTCGAGCACGGTGCCGGGGCGAAGGTAACAGAACGGCCCGACGAGCGACCCAGCTCCGATCGCCGCGTCGACCGCCACCACATGCGGTCCGACGGAGGCGCCTGCGGCCACCGTCGTCGCGCCGCGAAGGACGGTGAAGGGATGCACGACCGAGTCGGCGTCGAGGGCGACCGTCGGGTCGATCCAGGTCGAGGCGGGGTCGACGATCGTGACGCCCTCGAGCATGTGGGCGACGTTGATGCGGTCCCGGAGCGTGGCCGCTGCGGCTGCGAGCTCGACCCGGGTGTTGACGCCCTCGGCCTCCGCAGGATCCGGAGCGCCGTGGACGGCGACGGTCTCCCCAGCGTCGACGATCCCCCGCACCGCGTCGGTGAGGTAGAGCTCGCCCTGGGCGTTCGCGGGCGTGAGCTCGTCGACCGCGGGCCAGAGCGCGGCCGCGCGGAACACGTAGATCGAGGAGTTGGCCTCCCCGATTGCGAGCTGCTCGGGCGTGGCGTCGGACGCCTCGACGATGGCGACGAGACCGCCCGCCGCGTCTCGCACGATCCGCCCGTACCTGCGGATGTCGTCCGGGACGAACGACAGCACGGTCGCGGCGGCGCCCGACTCACGGTGGGTGCCGAGCAGGCCCTCCAGAAGCTCCGTCGTCAGGAGCGGCGTGTCGCCGGAGAGCACGAGCACGTCGTCGGCGCCCGAAAGGGCTTCGCGGGCCGAGCGAACGGCGTCGCCCGTCCCGAGCGGCCGCTCCTGCACCGCGACGTCCACCCCGTCGAACGACGACGCTGTGTCGGGAGAGGCAACCACGACGAGCGGTGACGGGTCGAGCGGGCGCGCCGCCTCCAGCACCCAGTCCACCATGCGCCGCCCCAGGATCGGATGGAGGTGCTTCGGAAGCGCGGACCGCATCCGGGTCCCGAGGCCTCCGGCCATCACGACTGCAGCGAGTCTCGTCGGCATCAACGGTTGAACGATGGCTGGGGCGCCAGGATTCGAACCTGGGATCACGGGACCAAAACCCGTTGCCTTACCACTTGGCCACGCCCCACAGCAGGGACGGCAGTGTACCCGGCCCGGTCGCCGGAGCCGGAGGCGTCAGCGCCGGTCGAGGAGCAGCGCGGCGAGGGCGACGGCCGCCAGGAGCACGACCACGACCGCGGCGAGCACGACGACGAGCCCTGCGAGGACCGGCACGAGCACGACGACGAGCTGCGAGACGGCGGCGGTCCAGGTCACGACGCGCACGTCCGCGCTCTCGTGCTCCCTCCCCCAGGCGACGTAGCCCGCGAGCGAGACCAGCGCGAGCAGCACGACGATCCACCACGGGATCGCTCCGGCGAGCACGAGGATGCCCTCGAGCGCCGCGATCGCGAGCGCGACCTTGTAGCGGTTCGAGCGGAGACGGCGTGCGAGCCGCGTCTCGCCGTGCTCGATCAGGATCTCGCTCGCCACGCTCCGACGGTAGCAAGGAGGCGACCTGCCGCATCAGCCGGCCATTGGCCATCACATGCGTTGTGCTTATTCATCAGATTGAATTCGCTTATGCTATAGCTTCCCGATAGACAAAGGCGGAAGCGCGGAGGCGACCGTCACCCGACTCGACCAAGGAGCGCTATGCAACGGATGAGGTTCGCCTGGATCGCGGCGGTGGGAGCGGTGCTTGCGGCGGCGGTCGCAGGCGCGGCGACGGCGGCACACACGAGCTCGAAGGACGTGACGCTCAACCTCGTCGCGTACTCCACGCCCCGGCCTGTCCTCACGAAGCTGATCGAGGAGTTCCGCAAGACTCCGCAGGGGTCAGGCGTCAACATCCGGGCGTCCTACGGGCCGTCCTCGGCGCAGGGTCAGGCCGTGGCCAACGGCCTCCCGGCCGACGGCGTCATCCTCAACACCGGCAACGACATCAACGATCTCGTCGACAAGGGTCTCGTCGACAAGAACTGGGACAAGCAGAGCTACAACGGCGTCGTCTGGAACTCGGTCGTCGTCTTCGGCCTCCGGAACGGCAACCCGAAGAAGATCAAGGGCTGGAACGACCTCCTCAAGCCCGGCGTCGGGGCGGTCACCGTCAACCCGTTCACCGGCGGCATCGCCAAGTGGAACATCCTCGCCGGCTACGTCGCGCAGCGCCGCCTCGGGAAGACCGACAAGCAGGCGATCGAATACCTGCGGCGGTTCTACAAGAACAACGTCGTGTCCCAGGACTCGTCCGGATCCAACGCGACGAACACGTTCCTGTCGGGGAAGGGCGACGTCCTCCTCACGTTCGAGAGCGAGGCGATCAACGGGAAGATCCCGTTCGTCATCCCGCGGCAGACGATGCTGATCGACGTCTACATCGCGGCGGTCACGAAGAGCGAGCACAAGGCCGAATGGAACGCCTTCTCGCGGTACCTGAAGACATACCCGGCCCAGAAGATCCTCGCCGAGAACGGCTACCGGCCGGTGAACAAGCAGGCGCTCTCCGAGTACCGGAGCAAGTTCCCGGTGCGGCCCGGCGAGACGACGATCACGAACAAGCTGCTCGGCGGCTGGCGCGCGGTCGACAAGAAGTGGTTCGACCCGAGCAAGAGCATCATGCAAGCGATCGAGAGCTCGCTCGGAGTGAGCACTGGAAGCTAGCGCCGTCACCGGGCCGGCGCCGGGGCTCCCGGCACCGGCCGCGCATCGCAGGGAGAGAGCCTCGACGGCTCTCTCCCTGCAGGTGGGTTTCGTGACGACGTTCCTGCTCGTCGTCGTCGTGCTGCCGATCGCGGCCGTCGTCTGGAAGTCGACCGGGAACGGCTGGTCCGGGTTCTGGGAGGTCGTCTCCTCGCCGCAGGCGGTCGCGGCCCTGAAGCTGTCGGTGATCACCGCGACCCTCGCGGTGCTGACGACGGCCGTCTTCGGCACGATCATCGCCTGGGTTCTCGTGCGCGACTCGTTCGCCGGGAAGTCCCTCGTCAACGCGATCATCGACCTGCCGTTCGCGCTGCCGACGATCGTCGCCGGGCTCGTGATCATGGCGCTCTACGGGCCTCGGACGCCGCTCGACGTCACGATCGGCTCGTTCCACTTCGACGCCGACATCACCTTCACGCGCACCGCGATCTACGTCGCGCTGCTGTTCGTGACGCTGCCGTTCGTCGTCCGCACGGTGCAGCCGGTGCTGATCGAGCTCGACCGCGAGCTCGAGGACGCCGCGCGATCGCTCGGGGCGAGCGGGTTCACCACCTTCCGCCGCATCGTCCTTCCCGCCATCCTCCCCGGCGTCCTGTCGGGCGTCGCGATGGCCTTCGCACGGGCGATCGGCGAGATCGGCGCGATCGTCCTCATCGCGGGCAACCTGCCGTTCAAGACCGAGGCCGCCTCGATCCACCTCTTCTATCGGATCGAGCAGGACCCCGAGGGTGCCTCTGCGGTGGCCGTCGTGCTGCTCGCCATCTCGTTCGGCGTCCTCCTCGGCATCGGCGCGGTGCGCTGGCACGTCACGAGGCACGAGCGTGGGTAGGTACGGCCTCCGCGTCGTCGCGCTCGGCTACCTGACGCTCATCCTCATCGCGCCGCTCGCGATGATGGTGTGGCGCACCGCCGAGGACCTGGACGGCGCGTGGGCCGCGATCACCGCGCCCGACACGATCGCCGCCTTCGAGCTGACGCTGAAGGTCACGACGATCGCAGTCGTCGTGAACACGGTCTTCGGGATCATCTGCGCGCTGCTCATCGTCCGCGGCAACGTCCCGGGGCGGGGCTTCCTCAACGCCTTCGTCGACCTGCCGCTGTCCCTCTCCCCCGTGATCGTCGGGCTCGCGCTGATCACGCTCTACGGGGCGAACGGGTGGCTCGGCTGGTTCCAGCGCCACGGCCACGAGATCGTGTTCGCCACGCCGTCGATCGTGCTGGCGACGATCTTCGTCACGCTGCCGTTCGTCGTCCGCGAGGTCGTGCCGACGCTCCGCGAGATCGGCACCGAGCAGGAGCAGGCTGCGCACACGCTGGGCGCGTCCGGCTGGCAGGCCTTCTGGCGGATCACGCTCCCGTCGATCCGCTGGGCCGTCGTCTACGGTGTCGTGCTGACCGCCGCCCGCGCGATCGGCGAGTACGGCGCCGTCGCGCTCGTCTCGGGGAACATCGCGGGCGAGACGCAGACCGCGACGCTCCGGGTCGAGGACGCCTACCAGTTCTCGTACGGCAACTACGCGCCGGCGTACGGCATCGCGTTCGTGCTCGCCGCGACGGCGATCCTCGTCCTCGTCGCGATGCTCGTCCTGCAACCGAAGGGAGCCAGGCACTGATGTCCATCGCGGCCCTGCGCATCACGAAGCGCTTCGACGACTTCGTCGCACTCGACGACGTCTCGGTGGAGGTGGCCAAGGGCTCGCTCACCGCGCTCCTCGGCCCCAGCGGCAGCGGCAAGTCGACCCTGCTGCGGATCGTCGCCGGGCTCGAGAGCGCCGACGCCGGGAGCGTCGTGATCGACGGTGTCGACGTGACGGGTCGCCCACCGCAGGACCGCGGTGTCGGCTTCGTCTTCCAGCACTACGCGGCCTTCAAGCACATGACCGTCCACGACAACGTCGCGTTCGGCCTGAAGATCCGGAAGCGGCCGAAGGCGGAGATCGCGGACCGCGTGCACCGACTGCTGAAGCTCGTCCAGCTCGAGGGGCTCGCGAAGCGCTACCCGTCGCAGCTCTCGGGCGGCCAGCGCCAGCGGATGGGGCTCGCGCGCGCGCTCGCGATCGACCCGGCCGTGCTGCTCCTCGACGAGCCCTTCGGCGCGCTCGACGCGCGGGTGCGGGCCGAGCTGCGGGAGTGGCTCCGGCGCCTCCACGACGAGACGCACACGACGACGGTGATCGTCACGCACGACCAGGAGGAGGCGATGGACGTCGCCGACCAGGTCGCGGTGATGAGCAACGGGCGGATCGAGCAGGTCGGCTCGCCGCGGTCCGTCTACGAGGAGCCGGCCAACGAGTTCGTGATGACCTTCGTCGGCCAGGCGCACCGGCTCGGCGACACGTTCGTCCGGCCGCACGACCTCGAGGTGACCCTCGAGCCGAACGGCGCCACCCGCGAGGTGATGATCGAGCGGGTCGTGCACCTCGGGTTCGACGTCCGGGTAGAGCTCGTGGACGGCGTCGGGGAGCGGCTGTCGGTGCAGACGACGCGCGACCAGGCCGAGCTGCTCGAGCTCGCGCCCCGTCAGATCGTCTACGTCCGCCCGACGCGGCACACGACGTTCAGCTGAGACACCCCGCTCGGGCCGCTCAGGACAGGGTGCTCAGCGGACGGTCGACCGTGCCACGACGTCGGCGAGCGTCGTGTCCTGGAGGACGCCCCGCATCGCTGTGCGCAGGTCGATCCACACCGAGGCAAGCGCCCGAGCCGGGCCGTCGTAGTCGATGTCGTCGGGCCGGACGCCGCGCACGGTCGCGATCGGGCCTTCGACCGCGCGGATCACGTCGGCGAGGCTGATCTCCGCGGCCGGCCGGCCGAGCGCGTATCCGCCCTCGACGCCGCGCCGGCTCGTGACGAGCTCCGCGTGGCGCAGGTCGAGCAGGATGCTCTCGAGGAACTTCTGCGGGATCCCCTGGGCCGTCGCGAGCTGCTCGCCCTTGACGAGCTCCCCGGCGGCGGCGAGCTCGAGCATCGCGCGCAGCGCGTAGTCGACCTTGGCGGAGACGCGCACGCCGAAACCGTACGCGTCGCTAGCGGCGGTCGTCGATGCGCTTCGCCTTCCCCTGGGAGCGCTCCAGCGCGCCCGGCGCGACGACATCCACGTCGACGGTGACCCCGACCGTGTGCTTGACCCGCTCGACGAGCTCGCCGGCCAGGCGCGAGGCGGCGTCGCCGGCCGCGAAGGTGTCGACCGCCTCGACACGGACGGTGAGGACGTCGAGCCGCCCCGGGCGGGTGAGGACGCAGAGGTAGTGCGGGGTCAGCCCCTCCACGCGGAGAATCTGCTCCTCGATCTGGCTCGGGAAGACGTTGACGCCGCGCACGATCATCATGTCGTCGCTGCGCCCCGCCACGCGCTCCATCCGCCGGTGGGGAGCGAGCGCCGTGCCGGGCAGGAGCCGCGTGAGGTCGCGTGTGCGGTAGCGGATGATCGGCATCGCCTCCTTCGTGAGCGACGTGAAGACGAGCTCGCCCAGCTCGCCGTCCGGAAGCGCCCGGCCGGTGTCGGGATCGACGATCTCCGGATAGAAGTGGTCCTCCCAGACGTGAAGGCCGTCCTTCGTCTCGACCGACTCCCGCGCGACGCCCGGGCCGATCACCTCCGAGAGGCCGTAGAGGTCGACGGCGTGCATCCCGCAGCGCTGCTCGATCTCGGCTCGCATCTCCTGGGACCAGGGCTCGGCGCCGAAGATCCCGATCTCGATCGACGACGCCGCCGGGTCGAGCCCCGCGCGCTCCATCTCGTCCACGATGGCCAGGAAGTACGACGGCGTCACCATGATCACCCGCGGCTCGAAGTCCGCGATCAGCTGCACCTGCCGCTCGGTCATGCCGCCGGAGACGGGGATGACCGTGCAGCCGAGACGCTCCGCGCCGTAGTGGGAGCCGAGCCCGCCGGTGAAGAGGCCGTAGCCGTACGCGATGTGCACGACGTCGCCGCGTCGGACGCCCGCGGACTCGAGCGAGCTCGCCACGAGCTCCGCCCAGGTGTCGAGGTCGCGCTGTGTGTAGCCGACGACGGTCGGCCTGCCCGTCGTCCCGGACGACGCGTGGATGCGGACGACCTCCTCGCGCGGCACGGCGAACATCCCGAACGGGTAGTTCGCCCGGAGGTCTTTCTTCCCCGTGAACGGGAAGCGCCCGAGGTCGTCGAGCGAGACGAGGTCCGCGGGCCGGACGGCGGCGGCGTCGAACGCCTGCCTGTAGTGCGGTACACGCTCGTAGACCCGCTCGAGGGTCTCGCGCAGGCGCTCCAGCTGGAGTCCTCGGAGCTCGTCGATGGACGGTTGCGGCGTCACGGACCGTCGAGTCTGCGCCATCCTCGCTGCGGGTGCAACGGCGCCTGCGCCCGGCCGTAGGATCGAGCGGTGGAGGTCGAGGTCACGGCAGGCGCGGGTGCGTTCCTCGAGCGGGCCGGCAGGCTCCTGCTCGACGACGAGGCGCGCCACAACCTCGTGCTCGGGATTTCGTCCTTCACCCTGGACCATCCCGACGTGTACGGCGACGTTCGCGGATGGGTCGCGCGAGAAGCCGGTGAGGTCGTCGGCGCCGCCCTTCGCACACCGCCGTACAACCTCGTCCTGGCGCGTCCCAGGACGCCGGGTGCGCTCGCTGCGCTCGCCAGTGCCGTCAGCGACGAATTGCCCGGCGTCGTCGGCGCGGTGCCGGAAGTGGACGGGTTCGCGTCGGCCTGGTCGGAACGCCACGGGGTGACGGCCGCGACCCGCTTCGACCAGCGGATCTACGCGATGGAGGAGCTGGTTCCCCCACGTGGCGTGGAGGGCGTCGCCCGGCTCGCCGGCGCCGACGACCGAACGCTCGTGCTCGACTGGATGACCGCGTTCGCGCAGGAGGCCCTGCGAGGAGCCGACGACGCGGGCCGCATCGAGCGGAGCGTCGACGCGCGGCTCGGGCCGGAAGGCGCCGGAGGGATCTGCCTCTGGGAGGTCGGAGGCAAGCCGGTGTCCCTTGCGGGATTCGGCGGGCCGACCCCGAACGGACTGCGGATCGGCCCGGTGTACACACCGCCCGAGCACCGCGGCCACGGCTACGGGAGTGCGGTCACCGCCGCTGCGTCGCAGGGTGCGCTGGATCGCGGCAAGCGCTTCTGCTTCCTCTACACCGACCTGGCGAACCCGACGTCGAACGCGATCTACATGCGGCTCGGCTACCGGCCGGTCTGCGACTCGCGCGAGATCGCGTTCACGGCTGGGCCCGGCTGAAGGTCGGGATCGTCGCGCGTCCGGCGCTCACCGGCCGGGGCGTCAGGTCCGAGAGGCCGCGCGGTCTTCCGATCCGCGATTCACGCAATTTGCGACGGCCTCGTGGGGCACCCCATCCCACCACCCACTTTCGATTCTATCGTCAAAATCGACAACGAATGCCACGAGACGGTGCCAACATCGTGCCGGCTTCGTCACGGCCCGAACACCGACCGACGGCCGTTACAGCGGGATATTGCCGTGCTTGCGCTTCGGGCCCGGCTCGCGCTTCGAGAGCGTCGCCTCGAGCGCGCGGATCAGGTACGGCCGCGTCCGTCTCGGCTCGATCACGTCGTCGACGTACCCTCGCTCGGCGGCCGAGTACGGGTTCGCGAACCGCTCCTTGTAGTCGGCGATCAGCTCGGCCCGCCGCGCATCAGGATCCTCGGCGTCCGCGAGCTCGTGCCTGAACACGATGTTGACGGCGCCGTCGGGCCCCATCACGGCGACCTCGGCGGTGGGCCACGCGATGTTGACGTCTGCCCGGATGTGCTTGGAGCTCATGACGTCGTACGCGCCGCCGTACGCCTTGCGCGTTATCACCGTCAGCTTCGGCACCGTCGCCTCGGCGTACGCGTAGAGCAGCTTCGCGCCGTGCCGGATGATCCCGCCCCACTCCTGCGCGGTGCCCGGCAGGAACCCGGGCACGTCGACGAAGGTCACGAGCGGGACGTTGAACGCGTCGCACGTCCGGACGAACCGCGCAGCCTTGACGGACGCGTCGATGTCGAGCACGCCGGCGAGTGCGGCGGGCTGGTTGCCGACGATGCCCACCGAGTGGCCTCCGAGCCGCGCGAAGCCGCAGACGATGTTCTCGGCGTGCGACGGCTGGATCTCGAGGAACGCGCCGTCGTCGACGACCGTCTCGACCACGCGCTTGATGTCGTACGGCTTGTTCGGCGAGTCGGGGATCAGAGCGTCGAGCTCGGGTGACTCGCGATCGACCGGGTCGGTCGGAGCCGCGTACGGCGCCGTCTCGAGGTTGTTCTGCGGAAGAAACGTGAGCAGGTAGCGGGCGTCGTCGACGCACGCCTGCTCGTCGGGCGCGACGAGGTGCGCGACACCCGACTTCGTGGCATGCGCACTCGCGCCGCCGAGCTCCTCGAAGCTCACCTCCTCGCCCGTGACGGTCTTCACGACGTCGGGCCCCGTGATGAACATGTAGGACGTGTCCTCGGTCATCAGCACGAAGTCCGTGATCGCGGGGGAGTAGACGGCGCCGCCCGCGCACGGCCCCATGATCAGCGAGATCTGCGGGACGACCCCCGACGACTGCACGTTGCGCCAGAAGATCTCCGCGTAGCCGGCGAGCGAGACGACGCCCTCCTGGATCCGCGCGCCGCCCGAGTCGTTGATCCCGACGACGGGACACCCGACCTTGAGGGCCATGTCCATCACCTTGCAGACCTTCTCCGCGAAGACCTCCGACAGGGAGCCGCCGAAGACGGTGAAGTCCTGGCTGAAGACGCACACCGGTCGCCCGAACACCGTGCCGTAGCCGGTGACGACCGCATCGCCCCAGGGCCTGTTCTCGCGCATGCCGAACTCGGTCTCGCGATGACGGACGAAGCGGTCGAGCTCGACGAACGAGCCCGGGTCGAGCAGCAGGTCGATCCGCTCGCGGGCGAGCAGCTTCCCGCGTTCGTGCTGCCGGGCGACCGCCTTCTCCGACCCTGCGTGCTCCGCCGACGCGCCGAGCTCGCGCAGCCACGCGAGCTTTGCCTCGGTGGTCTCGTGCCGGGTCGACATCGCGAGGAGCCTAACCAGCGCTCGGGCGCGTTCGGGTAACAAGGGCCTTGATAGCGTCGGCTCGTGGGCGCGCCGCTCGACCGCTCGGCGACCTGGCCGTACGAGGACGGACAGCCGGGACGCTTCTCGTACGCGCGTGCCGACCATCCGACCGGGGTCGCCTGCGAGGAGGCCCTCGGGGAGCTCGACGGCGGTCACGCGCTCCTCTACCCGTCCGGGATGGGCGCGGTCACGACGATCGTGCTGACGATGCTGCGCCCCGGCGGCACGGTCGCGCTCGCCGAGGGCGCCTACTACGGGCACCGTGTCCTGTTCGACCACCTCTCGCCGTGGGGTGTGAACGTCGTCGAGTTCGACCAGACGGGCCCGCCGCCGGCGCAGGCGGACCTGATCCTCCTCGAGGCGCCCGCGAACCCGCTTCTGACGATGCCCGACCTCGAAGCGGCAGCGGCCCATCCCGCGCCCGTCGTCTGCGACGCCACGGTGGCGACACCGCTCCGGCTGCGGCCGCTCGACCACGGTGCCGACGTCGTCGTCCACTCCGCGACGAAGATCCTGGCCGGGCACGACGACGTGGTCGCAGGAGTGACCGTGACCGGCGACCCCGAGCTGCGGGGACGCCTCCACCTGACACGTCGCCTCACCGGGATCGTCGCCGGTGCGGACACCGCGTGGCTCGTCCACCGCGGTCTGGAGACGCTCGAGACCCGACTCGCGCGGCAGGAGGCGACGGCCCGCGTGCTTGCGGAACGACTCGCCACCCACCCTGCCGTGACGACGGTGCGCTACCCGGGCTTCTCCTTCCTGATCGCGTTCGACGTCGCCGACGGCGTGTCTGCCGGACGCGTCGAGCGCGCCGCGCGGACGATCGAGAACGCCACGAGCCTCGGTGGGACGCGCTCCAAGCTCGAGGCACGCCACCGCTGGGAGGGCGACCGCATCCCGACGGGCCTGATCCGGCTCTCGATCGGGCTCGAGGACCAGGAAACCCTTTGGAGCGACCTCGCGGCCGCTCTCGACGGCGCCTGACCGAGACGCCCACCCCGTTCGGGAACGACGCCGCCTCTCGTCCTCCGACCGCCGTGCGTCGGCAGGTCAGGGCCCGGCGTGGCCGCCGCCGACGGCTCGGGGGATAATCGCCCGAGGTGACTGAGGAGACGTACGAAGCCGGAGACGCCTACTACGTTCCGCCGGGGCAGACGCCGGTCCACTACGCCGGCGC
>Ga0070689_100003043_pt1 | contig 11046 bp, 8 predicted proteins | sample KBSS23HmetaG_FD_64669 | JGI IMG/M metagenome (GOLD analysis project Ga0070689, IMG submission 64669) | Switchgrass rhizosphere microbial communities from Kellogg Biological Station, Michigan, USA - KBS S2-3H metaG | ecosystem: Host-associated > Plants > Roots > Rhizosphere ... | reverse complement strand
CTTTATTTTCTTAATAAAATTATGCAGTTGATTATTTGTAAGTTTCATATAGTTTATATAATTATTTAGTTCTTGCTAATGGAGCTAAAATGGGGAGTCTTAAATAAGATTCCCCATTTTTTATTTAAGCTCGTCTTACTAATACCCAGGTGGTGGCATGACCACTACCGGATGAGCAAGGCGGAAATTTATTTCCAATTGCAAGTGGAATTGTATTTGATGTATGTGTTTGACATTTATAAACTCCACTAACCTTACAGGTTTCTCCTGTTTTTCCGTCCATATTTCCTCCATCTTAGTTTATCTGTGATTTCTCACGAAAAATTGTAATGCGACTAATATGCCACTAAATTCTAAAAGCATTTATCAAAGCTAAGTGTCATAATCACAAAGTTTAGTTCGTGCAATAGTTCCTTGTTCACTGTGAAAGATTTGTATATAGATAGAATATTTTCTATATTAATAGAAAATATTCTATCTACTATGAAAAAAGTAATAATTGGATTATTGGGAAGTACTCATGATAAAAGAAAAGAGGACAAGATTGATAATGATAAGTGGAGACCTACAATAAGTCTTTTTCAGTCAGATACGATAAAATTCGATCGGTTGGAACTAATACATCAAAACAAAACTGAGCATAAAAATTTAGCTGAACAAATCCGAGGAGATATTCAAGAAATATCACCAAAAACAGAGGTTACTCTTCACCAAATAAAGCTAAAAAATCCTCGTAAGTTTGATGAAACATATTTGTCGCTATTTAATTTTGCAAAATCTTATACTTTTAATTCAGATGATGAATATTTCATTCACATAACTACAGGAACTCATATTGCTCAAATCTGTTTATTTTTGCTAACTGAAGCGAAATATTTTCCAGGTAAATTAATACAGTCGTTGAGACCTGAAAAGGGGAGTAATTCTAAGGTAGATATTATTAATTTGGAATTAAAGACATATAATTTGATTTCTGAGAGATATGAAGAAGAACGATATCAAGAAACTAATTTTTTAAAGGATAATATAAAAACTAAAAATGAAGGCTTTAATAAAATCATTGATGAAATTCAAGCTGTCGCAATTAATTCCACCGATCCAATTTTATTAACGGGAGCAACAGGAACGGGAAAATCTAAAATAGCAAGGCTAATTTACAAATTAAAGACTAAAAACAATCAGATAACAGGAAGGTTTGTCGAGGTCAATTGTGCAACTTTACGTGGGGATAATGTTATGTCCGCTCTTTTTGGTCATAAAAAAGGAGCTTTCACCGGTGTAGATAAGAGAAACGGTTTTATAATGGAATCAAAAGATGGTTTGCTTTTTCTTGATGAAATCGGAGAGCTTGGACTTGAAGAACAGGCAATGCTTTTGAAAGCTATTGAAGAACAAAAAATTCGTCCTTATGGAAGTGATGAAGAAATTGAAGTGAATTTTCAATTTATCGCTGGAACGAATAAAAATCTTTATGAAATGGTTTGTGAAGGGAAATTCAGAGGAGATTTATTAAATAGGATTGATCATTGGGAATATGAACTACCAAGTTTATATAAACGTCGTGAGGATATCGAGCAGAACTTATATTTTGAACTTGATAAAAGAAACAAAAAGATTAATTTTACAGATAAAGCCCTTAAAATTTATTTGGATTTTGCGCAGTCTCCAGAAGCTCTTTGGTTAGGAAACTTTCGTGACTTTACTCGATCAATTAGTAGGATGGCGACTCTCTCAAATTCAGAAAAGATATCAGACAAATTAGTAAACATTGAAATAGAACGCTTAAAAGATAGATGGTTTAAACTATCTCGAAGTCAATTTAGTAACAGTTTGGAAAAGTGGATTAAGGAAAATTGTAACCGAGAAATTGATACTTTTGAAATGATTCAGTTAAAGGGAGTAATCGAAATCTGCCTACAACATTGTAGTTTAGCTGATGCAGCTAGAAATCTATTTTCAGTAACGCGAGAGAAACTAAAAAATCCAAATGACTCTGACCGACTAAGGAAATATCTAATAAAGTTTGGATTGTCTTGGGATCTATTACAAACTATTAATAAATAGTATCTTAATGAGTCTTATTTTTAGATCTTTTAGGAAGGCTTTTCCACTCATTTAATAGATCTTCAAATTTCAATATTTCTTGATTTAAGATTTCCGAACTAGGAATCGAAGGTTGAAAATTACTATCAAGATGTCCACCTGTAAATCTAGATAAAAAACCAAAATTCTCTTCTATTTTCTCTAAAATTGCGTCATTTATACGAACATTATTCAAGTAACCAACCTTTACATGTTTATCAAATCTTCTTACTGTGCCACCGAAAAGTTTGTAAACAATGAATGATTCATAAGTGGTTCGTAGAGCATTAAAACCAGATCTCAAGTGCATTATTCGTTCTTCGGCTGAATTAGCTTTTTGAGAATTAGTCAAATGTGCTTTCGCCTTATCAGTATTTCTATAATCTTCGACAGATTCTGGAATAAAGTTTAAAATTGTTTGTCCTGAGATATTGTCTCCCCCTTTCTCTATAGAATGCTTATAGTACTCCACTTTGGCATCATCACTAAAGTTCTTTAACTGAAATAAAAATGGAAGATCATGAGTGAAAATTATGACTTGTTTGTTCCTTGATTCAGATATGAGCCGCCTTGCCATTATCTCCTTCCAATCATAGTCGAGTGAAGTTATCGGATCATCTAAAACTATCACTTTAGAATTTTCATCTAAAGTTGCTTCAGTCAGAAAGTCGGCAATGGCTACGGCTCGTTTTTCTCCCTCGCTTAAAATTTTATCGGGAGTATTTTCTCTCACTGCCTTAAGAATTATTTTTCTAAGTACCTCAGCTTTTTGGCTTTTGGTAGAAATATCTACAGTCATAGGACAATTCAAATCTTGGAGAATTTGTTTAAATAATTCCGTGTACTTATCAGTCACTAGTGATTGAAATAATTCATTATATTTTCTAGTAATATGTATAGTAGAACCCAAAGCTTTTAGAGATTTTGTATACCAATCCTTTTTGTCTCTATAATCTTTAATTTGTTCCCAGTTATCTTGTAAGATTATTCGATGTTCAATCTCTCTAAGTTGTGTTTCACATTGTTGAATTTCTTGCTTTGGATCAGTGTTTTGAAGCCTTGTGATTTCACTTTCAAGATGAATAACACATTTTTCAATTTCGGGAAGATATGAATTTAGCTCCGTATCAAAAGAAATTTCTAATTTCTTTTGAATTGATTTTATTATGGTTTCTCTCTTAGAGAAACATTCTTTAATAAAGAACTGGAGATTATTTACTAAATCATTAAAATTTTGGTTTAGATAAATAAAGCCAATTTCATTTTCATTGAAAAAGTTGATATCCAAATTTTCTAATTGTTTTATTTTTTTAGAAATATTTAAGTTACATTCATTTAATTTATCTTGAATATCGTCTTGTAAAAAATTCCACAGGGATTGTATTAATTGAAAACTTTCCAGAGTTAATTTTTGATGACATAGGAGGCATTCACTATCCTGCTTTGGGTATTTGTCTTGGATTCTAGCAAAAGTTAATGCTGCATTGATGAACTGATGCCATTCTTTGCTACCAATGTTTGAAACTTTTGAAGATTGAAAATTTTCTATTCCATACTGGGAAAGTTTTGACTCCAACGTTATTAGATTCTCAATTTCTTGGTTAGATTTTGTAATAAAATTTTTATCAAAAAGAATTTCAACTTGGGTCAGATTATTTATTAAGCGTTTTAGATCAGTCAATATTTTTCTATATTCAGCAATCTTACTGTCAACGGATTGTGTTTTCAGACTAACAAGTCTTTTTTCTAAATCTTCTTTTTCTTTCAACTCAACATCCGTAAGGATTACAAGTTTTTTAAGTCTTTCAAATATGCTTTTTTCTTCAAGTCCTCTGATAATCTGACTAATTTGGGAGTTGCCTTGAAAGAGTTTTTCAAATGAGTGTGAGTTTGAATATTTACTAAAGTTTGATTGAAATCTTTCAATTGTTTTACTCACAACATCGCTAAGTTGTGTTAGGATTTTCAATCCTGAGGGAGCAAAGCTGATTTTTTCAGTTTTTGTTATCTGCTTAACAACAGTTGAACTATCAAACACATATATTCCGCCGATTTTTTGATGTTCTTTTCCAACTTCAAAGTTGATTGTCCGAATTTCTCCATTTTCTATGACTTCTAAATTGAAATTTGGCTGTAGAAATTCACTTTTGGAGTAAATGTTAGGTAAAATGTCTAAATCGCCACGATAAATTCCTAAATGTGCAAGTAATCTTGTATAGCCGGACTTACCTGATCCGTTGGCTCCATAAATCAAAGTTAGATTAGGATGAAAGGTTAAAAAATGATCTTCAGATAAAGCATTAACATTTTGTAAATTGAATAACTTATTCAGCTTTATAGATTGGGGTTGAGAATCAGAAAAACTCTTTGAAATAATTTCCCATCCAATGTCACTCCGTTCTTCACTTAAAGCATTTATTTTTTTATCTTCCAAACACCACTGGCTTAATTTATCAAAATGATCGTTTTCAAATGTTTTTCCATCGAGAATCATTTTGAGGGCAAATTGTTCCCAGTAAGGTCTTGTTTGAATCCATTCTATTATTTGATTTAATAATTTCGACATAACTTTTATCTATATTTTCTTATAATTTAATCGGTATGATCCTAAATATGTATTTTGCTATAGTTCTTAAAACAAATCTTAGTCAAAAAGACTCCAGGCGTTAAATAGTGGCATTAGTAATTAAATTTGAGCCATAAATGAAAATAACGATACAAATCAATTTAAAATCAGCAAAATATCAGGGCTTTCCTGATTACTGATTTTGAGATGCTTAGTATTCACAAAAATACTAAGCTGATTTTGTATCGTCGGTTGATGAAGAATTTAGATTAATTACAAAAACTTGTCAAGAAATGCTGATTAAAGAAGTAGCCATAAACGAGATTATAAGAATAAACTTCTTAGTTCTTGTAAGGTAAATACGAGGAAATTTGTGAACGGCGTTCATTATTAAATATAACATCTTTAAAGCTACTAATAGCTTGAAGAAATTAGCCTAGGTAAATCTAATTCATCATCAATAAGTCTTTCAACACTAATATCTACAATCCTTGAATAATTTAGTAGATCGATCAAAGTAGGTTCGCGTTTGCCTAATTCATATGCAGAAATAATACTCCGAAACTCCTTTTTGTCCGACGGATAGCCTAATTTTATAAGCATCTCTGTTTGCGACAAATCAAGCGAGAGCCTTATTTGTTTTAACTTCTCTGCGAGTTTTGCTGGTTTAGCGCGCGAAGCTCTTCCCATCAGTTTTTTCCTCCGATGAAAAGGCAATGAAATTGATATTGATACTTAAAATTATTATTGCTAGAATTATTTAATTCTATATCGGTTAGTGAGTTTGATTTTGCCGAAAGTCTATAGAATTTTTGACTTCCGACGAGGGACATTAGATAGGTGTGACCTCTCGGCGATTCATTTTGGCTGATTATAACAGGAGATTAAAAAATGTCCCAAATTTCACGGCTATCAATTTTGTTAGTTTGCTTTCTGGTCTTTGCAGGATCCTATGCGGCACAATCTCGCTGGACTTTAGTTGCCGTCGATCCCTACGACTTGCCTTTTTACGTCGATGAAAGTGTTAGGCTTCAACCAAACGGAATTGTTCTCGGTTGGCAGAAAGGCGAGTTTATGCCCAATGACGCTTATCCGGTCGGTACTTATTACATTGTCAAAAAAGAATGGAATTGCCGTGCTAAAGAGTCTCGACAACTTCAGGGATTTGTTTATGACCAATCGGGCAAACTAATCCAGAATATAAGAACATTCACTGAGTGGAAAGATCATCCGCCCGGCTCGGTTGGTGATCTGATTCTCAATTATGTGTGTCGTTCTATTGACGAGAAAAATAAATCTTCTAAACGGTCATCGATTGCTTCTGAATCTTTTGCCGAGATGACCAGGAAATCCAATCTGATGACTGAGAATAATTCAAGAAGCAGGATCATCAGAAAAGTTGCAGTCGGAGAAAAACTAACTCTGCTCGCCAAAAAACCGGTCGGAGTGTGGTATCAGGTTATCGATCCGAAAACTGATTCAGTAGGTTGGCTTAACGGCAATCATTTCAAAATAGTGAAGAATGAAAATATTCCTAAAAAAGTTAAGAAACGTAGAGGCAAATAATCTGTGTTATTTTCTACAAATCTGGCAAAGGCATACTAGTCATAAGACCATAAAAAATATAGCTTTATTTCTAATTGAATGTTAAAGAAAAGAAAGTTTTCGCTTGAAGAAGCCTGTAAGTCGGCTAACTACCTCAATAATTTACAGGAGATCGCTCAAACTCATCCCTGCGAATCGGCAAGAACATTTGGGATGTCAATCATCAGTATCATCGATGAAGAATATGAGAAATCTCTTGAATACTTAGAACTATTAGCGCAAAACAATCCAAATATTACTTTGCTTCACCAGCGAATTGCGGAGTTTTGTATTGACATGAAGAAATATGAGCAAGCAATTGTTCATTTAGAAAAAGTGATCGAATTAGAAAACCAAAATCTGACTGCCAGAGTTTGGCTATGTTTGATGTATTACGCAGTAGGTGAAATAAAAAAAGCGACAAAGAGTTTTGAATATATCAAAGAGTTTGTTTATAAAATCCGAATTAAAACTAGAAATTGGAGAGAGGATTAACTTTTATATTAGGTTAAATTGACAAATTTTCACGGTTTTAAGTTTTTAGTTAAGAATCTCATTTCATAAAACCAATTAATTTTTCGAAGACATGATCGACTGATTTATAACTTGATTTTAAGTTAAAAAATCGTAAAAGATGAATTTTCCATTCTAATCCAATGATTTCAAAAGAGATAAAGAAAAGAACGGACGGTGCTGCTTAAGTCCTTAATTTTCATAAAGTAAGAATTTTCTTTCTTATGTTTTGAGCGATTTGAAAGTGTATTAAAAATAAGCTAGTATTTTCCCAGAAAAAGCTAAGACCTGTTGCTACAGCAACAGGTCTTATAAACTTTTTTAATTTTTAAGTTGGCTTCTTGTTCGGAAAAACTTATCAGCCAACTTTATAGCTATTCAATCCGCCTTGGCGGAACGCTATTTGTGTATTTTATAGCATACTAATTTGGCTAACGCAAGCCACTTTTTAGAGATGCTATAAAATAGCTTATTCCGTTTTGCCAAAGCTAAAATTTATGAAAATAGGAGAATAAAATGGCAAAACGAAATCGAAAAAACACAAAGAAACAAATCAAAAGAAGATTTAAGGAAGGTCGCGGCGAGGGGACCTTTGAGAATTATCAGCCGTGGTTGCGAATCCAAGATACTACTTCACGAGGTCTTTCAACACGCATTAAAGGCTGGAAAACAAATAGGATTCACCAGTTTCTATCTAAGCTTGAGCTAAGTTATTTTTATCTTCTCGAATGGTCAAAAGATGTTATTGATATTCGAGAACAATTTCCACTTGATTTGCCTGAAACAAAGGCAATTGCCAGCGAATTAGGATTCAAACATCCGATCGATCCTTTTACTCAAGAACCCATTGTAATGACAACAGATTTTGTCGTTACTCTCAAAAAAAACTTTTATAGTTATGAGATTGCTCGAACGATAAAATATACAGAAGATCTATGCAAAAAAAGAACTCTTGAAAAATTTGAAATAGAAAAAGTTTACTGGCAGAACAGAAATATCAATTGGGGAATCGTAACTGAAAAAGATATAAATTTTGTTTCTGTTGAGAACATAAAATGGCTTCATTCTTATCAAGATAGAGAGTCGCTTCCTCAAGAGATTACTGAGGAACATCTTTGCAAATCTCTCTTTTTAATCTTCTATCTTCTTAATAAGAATATATTTATTCTCAATCAAATTACACAATTTTGTGATTTAGAGTTGAAACTTTCAAGTGGAAAAGGAATAAACATTTTTCGTTATTTGACAGCGAATCATCAATTTAATATTGACATTACCAAACCACTTAATCCTCGGAAAAAGGTCTGTATGTTACACCAAATTACAGAAGGAGATGGACGATGAATTTATTAGTTAATTCAATAATTGAGTGGAGTAACTATAAAGAAAATGAGGATACCGAAATCAACAAAGTTCCGATTGTAGAGCGGGTTCTGTATAACGACTCTAAATTGGTCGTTACAATAAATATCTTTACAAAATCAGGCTTGCCAGTGATTCGGAGGTTTGACGAATTGGGAAGTTTTTTAAATAATGATTTTCGAGTGCTTCAAGAGGATCCTTATAGTAACTTGCTTGTTCCTGAAGACTTAATTCCCGAAAAATCTAGAAGTTCCCGTAATAAAGCTTGGAAAATTATTGAAAAAATAGTCAGTCTTCCGAATATAAAAGCTTTCGATTCAAAGATTCGGGGTGAAATTATTTCTCAAATTACTGCCGAAACAGGTGTTGGAAAGAAAATAATTTACTCCTATGTAAAAAATTATTGGAAGCGCGGAATGACAAAAAATGCGCTACTTCCAAATTTCAATAATTGTGGCGGAAAGGGTAAAACTAGAGAAAGCAACGATAAAAATGATACTAAACTTGGTAAGCCGAGTACTTTATCTATTTCTAATGGAGAAAATCGTGGGGTTCGTATAACTTTTGAAATAAAAGCTTATTTCCGACGTGGATTAAATGAGTTTTATGAAAAGGCTTCTTCCAAAACTTCATTAAAAACTGCTTACCAGAAAACCTTAGAAAAGTTCTTTAAATCTGGATACGAACTTCAAGGTGATGTGCCAATTCCTATTTTGCCCGACTCTTCAGAACTTCCAACTTTTGAACAGTTTCGTTATTACTATGAAACCGAATATCGCAACCCTATTCGAGAAATAAAATTTCGTCAAGGTGAAATAAACTTTCAACTTCAATACAGAGAATTACTCGGTAACTCAACGGAAATGGCTTTTGGTCCAGGATCACTTTATCAAATTGATGCAACTGTTGTTGATATTTATTTAGTTAGTTCTTTCGACCGCACAAAAATAATCGGCAGACCGGTTCTGTATTTAGTCGTTGATGTTTTCAGCCGAATGATTACAGGAATGGCTGTTCTACTTGAAGGTCCGAGTTGGGTTGGAGCAATGCTCGCATTAGATAATGCATTTACCGATAAAGTGGCTTTTTGCGCTGAATATGGAATTGGAATCTCCCGTGAACAATGGGACTGTCAGCATTTACCGGAAGCTATTCTAGCTGATAGAGGTGAATTCGAGAGTTATAATGCGGACAATTTGGTTTCTTCACTCAATATCACAGTTCACAATACTCCGCCTTACCGTGCTGATTTGAAGGCTATCGTTGAAAGGCTATTCCGCATTTTTAATGAAAAATTTATTCATTTTGAGCCTGGTGCCGTGGTAAAACGGCGAGATAGAAGTGAAAAGGATTATCGGCTCGACGCGGTTTTAACTCTTAATGAGTTTCGTGCACTAATGATTGCTCATATTCTTGATCACAATCATAACAGGTATTTGAAAGCTTATCGTAAAGATGAATTTATGATTGCTGATAATCTTGAGAGATACCCTGTTAATTTCTGGAATTGGGGGATTCAAAATCGAAGCGGTCATCTTCGCACGTTACCTCGTGATATTGTAAGAATGAATCTTTTGCCTCGCAAAGAAATTACCGTTACGGCTCAAGGTCTACATTTTGAACGGGAACTTTATTATGCTTGTGATCCTCTTTTGCGGAACGGATTGATGATGAGAAAAAGAGGTCGCAGATCGCCCAAAGTGACTGTTGTATATGATCCGCGAACCCTTGATTATGTCTATCTCACAAGTCTTGATAATCGCCAAGTAGTTATTTGCCCATTGACTCCGGCAGCGAAGACTTTTCTCGGTCGGGATTTATATGAGGCTCAGGCTTATTTCACTGGGGAAACTCAGAGTCTTGAATTGGCTCAAACACAACAAATTCAATCAAAGGCTCAAATTCACGCAATTCAAAGTTACGTTACTAATAGTGCCATCGAAAAAACTACTGAAGCACTCGAAAACTCCTCAAATTTATCAAATACTCAAAGACTTAGTGGGATTCGTGAAAATAAAAGATTGGAGAACGAAGCCGATAGAGCTAAAAATCTTTGGGATAACCGGCAAGCGAACAATGGCTCCGATTCAAAACTTGATTATTTAGATAATCAAGCTCCCGAAGATGAATATGTTGTTCCGTTAAGTAACATTGGCGAAATTAGAAGTCTCCGTAAACAACTGAAAAGAGGCAAAAAACAATGAATCAGGAAATACCTTTTGTTTTTCGCGGAGAAAGACTTGACGCAATTTATCTTAAAACCCATATTTCTGCCTATGATAACAATCCATTTATCGAAGCCTTACCACCAATATTAGATATAAAGGAGGCTATTTTTAATTTGAGTTACTATCCTCATTTTGATGAAAAAGATAGAAATGCTCCAGATCATATTCGCTTTCACATCCTTCAAAATAAAGTGAAATTCTTCGCGGCACTTGATGTTAACCTTGATTTGGAAAGACGTTTCTCATTATTAATAAGGGGTGGTTATGCAGATCGAAATCCAACACAAGAAAACATTTGGAATAAAAATGCCAAAAGACTTGCAGCACTAGAAGTAAAATCTAACAGTCAATATCAACTTTTCAGAAAGTATAAATCTACTGCGGCTATTGGTTTCAACATTATCGGAATTAGCGGAGTCGGGAAATCTCAAACCGTCGGAAGAATTCTTCAACTTTATCCGCAAGTAATTGACCATAGTTACTATAAGGAACAGAACTTTACGCAAACTCAACTTGTATGGCTCAAACTCGATTGTCCTTTTGACGGCAGCATTAAAGGTCTATGCCATAGTTTTTTTCTATCTGTTGATAACATACTTGGCACTAACTGTTTTGAACAGTATGTTGGTAATTTTAAAACAGTTGACCAGATGTTGCCGAACATGGCGCGCATCGCCGCTAACCATTTCCTCGGTGTTTTGGTTATTGACG